>Ga0315542_1000782_pt1 | contig 20284 bp, 17 predicted proteins | sample SalMarSW160120MG_FD_202541 | JGI IMG/M metagenome (GOLD analysis project Ga0315542, IMG submission 202541) | Salt marsh sediment microbial communities from the Plum Island Ecosystem LTER, Massachusetts, United States - Salt Marsh Sediment SW1601-20 ... | reverse complement strand
AAATTTGTAACAAACGGATTATTAGTAGCCCTTTTTAAAGATTTCTCTGGCGATGGTGGATTGCAAAACCTCATGGGTGCCCCCTCCCGACAACAGGAAGCGATTGTCTCGATAATATCTTTGAACCGGATACTCCATTGAAAACCCATAACCGGCATATATTCGCGTCGCTTCATCACAGGCCCGGCAACAGGCCTCAACAGTATAATATTTGGCCATGGAGGCTTTATTGAGACATGAAATTTTGTTATCAATCATGTGGGTGACGTTTTGGAGCATTAATTGTCCGGCCTCCAGATCCACCGCCATGTTGGTAATTTTGGTTTGGATTTGCGGGTAATTTGCGATCGGTTTGCCGTAAGATTCGCGTTCTTTGCAATACTGAATTGAATCATCCATCGCTGCCCTGTGAAGCCCCACGGCCAGTGCCGCCGTCATTATCCTGATTTCAGCCAAAATTGTCAATAGTACATCCAGCCCACGGCCTTCCTCGCCCAGCCGGTATTCAGCAGGAATATGGCAATCGTTGAAATATATTTCCGAATAGCCTGAAGTACGCAAACCCAGTGTTTTGAAGCGTTCACTTCGGGAAAACCCGGGGGTATCCGAAGGCACTAGAAAAAAAGCTAATCCGCGCAGTTTTTTGGACGGATCAGTTTGACACAATACTGTGTGAAAATCGCCATAAGGACCGTTTGAGGACCATGTCTTCATGCCGTTGATCACATATCCGTCGCTCGTTTTTTTGGCTGATGTTTTAACCGCGGCAAGATCGGAACCGGCTTCAGGTTCAGTCAACTGAAATGCTCCGATTTTTTCCCCTCTAAATACCGGTCGTAAAAACTCCTCATGCATCTGCTCGTTACCATAAAGATAAAGTCCATTGGTCGCCATCAACCCTTCCATGGCAACGGTAGCAGCCAAACTTACCAATCCCCTTGAGAGTTCCTCGATGAGGATGCAGTAAAGTGTTGTATTTCCTCCCGAACCACCGACCTTTTTTGGATAGCGGATGCCCATGGCGCCCATTTGGGCCAACTGTTTATACAGATCCTTGGGAAAATCTCCCTTTTCATCCAGTTTGCCGGCAATGGGCCTAACTTCTCGATCTACAAAGCGGGCAATGGTCTTTCTTACCATCTCCTCAGAATTCGATCTTAACATTCGTTCCTCCCTTGATGATCCATCTATGTGTCCGTAGAACAAATCAAAGGCAATTCTCACATAATGTCATCGGAAAGTCTGCACCTACCGAATCTGCTAAACTTTCCTCAACTGCCTGATCAGTTCCGGTACAATATCTTGCAGATTCGCCACGATGCCCCAGTCCGCAACTTTAAAAATGGGTGCTGTTGGATCTGTATTGATGGCTACAATGTAGCGTGAATCGACAATTCCCGCCCGGTGCTGAATAGCACCCGAAAGCCCGCATGCGATATAGATCTCCGGCCTCACCGTCTTGCCCGTTTGCCCGATTTGGTTCTCAGTCGGAACATTGCCCTGTTCCACCGCGATACGGGTCCCGGCAAGGTCGCCCTCCATGATCTCGGCGAGTTCACTTAGTAAAGCAAAACCTTCCTTACCATTAACCCCACGCCCGCCGGACACGATAACCTTGGCCTCGGTAATCTCTTTTCCCGGTTTTTTCGTTCGGACTGTTTCAAGAACTTCGGTTCCGATCGCCGACTCATCAATGTTGACTGTATGCTGACGGATTTCTCCTTTTTTTGCAGGAACGGGTTGGACTTTCATCACACCAGGGCGCACCGTTGCCATCTGCGGCCGCGAAAACCGATTGGCAATTGTAGCCATGATATTGCCGCCAAAAGCAGGGCGTGTCTGGAGCAGATATTTTTCTTCGGGATCTATGGTCAACTCGGTACAGTCGGCTGTCAAACCGACGCCGACACGATGGGCCATACGGGGTGCCAGATCCCGTCCGATATGGGTGGCCCCAATAAGAAAAATATTCGGCTTATAAGACTGAATGAGCTCCGCAATCACATTGGTATAGGCAATAGTACGATAGTCGGCCAATGCTTTATGCTGGGCAACATAAACAGTATCGGCACCGTGTCCAACCAAAGTTTCAATCAGATGTTCGACGTTATCTCCCAAAAGTACGGCCGAAACGGTTTGATCCAGATCGGCTGCCAGGTCTTGGGCCTTGCCCAGAAGTTCAAAAGAAACCCGGGACAACTCACCATTGCGTTGCTCCGCAAACACCCACACCCCGACGCGGTCATTGAAATCCGGCACTTCACGAGGCTTTGCATCGGATAAAATTGCACCTTTTTTACAAACACTTAGACAGGCGCCGCAGGAGGTACACCTATCCAGGATGTTTGCCTTTCCATCGACCATCTCAATTGCATCGTAAGGGCAATTTTTCAGGCAGCGCTTGCAGCCGTCACAAAGTTGCGCCTCGATCCAAATTGTCATTTTATCCTCCAGTGAAATTTTTTAGAGTTTTTTAATTGCAAATTGCTTGGGCAGATTCGGCTCACAGATAAGCCTGGGGAAAAAAGCAAGGGGCAGCCGAATCTCCTGTGACGTTATTCTTGTTCAAAGAGCTGGCAAGCGGCCGCGACCGCTTTACAAGCTGTCGCACCTTCGCTCTGGCCAAGCCGCTGAATCAATTGACGCACAATCTCCTGCTTCGATCCTTCCAGTAACTCGCCTTGTCGTTCAAATTTTGGAGCGAAAGTTTTGATCACCTGCGTCAACGAACCATCCAATCCAACTTCATCGGCTTTTAAATTTAACTCGGCAGCGTTCCAAATCTTAATTGGTGCTTTTTCATTGCAGCCGTTGATCAGTTTTTCGATGTTTGGATAACGTGGTTTATTCAGATCGCTGACTACGGTAATAAGGCCGGGAAGCCGGCAGCGTATTCGCTCATACCCATCTTCCAGCAGGCGATGAACCACGATATGGTCCTTTTCTATGGCTTCGATCCGGATGACGTAGGTGACCTGGGGAACGCCAAGATGGTCGGCCACTTGAGGACCGATCTGAGCCGTGTCGCCGTCAATGGCCTGGCGGCCGCTTATGATCAAATCAAAACTCCCGATTTTTTCCACGGCTTTTCCCAACGTGTATGCCGTAGACCAAGTATCGGCCCCCGCAAACAGACGATCCGTGAGTAATACGGCTTGATCGGCTCCCAGACCGATAGCTTCGGTCAGAGCGTCGATGGCTTGAGGAGGTCCCATACTGACCACAGTGACCTTGCCTCCAACCGTTTCCTTAATTTGTACGGCTGCCTCCAGCGCGTGCCGGTCATCAGGATTGATAACGCTTTTCAAGCCTTCCCGAATCAGATTCCCGGTTTTGGGATCCAGTTTGGCTTCGGTCGTATCAGGTACTTGTTTTAACAGGACAATGATATCCATATGTCGACCCCCTAACCTTTAGATTGTCTCCTCGAACTTCAGGCGTGCCAGCTCATCTTCTGAATATCCCAAAAGATCGCCATAGATTTCCCGGTTGTGTTCTCCGAATCTGGGTGGAAATTTCAGGTGCATGTCATTTGTTTTTAGATAGGGTGTGATGTATGGCGCTGGAGCGAGTGTTATCTTCTTTTTTGAGATCGGATCTTGCGATGTCAATAGCTTTTCTTTCACCAGCGGATCGTCGATTATTTCGGGAATTGTTTTGATCTTGCTCACAGGTACTGTGATGGAACTGAACAGATCTAGAAAAAATTCGGAACTGTGTTGGGAAGTAATGGCACTGATAGCCTGGTGAAGATTGGCGGCATCCGCAACACGTCCGCTGTTCTGTTTGTATTCCGGTTTGTCGAGCGCCTTAAAAACGTCCTGAGAAACCATTGCCGCCCACTGACGATCATTGCCAACAGCCAGATAGATAAAACCGTTTCGGGTTTTGTAGACAAAAACAGGACAAAAAAATTCATGTGTGTTGCCTTTGCGTGTAATCCGCTTTCCAAAACTGGCTGATAGCGTGATTGGAACCGTCAACCAGGATACAGAAGATTCGAACATGGAAAGATTGATGTGGGCACCCTCTCCGGTTACCTGACGCATCAACAAGGCCTTCATTAGCAACCCGTAAGCATGTTCACTGGTGCCCATGTCGGGCAATGGAACACCTATCGTCTGAGGACTTTGGTCCGGTTCACCGGTCATTTCCATCAATCCCGATCGGGCCTGCAGGATAGGATCATACGCACCCTCGTTGCTATCTGGGCCAAATCCGGTGACTCCCATCCAAATAATATCCGGTTTAACCGCCTTTAGGGTGTTATAGTCGATACCTAGCTTCCGGTAATTGCGGGGCAGTTGATTGGTCACAAAAATATCAATATCAAGGGACTTGATCAGAGACTTAAGAATTTCTTGACCTTCAGGTTGGGCCAAATTCAGTGTTATGGCTTTTTTCCCGGCATTGATGCACAAAAAATAGGCATTCATCCGTTCCTCATCCAGGACATTTTGGCCGATCAAACGGTTGGGGTCGCCGTATACAGGATGCTCGAGGCGAATGACATTTATACCGTCCTGGGCTAATCGATAGGTCAAATAAGGCACTACCGTCGCCTGTTCAAGTGACAATACTTTGATTCCACTTAAATAATCCATTTTTGTGAGCCTTTTTTGGGGGATGTGAAACTCGTTTCGCTCGATTCACATATTTATATTTAATATATTAATTATTAACAGTTGCATTCTTTTTTGTCAAGACCTTTTTTCAGGATAACGTAAAATATTTTTCGCTTTTTTGAGAGGGACGGCAGTGTCCTCAAATGGTATCAATTGAAGTGACCAAACAAAAATTGAACCACAGAAAGGAGCACTGCCATGGATTCCCATTCTACACCAAACGAGAAAAAAATCATTCAACTTAATGAATCCGCCATAAAGGGCCATCTTGGAGAAATGGTCCGCAGTACGGTGGAAGAGACCCTGATCCAGATGCTGGGATGCGGAAGCCGACCACCTTTTTAATGCCGAGAAGTATCAGTGCTCTGAGGCCCGCAAAGATACGAGAGCGGGTCATTATCAGCGCAAATTTGCATACCAGGGCCGGCTCCATATTGGCGATCATCAACACGGTGAGGTTGCTTTGAAGGTTCCAAAGCTTCGTCGTCAGACTTTTGAAACAGCCATCATAGAACGCTACCGCCGCCGAGAGACTTCAGTAGAAGAGGCATTGGTGGAGATGTGCCTTGCGGGGGTCTCTGTACGACGCGTTGAAGACATCACCAAAGCGCTATGGGGTACGAAAGTCAATTAACACCGCCATTTCGAAAAACCCATTATGTCTGAGACGGCATATTTGGGAGGAACCGAGAGAATCGTATGCACATGATCCGGCTGAACATTGATCTCCTTCACCTCAACCAAGTCCTTCCGGCGTGCCAAATGGTACACTTGCTGTTTCGCATATTCTCCTATCTGACCATCAAATATCCGGTACCGATACTTGGGGCAAAATACAATATGATATTTGCATTCATAAATCGTGTGTGATACCTTCTTAAAATCAATCACTGTGTACCTCCCTCACTCTGCGTACCTTCCAGGGAGGTACATTATATAACCTCTTCCAAAGTCTTAATACACCGGTCGAACCTATTCAGGGTACCACTACCTGAGGTAGTGGTTTAAGCCCATTAGTCAATACAATAACTGAAGTCATTTTTTTATTGACAAACAATTTTACTTGAGCTATTGGTTTTTTAGTTAATAGATTAATAGTTTATTTATTAAATTCAAATCTATTAGATTTTTTAAGGAGATACGTATGATAGAAAAAGCCTTTATCCCCTACAAAGGGTACTACAGCACCCCTTTTTGCAAATGGCAGGGTAGCTTCGCCAATGAAAACGCCATCGTTTTGGGAGGTGAAACAGCCAGGCGGTGGCTGGCAGAGAAAAAGTGGTCGCCTGAGATGTTGGACTACCTATTTTGTGGAATCACTGTTGGACAGCCGCATCAATTTTACTCGAGCGTTTGGGCTGCGGCTCTCATCGGTGCCGGTAACATCCCGGGGGTCTCCATCAGTCAGGCTTGTTCTACCGGTGCAACGTGTGTATATCTGGCGGGGCTCGGCGTCGAGAGCGGCCTTTATCAAACGGCATGCATCTTGTTGGTGGACCGTACATCCAATAGTCCCCATACCATCTGGCCCAATCCCACCGGCCCTGGAGCCCAAGTCATTTCCGAAGACTGGATGATCGATAATTTCAACAGCGATCCCAATGTGGGGTTAAAGATGATTGAAACTGCCGAGAAAGTTGCCAGAGACGGTGGTTTCACCAAGGAACAGTGCGACGAGTTGTCCTTACAACGGTTTGAGCAATATCAGGCCTCATTGGCAGATGACAGAGCCTTCCAGAAAGGCTACATGTTTCCGGCCGAAATCAAACTATCCAAAAAGAAAACGATTCTGGTCGAGGAGGATCAAGGTATCACCCCGACCTCAGCAGAAGGGCTGGCACGACTCAAACCGGTCATTGACGGCGGGGTCCATTCATTTGGTGCACAAACCCATCCGGCGGACGGAAATTGCGCCATCATCGTCACCACAAAGGAAAATGCCAAAACACTCAGTACCGATCCTGCAGTTACCATACAGGTCATCGCCTATGGCTATTTTCGAGAGAAAAAAGGCCGCATGGCCGCAGCACCAGGTCCTGCCGCCCAGATGGCCCTTGATGCGGGAGGTCTTAAGATCTCAGATATGAAGGCAATCAAAACCCACAATCCTTTTGTCGTCAATGACCTGTATATGGCGAAATTACTTGGCATCAATCCCGCTGGAAGCGCATCGCAAGGTTTTAACAATTACGGTTGCTCCTTAATCTACGGTCATCCACAGGCCCCAACGGCCGGACGGCTGATAATAGAGGGCATAGAAGAAGTTGTTCAATCGGGCGGGGGGTACTTACTATGGGCAGGATGTGCTGCCGGAGATACTGCCGCGGCATTGTTGCTTAAAATTGGAACCTGACAGAAAATTTTCCAAACAGGATTTGCGAAATCTTTAATTTCAGGATAGAATGGAACTCAATAGTCGGCATACACTATGCCATCTCACTTACTAACATACTCAGTGAATCTCCTCCCGCAGAGCGGGAGACATCATGAAGCCCCCCAGGGGGGGCTCAATGTTGGGAAAGTCCCTATACGTCTTGTTTTAGTTATTCAAAATCCAACTCCCCTTGATCATTTTCAAGGGCATCTTGTTCACCGATGTACTTCCTGATGGTTCCCTCATCCAGACCCACTGTGCTTACACAGTATCCCCGGGACCAGAAGTACAAGCCCGTCACACGTTTGTTCCCCAATGTCTGCCGGTGGATCTGAACTGCATTCTTCCCTTTGATAAACCCTATCGCAAATGCAACGCTATATTTAGGAGATATGCTCAGACACGTATGGATATGGTCCGGCTTCAGATGCCACTCCAAGACTTCTATCCCTCGTTGGCGGCAGAGTTCCTCTACTGTTGTCCCAACTCGTTTTCGGAATCTCCCGTATAGCTCCCTCTTTCGAAATTTCGGAATGATTACAGTATGGTATTTGCAATCCCATCTCACATGCAATAAACTTTGTCATTCGTGCATAGGTTCTTCCTCCTTCCCTTTCTTAGGGACTTTCCCGGATCGGTAGAACCTATCCGGGTCCTCCACCAAAGGTGGCCGGACCGACCAGGTTTGGCGATCAGCACCACCCTTTGTCCTTATGCAATTGCTTGTTTTGATCATTACTATGATTTTCCCGCAATTGGCCTTATGGCTGCCGAGAAAGATGTTTTAAAACATTTCAATTGAGGCTTGAGCTTGCCCAAGTACCGGGCATTACAATGATCGTACATGAAAAAGGCAGTAATACTCTCATCTTTAGCGAACAAGAAAATCCTATCCGCCATAAAGGGTAAAAGCCGCCACATACGGCCAGATCAATGAAAAGGCGGTTTGCCGCAAACCAGTTACACTTGAAATGTTTTCTGATCCGGAAAATGTAACATCCGGTCAAGCGGCAAGTCCTTTAAGGGTTGGAGATTGCTGTGCCAATGCCGACGGCAGATCCTGCGTAATCATGGCCAGTGAGGAAAAGGCAAAAGCTCTTTCCGGGAAACCGGTCTGGATACTCGGAGTTGGTTCCACATCAACCACCGTGAATCTTGCCGGCAGAGACCTTTTCAACGGTCTGACCGTTGCGATGGAAGCAGGCAGACAGGCCTATAAGGTGGCTGGAATCGGCCCCAAAGATGTGGGATGTGGCCGAGGTGCATGACTGCTTCACCATCGCTGAAATGATGGCTTACGAAAATCTCGGTTTCGCCAAACCGGGAGAGGAAAAGGAACTTATCAGGAATAAGGAAACTTATAAGGAAGACCGAGGCAAATGAATTGCCGAACGGTCAATTGAATTGTGTATTTGAAAAGGTATAGGGTCCTGTGGGATTTGATTGTTTTCCGTAGGGCAGGCCCTTGTACCTGCCGTGATGAGGTCGGCATGGAGACCCACCCTACGGCTACTGTATTAAAAACACGAATTAGACCTTTCTAATCCGGCATGCAACATTGCTGAATTCACAATATCCTGTCACAGGGTCACGGGATTCCAGTTCGACAAGGTTATTTGCATTCAACTCGTTTTCCCATCCATGACTCAAGCTGACCACACCGGGCCTCATATCCTCGGTTACACTTGCTTTTACGGACACCTGTCCTCTTCTCGTCTCCACGATCATCTGATCGCCATCAGCAATTCCCGCGCTCTCTGCAACTTCCGGATGCAGCCAGGCAACCGGATCGGGCGCCAAAAGCCGCAACTTCGAGATATTTTTCATCTGCCAGTGCGTGTATTCCGGTATCCTGGCCCCTGTTACCAGTACCAATGGAAACTCCCTTGCAAGCTCCGGATTTCGGACAGGACTCTGGGTCGGTTCTTTATGGTTCGGTATTGGGTCATGGCCAAAATCTGCCAGGGACTGTGAATAGAGTTCTATCTTTTTGGAAGGTGTTCTTATCTTTTTCGGCATCTCATAGCTTCTTTCACCGAACATAATGCCCTCGGGCTTATCATTCAGTTGTGCCATGGTCAGTCCGCTGGGTTCAATCATATGCGATACGACCTCTTCGTCGTTTTTCCATGGAAAGTATTCTCCATAACCCATCTTTCTTCCAAGTTCTGAATAGATCCACCAATCAGGCTTGCTCTCACCTATGGGTTCTATTATTTTTCTGCTCAATAACGCATACGGAATACCCATTGTAAGAGCGTAATTATATGCAAGGCCAAGCGTTTCAACCGAAGAACATACCGGAAGCACCACATCCGCGAGTCTTGCGGTCTCTGTCATGAATAGATCTGAAACAACAAGCAGATCAAGCTTTTCAAATGCCTTTTTTAATTTCTTGGAATCAGGCCACGCGGCCACTGGATTTCCGGCACTCACCAGCATGGCTTTGACCGGATACGGTTTTTCGGAAAGGATGACGTCCGGAAGAAGCATCTGCTGTCCGTAGGGAGATGTCATACCCCAGAAGGATCGGAAGATAGGATACTCTTCCGCGCCTATGGGTTCTCCCTCTACCGGCAGCCTGAGGTCGGACAGACGCATAAACGGATTAGTACACCATCCTCCCGGCCTGTTATAATTTCCGGTTATCGCTTGCAGGATGGCAAGGGCCCGGCTGTTCTGAAAACCGTTAATATGCTGATCAAGCGTATTGATTCCCTGCTCTATACAGGCACCGTCTGCTTTAGCATATATCCTGCTGATCTCATATATGTCGGAAGCTGATACCCCGCATATTTCAGCAGCCTTTTCGGGTGTGTACTCTTTTACATGCTCAGCGAGTTCATTAAAACCTGTCGTATACTCCGCGACAAATTCTTTGTCATAAAGCCCTTCGCTGATTATGACATTAATCATTGCAAGCGCCAGAGCAGCATCAGTCCCAGGCCTGTTGGCAACGTGGATTCCCTTCTTCGCCAACGGTATCCGTTTCGGGTCGATTACGATTAGCTTTAGTCCTTTGTCTATCAGATCATGAATCCTTGCCGCAACAGGAGGTTCAGATCCATCAGGATTATGCCCCCAGAAAATAACACAACCGGCATTATCAATATCAGAGAGAGGATAAGATCCCAATGTAAAAAGCCTTGCCATTATCCTGACACGGAAGCAGTGCGCCTCTATGGAAAAGAAATTCGGTGTCCCGAATGCTCCCCGCCATCTCTGTGCAAATGCTGATATGAGGACGTTCTCCGCCCCGATCGATCCTACCGATAAGGCCACGGAACGAGCGCCATGTTCATCCTTTATTTTCTGCAGTTTTCCGGCAATTGTATCCAACGCATCATCCCATGTCACTCTTTGCATATTCCCTCTTTTGTCCCTCATCATCGGATGCGTTATCCGATCCCTTGAATAAACATAATCAGGAAGATGTTTACCTCTTGGACAAATTATACCTTTGGTGGCGGCATGCTCTTTCATCCCCTCTACATTAATTAGCTTGCCATCTTTGACATGGGCGTCTATGCCGCAAACCATAAAACAAAGCATGCATACGGATTTTATTACTTTTGTTTCGTCGGATTTATTGTTCACATTATTTACCTCCAATTTTTTGATCTTAAGGTTAATGAACTTGTAAAAAGCAAAACCCATTTAACGATTTGAAATAATTATAAATATCTGGTCTTTTCGCTTGCCTTTTGCTTTACATTTTGGTATAAGCTACCGAGAGAACCCACCAGCCGTAATATATTTTCGAATAGATGTGTCCAGCAGGCTGTCGGATTTCTTAACTCCTTTGACAAAACGGAAAAGAATCAATCTTCATGATCCCTGTTATCAAAGACTCTTTTGCTTTTGCCTTCCGATCGGGGAAGACTTGCATAATCCACAATCTCCACATTGCAGCTTACCAAAATCTGCTTCTTGATCTCTTCACTAATCTTTTTTGCCAATGTTTTATCCTGACTGTTATCCACAGCCTGATCCCGCTCCACCCTGAGAAGCATGTAATCCCTGCCGTCTTCCCTTCGGTCCAGAATAATCTGGTACTCGCTCCCGATCCCACTGATACCGGAGAGGACATGATCGATCTGTCCTGGATAAATGTTTGTAGCCCTGAAGATGATCATATCGTCGGATCGTCCCAGGAGGCGATCGTGTCGGGGTAACAGGGATCCACACGGGCACTCCCCTGAAATCAAACGGGTCAGGTCCCTGGTTCGATACCGGATCAGGGGAACAGCCTCTTTCCTCAGAGTCGTTACGACCATCTCACCGATCTCACCTTCAGAAACGGGCTTCAGGGTTTCCGGGTCAAGAATCTCCAGGATAAAGTAATCGGCCCAGTAGTGAATGCCCGTGTGACAGACACATTCCAGTCCCGTCCCCGGCCCGTATAGTTCAGTCATACCTGTAAGGTCGAACAGATACTCGATGCCCAGGAGTTCGCGAATCCTCGCCCTCATAGCATCACTTGACCGCTCGGAACCAATGGTCATTATCTTGAGATTGATCTTGTCCCTGATCCCCCGGCGGCTGACCTCTTCAGCCATAAGAAGCCCCATGGAGGCGGTACACATCAGGACGGTCGTCTGAAAATCAATGAGGAACTGGCACTGCATGTCCAGGTTTCCCGGTCCGATGGGAATTGCCATGGCGCCCAGCCGTTCACAACCGAGTTGAAGACCCGCCCCGGCAGTCCACACACCGTACCCGGAGGATATCTGAACCCGATCCCCGGGAGTAACTTGTGCCATCTCATAGAGGCGCGCCATCATATCCGACCAGTCATCAATATCTTTTCGGGTATAGCAGAGCACCTTTCGTTTTCCTGTGGTACCGGACGATGCGTGGATGCGGACGACCCTCTCAAATGGCACTGAAAGGAGGGGAAAAGGGTATCCCTCCTGCAGGTCCGTACCGCTCGTAAAGGGAAGCTTTCCAAGGTCCCCGAGTGATCGAATACCATCGGGTCCGATCCCGGCATCATCCAGCCTTTTTCTATAAATTTCAGACCTGTGATAAGCATGATTCACAGTCCACTGAAGACCTTTGAACTGAAATTCCATCAACTCGTCAAGTGTGTTCATCCTGGGCATAAAACTTGTATCCATTCGCAATATCTCCCTAATTTTTGATAAGAACTCCCTTTTTTGGCGTTTGAGAATAGAATTTGAATCTATGTTAATTCAATTTATTCAACCTTGAATACCATGGCTGCCCTTGTATCCCCGGCGGCACAGCCAGCCCAAAGCCCATAGCCGCCGCCAAGGATAACCAGCTCTTCCAGAAGCTCTGCAATAAGCCGTCCTGCTGTAGGAGCCTGGGGGTGCCCGTACACCAGGGAACTGCCGTAATTGTTCATCTTCATCACATCGATTCCCATTTTTTTGCCATATTAATGTCGTTGACGATAAAGGGGTTGTGGGTCTTGATCGCCTTCATATCCTCTATATATCAACCCGTTTAGGGCATCCACGATCTTAATAAACTGTGTTATGCCTTTTCCACTCGACACATAAGAGCTGTGTGTGGCCAACCACCTATTTCCGGATTGCAGTATTCATGATCATCAGGACAAAGGATATTGGCATTAGACTCAAAGACTCCAAAAAGTTCCGGGAGTTTCTGGTCTCGCTCAGGGAACCACCAACCATGCTGCAAATCCACCATTTGCGGGTGTATGGCATCGGAGATTCTGACCCGCTGGCGGATAGTGCCCTGTGGGGTTGAAATAAGCGCCAGATCACCTTTTTCCAAGCCCAGCTTTTGGGCGGTTTTTGTATGAAGTGTAACCAAAGGCTCGGGATTTTTTTCCCGTGCCTTCTCAATCTGTCGCTGTTCAGAGTGGTACATGGGCATGAAACGACTACCGGTTATAAGAATCAAAGGATATTCCTCAACAAGATCAGGACTTCCCTTCGGACTCAGCTTGGGCTCACGATAAACAGGTAGTGGCTCCAGATCAAGATCTTTAAAAATAGAGGAATATATTTCCACTTTACCCGAAGGGGTTCCGAATCCAAACTTCTTATATCGGCGGTATTCCCTTTTTCCGAAGAAACCATACTGCTCTATGAGCTTTTCAAATGTAAAACCAACGGGCTCCAGACAGTGGTCATAGACCTCTTCTATTGTCTCCCAGGGCCAATGCTCGGCCTGTCCAAGTCTTGTCCCCAGCCCGCGGTAAAACTGATAGCTGTTTCGCCGCTCATAGAGAGGTTCTATGCCTGCAGGACAAGCCATGCAAAAATCATCCGTAATCCAGAGTTCAGGTTGCTCCACCGTTGAGGACGCCGGAAAAACATAATCCGCCAATGCAGCGGAGGGTGTGAGGTAATAGTCCATAACAACGTAGAGCTGGAGTGCTTTCAAGGCTTCAAAAACCCGCATCGTATTGGGTAAAGCAAGCAACGGATTGTTTGCGAGTGTAATGATAGCTGTTACAGGATAGGGTTTTCCGGTAAGTACGGCATTAAAGACTTCCCTGGAATGTGCCATGGATGAGGTCATAGCCTCAGGAACACCGACATAACCTGACGGTAGCTTTTTATTCGATTCAAAATATTTCTCCCAGCCCGGGAAGCCAAAAAAAGGATATTTATCAATCCCTATCTGCTTGGCCCTCTGCGTTGCAGATAATGGGTTGTTAAACTCCAGATAGGCCCCATCCAGGACTTGACCGACTTTTCCTGCTCTGCTAAAAATTTCACCGCCCTGAATCTCCATGTTACCGGTTATGGCACGTAATATCGCGCGTGCCCTGGCAGACTGGGTGGCATTTATTCCCTGCTTGTCGAGCCCATAACCCCATGGAATAACCGCTGGATGTGTGCTTGCATACATCTTTGCAGACGCTGTAATCAGCTCAGGTGAAATCATTGTAATTTCTGCTGCCCTTTTCGGGGTATAGGATTCTACAGCGGTTTTGAGTTCTTCAAATCCTACAGTCCAGCTTTCAACAAAGTTATGATCAAAAAGCCCTTCTTCAATGATCAATCGTATCCAGCAGAGCATTAACGCCACATCAGTACCCGGCCTGATCTGGAGCCAGAGGTCGGCCATTTCAGCCTCTTTTGTCTTGCGCGGATCGACTACAATCACTTTTGACCCACTTTTCTTTGCCTCTTTAAGCTCGAGATAGCGTCCTGTGGGTTCAGAGTTGTATGGTGAAGCGCCCCAGATTACGACGCATTTTGCGTTTTCAATGTCGCTGTGGACCATACCTCCATAAGTCGCATATTCAGTAGCATAGCTTGGGCACATGCAAATGAGGTTTGCACCGCTCATATTCGGCGAACCAAAGAGGTTATAAAAACGGCGAGCATCCCAATGATAGGTCCGTCCGGTGCCGTGGGTGAAGGACAGAGTTTCAGCGCCGTACTTGTCCCTTAGTTCCGATAGGTTGTCTGCCACCTCATCCAGGGCCTGATCCCAGCTTATCTGCTGCCAGCTGCCTTGGCCTCTTTCCCCGGTTCGTTTCAATGGATAATTGAGTCGTTGAGGATGGTAAACATGATCAGGCATCAAGCGACCTCGTTCGCAAATTACCCCTCGATTTACAGGATGTTTTGGATCACCGGTTACCTTGATTACCTTGTTGTTTTTTAAATGCAGCAGGGTACCGCATCTCGGATGGCACAGGCCACAATAACTTCTTCGTATATCATCCATTGTGATTACCCCCGGTCATAACAAAGGATTGGCTCTGACAATTATTTTATAGGATTAACCGGGGCTCTTTCGTGTCATGCCTTATATACCTTGCAGAGCAAGGCGCGATTGCACCAGCTTCCAATCATTGGATCGGCCATATCGGGATCATCGATAGTCAGCACGTTGGTATTGGATTCAAAGGCACCGAAAAGAGATGGGTATGCATCGGGTTTTTCCGGGAACCACCAACTCGATTCCGCATCAACCAAACCCGGAGGGATACTTTCCGTGACCAGTGCTTTTTGTTTAATCCGCCCTCTTTCTGTTTCAATATAGACCCAGTCACCTGAAACAACGCCCACCGATTGTGCGGTCTCGGGATGAATGTGAAGCAGTGGATCGGGATGTTTTTCACGATGCCCAATGCCAAGTTGCCGATGTTCCGAATGGAACATGGGCATGAATTTACTGCCCGCGCTCAGAATCAAGGGATATTCTTTGAAGACTTCCGGTGTTCTGATCGGACTTTCCGGAGGCTCTTCATAAAAAGGCAATGGGTCATAACCCAGTTCGTCAAACACGGTGGAGTAGAGTTCAACTTTCCCGGTGGGTGTGGCAAAACCATGTTTTTCATATCGTCGGTATTCTTTCTCAGGAATAAGACATCCTCTTTCTATGAACTCTTCATAGCTTATGCCCAATGGTGAGATACGGTATCTGTGCACTTCCTCAAGATCTTCCCAGGGCCAGTGCTCTTCCTGACTCAGCCTTATTCCCAGTCCACGCCAGATCTGGTAGTCTTCTCTTCGTTCACCGATTGGTGGAATAGCCCTCTCACCACCCCACACCACCCTTGATGAATCCTCAAAGGTGCTGCATAGCGGTCTTTCAAGCCAGCTTGCGGCAGGCAATACATAATCAGCCAATTGGGCCGTAGGTGTCATCCAGTATTCGAGAATCACATGGATATCAAGGTTTGGATGGGTTAAAGCCTCGTGAACAAGTCTTGTATTTGGCGCCCATGCCATGGGATTACTCACCCATGTAATCATTGATTTAATCGGGTAGGGTTTACCGGTCAGGATCTGTCTCAGGGCCAGTGGCGTAGATACCAGCATCCGGTGGATCACCGGCTCAGGGACGTTATAGACCCTTTGGTAATGAGACTCAAGGATCTCCCACGCGGGCCATGACATCACCCTGAATCTGTCTGAACCGATCTGTTTTTTTCTCTGTTCCACGGGGAGCATTTCCGTTAATTCAAGGGCTGAATCACAGATAAACCTTCCCCCGTTCATCTCCAGGACGGGGCTACTGACCGGATTTCCACCCGGGACATCCATATTAGCGGTTATGGCCCTCAGGATGACCCTCACCTGCTCCACACGCCCCGAGTTAAAACCAAGCTGGTCACTGGCTACGCCTCTCTCAATACAGGCGGGTTTGGTTTCGGCATACATCCGTGCAGACCGGATGATATCGTCAGGGGCAAGACCTGTGATTCCTGCCACTCGTTGAGGATTATACTCCCTGACCCTTTCTCTGAGTTCTTCAAATCCATGAGCCCATTGTTCCACGAAATCCTTATCGTAGAGATCCTCATTGATGATCACATGAACCCACCCAAGTGCCAGTGCCGCATCCGTCCCGGGTCTGAGCTGAAGCGTGATATCTGCATATTCCGCCGATTTGGTCAATCTCGGATCGACAATAATGACCTTGATCTCTTTGCGGCGGATCTTTTCACGGAGCAGGGCCCATCGGGTAAGTCTTGTCTCTGCAGGATTAATGCCCCACAGTACTACACACTTTGAGTTGGCCAGATCTGATCGAAAATTCATCGAGCCTGTAATTGCCATATCAATTGCCAGACAGTTCATGGCACAAATAGTTCCGGGATCCATATTGTTCTGTGGATTCCCGAAAAGATTCATAAATCGAGCGCGCGCCCAGATATGATCCGACCGGTAAGTTCCTTCAGCCGTGAGTAGGTTTTCGGGCCCATAGGAATCCTTATTTTGGGCTAGTTTTTCGGCGATTTCATCAAGTGCCTGATCCCAGGAGATACGTTCCCATTTACCTTCACCACGGTCCCCTGCTCTTTTTAAAGGATACCGAAGCTGATCCTTGTGATAGAGCCATTTCGGCGCTCTTAACGCCCTTTCACAAATAAAACCTCTGCTGATGGGATGATCCGGGTTTCCTCTTACCTTCACAACCATACCATTCCGGACATGAACAAGGACACCGCAATGGTTGTGACAGAAAAAGCAGCCGGCCTTTTTGATGACAGTTGTATTGCTGGCCATGAGATTCTTCTCCAAAGGAGTGTTTCACCCCGTTCTCTTTCAGTTATTTGTTGTTTCCTCTCGGCACTACAGCCCAGGCCTCTATCTCCACAAGCATATCCGGCAGGCCTAGGCCAACTTCCGTCAGGTATGTTGACGGTCTGGGATTTTCAAGCAGATCAGGCTCAAACTCACGATAAAAGCCGTATGTCTCGTCTTTCCATGCAACAAAATCTTCTCTTTTTGTTACATAGTAACGGAACATGACTATATGTCTGAGAGATGCTCCCATCATTTCCAGGTTATTCTTGATATCCATAAGGGCCTGCCGGGTCTGCTCTCTAATACCGCCCACCACCTTTCCTTTTACTGATAGTGCATCTTTGTCAGTTACCACCGCTCCATCAGTAAAAGGATCCCTCCCGGTTGAACCGGAGAGGAAAAAAATATCAACATCTCCCCTTGTCCTGAATCCCGTTGCCCACCCCATCTTCTCTTTATGATAATGGGGCCACAGGGTACCCCATTCATATTCCATCTTCCCCTTTTCTTGAAGTTTCATTGCTTCTGGATTAGATTTCATGAGGGGATCTCATTTCTTTATTGAAATATTTAAAGTTTTATCAGCGGGACACTACGTATTCTTTTGTGAAATTGATCATGGCTCTTTCATTGTTATTCGTGAGTACTTTACAGGGTAAAACTATCTGTACGATGTAGTTTTGCCCCATCCGATCAGTTTTCATTAATTCTTACAACGTCTGTCTATTATCAATAGACATCTCTAGTTAACCTACTAAGTTTGGGATAAGCAGAATAATTTCAGGGAAAATTATCAGAATGACCAGGCATAAAACACAAGCCGCCAGAAAGTAGCTCACGCTATAAAAAATCGTAGCCAGGGGAATCTCCGGCGCCAGCGCCTTAACCACGTATATATTGACGCCCACAGGAGGGGTTATGGCGCCCATGGTAGTGACCATGACGATAATAATGGAAAACCATACCGCATCAAAACCCAGTGCCATCCCAACCGGGAAAAAAATGGGTATTGTCAGGACCAGAAATCCCAGTGAGTCCACGATACAGCCCCCAATAAGATAAATCATCAGGATCAAGGCTAAAATAACATAGGGGGATACGGGCAGAGAGGTTGCAAATTCCGCCAGTGCATAAGGGAGCCGGGTCACTGCCATGAAACGGCCGAAAATAACCGCCCCTGCAACAAGAACAAAGACCATGCAGGAGATCTTCAGTGTTTCACTCATGGCATTCATAAGATCTTTCCACTTTAATTTCCCAAAAGGAACCGTAACTGCAAGAATCAGAAACACGCCTGCGCCTCCTGCCTCCGTGGGAGTAAATATCCCGGTGTACAGCCCACCGATCACAAGTAAAAATATTGCTACTGCTTCAAAAATCCCGGTCAAGGAAAGGATCTTCTCCTTAAAGGTCGTTTTTGGTCCTGCTGGTCCAAGCTTTTCATCCCAACGGCAAAGAATTGAAATGGTGACCACAAACAGACTTCCCAGAAGAATCGCAGGCAGAATTCCTCCCAGGAAGAGTTTGACGATAGATTGTTCCGTCTGAAGGGCAATAATAATAAGAGTGACACTGGGAGGCATCACGGTTCCCAGTGTACCGCCCGTCACAACCGTACCACTGCTCAGTCGTGTATCATAATTGTATTTTTTCATCTGAGGGAGTGCCACCGCACCCATGGTGGCCGCTGTTGCCGTGTTAGATCCGCAAATGGCGGCAAATAATTCGTCTGCTCCGATAGTTGCGATGGCTAACCCCCCGCGCCAATGCCCAAACCATATATAAGCCGTTTCGTAGAGTTTGGCGGCAATGCCGGAATTAAACGACAGGTATCCCATGAAAATAAAAAGAGGGATGACCGTAAGGCCATAGCTGGAGAATGTTCCCCAGATGTCGTTACTTAGCATACCAACGGCTGCTTTAATGGAGATAACATAACTGAATCCAACAAAACCCACAACACCCATTGAAATACCAACGGGCATACCCAGAAAAAATAAAACAATCAAAAGAAGCAGGATTCCGATTACGCCTACCAAAGCCAGATTCATATGGGAAGCTCCTCAGTATGAGAGATTGTTTTAAGAAGGTCGACCAGAAAAGCCAGCGATATGACAAAACAACCGAATGCTACTGCGATGACAAAAGGATAAAAAATGATCCTTAGGGTTTCCGTCAGTTCACCCGTTTCCTTGAGAACCATGGCCCACCGGGTAATCTGCCACCCGGCAATTATAAAGAAAAACATGGAGATGATATAATTGATCCCGGCCAGGATGCGTCTTGTCCTCGCTGAAAATTTCAGGATAAAGATATCGACCGCGATATGTCCCCGCTGCATCTGTGTGTAGCCCATGGCAAGGGCCGTTGCCAGGGCTCCGAAAAAACCCATAAGCTCAAAAGTGCCCGCCACAGGAGCCCCTACAATTCGAAGAAAAATGTTTGCGCAGGTTATCACAATCATGGCCGTCAAAAAAAGGCCGGCTATGACGAGAAGAATATGGTTTAATAACCTGCTCACCCTGTCTAAAAAAGCCATATTTGTTCTCCCAGTTTTGGATGCTTTACCAAGATCCATGCTCGCGTGTTTTGAACCATGGGGGCGGGGCCTCGGACTTCAATTCTAACACACGACTGCATAATGGACTCCATGACCCTGAAGATTTACCTTTGAACAATAAATTTTGAGGCACTACTGATATTTTTCTGAAAAAGCCTTGATATCCGAAATTATTTCACGGGCCGGAAACCCTTTTGCCCCTGCACTTTCAATCCATTCTTCAATCATAGGTTCAACTAATTGATTAAACCGGGCCTTTTCATCTTTGGAAAGTTCAATAAACTCTACATTGTGGGTTTTTGCAGACCATTCTCGAGCTTTATTCACCTCACCATCCATAAATTTGCCGGTCCATATTGCTTGCTCTTTTGCCATGTCATCCATAATTTTTTGAACATCCTTCGGCAATGATTTCCAACTGTCCTTGTTCATGATGACAGCCATAGGGTATACAAGAGTTTTCGTAAGTGTGGCATAAGAACAGAGCTCCGCGAACTTGAAACTCTTCATAACGTCAAAGGATGAGAATAGACCTTGGACCACACCCTTCTGGAGTGCTTCGGGTGTCTCCGGCATAGGCATACCCACCGGGTTCGCACCCCATCTCTTGAGAACCTCTACTCCAACTCCTGAAGCACGCAGGTCCATGCCTTTAATGTCTTCCAGTTTTCTGACCGGTTTTTTGGACATAATATTGGCCGGTCCACTGGTAAACATTGTAAGGACTTTTACT
>Ga0315542_1000781_pt1 | contig 20288 bp, 17 predicted proteins | sample SalMarSW160120MG_FD_202541 | JGI IMG/M metagenome (GOLD analysis project Ga0315542, IMG submission 202541) | Salt marsh sediment microbial communities from the Plum Island Ecosystem LTER, Massachusetts, United States - Salt Marsh Sediment SW1601-20 ... | reverse complement strand
ACTTCGTCCCACAGCGGCAGCACCTGCTTGCCTCCTGTCGACCACCACACACTGCCGGGCCGCGAGAAATCCTCGCTGGGCTGCATGTAGTAGGCGCCGAGCGCACCACCTGGAGGCGCGATCTTGACGTCAACCGTCTTGACCGGTTCCGGAATGTCGAATGCTGTCCCGTCGAGTTCGGCAACTGCGGCGTCGAGCCTCGCCTTCATGAATGCCACGAACTCTTCCGGACTGTGAGCGGAGCGACTCGGATCGGAGGTGAGCAACTCGATGACGCCATCGAGCGACAAGGAGGGATCGATCTGAGCGGCCGTGTCCACCATCTGCTCGCGCAGCGCACGTACCTGCTGCCAACCCCATCGGTACGTCTCTTCGGGATCGATGCCCATGCCGAGGAATCGGCGGGTCGCTCGCAGGTATCGATCCCGGCCGACACCATCGGCCTCCGGGGCCTGAGGCAAGTATGTGGTTTCGAGGTAGTCGGCAAAAGAGGAAGCGGCAGACTTGGCGCGTCGCACGGCGCCGGCCACCTCCGACGCCGACCCTGACGAGCCATCAGATGCGGCGGCCTCCCGGGAGAATCGCTCGAACGGGGATCCGTCCGAAGCGAGCACCCTGGCTTGGAGGACCATCGCCTGAACCTGCCGGCGGGCAGCCAGGAGACCTCGCGCCCGCCCCTCTTCGAGTGTGCGCCGGTACCCGTCAAGAGGTTCGCCGATTGTCGAGAGCCGTGTGGCGATCGCTTCCCAGTCGGCGGTGCTCTGTATGTCGAGCGTTTCGCGAAGAAGCTGAAACGGTGACGCGATGTTGTTCAGGTCATAGAGCGGATCGCCGTGTTCGATGAGCGACAGCTGCTCATCCACATACACGGAGGCGACCTGCCAGGCGAGACGCTCCCAGCTGTCGGCCGGCTCCCCGAGGTTCCGGAAGCTGTCGCGGTAGCGTTCCAGCAGCGCGCGCCGCTTCTCGATTCCGGATGGCCCGAGATCGTCCCACTCGTGGTCGTGACCGGGGATGCCCAGCATCGTGCACCCAGTCGGTGAGAGTTCGAGCAGTTCGTCGAGCAGTTCGTCGCTCAGTGTGAAAGCATTCATGGGAAGTGATCCTAGGGCTCCCTGCGGGAGCCAGTTCTGGCTCATAGGTTCCGAGTCCTGGGTAGGAACGCGGCCGGCAGAACAGCGGATGGTGGCTACGCCGTGAGCCCGTTCGACTGTGCAATGCGTCCCAGCATTCGAGCGCTCGGCTTGACGGTGCGCTCCTGGGTGCTCCGATCGACGGCGATCAGGCCAAACGTCGGACCATATCCGAGTGCCCACTCGAAGTTGTCGAGGGCACTCCAGTACGTGTATCCAAGGACCTCGATCCCGTCATCGATACAGCGCCGAACCCCGTCGAGTGCTTGATCGATGAACGCAATCCTCCTGGTGTCATCCGTCGCGGCGATACCGTTCTCGGTCACGTACACGGGCAGTCCGGTGACATCGGCGGCCCTTCTGATCGTTGCCTCGATCGCCTGGGGTCGAAACTCGTACCCCATCAGTGTGAGTTCGGCACCCTCTTCGGGACCCAGGTATCCGGCCGGAGAGACCCGGTTGCGGGAGTACGTCTGCACGCCGATGAAGTCGTCGCCGTTGGCGGCTTCGAGGTAAACATCCTCCTGGGGGGCGCGCAGCGCCGCCAAGGTTTCTTCCCCTCCGTCGACCGCGGCCCACTCGGACATGGCGAGGGTCAAACCGACACGAACTCCGCTCATCACGTCGCGAAGCGCGTCCACCGCCCGACGGTGAGCGTCAATCAGCACCCCGTTTGCGTCGATGCGTGCCTGCGGATCCTGCACACCCGGCGGGAACAGGCCGGTCAGGTAGCCCATCTGAGCCACGATGTTGGGCTCGTTGATGGTGCAGATCATGTCCACGACACCGTCGAGCCGCTCGCCGACCCACTTCGCGAATCGTGCGAAATACTCCGCAGCGGCCGGATTCGACCAGCCGCCGCGAGCAGCCAGCCACCGGGGGATGGTGAAGTGATGCAGGGTTACAACCGGGTTGAGACCGAGCGCCGTGCAGGTTTCGGCCATGCGGATGTAGTGGTCCATCTGTGCCGTCGAGAACTCCCCGTCCTCGGGTTCCAGCCGGCTCCACTCGAGGGAGAACCGGTAGGCGTTGAACCCGAGATCGGCAAGTAGCCCGATGTCCCCCCGGTAGCGGTGATAATGGTCGCAGGCGTCACCGGAAGGTTCGGCGCATGGAGATCCGGGCTTGTGCTCCCATGCCCACCAGTCGTTGTTCCAGTTGCCACCTTCAACCTGATGGGCCGCCGTCGCGGTGCCCCAGAGAAACCCTTGTGGAAACGTGCTCATGGCGTCCAAGCCTATCCGGCTTCAACGACTTCGGCTCGATTGGGTAGTGTCGATCCCGCCATACCTAGGAGGCCGTCTTGGCTGAGATGCCGGAGTTGAACGCGCTGGTTGCACAGAAGGACGAACTGACGCCACGCCTGATGATTCTGCGCGTCGTTCCGGACGGTTGGGAACTCCAGCCATTCGAAGCCGGCCAGTATGTCGTTCTGGCACTGCCACCGTCGGCACCCCGGTGTCTCCTGTCGAAGCCCGAGCCGCCCCTGCCGCACCCTGATCGCATGATCCGGCGTGCCTACTCGATCGCATCGTCGTCCCAGAACGGCGAGTACATGGACTTCTACATAAGCCTCATCAGCACCGGGTTTCTGACGCCACGGCTCTTCGCGTTGAACGTGGGCGACGAACTGTGGATGTCTCAGCACCCAACGGGCATGTTCACTCTGGCGCAGGTTCCTGCCCACAAGCACATCATGCTCATCGCCACCGGCACAGGGCTCGCGCCCTACATGAGCATGTTGACCAGCCACCTCGAATGTGGCGGAGCTCGCAAGGTGGCCGTCCTGCACGGAGCCGATCACACATGGGATCTCGGCTACAGGGCAGAACTCGAGACACTCCAGCATCTGTGCAGCAACTTCACCTATCTGCCGACCATCGACCATCCGGAAGACGAGCCGGTTCCTTGGCACGGTCACACCGGTTGGGTGCAGAAACTCTGGGAGTCGAAGGCGATCGAAGCCAAGTGGGGATTCAGCCCCACACCCGACAACACAGACATCTTCCTGTGCGGTGTTCCGGAAATGCTCGACGACATGCTCGAACTCCTCACGACCGAAGGATTCATAGAGCACACCCGCACACAGCCCGGCCAGATACACATCGAGCGGTACTGAGGCTCGTCGGAGACGCGCCCTGCTGCCTCGTATGTCGTGTCTCGCATCTCGTACTTCGCGTCACGCCGTACCCGGTCGAGAACGCGTTCAGCCACCGCCCGGACCGATACGGAATACGGGATACGGAGTACGTCGTCCTATCCGGCAAACGGGCAGGACGATCCGGGTAGCCTTCGGCGCGTAGGCACGAGGAGGCCCTGTGATGCCAGAAGGCAAGCACTTCAGCGAAGCACTCGAGTACCACTCGGGAGGTCGTCCCGGCAAGACGGAGGTGGTGCCGACCAAACCCACGGCGACACAGAGCGACCTCGGGCTTGCCTACACACCGGGCGTCGCCGAACCATGCCTCGAAATCGAGAAGCAGCCCGACGATGTGTTCCGCTACACGAACAAGGGCAATCTCGTGGCCGTGGTGAGCAACGGCACGGCCGTGCTGGGATTGGGCAACATCGGCCCGCTCGCCGCGAAACCGGTAATGGAAGGCAAGGGGGTCCTCTTCAAGCGCTTCGCCGATATCGACGTTTTCGACATCGAGGTGAATACGCAGGACCCAGACGAAGTGATCCGATTCTGCGAACTCCTCGAGCCAACGGTCGGCGGGATCAACCTTGAGGACATCAGAGCCCCTGAGTGTTTCGAAATCGAAAACACACTCAAGGGACGGCTCGACATCCCCGTCTTTCACGATGACCAACATGGCACAGCGATCATCGCCGGGGCGGGCTTCTTGAATGCCCTCGAACTGACGGACCGTGACATCGAAACCACAACTGTCGTGTTCAACGGTGCAGGTGCCGCCGGCATGGCAACCGCGAAGTTCTTCGAGCGTCTCGGCGTGCGTCACGAGAACATCCTCATGTGTGACTCGCGTGGCGTCATCTATGAGGGTCGCAAGGAAGGCATGTCGGGAGGCAAGGCCGAATTCGCCGTGCAGACGGACAGGCGAACGCTCGAGGAAGCGATGGAAGGAGCTGATTGCTTCGTCGGCGTGTCGGTTGCCGACGTCGTCACGAAGGAGATGGTCCAGTCGATGGCCGACAAGCCGATCATCTTCGCGCTTGCGAACCCAAACCCGGAGATCCGCTACGAAGACGCCGTCGACGCATGTCCGAACGCGATCGTGGCTACCGGTCGCAGCGACTATCCGAACCAGGTCAACAATGTGCTTGGATTCCCTTTCATCTTCAGAGGGGCCTTGGACGTTCGCGCTCGTGGTATCAGCGAGTCGATGAAGGTGGCCGCGGCCCACGCGTTGGCATCGCTGGTACGTCAGCCGGTCCCGGACTCCGTGCTCAAGGCGTACTCGATCGACAACCTGACCTTTGGGCCTGAGTATCTGATCCCGAAGCCGTTCGACCCTCGGGTCCTCTGGCATGTGGCACCGGCGGTGGCACAGGCCGCAATCGAGGAAGGCCTTGCTCGCAACCCGTTCTCCGACATCGATGAGTACCAAGAGAAGCTCCGTTCGCGTTTCCAACCCGCCTACGGCCTCACCCACACGGTGGCTGCGAAGGCTCAAGCTCGACCGATGCGAGTGGTCTATCCGCACGGCGCCGACGTGCGAATGATCCGCGCCGCTCGCAGAGTCGTGGACGAACGGATCGCAAGCCCGGTGATGCTTGGCAACGTCGAACATATACGAGCTCTCGCGGAGGAGAAGGAGGTATCGCTCGAGGGCATCAACCTCTTCGATCCGTACGGCGAGACCGAGACCCGCTCGCGGTATGCAAAAGAGCTGTATCGGCTCCGCGGCCGCAAAGGTATCGCACCGGAGGACGCTCACCGGGCCATCCTCGAACCGAACCTGTATGCGGCGATGATGCTTCAGCAAGGTGACGCGGACGCGGTACTCGGCGGCTTGACTTCCTCCTACCCGGATACGATTCGACCGGCGCTGCAGGTGCTGCCTCTCGATGAGGGTCGGAGCATCGTGTCGGCCATCTACGCCGTGATCCTCAAGGAACAGGTGTACTTCCTCGCCGACTGCGCCGTCAACATCCTGCCCACGGCCGAGCAACTCGCCGAGATCGCCATCTCTACGGCAGACTATGTCGAAGACACGTTCGACCTGCTTCCGAGAGTCGCGTTGCTGTCATACAGCAACTTCGGGTCGGCAGCCGGCGAGGAGCCAGAACGGATCAGAGACGCGGTTTCGATCTGCTGGGAGGCACGCCCCGATCTCCACGTGGACGGCGAGATGCACGCTCGCACCGCGGTCGACGCACCACTGCTCGCACGACAGCACTCGTTCAACCGGCTTGGCGGACGGGCCAACATCCTGGTGTTCCCGAACCTCGCCGCCGGCAACGCGGCCTACCAGCTGCTCTCGAAACTCGGCGGGGCCCAGGTCATCGGCCCGATCCTCACCGGAGTCTCGAAGTCGGTTCACGTGCTCCAGCGGGATGCCGAGGTCGGCGACATCGTGAACCTGACGGCTATCGCCGTTCTCGACGCCCAGAGCAAGGAGTGATCACAGGCAGGTGACGGTTTCCCTCACCAGGAAATCCACAACTGCTTCGAGGGCCTCCTGCTGTTCGGCGCCGCCGTCGATGGCCGCGTCGTACACGGCAACCTGCCTGTCTGCGCTCGTACCCCGAATCAGGATCTCGGGCACTGCATGGAGTTCGTCGGCACAACCGAGCTCCTGGGCATCTTGTTCCAACTCGACGATGATCTCATCGATGAGTTCGGCCATCGGAGTAAGGGTCCCCTGACCAAAATCCATGAGTGAGCCCTGGATGCCGTAGCGCTGTGCACGCCACATGTTCTCTTCGATGAGCATCCGGGCATAGGTCCGCCAGCGTTTGTTCTCCGATCGGAGCCTGAACAGCATCCGGATGAGCGAAACGGTCAACGCAGCGAGGCTGATGCCGTCATCCAGGCGGGTGCAGATATCGGTGATCCTCGACTCGATCGTCGGATAGCGGGCGCTCGGACGGACATCCCACCAGAGCTTCGTTGCGTCCTCAATCAGCCCCGCATCAACGAGCACATCAACATGACGCTGATACTCGCCCCAGCTCGTGAACTGAACCGGAATGCCCGTGCGTGGAAGCGACTTGAACACTGAGGATCGATAGCTCTTCAATCCAGTGTGATCGCCGTGCCAGAACGGGGATGAGGTGCTCAGTGCGAGCAGGTGGGGTAGAAAGTACGAGAACTGGTTCATCAGGTCGATGCGGAGGTCGTTGTCTTCGATGCCTACGTGGACGTGCATCCCCGAGATCACCAGCCTCCGGGCAACCGTCTCCAGTTCCTGAAGGAGAACCTGGTATCGACGCTTCTCCGTAACGAGCTGTTCACCCCATCGCGCAAACGGATGTGTGGAGGCTGCGATTGGCGCGAATCCATATCCTTTGGCGACCTGTGCGACCGCCTGCCGGAGACGTGAGAGATCTCGACGGGCATCTCCAACCGTCGCGCAGACTCTGGTGCCGACCTCGATCTGTCCACGAAGGAACTCCGGGCTCACCTGGCCCTCCAGCAGGTCCTTGCATTCGGCCATCAGCCCGGACGGCGGGTCCCTGACCAGATCGCGGCTGTCGAGATCGACGAGCATGTACTCCTCTTCGATACCGACGGTGAAGCTCGGCCGTGGAACCGCCACGATCCCTCCCTCGTTTGCCACACCATATCAGCGAGCCGACGGGGACGTACGGAGGATCAGCCGTCCGTCTGGACGCTCGGCACGAAGTAGCTCAGGTCCTGGCAGTTGATGATGTCGACAGGGAAATCCGGGAACTGCTCTTGGAGAGAATCCCGAATCTCCGACTCGCTGTCGGCAACTCCGCGCCATCCGAAGTGCAGCGTGTTGTCCGGATCCTGGGCGAAGAGCACCGTCCCCAGGCTGTTGTCGAAAACGACGGTGATGAGGTCGTAACCGCCCTGGCGAGTGATCTGCATCAGCGTCGCGTTGTATTCGGTACCTGCAATCGACGGTTCCTGGTCCTTCACGAACGTAGAGACCCGTCCCATCTCGACGATTGCATCACTCGAACTCGGAATGATGTACGAAACGTCTCCACACCCTTCGACGTGGGTCGGAGATGGGTAGGTGGCGGAGGTTGTGGTGGTCTCGGCCGACGTTCCACTGCATGAGGCAAGCAGCACGGCGGCTGCCACGAAGATGAGTCGGTATCGCATGAGGGAGCCATGATGCCAGCTGCCCGAAAACACCCCAAGCGGAGCGACCAGCAACCAGCAACCAGTAGCCAGCAACCAGCGAGAGAAGCTACCTCGCCCTCCGGTCGATCCGCAGCGGTGATCGCGCTCTGGCCGGCGGCTGGAGACTGGGAGCAGGAGGCTGGGTTGCTGAATAACTGAACAACCGAATGGCCGACTGCCGGCGACGTCCTAGACTCCCGCCGATGCTGCTCGGCGCACTCCTCATCTTCGCTCTTCGCCTTGTCGACGTGTCGATCGGTGCAATCAGAATCGTCATGATTGTTCGCCGGGAACGCTGGCTGGCAGGCCTTCTAGGCTTCTTCGAGTCGCTCACCTGGGTGGTTGCAGCCGGGCTGGTCTTCTCCCACCTCGACTCTCCCATACGGATGCTTGCGTACGCAGCCGGTTTCGGCGCAGGTACGGTCCTCGGTTCGACATTCGAACGAATGCTGAAACTCGGCCAGACGGTGATGCGCATCATCACACCGATTGGCACCACCGAGGTCGCACCGGCTCTCCGAGAAGCCGGCTTCGGGGTAACCGTCGTGAACGCAGCCGGCATGGACGGCGAGGTCCGTCTCGCATTCACGGTGCTCTCCCGCAGGAGAGCAGACGAAGCGCTCGCAATCGTCGCCAAGACCAACAGCGAAGCGTTTGTGACAATGGAGGAAGTGTCGATGCCGGAGATCGCGGCCTACCGGGCGTCACGGATGCGGAAGTAGTACGGACAGTCGTCAGTCGTCAGTCGTCAGTCACGCTGTCACATCTGCTTCCCGTCTGCACGGCGACAACGATGCTCTTGCTGGAAGCTGGATGCTGGGAACTCCGAAGACTCGAGACTGAACAGCTGAATAGCTGATCTGCCGCCGGCGAAGCCGTCTCAGAAGAACACCATTCGGGCTGCTGCGGCAACGGCGGCCACCATCAGAACCCAGCGGATCCAGCCGGCCCCCTTCTTGATGGCGAGTTTGGACGCGACGAACGCCCCGGCCATGTTGCCCACGCCGAGAATCGCTCCTGCACCAAGGTCGACCTGTGAGGCTTGGGCGAACAGGAGCAACGTCACCGGCGTGTAGACCAGGATCGTGACCACTTTGGCGGCATTGCCCTTCACCAGCCCGAGCCCACTTCCGAGAACCAGTCCGGCGAGCAACAAGAAGCCGACACCTGCCTGCACGAAGCCGCCGTACAGGCCTATCCCGAAGAATGAGATGCTCCGCCACGGCTCGGTGAGATGCTGCTCCCCCTCCTTCATCCATCGCGAGGGTTTCACGAACACCGAGAAAGCCACGAGGACGATCACCAGCCCGAAGATCTTCTTCATCACATCAGCCGGAATCAGCGTCGCAACCCAAGCCCCGACGGCGGCACCCGCGACAGTCGGCGCCAGGATCCGCCGAACGAGCCCCCACGGCACCTTGCCACCTCGATGGAAGGAGATGCTGCCAACGATGTTCTGCATCAGAATCGCAACCCGGTTCGTACCGTTTGCAAACCCGGCACCTACTACTTCGACCAGAACCGGTAGCGACACCACCGACCCACCCCCGGCCACGGTGTTCACGAAGCCGGCGACGACACCGGCACCGAGAAGCAACAGGATCGTGGTCACTGACATCGCCGGGATGCTACCGGATTGAGAATTCCCTAAGAATCCATCCAGAAGGGGATGAGATCCTGGCCGTTTCGTGTTTCACAATCCCGGAAGGCCCTTACGATTCCCAAGGTGGGAGAGCGCATTTCCGGGAGTTCAACAACGGAGATTTCATGAACCGACTGATCCTTGCAGCCGTCCTTCTGGTAGCCGCGACCGGCTGCACACTCAACACGAGTGTTGCCACAACCGCCGCGTCGACACCAACGACGGCCGCGACAGCTGCCTCCACGACCACAGTCCCGACAACTGCTCCGGGGTCCCCGGCCGCCATCAACTCCTACGGCCTGTTCGACATCTCACCGCTCGTGAAAGAGGCCGAAGCGGGCGTCGTCTCCGTGACACAGGACCAAGTGATCACAGACCTGTTCGGCAACGCCCAGGAGCTTCCAGCAGGAGCCGGCACAGGTGTCGTGATCGACGACCAGGGTCACATCCTCACCAACTACCACGTCATCCAGGATGCATCCAGCGTGACCGTCACCGCGCGTGACGGACGGTCCCGGCCGGCCACCATCGTCATCCAGATCCCCAGCCAGGATCTCGCCGTGTTGGAGATCACCGACACCAGCGACCTCACGCCACTGCCACTCGGTGACTCCGACCAAATCGAGGTCGGTGACGCAGCGATCGCAATCGGCAACGCACTCGCCCTGAATGCATCGGAACCAACCGTGTCACTGGGAATCATCTCGGCACTGGACCGTCGGGTCGAAACGGAGATCGGCATCGTCGACAACGCCATTCAGACCGACGCAGCCATCAACCCCGGCAACTCAGGTGGCCCTCTACTGAACGCCAACGGTGAAGTGATCGGCATCAACACGGCCATCGCCGGCAACGCCCAAAACGTGGGCTTCGCCATTCCGATCAACACCGCCAAACTCATCCTCGACCGTTTCGATAGAGGCGTCGGCCAGCCGTACTTGGGTGTGTCGATTGCCGACAACTCGCAAGCTGCGGCTCAGCAGCTCGGGCTCTCGATCGACACGGGCGCAGTCGTCACAGACGTGCAGTCCGGCACCGCCGCAGCGGATGCCGGCTTGCAGCCCAACGACATCATCGTGTCATTCAACGGCACCACCATCGACGACACGGCCGGTCTGCTGGCAGCCATCAACGCCACCGATCCGGGCCAGCAGGTCGAGATCGAGTACGTACGGGGCACTGAGCATCAGACCATCACGGTGACAATCGGCGAGCGGCCTACGGGTTCTTGATTGCCGTGCAGGGTTGGTGGTCAGGGCGTCAGGCGTCTCCGTCTGACGGATTGAGGCGTTCCAGAAGCCGTTCTCTCATCCGTTCGTCACCGAAGCAGGTGATCCGATCCCCGGCGTGAATGACTGTGCTGCCCTGGGCGACCAGCACCTCTCCTTTCCGCACGACCGATACGGCGAGGCAACCTTCCGGCCACGGGATCTCTTTGACCTGTCTGCCTATCGCTCTGGATCGATCCCAGACGACGAAGTCGAAGAAGTGGCTACCGAGCCGGGTGCGAAGACGCAAGTGCTCGCGCTCGGCAGCCTGACGCTCGGCCGCACCTCGCGCCCGGTGATACGCGTTGACGGCATCCTCCCTGCGGAACATCCCAACCAACCGGCGGTTGTCACCGTCGTCGACGACCGGTATCCGTCCAACGCCGAGGGCCGCCATCCGTTCCAAAGCCTCCGATACCGGGGTCGAAGGCGTCACCGTCACAGGTGTCCGCGTCATGGCATCCCGCACGATCACCTGATCCGAAGGACCCCCGGCGCGCAGCACGTCGGTGACGGTCACCACGCCGACGAGCCGTCCGTCGGAATCCTCGACGGGCAGGCCGTGGTGCCGTCCCCGGTCGAGCATCCCCTGTAGTTCGGCAAGCGTGGTGTGTGCCGGAACCGCCATTGGATCGACCGTCATTGCGTCGCCAACCAATATCGTGTCAAGGAGATCGATCTCACCGCCCCGAGTCACCTTGATGCCCATCCTGGCAAGCGGCTTGGTGTAGGCGCTATCGGGGTACAAGCGTGGTGCAACCAACATCGCGACGGCGGCGGCAACCATGAGCGGCAGGACGAGTCCGTAGTCTCCTGTCACTTCGAACACGATGAGGATGGCGGTCAGTGGTGCACGAGCCACCGCCGTGAATGCAGCCGCCATACCAACGAGCGCGAATGCCTCCGGTTTGAGAGTCGAGATGTGCCACACGGACATAAGGACCTGCGCAAAGCCGGACCCGATCGCGGCCCCGATGAACAGGCTCGGCATGAAGATCCCACCTGAGCCTCGTGCTCCGAACGTCGCGGCTGTCGCGATCGGTTTGACGAGAGCGAGGATCAGGAGCATCCACCACACCACACTCAATTGGCCGTTCAAGATCTCATTGATGAATCCCTGTCCAGTTCCGGCAATATCCGGTAGCAAGACCACTGGTATGGCGACCGCGAGCGACACGAGGAGTGGACGGCGCCACCCCGCCAGCACGTTTGGTCGCTCCTCCCAGAAGTCCAGTGACCACAGCAGCGCCAGCCCGCCCGCGACCGTGAGCAGGCCGAGGATCCCGTAGAGGAACAGCTCAGTTGGATGGCCGAGCGAGTGCCCTGTGATGTCGAAAGTGAGTCCCTCACCCAGGATGCTGTGGCTGACCACCGCACCGGCAACGGTCGCAACCACAACCGTGTGAAGGTGCCGCACGGAGAAACTGCCGAGGACCACTTCCATGGCGAAGAACATGCCTGCGATGGGAGCGTTGAACGTCGCAGCGATCCCCGCTCCGGCGCCGGCCGCCACGAGACTCATCAGGTCTCCTTCGGTAAGCTGGAGGCGCCGGCCCACGAACGATCCGAGGCCGGCGCCGATCTGAGCGATCGGCCCTTCCCGACCGGCACTCCCGCCCACACCAATCGTGATCGCCGACGCGATCAGCTTGAGGGGCCCCACGATCCAACGGATGTTTCCGCCGTCGACCGTGATGGCGGCGAGAATCTGAGGCACCCCGTGCCCTGCCGCCTCGGGTGCGAACGTCTTCGTGAGCCACCACGATGCCATCAAAGCGGCGGGAATCAGCACCAGCGGCAAGAGGTGAGGGATGGGGAACCCTGCGTCCAACTGAGTAATGAAGTTCGTGATGCCGTCGATGGACTCGATCAACAAGACAGCCCCGAGGCCCGCGCCTGCTCCAACGACCCCAGCGATCACCATCATTGCTGTGACGCTGCCTGGGCGGATCCACCGACGTCGAACTACAGCCACGAGTGTCCAGCGTAGGTCATCTCATAGCACGAGCCGTGTCATCGGAGGGGTGTATCGTCGAAATGTGGAACACCGCTACGTCCAGTTGGCCCGCAAGGCACTCCACTCCTACCTCGAGGATGACAGCCTTCCCGCGTCGTCAGATCGGGCCCGGCCATCGGGCGGCATCTTCGTGTCCCTGCACCAGGGCGATCGCCTGCGAGGCTGCGTTGGAACCATCGGACCGGGTCCCGACCCACTCGAAACCGAGATCGCCAAGCAGGCGGTCAACGCGGCAGTGCGGGATCCGCGCTTTCCACCGCTGACGCCCGACGAGATCGACGGGCTGGACATCACCGTGTACATCCTCGACACACCGGTCGAGGTGCACGACGTGTCAGAACTCGACCCATCGAGATTCGGAATAGTCGTCGAAGACGACCGGGGACGCAGAGGTTTGCTTCTCCCCGATCTTCCCGGCGTCGACACTGCGCAGACTCAGATCGACATCGCCCGTCGAAAGGCAGGCATTCAGCATCCGGACAGGATGAGCCTCTACCGGTTCGGGGCCACCATCCTCCACTGAATCGGGGGCCATACCGGGGAATGGTCCTTGACGAAACCGCTCTGAGCGCGTAAACATCTCTTTGAGCGCGCAAGGGGCCGCATGATACGTATACGCGGGATCGTCCGCCTCCCAAGTGACCCCGAATCCGGGGTGGATTCGGTCATTCAGATCATGAACGACCGTCTGAGCCTGCGCTCGGGTAGGACCGATCTCGGTTCCTGGCCACTTGCGCACGTCGAAGTGCAGCGAATCTCCAACGAGGCGTTTCGCTTCAACATCGATCACGAGGTCCTCCTCTTCCTGCCCCGGGACCCTGAGTTTTTCGCGTCGCTTCAGTTCGTGGAGGCAACGGTCCAACGCACCGCAGAGAAACGGAAACGGAAGAAGACCAAGGCAGCGATCGTTCCGCCCGCCGTTGAAGAAACGCCCGTATTCGAAGAGCAAGAAGCGCAAGAGGAACTCATCGAAGTCGACCTCACCGATGAGGAGATCGCTTCGGGCGGGCGAGGGTTGCTGGCCAGGACCAAGTACATCGGTGCGGCCACCCGCGACCAGCTTCGACAGACCGGCATTTGGCCGCTGGATCGTCTCAAGCCGCTCAGTGCCGAGGATTCAAGGTCCTCCGCTCACGTGCACACCTACGGAACTTCGACCATCCAGGCGGGACTGGTCAGACGGGTCTGCAGCGAGTGCGGTCACGTATCTTTCGCCCCGAAGGAATCTACCCCGGACGACTGACCCGCCGGGCAAACGCGTCGGCGATTGCGAGCGTCCGCTTCGCCGCGGGATGGTTCGGAACGATCGCCGGGTAGACGTGCATCATGTCAGGCTCAACATGAAGAGATACGTCCACGCCGTCGGCTCGTGCTTTCTCAACCAGTCTCGTGGCATCCTCGAGGATCATCTCTCGTCCGCCTGCGAACACCAGCAGCGGGGGGATCCCCTTGTAGTCGCCGTACATCGGTGACGCCAAGGGATCTTTCGGATCGTGATCTCCCAGGTACGCCACGTTTGGTTCGGTGTCTCCGAGAGGGAGGTAGTCGAACGGGGCGTTGATTGGAATCGTCGCTGCGGTGTGCTCCAGATCCGCATACGGAGAGAACAGGATCGCACCGTTTGGCAGACGCCTGCCCTCATCTCGGATACGAAGGAGCAGTGCACAGGCGAGTCCGCCGCCAGCGGAGTCGCCGGCGACGAGGACGACCTCTGCATCCAGCGCCTCGTACACAGCCACGGCGTCGTCCAGGGCCGCGGGGAATCTGTGCTCGGGTGCGAGCCTGTAGTCGGCAACGAACGTTCGGGTTCTGAGGGTCCACGTCAGTTGGCTCACGAACTGCCGGTGTGTTGCGGGGCTCCCGCCGACGTATGCCCCGCCGTGGAGATAGAGGAGCACAGTGCTGTCCTCGAATCCAACCCGCGTCACCCACTCTCCCGGAATGGAGGCTACCGATCCGGCTTCGACTTGCACGAGTCCTCGAAGCGCTCTCGGGATTGGCGGATCGAACCGCTCGACGAGCTCCCAACGTGCCTTCCGATCGCGAGCGCTTGCACCGAGAAAGGCCCTGATTGCGACGACCCGGAGTTCCACCGCCCAACTCCAGCTCTCGACCACCGGGCCACACAGCCATCTCCGCACGACCCGTCGAACAAGCGTCCACAAGATCGAGAGCATCGATAACAACGTCATGGTTCAAGGGTAGAGCATGCGTTCAGGAAGGTTCGGCCGCTACCGCTATCGTTGGCAGCGTCAACCGATGAACCATTCCACACACACCGACAGAAGTGATGTCCGCGGGCTGATCATCGTGAGCCTCGTGGCCGGCGCCGCCGGTTTGATTGTCGGTATCGTCGGTGGCTACTTCCGCTGGTTCCTGCTCAAGGCCGACGAGCTCAGGCTCAGCTTCCTCAATTGGGCACACGACTGGTCGGGACCCGGGTGGATTCTGCCGATCGTCGTCGTGGTGATCTTGGTGCTCCTCGCGAGGTTGATCGTCTTGCGGGTGCCGAGGGTTTCGGGAAGCGGCATTCAAGATGTCGAAGCGGTCTGGCGTGGAGAGATTCCCACCACCTCGTGGGAGGTGCTGCCGGCCAAGTTCGTTGGCGGCCTGCTCGCCATCGGAGGTGGCCTGGTGCTGGGGCGTGAGGGTCCGACCGTTCACCTTGGGGCGGCTATCGGCGCGGAGGCAGGCAATCGAATGCGCTTGGGCGATGACGACGTGAGAGTGCTTCAAACAGCTCTGGGCGGCGCCGGACTCGGCGTAGCGTTCAATGCTCCACTCGGAGGCGCCCTGTTCGTGTTCGAAGAGGTCACCAAGACGATCCGGCTGCGGCTGATCCTCGTGACGCTCATCGGCACGGCGACCGCCATAGCGATGTCGCGGCTCATCCTCGGTGACCACCCCGACTTCAATGTCGGGTCAGTTGGAACCCCGGCAGGCTGGACGCTGGTCGTGTTCCTCGTCTTCGGCATCCTCACCGGAATCGCCGGCGCTTGGTACAACAAGCTGATCATCCTCTTTCTCGGTCTCTCCGATCGTCTTCGGAGGATCCCACCCCTCGCGCAGGCAGGAATCATCGGGGTGATCGTCGGCATCCTGCTGTGGTTCGATCCGCTCGTTGCGACGGGAGGTGGCGATCAGCTCACCCAGAAGGTGCTTGGGGGCAGCGTGGGGCTCGCGGCCCTCACGGCGTTCTTCCTGGTGCGCTTCTTTCTCGGACCGCTCTCCTACTCGGCACAGACACCGGGAGGTCTCTTCTCTCCCCTGCTGGCAGTCGGCGCGCTCTGGGGCGGGGTGTTTCATGGGCTCATAGGGCACTTCATGACGGGCCCGGGTACCGATCTCACGGCGTTCGCCATCGTCGGAATGGCCACGCTGTTCGCTGCGATCGTCCGTGCACCGTTCACCGGCATCGTCTTGATCGTGGAGATGACCGCGACGACGACGCTCGTGGTTCCCATGCTCGCTGCTGCATTCGGCGCGGTCATCGCCACAACGGTCATGCGCAACGATCCGATCTACGACAGCCTTGGACGGCGCATGATGGCGTCGCTCTTCCCACAGCGAGGTTCCACCCCGGTCGACGACGAGTAGGCGACGGTGGACTGCGAACTCGTCCGGTCCGGCTTTCCCGGTCAGCCGGTCGCAGCGTACTCGGCACTCGCGTTCGTGATCGCCGGAGTTGCTCTGATTGCCCACCGTCGGCCTCCTGGCGCACGCATCTACGGACTCTTGCTCGTTGCGGTAGGTGCATCGAGCTTCATGTTCCATGCGCTCTCTACGTCCGGTGTCGGAGAGTCCATCGCGATCCTCGCGCTCGTGACCTGGACGATCGCGTGGGCAAGGTTCGAGGTCACACCGGCGATCGTGCGCAGATGGGCGCTCGGTGCAGCTGCGCTTGCCGCGCTCGTATGGCTCCTGCCCGACGGCCGGCACGTGCTCACTGCGCTGGCCATCGCGGCGATAGTGGCCGCACTCGCCCCACTACGGGATGCGACCGTGCGAATCGCATTCGCCCTCATGGCCGTCGCGGTCCTCGTCTACCTTCTCAGCCGGACCGGGGGTCCCTTGTGTGCTCCGGCCTCACTCTTCCAGGGCCACGCCCTCTGGCATGTCCTTTCGGCGGTCTCTCTGTGGATGGTCGGCGAAGCGCTCGCGAAGGAAAGTCTCGCCCACCTGTCCTGAGTCGTCGCACCGAGAGCTGAACGGCTGAGCAACTGATCGCCGTCAGCTGCGGGTGCAGCCCGCTACGACGGATCCGCAACCCGGCCGAAGAACAGCAAGGCACCGGTTTCCGTGTCGCGCAGCGCGAAGACGAACGGACGGTCGATGCGCAGTGTCACGTTCGACACGGGCATCGATTCCGCCCTCATGATGACGGCGGTTGCTGCTGCCGCCTCCGTTCCCTCCTCGTCGACGGCGATGTATGCCTCGTGGATCACGTCACCGATGTACAGCCGCTCTTGTTGGGTCATGCCCGAGAAGTCGGCGTTGTCCGGATCGAATGCGGTGGGCATACCGAGGTTTGTGAGTGCTCCCACGAGGCTCGCTTGCGTTCGAAACGTGAACTTGGGCATCGTCACTGCAATCGGCGTGCTCGTCAGACCGGCCACGGCGTCGTCCATGACCTGTGATAGCTGTGCATCGATGTCACCGAACCGCCCGTCGTCCGGAACGATGAGCAGCATCGCCAGTCCGCTCCCCGAGTAGGGAAGCTGGACCGCCTGCCACCCGTCGCCGGACGAGTACGGGAACGAAGTGGTCTGGCTCATCAACGGCACCGTCACGTCTGCACCCGCGAGCGTCGTGAAATGTCCGTCGTAGGTGTCGTTGGGGTCGAAACGCTGTGCCCAGGTGGCATCAAGGTAAACGGCGTTGACGAGGACCAAACGGGTGAGGTCGTCGAGCGCTCCCTCCGGGATCAGGTCGGTGAGCTTGTCGTTGGTTTGGCTCGCCACCCAGTCGTTGATCTCGACCCGTGCCTTCTCAAAGGCCGTCTTGAAATCGACCAGCCGCATGCCCGCTCCGTAGTACTCCGCGAGCGTGTCGAGGAACGGCTGCTCGAACGTCGTGTCTTCCTGGCCCCAAAGGCTGTTGGCGATGCTCAACTGGACCCGATCATCACCCTCTTTGAAGTTTCGCGACTCGAGCGTCTGGTCGAGGACGTTCAAAGCGGCGTTGAACGCCGGATCGTCCAGATCGACATGAAGGACCGCGGCCATTTCCTCTGCAGTCACGCCACGCGCTCCGGCGTAGGTCATAGCGAGCGCAGTCATGATGCTGTCCGGCGAGAAGACCAGGTTCCCGTCGCCGGTTGCGAGGATCCCGTACAGGTCCGTGCCGAACGCCTGCATACTCGACGCGACGCTCTGCACATTGGCGTTCGGTGCGTCCGGTGTCGCTCTCGGCGTATCCGACACCGCCATGGCCACCGGTGGCTGTGGTGCACACGCTCCCACGATCAACGCTCCAACAAGACACAATGTGACGGCTTTGAAGGACATGAGACCTCCTCCCGCCGATTAGACGCCGACCACGTGCCAAAGGTTCCCGGGGGGCAGCAATCAGCTATTCAGCGGTTCAGCCGTTCAGCTATTCGGCTCGGGTGCTCAGCCTTTCTGCCGAATCGCGCTCAGGCCACCGGCGATCACCAACGCCGTTCCGACGAGCAGCACGAAGAACCCGAATCCTGCGCTGACTGTGTAGGCGGTCAGGTTCGCGTTGCTTTGTGCCGCCTGCGCCATGCCGGCCTGGAGCGTGTCGGCGGTGTCGAAGGCATCGATCATCTTGACAACGACGTACGCCAACAACGCCACACCGATCACGGCGGTCGTGAGCGATGCGTTCTTGCTCATCGGTTTCGCCAGCCCGCCCATGAATGCCAGGGCAACTACCACGACCAACAACACGACCAGCACGATCTGCGCCCATGTAGCAAGGCCACCCCAGATACTCGGGATGGACTCAGGAAAGGCTGGATTCGCCTCGTGGAGGGTCGGGAACAACGACTCTCCACCTGTCCTGAGGGCCTTCATGAAGAGCCCGATGATGCCAATGACCACTCCTGAGAGAACGAACAGTCGACCCGTATGCATGACTCCCTCCACTTCCGAGTGGTTCAGATCCTAGAGATTGCCACGACACGATGATGGACAAACGTGCATTTCCCTACCGACAACTCGGCAGAGAGGTTCGGCTGCCGATCAGTTCCCCTGCCCGAACCGAACGATCCACTCGGCGGCCAATGGTCCGTCCACAGGATGATCGAGCGTTTGAAGTGCAGCATCTATTACCGCGTCACCGACCCGGTGGCGTCGGAGCGGCAACGAGGCTCGCGAATACTCGAGCGTGAACTCGGGGTGTCCCTGAATTCCGACCATGTGATCGTCAACCGCCAGCATCCACACCGGGCAGTGATCGCTCGAAGCGAGCACCCGGCCTCGGGGAGGCAGCTCCTCCACCTGGTCCTGATGGCTCATCACGAGACTGATCTCTTCCCTCGGCGGAACCATCCATGATGTCTGCTCAACGATGTCTGCCGTGTGGACTCCCACACCCCAGCCACGGGAGGATCTGGTCACGCGCCCGCCGAGCGCCTGGGCGAGCAACTGGTGACCGAAGCACACTCCAACGAATCGGTGGCCGCCCTCGTACAGCCCCACGATGAGCCGTTCGAGCCTGCGACCCGGATCCCCGTGCTCGTACACGGACGCTTTCGACCCGCCGGCGAGCCACAGATCGCACTCGCCGAGAGACTCCGGCTCGTCACCCAGGGTCAAATCGTAGAACCGCAGCGTGACATCCTGCTGTTCGAAGAGCCCTTCGAACAGCTTCGGATAGTCGCCGACGACCGGCAGGAGGAAGTTCGGAAGATGGTCTGGGAGCAACACGCCGATGTTCATGAGCCCAACATTTTAAAACCACTTGGGGAGAGCCGGTTCCCCGGCTATGCTCGCCTCCAATGTTCAGCCGGTACTTCTTTGCGTACTTTTATGCCGGGGCCATGGCCCGGGCCGAGGGGACGCGCTAGGAAGCACCTACAGAAGACCCCGAGACCCGGAGCCGGTGGCTCCGGGTTCTTTGCTTCCCGGCGCCGTCGGTCCCAAGAGAGAGGACCGAGATACCATGAACCCCCTACTCCACCGCAACGGTGAGGCGACCGTCGTGCAGGTCGGCTCCGTGAGCTTCGGAGATGGTTCCTTCCCGGTTATCGCAGGCCCGTGCGCGATCGAGTCTGAGCCTCAGCTCATGTCCGCCGCGACAATTGTCGCCAAAGCCGGCGCATCGATGCTTCGAGGAGGAGCCTACAAACCGAGGACTTCCCCGTACGCGTTTCAGGGTCTGGGTCGCGAAGGGTTGCGTCTCCTTCACCAGGCCGGCCGTGAAACCGGACTGCCGACAGTGGCCGAGGTGATGGAGCCCGGTGAAGTCGATGTCGCCGCCGGTCATCTCGACATGCTTCAAGTCGGGTCGAGGAACATGCAGAACGTCCCGCTCCTGCGCGCCCTCGGCGAGTCCGGCAAACCTGTGCTGCTCAAGCGTGGCTTCGCTGCAACAGTCGAGGAATGGCTGCTGGCCGCCGAGTACATCCTCGACGCCGGAAACCCAAACGTGGTGCTCTGCGAACGAGGAATTCGAACTTTCGAAACCCAGACGCGGAACACGCTGGACATCAGCGCCGTCCCAGTGGCGAAGGCGCTCGCCACACTGCCTGTTGTCGTCGATCCCAGCCACGCCGCGGGCCGGCGCGATCTCATCATCCCTTTGGCCCTCGCCGGAAGAGCCGTTGGGGCGGATGGAATGATGGTCGAGGTACACCCGAACCCTGGCGTGGCTCTCTCGGACGGACCTCAGCAGCTCGACGAAGAGCAGTTCTCGGAGCTGATGCTCGCTCTTGATATCGGTTCTCGAAGAGACGACATCGATCGAATCGATGAGAACA
>Ga0315542_1000779_pt1 | contig 20298 bp, 18 predicted proteins | sample SalMarSW160120MG_FD_202541 | JGI IMG/M metagenome (GOLD analysis project Ga0315542, IMG submission 202541) | Salt marsh sediment microbial communities from the Plum Island Ecosystem LTER, Massachusetts, United States - Salt Marsh Sediment SW1601-20 ... | reverse complement strand
CATTGTGGTGATTATTGCTCACCATTTGTAAAAAATTGGTTTGATAAATTAGATAACTCCATCAAGCAGAATTTTTATGGCGTTTTTGGGAATAATGATGGGGATCACGTGTTTTTAAAGCAAAACTTAGGAAAAATATGCAACCTTGTGGAAAATGGCAATGAATGGATATTAGAGCTTGACGGAAAAAAAATTTTTGTTTCACACATGCCAAAACCAGGTGTTATTCAAGCTTTAGCTCACTCAGGTAAATTTGATTACGTATTTTCTGGTCATACTCATGCTATTGTCAATGAAAAATATGAAAATGGAGTTATTGTTCTGAATCCGGGGGAAGCATGTGGTTATCTTACGGGAAAAGGATCGTTTGCAATAGTAGACACAAAAACAGATAAAACTGAGATTGTTTACATATAATCTATTACTTTTAATAGACATGATTTATTTTCTCGATATAATCGATTAAAATAAATCACGTGTAAAATAATCATGTCTTTACCCCTTAAGAATATTAAAGTTTTAGATTTATCGAGGATGTTACCAGGTCCTTACTGCTCCATGATATTAGCTGATTTAGGAGCAGAAATAATTCATATTAATGACCCGCGATTTGCTTACGCTAATCCGCCTCCCTTTTTTCAAAAAGGAAGATTTAGAGAAAGCGCATTTAATTCCATCTTAATGCGTAATAAAAAATCCATGTCTTTAAATTTGAAAAAAAAAACAGCTAGAGAAATTTTTTACAAGTTAGTCCAGCAATCTGATGTCGTATTGGAAACATTTAGACCAAAAATTACCACCAAATTGAAAATAGATTATGAGATTCTCTCTAATATTAATAAATCCCTCATATATTGCTCTTTAACTGGTTACGGTCAAAATGGGCCTTATGAACAAATCGCAGGACATGATATGAACTATGTAGGAATTTGTGGAATGGTTGATTTAAATCGACCTAGGGAAATTTTCAGCTTGAAAGATCAAGCTCCAGCTCGAGATCCTATTGTGCCTTGTATTCAATCTGCGGATATTGGAGGAGGATTAGTAGCAGCCATTGGAATTCTTGGAGCAATTATTGAAAGATCTACAAATCCAAGAAATGAAGGTCAGTACATCGATATTTCGATGTTGGATACTGTTTTTTCATTTATGCCAATGACAGCCGCGCTTCACTTTTCGAAATATATCAACGATGGAATCATAAAAAATGAAAATATTTTACATGGTAATTGCCCATATTATTCTATCTATAAAACCAAGGACAATAAGTATTTAACTGTAGGAGCTATTGAAGTAAAATTTTGGCGAGATTTATGTACTGGTCTTGGTCGCCAAGATTTAAAATTAAAGCAGATGGCTCAAGGAGAAGAACGAGAATATGTATTTCATGAAATTCAAAAAGAATTTTACTCTAAAACTCAAAAAGAATGGTTAGAAATTTTCAAGGATTTAGATGCATGTGTAATGCCAGTAAAATCTTTTTCTGAAGCATGTGATGATCCTCAAATTAAAGCACGTAGGATGATTGTGGAATTAGATCACCCTAAATTTGGTAAAGTACCTAACATTGTTTCTCCAATCAAATATTCTCGAACACCTTTGCCTATTCGTAGTCTTGCTCCTAAAGTCGGGATTAATACTAAAGAGATACTTAAATCTTTAGGTTATTCACCTGAAGATATTAGAGAATTTACCCAACAAGGTGTCATTTGAATTAACTTTATATATAGTTATTTTTTCCTAGTATAATATTATAATATTTTCGAAATCTGGTTTAATCTAAAAAGTGATCTCAATATGATTGATCAACACGTTAAAAACTATGAAGAGAAAAAGAAAAATTACTTATTAAACGATTCTCAGAGAACTATTTTTGTTAAAAAGATATTACCAACTCTCTTGATGGGTTCATTATTATGGCTGCTTGGGGAATTGCTATCTAGCTGGTTTTTTTCAGGTATTCAAATAAGCCTATTTTACATGGTTATATATATAATTATCCTTGTAATTGAAGTTCTTCTTTATTTCGGGGTTTTAATTGCTTCAAAAAGAGAAATGACTTTGCTTGTATTTCTATTATATGGAATATTTTCTTATGGAGCAGGTTTTATAAGCTTACCCGTTGTTATTTATACTGAATTTTTACCTCAAGTCCACATGTTTGTCAGTTTATCTGTAGGAGCAACGTTTATAGTTTTTTTAATGGGAATCTTATTAAGAAACAATTATTTTGCTAAAGGGAATGTTTGGGCTCATATATTTTTATTTTCTTTAGGAGTGCTTATAGTTGAGATAATATTCATTTATGTTTTTAATATCCAAAATTTTCTGCTAACTGTTCCAATGAGTATTGCCTATATTTGCGTGGTTGCTCTTGTAATAATGTTTTATGGAGCAAAAGTGATGAAGAAAGATGAAAGTGCTTGGCTGTACAAATTTGCTAAAATTCAAGGCATACTGATACTTTCTCTGCTTATAGCAATAGTTGTTGTACTTATTGTATTGATTATCATTGTATTAGCTATAATTTGTGGAGATAGTGGAGGAAATCTCAGTGGTATTTCCTGGGGTGGAAATGCCAAGATTAAAAAGCAGAAAAAAGATGAATTGATTTAAATGGTAAAAGGGTTATGGAATGAAAGAAACCAAGTGTTTTTGTTTTTGTTGTTTTTTTGAGGTATGCTCTTAAAAAAATTGATCACATTATATGAGCAATAGCCATTTTTGAGATAATATATTTGAAAATGAGTGCTTTCACCAAAGATTATGCTCATAATTATGAAGATATTATTACATTAAATATAATAGGACTTACTATATTTATGAAAATAAATAATTAAGGTAGTCATTAAAATTACTATTATTAATCTCTCATGAAAATAGACTTCAAAATTTATAAAATTATTAAGGATTCGGGGATTGATTTTATAACTTCAGTACCATGTGAACTCCTTAAAAATATTCTGAAGATTATTTATGATGAGAACGAAATTTTTTATTTACCTGTAACTCGTGAGGAAGAAGGAATCGGCATTGCCGCAGGTGCATATTTAGGAGGAAGAAAACCAGCAATACTAATGCAAAATTCTGGATTAGGTAATTCTATAAATGCAGTGACATCTCTACTTCAATATTATGAAATTCCTATTATTTTTTTCATATCTCATCGCGGGGAAGAAGATGAACCAATTGGAGCTCATATACCAATGGGAAAAATAACTGAAACCCTGTTAGACGAAATAAGCATCAAATTATGGAATATAAATAGCATTAAGGATATCAGTAAGGTTAAAGATGCTATTTCCTATAGTTTTGAAAATAACACATCAACAGCCATTTTATTGAAAAGAAGTCTATGGAGTGAGTAAAATGAAACGAATTGATGCCTTAAAGAAAATCATTGAAGTTATTGATCACCAATACATAGTCTGTAATCTAGGTCAAGTATCTAAAGAGCTATATTATCTTAAGGATCGCCATCAGAACTTCTATATGATGGGTTCTAACGGACTTTCATCTTCAATTGCGCTTGGAATTGCATTAACGAATCCAAAAATAAATGTGTGGGGTATAGATGGTGCTGCATCACTTCTTGCCAATCTAGGAAGCTTAAGTACGATTTCATTTGCAAATCCATTAAATTTGACATTAATAGTCATTGATAATGGTGTATATGAATCAACTGAAGTTCACAAAACTCATACTAATAGCAAAACAAAATTAGATGCAATAGCTCGAGCAATGGGTTTTGAATCTGTATTCACAATTGATAACCGAGAAGATATAGTTCCCGTTTTTATAGAATTAGGACCTGGATGCCATTTTATTCTTATTAAAACGGAATCTGAAGATGTGGACGTTCCAAATATTTCATTAACTTCAAGGAACATAAAAACAAGATTTATGGAATCCATTTTTAAATTTAATAAATGATGAGTTATGGAAATTAAAAATAGCAATGATTCGCTTAGAGAAAGATTAAAAAAAGATCCAGAAGACTCAGAATTATGGTTCAAGTTAGCAATTCAATATTTCCAAGAAGAGCAATATGAATTAGCGATTGAAGCTTACAAAAAAGGTTTAAAAACAAAATCTACTAATCCGATTCATTGGCATAATCTGGGATTCTTATATATTGAAATAGAGGATTATGATAATGCAATAAATGCATTAAAAAATGCAATAAGCTTAGATCCCACTCTTTCAATCGCATGGACTGAGCTTAGTTCCGCTTTACTTGAAAAAGGAGAATACCAAAAATCAATCCAAGCTTGCGAGAAAGCCCTTGAGTTAAATTCAAGAGATGAGGTTGCTTGGACTAATCTTGGATCCTCTTATTTTAATATAGGACAATATGATAATGCAATTAAATCATTAAATAAAGCATTGGATATTGTACCTGGTTTGGAATTTGCTGAAACAATATTAAAACTCGCATTAGACGCTAAAGCTGAACATTAAAAAGGTGGATTAATTGACGCAAACTTTTATTTAATGGTGTTTGTATATCATTTTAAAGTAACTAAAAATAGTAAAAATCTCTTTTGAAATAATAAAATGTCTGAAGAAAATCAAAAGTCCAGAAAAGACGTCCATAAAAATATTGAGAAAAATGAACAACCCAAACAAAATAAAGAGGCAAATCCTGGTAAACCCGTGATAATTAATGCAGAAGCATATAAAACGATCATTCTGTATGCAAGTCGATATGCGAATCATGCGATACCATCAGCTAATTGGAAAGAAATTTATGGGATCCTCGTTGGATATGTGGATGATGATTTTGTTCATGTAGAGAATGCTTTCGCTTTGACATTCGGTCATGATACGGATGTACAATTGGATCATAGGCATTATATCTTCATAGATGAAATTGAACAACAATTGTATGAAGAAAATAAGGGTAATTTCGTTGTTGGGTGGTTTCATTCACATCCAGGCCTTTCATTATTCTTTTCTTACGTTGATCTTATAAATCAATTAGGATTTCAAAATAAATTTAATGATTCAATTGGTCTAGTTTTTGATCATAGTTTATTAGGTAAAAAAAAAGAAGAAAAAATTGGAGAGAATCTTTTAACGAAATATAGTACAGGGTTTGAAATATATAGATTAACTGACGTTAACTTGGATCCTAATTCTCCCGAATATGAGACCAATTATCACAAAGTCGATTATATTGTAGAGGGTCTTAATAAATATTTTTTTGCCAATGTTTTATCTGAATTATCAGCTTTAGTATCGGTGGGAAAGCCTTTACAATCAGCATATGGCGAAAAGGATAATAAAAAATTAGTACAAGATGAAATGACCAATGAAATTGATACACAACTTGGCGCTGAAGCTTTAGTAGATATTCCAATGAAAAATGAAGTCTCATTTGATCTCAATAACCTTTTTTGGGATGAATCAAGTTATGGTAAAACTAAAATTGTCGATGATATAGAAAAAGCTGAACAACTAATATATGAAGGAAATACAGCATTTCAACAAAGAGATCCATTTACAGGGGTAGAAAAATATCGTCAAGGAATAAAAATTTATACGAAAGAGGAAGACGTTGATCGAATTCAAGATTTATTACGAAATCTAACTAAATTATGCATTTCGAGCAATCATTTAGTCTTAGCAGAAGAATTTGCTACCGATCTGATGAAAATAGCGGAAGAACAGGATAATTCATTTTATAAAGCTGTAGCAAGTTATATTCTTGGATATATCTTATTAAAACATGGAAAAAATGATGTCTTGAAACTAGCTTTAAGTAAAATCCAAGATGCTGCAATTTTATTTGAAAAAATTGGAGATTATGCTGGAGCAGGCATGTGCTTTAACAAAATTGGAACTATATATCATACCAGATTGGAGAATTATGATAGTGCTTGTCTTTTTTATAGAGAATCCATAGAAAATTATAATAAAGCAATGATCCACATCCATCCCCTTCGAAAGTCATTATGGAGTAAACCAGAATTATTAAAAGAAAAAATTATCGAATTGAGAGATATATTGGAAGAGCTATTACCAAGTGTCTCACATAACTCTCTCAGACAAAAAATAATCGATGACCTCGAATCAATCTCTTATAATTTTTAAAAAATCAGATTGTTTCTTTCATATGGTAACAATCAAAAAAAATATATTTTATGGATGATTATTTTACTTACTTTTTTTGGTGATCATCATACCACGTCGAAAACAAAAAATAAAGTATTCGAGAAAGTTTGCGTGTAAGTTTTTAGAACCAGCAGGCGATATTTCTAATAGTCTACAAGCACTCTGTATTTGCAAAGAAAGAGATCTTGTATTAGGTCGGAAAGCATATGTTTGTCAAGTATGTGATTTATATTCGCAGATAAGCAAAAAATTTTCAGATATTTATGATGAAAGTAAAAAAGCCGCAGAATTGAAAGTGAAAGAAAAACAGATAGAATTAGATGAGTTTGAATTAAGTGAGATCTCAAGTGAAAATGAATTGGATTTAACTATTGATGAATTCGATGAAGAGGAAGAAGAAGTACCACTGAAATTTGAAAAACGAAAAGCTAGTAAGGATGATCTAGATACGGAGGATTTTGGTGAAATGGAATGTCCTTTTTGTGCTGAAATTTATGAAGACGCAGCTTCACACATGCAATCTTGCGAATTTGCTCCTGATGATGCTACAATTGATGATTTTCTACCAAATAGAAAGAAAAAGAAAAAAATTCGCGTACCAAGTAGTGCTTCAGCTAAATCCGATACAGAAAAAGATAAACAAGTCTGTCCATATTGCGGAAAAAAGTTTCAAAGATTAGGTCGTCATTTAACTTCTTGTCCCAAACGTCCAGACGGTGACGATGAGGATGAGGATGAGGATGATGAGGACGATGATGAAGATTACGATGAGTAATTAATCACAATTATTTTAATTTTAATGTATAACTCATTATGGTAGAAAATTCATCGATTTATTATTGCTATCCCGTATTTAGACCTCCTTCAGAAGGGAATTCTCTGTTGATTCAATTAACAGAAGGTTGTACTTATCATTGCGATTTTTGCGTTTCGAATCTGAGAAAGGATTTTAAGGTTAGGAATTTAGAAGATGTCAAAAAAGATCTAGATGTCGCAAATAGAAAATATGGTTCTCACGTGAGAAAAATATTTTTTCTGGATGGAAACGCAATGGTTACTCCTACTGAAAAATTATTAGAAATTACAAAATATGCAATGAATAAATTTCCAAATGCTCAAAGAGTTGGGGTTTATGCTCATGCAAAGGATATTCTAAAAAAATCAGGTAAACAATTAAAAGACCTTTCAGATGCTGGGTTAAAAATAGCTTATGTTGGATTTGAATCTGGTGATGATAATTTATTGAAACAAATCGGGAAAAATGCAACAAAAGAGGATTATATCAATGCTACAAGAAAGTTAATGGATGCAAAAATCACTTTATCTGCAACGTTTATTAATGGATTGGGAGGCGCGAATAACCAGAATCTATCCAATAATCATGCCATAAAATCTGCTGATTTAGTTAACAAGATATGTCCTAGCGATGATAGATTATGGTATATTTCTTTTTTATCATTAATGATCCCACAGGGCACTGTACTATATGAAAAAAAACGGAATCATAAGTTCATTGAAATGAGTGCTATTGATATTCTTAAAGAATTAAGAACTTTTATTGAAAACATTAATTTCCCAAATAAAGAAGCGAATTGTGTATTCAGGAGCAATCATGCTAGTAATTACCTTCCTATCAAAGGAATCCTTGAAAAAGATAAGAAAGAAATTTTAGAAATCCTTAATTATGGGATATCTCATAAAGATATGCTCCGATCTGAATCCTATCGTGGTTTATAATTCATTTGAACAAAATTTCTTGAGTTTTTCGATTATACCTTTCAATTGGGTTTTGAGGGTTTTCTTCAAGTAAATCAAAAATTTTAAATAAATCCTCATTGGAAATGGCTAACTTATCACACAGCTCATTCAAATGACAACGATTTTGAAGTTTCGAAATTTCTTGTAATTTATTTGTTATTAAATTACGATAGAGTGATAATGTTAGGGCTTTTAGGTTATTAAAATTTTCGGGACGAATTTCTTTAGCAAATCCTAGTATTTGATGAGACGCTTTACTAAATTCTAAGATTTTATAGGAACTAATAATCCCATAAACTTTTCTCAGGTATTTAAAATAGGAGTTAATATGAAATTGAACATCTTCTAAATTGAATTTATTTACAACTCCATCTACTTCATCTTTCAACATTGCAAGAAGTTTTAAAAAAGATTCGAGATTCTCTTCCGTTAGATTTTCTTTTAAAAGATTATTATATTTTCTCAAATACCATTCCCGATGACTTAATCTTTCATCTATTATTTTTTGGTTTAATTGATGAAATTCTTCCAACTCATCATCCAAATCTAAATAATCTTGAGCTTCTTCAATTAAAATAATAGCAGATTTGACCTTTTTTAGGGCAGTACCTAAATCTTGTTGATTTATCTTCTTTATAGCTAATTCTTTATGTATTTTTAATTCATCTAATAAATCTTTCTTATTTCTATATCTAATTTCCATTGAGCTCAATACCCAATTATTGTTGCTCAAATATATTCTTATTAATATTAGTAGATTATTCGCAAATTTAAATTTGATATCGCGTATTTAATAAATTATTAAAATCATAATAAAAGGGATAATTGATTTGAAAACAATTTGTCTTATTGTGGGTTCCCCAAGAAAAAATAAGAGTTCAAATTTTTTGATTGACAAAGTTATTGAAGGAATAAAGGAGGTCTCAACGGATTTTAAATTGAATAAAATTTTCATAACTGATTATAACATTACCCCTTGTAATGGTTGTGATGCTTGCCTTAGACCTCCTAATAATTGTCCTCTTGCAGAGAATGATGATACTAACAAAATTGAAGATTTAGTACTTGATACTGACGCTCTCATAATTGCGGCTCCAAATTATTTTGGTTCGGTTAGTTCCCAAATTAAAACATTAATAGATCGATCCCGCCCTTGGAAAATGAAGAATTATTTGTTAAAAGATGTAATATTTGCGCCATTGGCTGCTACAGGATTAAGAAACGGAGGTGAGGGTGTTATTGCTGATCTTATAAATTTTGCATTGATACATGGAATGATTGTGGTTGGAAACGCATTAGGAAGCCCAGTGTTAGAGGGAAACATCCCGATTACTAGTTTACAAAAACACAAATTAAAGGAATTCATCGGAAAAGGTGAAGAAGATGAATTAGCTGGAAAAATCGCCAAAGATTTAGGTAGAAGAGTAGCAGAACTACTGAAAAGATTTGGAAAATAAAATTAATTTAACTTTTTTCTTATTTAATCATCATCTAGAATTTTTGTTTTATCAGAATTAATGTTCCTATTATCATCATCTGCCGATATTTTTGCTAGTTCTTCAATTTTCTCAACTTCATTTAATTTCTCATCAGAGATTGTTGCATATTTGCCTTTATTAGCTAAAAATTTAGGAGGGGTATCTCCAGTCCATAGAGAGTTAACAATCGCTCCAATAACGATCAATGTAATGAAAATTATTACATACATTGCAAGCGAATTTTCAGGGAATACCCCCAAAACTACGTCAATCCATTCTACCATCCAAGCACCAATCGGAGAAACGACAGGTTTTAAAAAGGTTAAAATTACTCCAATAATCTCTGCAAAAGCTTGTAAGAAATCTAACACTTGTAATATCATTTTAGATTCTCTCCTTTTTTTAAATAGCGTTTTTCTCTTATCTTTTTACGATTCAAGGTAAAATCAATCAAATCATATATTTTAAGCAGGATTGTTAAAAAATATATCCCCATATATAACAAAATCATCTGTGAAAAATTGATAGAAAGGGACCCAATAGTAAAGATTGTAAAATTAACTTCTGTTGCTCCTGAAAATTTATAACTCCAAATATAAAGACAATTGAGAATGATTTGAATTAAGGCGAATATGGCCTTTCTAATTGACTGCTTTGGTGAACTATAATTAAAGAAAGCACAGCCGCTTATCAATAATCCAAACGCTGAAATCCAAAAAATAATTCTTTCATATTCAAGTTGACTCATTACAATGGGAACTCCCAAAATTGATAAATCTTTTACCCAAGAGAAAGTTATGCTTGGTAAGATTATTGTAGTAGTTAAGTATATGCTGGTGAATAAAATTCCTTTAAAGATATTTTTCGTTGCACCCATAATGATATCACCTTTATGGAAGATGCCCCACTGTTATATTGAATAGTTTTACTGTAAAAGAAATAAGATCAAGAGAATAGGAAGCACTGAATATAAAATCTGCATAAAATTCAATAGCATGCGGAGTTTTATACCAATCAATCTCTGTTGTTATATTCGGAAAATTAGCAGGAAGAAAACCATCTCCACTTGCAGCATTAAATAAACCATTATAAGATTGTCCATGAGGTATAGGGGGAAAATTTATAGCTTTATTAAATATATTAGTACTTGTTGTGACATTTTCTCCAGTTCCAGTTAAATTAACATGATCATAAATCATCGCGATACTAAATTCTATTTTCAAATTAGTGAGATCAAAAAAACCTACATTCGAAACATTGAAAGGGACTTGAAGATACATTGAATTTACGTCTGAAATGTTTAAATTTGCACTAATTGGTCCTGAAGGTACGTTTACATTATCTGGATTCTCAAGAATTGCGAATGCCGACATACTCCCGAGAATAGAAACTCCAGTTAGAGATAGTGTTAATATTAACAGAAATATTCTAACACTCCAACGAAAAACTCTACTGATTCTCATAATAGAATTTGTGTTATTTTAGATAATTTATCAATTAAATAAGATTGACTCTTTATAAATTTACTTGTACCAATACTATTTTTACATGATACGGAAGCAACCGTAAATCACTTATTCTCTCATTTTTTAGCTTGTTTATCATCTCATACAGAATGTGATCAACTCGCTAGAATAAGTTCATTTTTTGTCATGTTATATCTCATGTATTCATAAACAAGAACCCAATTTTTTCTCCCTTGACTTCACCTAATGCAACGTTGATTTGGATAACAGAATTTTGCTCTAGTTCTTCTATGATTTTATTCTCAATGTATATTTGAGTCCCTAAAGTATCAGTTGTCTCATCAGTCCAAATTATGAAATCCATATCATCCATTACTTTTTTGTATTCTATCAACTCCACAACGTTACCACAGAATGAAAGAAGTCATGATTCAGAAGAATGGTAAAATAGAACGATGACTTTTTTTTCCAAACTGTTTTCTTCAAAATTTTTATTCTGTTCACGAATATAGTCCATTGCAGTATCTGAAAATGTTATTTTAAAATTTTATCACCTGAAATATTTTTGCATAATATTTTATTTTATAAATAATGAAAAGAAAACCTAAAAAATTTAGGTTATTTCCCATAAAATTTAATATTAACAAAAAAAGTATGTGGTAGTAATGAAAAAAGTTAGAGCCCACACACAAATTTTCAATTAATTCTACATCGTTTCCACAAATGGTCTCAAATCAAGAAGGTAGAGGAGTAATGGAAATAACTACAACTAATTTGATCAATTGATTGTTTATTTGTTATCAGAAGATATAATTAATTGCTTTTTCTGAATGGTATATTTTAAAACAATAATCACTACAATTGTTTTTTTAGGATATTCCATTTTATGTGATATAAAAATTTAGTCTAATAAAAAAAATTGATCAACACATGATTTAATTATGGCATTAAAAGAAATTAAAGCTCATGCTTTAGAAATTGATGATGTTTTAAAAGCGCTTGATACTTCAATAGATAATGGGTTAACCGAAAGTGAAGTTCAAAAGAGACTTGAAAGTTATGGATTGAATGAATTAGAACAAACAAAGAGAATTTCCCCTTGGCAAATCTTTTTAAACCAATTTAAAGATTTTCTTGTATATCTATTACTTTTTGCTATTGCAGTTTCTGTCCTAGTTGGTTTTTATGAATTAGCTTCGGGAGGAGAACCTTCAGAATTTCTGGATGCATTAGTAATTGGGATTATTTTAGTTGTAAATGCAATTCTTGGGTTTTATCAAGAGTACAAAGCAGAAAAAGCATTAGAAAGTCTGAAAAAACTTGCACCTCATAATGCAAAAGTCAGAAGGGGAGGGATAGTAAAAGAGATTGAAGTACAATATGTTGTTCCGGGTGATATTTTACTACTTGATGAAGGAGATAAATTACCAGCTGATGCACGATTGACAAAAGCTTACTCATTATATATTGATGAGGCAATTCTCACAGGAGAATCTGCTCCTGTTCATAAAAAGAATGTTATTGTTAATGAAAAAACGATTTTAGCTGATAGGATTAATACTGCATATAGTAACACTGTTATCACCAGAGGAAATGGTGAAGCAATAGCAATAGCTACAGGGATGAAGACAGAAATCGGAAAGATTGCTGAGAAAATTCAAGAAGAGGAACCAGAACCAAGTCCTTTTCAAATTGAAGTAGATCGTTTTGGTAAACTTCTTGGAAAAATCATTTTAATCGTTTGTGGTTTAGTTTTTGGAATAGAATTAATTATAATTGTGTTATTCGAGGGTGCTGGATTTCAGCCTGAAGAAATTCATGAAATAATAAATGCATTAACTGTAGCTATAAGTTTGGCGGTTTCAGCGGTTCCTGAAGGTTTAGTAGTAGTTATTACCGTAGTCATGAGCATTGGCATGCGAAAAATGGCTGATAAAAATGCTCTGGTAAAAACACTTACAGCTGTTGAAACGCTTGGACGAGTCAACGTAATTTGTTCCGATAAAACAGGAACTTTAACTAAAAATGAAATGACAATCATTAGGGTTTTTTTGGATGGAACTGAATATCTTGTGGATGGGGTTGGTTATAATGTTAATGGAAAAATCCTTGATCATGAAGAAAATATGGTAAAAATGAACCCAAACCTCCAGAGATTTTTAGAAGTATGTTTACTCTGCAATAATTCAAATGTGAATGTCAAAGATCCAGAAAGCGGCGCTACTGATGTAGTGGGTGATCCTACCGAGATTTCAATGAAAGTTTTAGCAATGAAAATGAACATTCAAACCAAGGCTGAAAAAATTGATGAAATACCTTTCAATTCGGATAGAAAAATGATGTCTGTCATAATGAAAATTAATGGAAATTACTTTTCTTATATAAAAGGAGCACCCGATGTTTTGTTAAAAAATGCAGCAAAAGGTCTGATGAATGGAGAAGAAGTACCAATTAAGGAAGTAGCCAAACAAATTCAAAATCAGAATATCCTATATGCAAAAGAAGCACTGAGAGTACTAGGTGTCGCATATAAACCTTTGAACAACGATTATTCTCAGGACGAAGCAGAAACAGATTACATATTTTTAGGATTGGTTGGAATAATTGACCCAGCAAGAGATGAAGTAAAAAATGCGGTACAAGAAGCAAGAATGGCCGGCATCAGAACGATCATGATTACGGGAGATCATAAGGTGACAGCGATCGCCATTGCAAAGCAGATAGGATTAACTGATAATGACAATGCGATAACAGGGGAAGAACTGGAAGAGATGAGTGATACTGAATTGAGTGAAAAAGTTGCAACTGTTGATGTATTTGCGCGAGTAACATCAGAACATAAATTGCGTATTCTTAAAAGCCTAAAATCTGAACAAGACATAATAGCAATGACAGGAGATGGCGTAAATGACGCTCCCGCAGTAAAAGGAGCAAATGTTGGGGTCGCAATGGGATTGAAAGGCACGGAAGTTACCCAAGAAGCAGCAGACATGATCCTCATCGATGATAATTATGCCACGATTGTAAATGCAATTGAAGAGGGTCGCGGAATTTTTGAAACCACTAAAAGTTTCTTTAGATATATGCTTAGCTGCAATTTTGATGAGATCTTTTTAATATTAACGGCATGGATTCTAATGAAAATAACGATAGGCATTTATCTAGCCCAACCTCTTGAAGCAATTCAAATTTTATGGCTTAACATTGCCACCGATGGCATTCCAGCAATGGTATTAGGATTAACTCCTACAGATCCAGAAGTAATGAAATTTAAACCGCGAAAAGGATTTAATATGATTAGTGATATTAAGAAAGCGATTCTTTTTGCTGCAATTTTTGCTGCAATCACCGACGTACTTTTATATGTTCTTGTCTGGAATCCCTTGATCCCAGTCTGGGCAAGCGAAGGGTTTGATCCTTATTTAAATTCGGGAGTTACGAATTTATGGTCTGGAATATCTTATACTGCAGAACAATATCAAATTGCGGTTGCTCAAGGAATAGTCTTCACAAATGTGGTATTTTTTGAACTCTTCTTTGTATTTTCTTGCACATCAGAATATAGACCTTTATGGGAGTTTAGAAATAAACATCTAATTTGGGCCACGGGTATATCATTCATCTTACATGTAGTTATCATTTTTACCCCTTTAGGTGTTGCTTTTCACGTTGTCCCACTGGTTCATTGGCAATATTGGGCAGCTATATTTCTTGGCTCTGTATTTATCGTTCCAGCGGAAGAAACAAGAAAATATTTAGTAAGAAGGAAAAGAGCAAAAGACTCATATTGGCAAGAAAGATTAACAGATTTTCATAGGAATTCATAATTTTTTTTTTAATGATAGTTTTAACATTTTTTCATCTTTTAATTATAATAAAATTAAAGTTTTAGACTTTATTTTCAATTTTTCTTTATTTCACGTTTAGAAGTCTTACACTTTAAATTTATAAATTATAAAAATAATAACTTTAATATTTTACTTTTTACTAAATTAAACATTTTCTTATTATTCTGAAAAAATTGATTAAAAATGATAGATCTTAAACAAATTAGTGCCCATTCGAAACCGGTTGATGAAGTTGCTGAATTATTAGCAACAAATCTAACTATAGGACTTTCAGAGAGTGAGGTTAAACAGAGATTAGAGAGATATGGTAGAAATGAATTAATTAAAGAAAAAAGTAAAACCGCTTGGCAAATTTTTGTTGCTCAATTCAAGGATTTTCTAATATATTTATTGTTTTTTGCGATTGCGGTTTCATTAATTATTGGGATTTGGGAGGCTTCTAGACCAGGAGCAGAACCATGGTCTTCTGAATATACGGATGCTATCGTAATTGCAGCAATTCTAATTATCAATGCAATCTTAGGATTTTATCAAGAATATCAAGCTGAAAAATCCATGGAGAGTCTCAATAAGTTAGCTCCTCATTTTGCTCGAGTTCGAAGAAGTAATAAAGTCTTACAAATTGCAGTCGAAGATGTAGTTCCTGGTGACATTATTTTATTTGAAGAAGGTGATAAATTTCCCGCTGATGTACGAATTTTTAAAAAATTCTCGCTTTACGTTGATGAAGCAATTTTAACTGGAGAATCAAAACCAGTAGAAAAAAAATTGAAGGTTGTTGATAAGAAAGAAATTCTAGCAGATCGAACCAATCTAGGCTATATGAACACCATCATAACTCGGGGTAATGGTGAGGGCATTGTAATTGGAACAGGAATGAATACTGAAATAGGTAAAATAGCAGTAAGTTTACAAGAAGAACAAATTGAGCCAAGCCCTTTCCAAAAGGAAGTCGATCGTTTCGGGAAATTATTGGGGATTATTATAATAGTCTTATGTGTTATTATTTTCGTTGTTGAATTTATCCTTATTATTTCTACAGAAGGACTCGTTTTTTCAGTGAGCGAAGTGGAAGAAATTGTGGAAGCATTTAAAATCTCAATAAGTCTTGCCGTATCAGCTGTTCCTGAAGGACTTGTAGTGGTTATTACAGTGGTAATGAGTATTGGTATGCGAAAAATGGCTGATAGAAATGCTCTTGTTCGTAATTTAACGGCGGTAGAAACTTTAGGAAGGGTGAATGTTATATGCTCGGATAAGACAGGAACATTAACTAAAAATGAAATGACCGTCGTTAAAATCTATATTTATGATAAAGTCTTTGAAGTGGAAGGTATCGGTTATAATATTAAAGGAAAGATTAAGGATAATCAAACAATCGTACCCATAGATACTGAATTGAAGAGATTCCTTGAAGTATGTATGTATTGCAACAACTCTAACATTAATATTATCAATGAAAACACGGGAGAAATATCCATTGTAGGGGATCCAACCGAAGTATCAATGAAGGTACTAGCCTTAAAAGGAGGAATTAATGAATCGTTTGAAAAATTGGATGAAATTCCTTTTGATTCAGACAGAAAGATGATGACGGTCATTGGTAAAATTGATGGAAAAATTTATGCATTTATTAAAGGAGCACCTGATGTTTTAATGCGAAAAGCGGGAACAATCTTAATAAACGGAGAACAAAAACCTATTGAAAGTTTTAAATCTAAAATTTTAGAACAAAATGACAACTTCGCTAAAAGCGCTCTACGAGTATTAGGGGTTGCGTGTAAAGAATTGGAACCAAATTACATCCTCGAAGAAATTGAGAATGATTTTACATATATTGGATTGGTAGGGATTATTGATCCCGCTCGAGATGAAGTAAAAGATGCAATCCGTGAAGCTAGATCAGCGGGTATCAGAACCATCATGATTACGGGAGATTATAAAGTTACCGCAATGGCAATTGCGCATCAGATCGGACTAACTGAATCAAATGAAGCAATTACTGGCGTTGAATTAGAAGAAATGAGTGATGACGTGCTAAGAGAAAAAGTGAAAACTGTAGATGTGTTTGCGAGAGTAACTTCTGAACATAAACTACGAATATTACGAAGATTAAAAGAATTAGGTATGATTGTTTCAATGACTGGAGATGGAGTAAATGATGCTCCAGCAGTAAAGGGCGCTCACGTAGGGGTAGCCATGGGCTTGAAAGGAACTGAAGTAACACAAGAAGCTTCTGATATGATTTTGATTGATGATAATTATGCTACAATTGTTAATGCTATAGAAGAAGGCAGAGGAATATTTGAAACAACTAAAGGGTTTTTTCGTTACATGTTAAGTACGAATTTTGATGAACTTTTCTTGATTGTGTTTGCCTATATTGTAATGAAATTATTTACTAATATTTTTATCGGACTCCCTATAGAACCAATTCAAATTTTATGGTTAAATATAGCCACAGATGGTATTCCTGCCATGGTGCTTGGCTTAACACCTTCAGATCCAGATGTCATGAAACAAAAACCAAGGGAAGGATTTACTTTAATAAAAGAGATTAAAGGTCCTGTCTTATTCTTAGGCATTTATACTTCATTAACGGATATTGCACTCTATTTATTACTTTGGACAGTTCTTATTCCCGCTTGGGCTCAATCGGGAATAGATCCTTTACTAACCTTGGATTATATGACGCACGGTACTGATGCATATTTCTATTCTATTTCATTGGCCCAAACAATCCTTTTTACGAATTTAGTTATTTGCGAATTAATGTTTGTATTTACTTGTACTTCAAACATAAAACCATTTTATCTATTTCCTAACAAACACCTATTCTGGGCTACGAGCTTATCACTTGGATTACAACTTTTGATTATTTTCACGCCAATAGGGATCGCATTCCGTGTTGTGCCTTTAACTCATGCTTATTACTGGATTACATTGTTTTTAGGGGCATTTAGCGTTCCTGTAGTGGATGAGCTAAGAAAATATAGAATTCGTTTAAAAATGAGAAAAGACCTAAGTTTTACATAACATCCAAAAAATCTTTTTTCTTTTCAATTGGATATATCTCTTTTTTTTTATTTCTTTTTTTTATTTTAAAAATTATAGTAATTAGAGTTCCTTTGATATCCAAATATCAGATGTTATTCTTCTCATTTCTTTCAAGATCTTCTAAACTTTTGAAAAAAAGACCAATACCCACGATTTTAAATGTATCTTGCACGTTAATATTTTCTAATGCTGAAGTTTCAATATAAAAACATTTCAACTTACTTGCCATAGAAGCTCCTTCTTCTGTAGAGACCTCTCTTTTTTCAATTAAATCAATTTTATTAGCCACGAGTATAATTGGAATGTTTCCCATTTCTTTTCGAGCATCATTGAACCAAAAATTAATTGCTTCATTGAAAGTATCTTTACGTGTAATATCATAGACAATAAAGACACTATTTGCACCTGTATAATATTCGTGTCGTACTCGTTTAAAAAATTCTTGACCAGCTAAATCGAAAATAAGAAATTCAATAATATCATCCTTAAATCCTTGAATATAATAATTTTGAGTTACGATATTAATTCCGAGTGTAGGTCGGTAATCAGTCACTTGTTCTTTTTTCAAAAACTTATTGACTAATGTAGTTTTTCCTACTGCTGGATCCCCAAGAATTATCAATTTAAACATTTTTTTTACTTTATCTATCCTTTTTATTTGATGATCAGCATAAACACCCTCGATTATTGGTTTTGTAGGTTTTATTTCAAAATTATCTAATCCAATTTTAAAATTAAAATTGATATTTAAATCAGGAAGATTTAATGTATTATATCTAAAATCAAAACTATCTTCTAAAAGTTGAGTAACTTTTTCCGCAACTAAATATGCGATAGGGAATAGTTTATTTAAGTTTATATCATAATTACAAACGAGAAGTAATATTGCATCAGAACCGGTTTCCACATAGACTATTCGATGATCTGAGGTTTCAAATGAACCTGTCCCATAATGTCCAATTTTATATTCTAGTGAGATTTTATTCAATAAATTATCCACTAAAGTGGTGATTGCTCCATAAACACTTTCAGAATCGTCAGAATTTGAGGGTAAGGTTTCTCCCTTTATATATTTTGACATGAGTAGTCCGTCATTGGAATAAAGAAAAGCGATTTCTATTTCTTGTTGAGAATTAACGAAATTTTTTAGTAAAGTCTGAAGGTATTCTCCTTTTGACATGTTTCTTCGTTTTCTAATATTTATAATTTCTATACATTTAATATTTTCAATAATTTTAAATTTTTATCAAAATTAACTAAACCATCATATATCTGTAATAATGAGATAATTTAAATGAATGTGCAAGAATTTCTAAAGAATAAACTCCAATCCAATCAAACGGTTCTGACGGAATTTGAATCCAAAAAATTGTTAGAAGAAATTGGTATTGCAATTCCTCTCCAAGAATTAACATCTTCTAAAGAAGAAACTGTAGCTGCTTCAGAAAAGATCGGATTTCCCATTGTATTAAAACTAATGGCTGAAGATATTATTCACAAATCTGATACAGGAGCAGTAAAACTAAATTTGAAGAATAAAGAGGAAATAGAAAGAGCCTATGATGAATTAATGACGATTCACTCAGAGAAAAAGAAATTAATTAGTGTCCAAAAAATGGCAGCTGAACCCATTACGGAATTAATAATTGGAATGACTACGGACGCCCAATTTGGACCTGCTCTAATGTTCGGGATCGGAGGGATATTAGTTGAGATCCTAGAAGATGTCAGTTTTCGCATCGCTCCTATTGAAAAGTATGATGCTAAAGAAATGATAAAGGAGATTAAGGGATTTCCTATCCTCGATGGATATCGGGGAAAACCTAAAGCTGACATTGATGCAATCATTGACACGCTCATGAAGATTTCAGATTTAGTCACAAAACACGAAGAAATCTACGAAATGGATTTAAATCCCGTGTTTATTTACAACAAAGGACTCTTATGCGTTGATGCAAGGATAATTCTTAAATCACCGAATAAAGAATAACTTTAATTAATTTTTCTCCCACTTTTCATTCACCAAAAAAGTCGTCTCTTTTATTTTGAATTTTATATTATCGTGTATTATTACGATAAGAGCTAATTAAAAAAAGTAATTTTAAATTCATATTGCACAATTATATATGTAATATTTAAATTACTCAATGAAGAAATTATATAAATTCTGATAATCATGTATAAAAAAAACAAAGAGAAAATGAAAAGATTCATGATTTTGTTTTCTCTATTATTTTCATTGATACTTGTTAACTTCGGACAGATTTTAACAATAAATTGGAACAATGGAAACGATTTAAACGACGTTAACCCAATAAATAAGGACAACATAAATCAATTCGAAGAAAATATTCCACGCTCTTCGCAAGCTTTAAATTATTCTGGATCTGGAGAAAACATAAATATCACTTTGCATCAGTCGTTGCTTAATACTTCGGTCATAGAATTCCCTAATTTAGACACTTCAGACACGTTTTCTGAACCATTCCCACAATTTTCAGGATATAATACTTCCTTCATCAACATGACTTTGAATGATATTTATGCACCAAATAAATCTCTCATAGTCGAAGA
>Ga0315542_1000778_pt1 | contig 20322 bp, 16 predicted proteins | sample SalMarSW160120MG_FD_202541 | JGI IMG/M metagenome (GOLD analysis project Ga0315542, IMG submission 202541) | Salt marsh sediment microbial communities from the Plum Island Ecosystem LTER, Massachusetts, United States - Salt Marsh Sediment SW1601-20 ... | reverse complement strand
GAGGTGATGCCCGCGAAGAAGAGCAGGCCGAACCACATGAAACCCGCGAGCGCGGCCACGGTCGCTCCGCCGGGAAGCTGGTTGAAAACCAGCGGCATGGCGACGAAGCCGAGGTCGAAGCCACCCGCCCTGGCGATGGCCACGGCACCGCTGACGCCGAAGAAGGTCACCACGGCGGGGATGGCGAGCGAGCCGCCCAGCACCACCTCGGCGGTCTCGTTGGTCGCGCAGGTCGCCAGACCCGAAAGCGTGAGGTCGTCGCTGCGCTTGAGGTAGGACGCGTACGCCACCAGCGTGCCCATGCCGACGGACAGCGTGAAGAAGATCTGCCCGGCCGCCGCGAGCCACACCTTGGCATCGCCCAGCCTGGACCACACCGGCGTGTACATGAAGTTCAGGCCGTCGACCGGACCGAAGGTCGCCGACGTGCCGCCGGCCAGCATCACAGCGTGCGGACCGAGCGTGAGCACGCGCACCACGAGTGCAGCGGCGAAGATGAAGAGCACGGGCATGCCGATCTTCGCCAGCCGCTCGATGCCCCTGTTCAAACCGCGCATGACCACCGCGAAGTTCATAACCAGCGTGATCGCGAAGAACAACAGCGGCAGCCACAGGCCGTGACTGCCACCGGTGTGGATGTTCTGGTAGTCGTACAGGAAAGTGCGCATCGCGGCCTCGTCGAGCCCGCGCGTGGCCCCGCTGAGGCTGAAGAAGGTCCAGGCCAGGGTCCACGACTCGATATAGCAGTAGTAGATGAGCACCACGATGGGCATGAACAGGCCGAGCGCGCCGAGGTACTTGGAGACGGGGTGCGGCCACAGAGAGTGGAACATGCCAGGCATCGACCCGTGCCCGCGCAGACCGCCGCGCCTGCCCACACCCCACTCGATCCACATGAGGGGGATGCCGACGAGCACCAGCGCCACGAAGTAGGGGATCATGAAGGTTCCGCCGCCGTTCTGCACGGCCTGGCGCGGGAACCGCAGGAAGTTGCCGAGGCCCACGGCGTTGCCCGCCATGGCGAGGATCAACCCGAACCGCGAATTCCAGTGGCTTCGCTTGTTCACCTCGGACACACCGGACTCCTGGTTGAACGGGAGGCGACCGCGAACAGGCTCACAATCAAGCCGGATTCCGCCGCCCGGCCAGCCCCGGCGCTCGGCCGAGGGCCCAGGACGCAAGCGCCGCGGAGTGCGGCCATCCCCGTGCTTGGCGCAGAAAGGGGGCGCCGGCACGATCCCGGCGCCCCTGACCCGGCCGTGTTCATGCTTGGAAGATGCTCTCTCCAGGATCTCCCTTCAGGCTCGATCCATCAGGTCTGCATCGCCGTTCACCACCGCTCACCGGTACAGCGACTTCAGACCACCCCAGGTGGAGCGATCGATGGGGATCGGCATCTCCGTCCTGCCGATCTTCACGTACGAGATGTACCAGCCCGGCCGGACGACGCTGCTGTCCGAGCCGAAGTCGAAGCGCACCTGGATCGTCATGCCCATGAACTGGGAGAGATCGAAGCAAGCCCGGCCCCAGGTCCGGATGGGCACGCCGGCGGTAATGTCCCCGGCGAACACCTCCTCGCCGTACACGCAGGCGGCCGATCCGACGTTGCAGACGCCGGTGTAGCCCTCGACAGGCGGAATGACGATGTCGTCGACCGTCACGTTACCGCCGTCGTAGATGTTCCCGGTGCTGGTGGTGTAGCCCTCGGTGTAGACGTAGTGCTGGATCTCCATCCAGTTGCATTCGGGGGTCACGGTGAAGTAGGGCGACAGCAAGCCTTCGCCGGCACTGCTGACGTAGTTGCCGTTCAGGATCGTCCCCCAGACGTTGCCCGGTGCGCCCGGGATCATCGTCTCGGCCCCGTACTGCCACACGGGTGCGCCGGTGGCGGCGCACGGCACGGGCAGGAAGCCCTGGTCGCCCTGCGCGAAGTCCCAGTTGACGCAGACGTCCATGAAGTTGCACCGCGAGCCGTCCTCCTCCGGCGGAGGCGGCACCTCTTCGCAGGTCACGTCCAGGGTGTAGGGGCACTCGGCGCCCGAGTACCCGTCCACGACGAGATAGAAGTTGCCCGGTCCGAACTCGCCCGAAACGGAGACGTTGCCGTAGGCCAGGCACATGGCCTCGTCGCAGTCTGCCAGCAGGAAGATGTCCAGGTCGCAATCCATGCCGGACAGCGTGGCCGTCAGGTTCAAGTAGTGGTCCAGCGTCAGCTCGTAGACCACCTCGCCGCCGGACTCGTTCCAGCTGCTGCAGCTGTAGGTTGTGACGTTGCTGGGCATGCCCGTGTTGTCGCCGTTCACGGTGGAGTTGCAATCCAGCGGGATGGCGTTGGAGCAGTCCAGCAGGCCGCGGGTGAAGAAGTCGGGCTTGTCCAGGGGTTTGTTGGCGGCGGCCGTCGTCGCCAGCAGCCCGAGGAGTCCCGCGATCATCAGGATCGTCAGCATGCGCTTCATGGGTGACCTCCTTGAGGCGGATAAGATGTTATATGGTGCGGTGATAGAAGGCCGGAGGTGTTCCGGTCGGCTGCGGAACTCCCCCCGTTCCACGCGCCACCTAGTCCATTGGGAGCATTGTACCAGAATGGACCAGCGGCATTCAAGACGCTTGGTCAACGGACGCTTGGTCAACGGCTGGGCTCCCTCGGCCAGCCGTCCGGGTCCTGACGGGGACCTGACAGGTTCGCCGGAGGAGATTATGGTATCATGGCCCGGCGTCGAATCCGCCACATAGGTCCAGCCGCACGGCCGCCCGGCGGCTCGGCTGAGCTGGCCGCCGCGCGACCGGCCTTATTCCTGGACGGCGTCGCCACCTTCGTTCGCAAATCCTTCGTGATCGCGGAAATGGAGGCGCGCAAGCTGCGTCATGACATGATGGAGCTGCTCACGCGAGTGGTTCAACCCGTTCTCTGGCTGCTGGTGTTCGGCGAAGTGTTCACGCGCACGCGGGTGATCCCCACGGGTCATCTGCCTTACATCGACTTCATGGCCCCCGGCATCCTGGCGCAGAGCGTCCTGTTCATCGCGATCTTCTACGGCATCGGGGTCATCTGGGAGCGTGACCTGGGTCTGGTGCACAAGCTGATCGTCAGCCCCACGCCCCGCGCGGCGCTGGTCCTGGGCAAGGCCTTCTCGGCGGGGATCCGCGCCCTTTCCCAGGCGCTGGTCATCTACCTGCTGGCCGTGATTCTCGGCGTGCACATCGACTGGAGCCCCCCGGCGCTGGCGGGCGTTCTCGCGGCGGTGCTGCTGGGCGGCGCCTGCTTCTCAACGTTTTCGCTGATCATCGCCTGCCTGGTCAAGACGCGCGAGCGCTTCATGGGAATCGGCCAGCTCCTGACCATGCCCCTCTTCTTCGCCAGCAACGCGATCTATCCCATCTCCATGAAGCCGGGCTGGCTGCAGGTGCTGGCGCACGCGAACCCGTTGACCTATCAGGTGGACGCGCTGCGCACGCTCATGCTGGCCGGAGGGGCCAGCTCCTTTCACCTGGCGGCGGATTTCGGCATTCTCGGGGCCATCACGATCGCCTTGATCTTGCTGGCCGGGCGGTTGTACCCTGCCATCGTCCGCTGATCGCAGCCCGCACGCTGGGCGGGCCGTGCTGTGCCGGAGGAGAGGAAGAGAGGGCGAGATGTTTCTGAAGATCGGCGCGGTGTTCCTGGTGTTCTGGGGGTTCGTCAATGCGCTGGGCGGTGCCCTGCGGATAACCTCTCATCCGGCGCCGGGGATCGCCGCCCTCTTCATCGTAATGGGAGTGCTGATCGCGGCCGGCGGCGTGGGCTTCTGGCAACGGCGGCCCTGGGGGGCAGCCGTCTCCCTGGTGGGCCTGGTCGGCCTCAGCGCGGTCGCCGTGGTGAGCGGCTACATACTGCATGGCCCCGGCCAGATGCGCATCTCACATCACCTGGTGCGGCTGCTCATCTCCACCGCCTTCTTCCTCGTGGCCTGGCTCGGCTCGAAGCAGGCTCCGGAGGAGCGGGCGAAGCCGCAGCATGGCCTGAGATGACCTAAGATTCCCGCCCGTTTCGTGGCCATTCCCGCGGCTCAGAAGACGTACACGGCCCGCAGGCCGGGCACGACGAAGGTGTCCGCATCGGGGCTGGCGGCGGGCTGGCCGATGATCTGCATGAGCGGCGTGACGGCGAGGTCGCCGCTCACGACCGCGTGGTAGCCGATCTCTACCAAAACCTCGTCGCGTCTGGCGGCATCGCTCACGGCCAGTGCCAGCTGCAGGCAATCCTTGGCGCGCCCCGGCCAGGGCCCGTCCAGGCACGCGCCAATGGACCAGAAGCCGGACAGACCGCCCACGGGCTCGTCGGCGGCACCGTAGCGGAAGAAGACGTCGAGACCGTCCCCCGCGGACTGATCGAAGCTGAGGGCGAGGCCCTGGTTGCCACGCTCGCCCGGCTCACCCGCGGCGGCGGGCGAGGAATCGTGCCAGACGATGAACCGGTAGACGCCGGAGTGCCGCGCTCCGCAGGGCGACACGTCCATCTCGAGGATGCTGAAGAGATGGTCGCCGCCATGAAAGGCCGTTTCCAGGTCCGATTTCGTCACCACCGCCGACGCGTCGGCGACGGCGCCCTGCACGGAGATGTCCGTCGTCAGGGAATACCTGGCGCCACCACCAATGCCGGCCTGCGGAAACGCGATCGTCGGATTGTTGACCAGGCTGCTCGCGAGGAACTGGGTCTGCTCGCAGTTCGCCACGCCGTTCGTGTCGAAGAAGTCCGACAGATCCACCTTGCCGGCAATCAGCTGCAAATCCTCCGCGAACAGGTTCTGCAGGATAAAGAGGCGGGAGACGTAGAGGTTACAGGGCTGGACCAGGCCGTTCGTTCCCGAGACGTCCCCGATGATCGGGTCCAGCGTCTTCGAAGGGCCCCCCTCGGTATACGTGATCAGCTGGCCGCCCAACCAGAGGTTCTGCTTCAGGGAGGCCAGGTAGCTGTAGCTCGCACGGCTGTCTCCGCCGTCGGGCTGCGAGAGGATGATCTGGATGTCCCCGGTCGCCAGGAGCGACCCGGCCGTGCCGAAATCCGTCAGTCTGTGGGCGCGCTCGACGTGGCAGTCCTCTGCCCAGGTCCAGAGCGCGAACGAGGTCAGGGGATCGCAGTCGGCGCACGGCGTGTCCGCGCCCACCGGGCTCGGGCCCAGAACGACGCCGAGGACGAGAACGGGCAGCAGGAGGAGGGAGCGTTTCGTCCTGGTTCTCCCATGAGCAGCGAGCATGGTCACTCTGCGTTCAACCAAACGTCGGTCCGGCTGCGGTTGTGATCATCTCATTGAAACTCCGAAAATGACGGCATCCTCGCCGAGAATCCCACGTCGTGCAGCATACGGGCGGACCCCGGGGCCCGCCACCTCTCGGGGCTCCCGGACGGCACGCCCGACGATCAAGGGAAACCCTCCCTCGTGACATCTCCCATACCGGCTCGGGGACTATCCCCGATGGGCGATTGCCGGAACTCTTATAGCTTGAGATGGACGATGCCGCGCGATGGCACGGCAGAAACCTCGATATCGACAGCGAATATCCGAGAGGAAGATCTTCATGCTTCATCGAGACGGCCACGAGGCAGGACATGCACGGACCGGCGGTCCCTTGCTGGCCGTGGCCGTCTCTTTGCTCACGCGAACAGGCCGTATGACTCGGATCGGTGATGGTTTCAGGTGCAACATGTCCACCCCGCGTGGGGTGGAGCATCCGTCATTCGGGGGCGTTCTGACAACCCACATCCCCCACGGCTCCCGCCGTGTCGGGACGCCCCTGATGCTCACTCGGCGTGTGCCCGAGGGCCTCGCGACGCTATCTGGCGCAGCGAAAGCGAATAGATGATGAGACGCGATCCCGTTATTCAGGGCCGGACCGGGCTGGGAAACGCGACCCGCGTCCTCGGTGGGCTCCTTTTCAGCGTGATCCTGATCACGCTGGTGAGCGGATGCGCGGTGTTCTTCGGACATCGCCATTACGCGAGGGGAGAGCGTCCCGAGAGGTATCATAACGATCACTACTACGATCGTCATCGCGATCAATACGGCGAACGTCACTACGATCGACACGAGGGGCGAAACCAGGAGAGACACCAGGAGGGGGATCGCGATCGGCACGAGGAGCGGGATCGCGATCGGAACGGCGACCAGCATCGCGATCGATATGACGAGCAGCATCGCGACGGATACGTGGAGGATCATCGAGACGGGGGGGCTCCGGCGGTTGCGGCGGACCCCCCCGAGGTCGTCGTCATGACCGAACAGCTGCGGTACGATCCCGCGAAGGTGACGATCATGGATGGCGGCACGGTGGTGTGGAAGAACCCCTCGAACCTCGTGCAAAACGTCACGGACGATCCCCGGCTCGCCATCTCAGGGCGTGACGTGCAACTGCCCGAGGGCGTCCAGCCATTCGACTCGGGCAACATCGCCCCCGGGGGCAGCTACTCGCACACCTTCGATGTTCCCGGGACCTACAAGTACTTCTGCAGCTTCCACGAGGCCATGGGCATGACCGGCGAGATCATCGTCGAGTCCGTCCGGCGGAAGTAGTCCCAGACTCCTGCCCAGTAGTGACCGGCCGCCTTGACTCGGTGGCTGGTTTCACGGACAATCGGCGCGCAGGCATCGTGCTGGCGGCGCCCGGTTCACGTTCGGCTTTCAGCCGGCACGCGATCGCGAAAGCCTTGTTCGGCCTTCCCGAACGGATGAAAATGAAGACCATCGCCTGGGCCACGGACGTGCACCTGACCATGCTGGAGCGGCCGGACGTCGACCGTTTCTGCAGGGAGGTCGGGGCCAGCGGTGCGGAGTGTCTGCTCCTGGGCGGGGATATCTCCGAGGCGAAGGATCTCGTCCGGTGGCTCGAGTACCTGGATGAGCGCCTGGAGCCGCCAATCTACTTCGTCCTGGGCAATCACGACTACTACGGGAGCGACATCGACACGGTCCACCGCCGGGTGCGCGCATTGTCGCCATCCGGCCTGCAGTGGTTGCCGGACGCCGGCTGTGTCCGGCTCAGTGCCAAGGTTGGTCTGGTGGGGCACGGGGGTTGGGGAGACATGCGGCTGGGCGACGTCGAGCGGTTCACGATCCTGACCGATTACCTGGCGATCGCGGATCTTTCCGCGGCGGTGGATCGCGACGACCTGCTGTCCGGATTCATGAAGCGCAAGCCGCTCCGGCAGAAGCTGGCCTCGCTGGGTGACGCGGCGGCCGCCAGCCTGCGACCGGCGCTGCTCGAGGCCGTGCAGGCATATCCCCGCGTCCTGGTGCTCATGCATGTCCCACCGTTCCGCGAGGCCTGCTGGCACTTGGGAACGATCTCGGAGGAGGATTGGCTTCCCGGCTTCACATGCAAGGCGATCGGCGACCTGCTGCTGGAGACAGCGCAGGCACATCCGGATTGCCACCTGACGGTCCTGTGCGGGCACACGCACGGCCGGGGATACGTCCGGGTCCATCCCAACCTCGACGTTCACACCGAGGAAGCGGATTACGGGGAGATCCATTTCCGGCTCATCGAGCTGCATGGCGCCGGGATGGAAATCAAGGCCGATGCGTGACCCGCTCGATTGACCGGCGCAAGATCAGGCCGGCAAGGTCATTATCCCACCATCGAAAAGCTCGCCCAGCATGCAACGGGAGGAGAAATCCCATGCGCAGATCCGTCATCCTGCTGGCCGCGGTGCTGCTGTCGGCCGCGCCGGCGGCGGCCCAGGTGGACAATTCGGCGCAGGATGGGCCCTATAGGCGGGTGCCGGCGACGGCCGTTCATGTGGAAGTTCACTGGGATAGTTCCTGGGGGCGCACCGATGTCCTGCTGTTCGATGCTTCCGGGAGCATGACGTACGGTCATCGCGACATGCCGAGAGAGAAGACCTCCGAATGGCAGGTCGAGCCGGCGCTGGCGGGCTTCTTCCTGTCGCGACTGGTAAGAATGGGCTTCTTCGAATTGCCGGAGTCGTACGTCTCCGGTGGAGAGCTGCTGAAGTTCTTTCCCGACGGTCAGGTCGGGATCGTCAGGTTCGGCGTCGTGGACGCCGGTCAATCGACCGTCCGTCTGGTGTTCGGCGAGCGCGACCATTCCGTTCGCATGCCCTATCCGGCGAACACCGCACCGGATCAGCTTAAGCAGTGGTGCGAAGAGGTCCGCGCGTTCGCCAGCGACAAGGAGCGGCTGGAGCGCTAGCTCACCGGCGGCCCGTTGCGTGCCATACAGGATCATACTTCTCGCCGGAAGTGCACGCCTGATCTGCACAATGGTGCGCGGATCCGTTGACGCACGCAGCATCGGCCCGGTACAATGATGTCCCACCATCAAGACGCTCGCCCAGCCTGCAACGGGAGGAGATGTCCCATGCGCAGATCCGTCATCCTGCTGGCCGCGGTGCTGCTGCTGGCCGCGCCGGCGGCGGCCCAGGTCGATACACATCCGGATGGGATCGGGCTCTATTTCGACGAGCAGGCCAGCATCAACTGCATCGACATGGGCACCGGAATCGTCACCGTCCATCTCGTGCTGACCAACGCGACGGCCGCCAGCGGCGTGGCCGCCTGGGAGTGCCGGGTCGATTACCCCGCGAACCTCATTTCCGCCGGCACCAGCCTTGCCGGCAGCTGCATCAACCTGGCCTCGGAACCCGATTTCGCGGTCGGCTACGTACAGCCGCGGCCCTGGGCCACCATCAACGTCCTGGCGGACCTGACCTTCTTCGTGTCGAATACCAGTCCCGCTGACCTGTTCCTGCGCCCGATCAGCCAGCCCTCGGTGCCCGGACAGATGGTCTACGTGGCGCCCGACGATATCGGCGCCAAGGTGCCCATGATCTGGTCCACCGGCGGCCCCGACGTTCCCGTGGCCACCATCAACGGAGGCTGTGCCGTCCCCGCCGAGCAAGACACCTGGGGCGGCGTGAAGGGCCTTTATCGCTGAACGCGGTCGCATGGAAAGGAGAAGCGACGATGAGACGCACGATCACGATCATGATCCTGGCGACCGCCTGGAGCCTCCTGTCCTGTCCGGTCGCGGGCCTGGCCGATCCCACCGGCATCCCCGACGTGAACCTGAGCACCGCCACCGTGCCGAGCCCCGGCCCGTTCTCCGTCTACACCCGGCCCGACGGTGGAGGGCATCCTCTGGCGGCCGCGTACCTGATGGGCGGGCAGGTGGCCGACGCCACCATCACCCTGCACCTGGTGGACGCCAACGGGGATCCGATCTACCTCTACCCCTTCGAGGATCTCTGGCTGGAGTGTGATGCGGGATCCCTGGCCGTCTGCGCCGGAGGGTCCACGGCCGATGCTTACACCGACGTCAACGGCGATACGACCTTCAGCCATCCCCTCTACGCCGGTGGACAGGGCCAAGGCGTCATGGTGCTGGTCTCGGGCCTGGCCCTGGCCCAGCCCCCGCTGCCCATCAGCTTCAACAGCCCGGACATCACCGGCGACCTGGTGGCCAACCTCGACGACATCGTCCTGTTCGGGATGGATTGGCTTGGGTCTTACCACTACCGCAGCGACTTTTTCTACGATGGGGTCATCGACATCTCCGACATCGCCCTCTTCGCCCAGGGCCTGGGAGCCGGCTGCCCCTAGACCACGGCGAGCCTCCGCGTGGTCCGCGACGGCAGGCAGTGAGGAGGCAGCATGATCGAGCTGAACCGGAACGAGCTGATCTTCACGTTCCCGGAGGTGCACGAGAAGGCACGGCTGAGCATCGAGTTCCAGCGAACCCTGCGCATTCCGGACGACGACCAGGAGCCCTACCTGCCTCCTGGATTGGGCGCCTTTCCCTTGCGTCACGTGGACGACTACGCCTCGCGCCTGCCCGCGGCCTGGCGGGAGCGTGGCGGCGTCATGCTGCCCATGTACCAGTCCGAGGCCATGTGGATCTCCTTTCGCGGACACGCGGGCTATCCCTTCCTGGTCAAGATCGCCACCGGCGGGATCGACGCGATCAGCGGCGAGGAGTGGAGCGACGGCGTCCATCGCGAGCCCCAGGACTACGTCGTCATCCCCGATCAGCCCTGGCTCGATGGCTACTGTGTCGCAGGGGGCGAGATCCGCCAGTTCGTCGCGAGGCCCCTGGGCCAGGGTTACAAGGCCGAGGAGCAGATCACCGGCAAGAGCGAGCACGGCGGCGTCCAGCTCCTCGTTCACCCCATGAAGCGCGAGTCCTGGGAAAAGCTGCGTCAGCGGGGCTTCGAGCGCCTGCCCCTGGGCGAGCTGGCCTACAACTACCTCTGCGATGCCATGCCGCTGACCCCGGAGATGGGCCCGGCCCCCGGCGGCCGCCTGAGGCAGCACATCTACGACGACACGCACCCCTTCGAGGCGTGGGATCTCCACCGGCACAGCCGCTGCTTCGTGCACATCGCCAACTCGCTCACTTGGCGCGCCATCACCGGCGAGGCCCCCCCGACCCCGCCGCCCACGGCCGAGCAGTACGCCCTCGCCGGATTGCCCTGGTTCTCCCGCTACGACGGTGATCTCCAGGCTCTCGAGGGAGCCGCAAGCCTCGCCGGGCCCGAGGGCGTCGCGCAGCGGAGCCAGCGGAAGGGCGAGAAAGCCCTGCCGGAGAACGAACTCGTCAGCGATCGGGTGGTGATCGTGCCGGGCCCCGAAGGTAAGCGGAACAAAGTGCGGGAAAGTGAGTTGTAGAAGCCCGGGAATCCAGAAAGGAAGGTCCATGACCCGGGCACGCGGCATCTTCGGCGGCGTCATCGTCCTGTACTTCATCATCGCGCTCGAGGTGCTGATCATGATCAGCCCCTTCGCGGCGTTCTTCTACGCGGCCTTCAATCCCGTCCTGCTCTTCCTGGCCCGCTGGCCGGCCACGAGCTGGCTGGCGGCGTTCTTTCTGCCGCACATGGTTCTGCCGCCCGGAACGTTGCTCCGGGCTGTCCGGATCGCGGGCTCGGTCCTCTTCGTGGCCGGGGCGGTCGTCTTCCTGATCTGCGCCGGGCAGGTCTACTACCACAAGCTCTTCCGGCGCGGCCCGGCCCTGGGCGGGCTCTACCGCTGGATCCGGCACCCCCAGTACCTGGCGCTGGGGGCCACCGGGCTGGGGCTGGCCATTCTCTGGCCGCGGTTTCTGACCATGGTCCTGTGGGCGGTCATGGTCACGCTGTATTACATCCTGGCGCGGGACGAGGAACGGCGGATGGTGAACCAGTTCGCTGACCGGTACCGGGAGTACATGAAGCGCACGGGCATGTTCTTCCCCCGCGGGCTGGAGAGGGTCGCGCGGTACCTGCCCTTCCGGAGTTCACCGGTGCGCCGCTCGCTGCTCTGGTTCGCCGCCCTCGTGATCGTGTCCGTCGGCGGCGCCTTCGCTCTGCGCGCCTACACCATCGCCCGGCTGCCGCTCTGGTCGCAGGGGCGGGTCACGGCGCTGACCATCCTGCCGGGCGACGGCGTCATGCTCCAGCACCGCATGGCCGATATCCTCGAGATGCCGGAGGTGAAGTCCCGGCTCGCGCAGTCCAGCGGACCGATCCTCGTCTACCTCGTCCCGCAGCACTACGTCATGCAGGGGATGATCGCCGACACCGGGCCGCAGTGGCGCCTCTACGAGCATCATGGAACCCTGGCGATGATCGCCGACTGGATCTTCCATCCCTTCCGCCACCTCCAGGGCGGCCACATGATGGGGCATCACCAGATGGCGGGCGAGGCGATGCCAGGAGCGGCCGCCAGCGGCATGGTTCGCCGCTTCATCTTTCTGAACGTCAATCCCTCGGACCCGCCGAACCGCAGAGCGGCCCTCTTCGGCATCACGACGACGCGCGTCCCCTTGTTCTTCGCCGACGTGAACGTTCACGAGCTGGTCCTGCTGGACATCCATTCCCTGGGCCCGGGCACGGGATGGGGGCGCGTGCCGACCCCCATGTTCTGAGCCGGATCGGTTGCGCCAGGCCGATCAGCGCCCGCTTTCCGACCGGACGTTTTCACGCTTCCCACACATACATGCTTGACCCCACCCCCCATACAAGATAAAATCACTCCTTATTTGCAACAGGGGATTGACACCACGACACAGACTCCAGCCGGGAGGTGGACCTTGAAGAGGTCTGCGATTCTGCTATCCGTCGCGCTCGCGGCGCTGACGGCCGGCTCGGCTCTCGCCCAGACGGAGCTGGCCAGCAGCGTGGTCGGGGGCGGAGGGCGGGACGCCGCCGGTTCCGGCCGCGTCCTGCTCTGCACGGTCGGCCAGGGTGTGATCGGGAGCGTGAGCGGTCCGTCATACCTCATGGAAATCGGATACTGGCGCCGGCAGCACGAGTTTCTCTCGGATGCCGCCGAGACGCCGACCTTCGTCTGGGGTATGGGCCAGAACCACCCCAACCCCTTCAACCCTCTGACCACTATCAGCTTCTCGCTGCCGCGGGAGAGCCAAGTCAGCCTGCGCGTCTTCGACCTGCGCGGCCGTCTCGTGCGGACCCTGCTGGATGAGCCGCGGCCGGCCGGCGTCCACACCGTCATGTGGGACGGCCGGGACAAGAGCGGCGGACGGGTCGCCAGCGGGACCTACGTCGCGCGCCTCGTCTCGAGCGAGGGCGTGCTGACGCGCAAGATGCTCCTGGCCAAGTGAGCGCGGACGTCCATTCGCGAGTATCACCGGCCGCCATTCGAGATCACCACGCCGAGCGGCGTATACTTGGGGGAGAGACCATGTCCATGTCGAGATCGTTCGTCGCTGTCATGTTCCTGGCTGTGCTCGCACTCGTCACGACGGCCGTGGCGCAGCCGCCCGAGACCGTGAACTTCCAGGGCACGCTCAAGACGTCGGGCGGGATGGCCGTTCCCGATGGCAACTACAACCTGACCTTCCGCATCTACAACCAGTCCGTCGGCGGCTCGCCCCTGTGGACCGAGGTCCAGAACGTGGCCGTCTCCGGTTCCCTCTTCAACGTGATCCTCGGCCTCGCGAACCCGCTCAGCCTGCCGTTCGACGCGCAGTACTGGCTGGGCATCCAGGTCGACGTCGATCCGGAGCTGACACCCCGCGTGCCGCTGACCTCGGTGCCCTACGCGCTGAACGTGGCCGACGGGAAGGTGGTCAAGTCGCTCAACGGCCTGACCGACGACGTGACCATCCAGGCCGGAGCCAACATCAACGTCTCCACCTCGGGCCAGAACATCACCATCTCCGGCACCGGCGCCATTGCGGACAACGACTGGAACGTGAGCGGCGTCGACATGACCTCGATCCCCACGGGCAACGTGGGCATCGGCCTGACGCCCGGCGCCAAGCTGGACGTGGCCGGAAACGTCCGGGCCGGGACGGACGCGGCCGCCGGCAGCTTCCTGGCGCGGGTCGGCAACGGCACGCTCGCCAGCGTCTTCGGCGGCAATCTCGCCGGTTTCGGCAGCGAGATCTCGCTGGTCGCCGAGGACGGGAATCAAACCTTCGCGGTCGAGCCGGACTTCAGCGGTGAAGGCGGCTTCCTGGTGGTCAATCGCTCGAATGGCAGCAACGGCTTCGTGGTCGACGGAAACTACGCCAGCACTCTCAGTACGGACCTTGTCGTCAGCGGCACCGGATCCTCGGTGGAGTTCAGGACGGACCTGACGGGCAACAGCGCGGTCCTGCTGCCGACCGACGCGGTGGCCGCCACCGAGCAGCTGAACGAGCCCGGGCTCGCGAGCAACGAGGCCAACGCCACCTCGGAACTCATCCTGCCCCTGGCGACCACGACCATCGTGAGCCGCACGATCACCTGCCCGACGAGCGGCTACGTCCTCGTCCTGGCCAACTGCGAGATCGAGCTCAACACGTCCGGCACGTCCCTCTACGCGACGGTGGGCGTGTCGAACACTTTCAACAGCCTTCCCAACAACCAGGATCTGAGCTTCTACTTGCCCAACGGCGCGACCAGCGGTCTTTACCTGACGCCGCACGCCGCCTCGGGCGTCTTTCCCGTCGCGGCCGGCAGCCACACTTTCTACCTGAACGGCTTTGCGAGCATCAGCGGAGCGGCCAGCGTCTGGGACGCCCAGCTCAACGTCGTCTTCTTCCCGACCGCCTACGGAACGGTGGTCGACACCGGGACCAAGAGCGCCCTAGCGGCCTTCGATCAGTTCAAGAACCCGTCGGTCAGCACGCCGGCGCCGACGGCGGCCGACCTGGTGGCGGAGCGGGCGGAGTCCGAGGCCTTCGACCAGGCCCGCATCCAGGAGGAGCTGTCGGCCATGCGCGCGCAGCTGGCTGCCCTCCAGGCGCGGCTGGACCACGCGAACGTGCCCGAGGGAGGCCGCTGAGCGGCGTGGGGAGGGCGCGACGAGGGGGGACGCGGCGACCGCCGCGGCCCCCCTCTTTTCATGACCCCATGACGTGATCTAGCGACGCTCGCGCCGATCCTCCCGCGTCTCGCGGCGGTCTTCCCGCAGCTCCCTGCGGTCCTCTTTCCGCTCCTGGGCGTTCCCGGCCAGCTCGGCGTTCGCCAGATCCGCCAGCCGCTCCAGGAGCTGCGACCGCTCCTGGAGCGCGGTGGAATCGAAGCGGCCGGACAGGTCGCGCCACGACTTGCGGATGGTCCGCAGCTCCTCGTGCTGGGAGGTCTGGACGGCCGCATCCCGCCGGTCGTCCCTCCGGTCGCGGCGATCGTCGCGGCGGTCGTGCCGGTCGTCGGCCCGCTCGCGCGGTGGGGCGTCCGTCCGGCGGTTCTCCCGGATCTCCCGGCGATCGGAGCGCACCTCGCGCCGATCGCGCCGGACCTCGCGCTCGGCCTGCTTGACCTCGGCGGTGGACTCCCCCAGCTCGGTGGCCAGGTATTCGCGCACGGCCTTGTCGATGTGCTGCAGCGCCGCGGTGTCGTGGCGCGTCCGGGCGCTCTCGAATTGGTCCTTCAGCTCCTGGATGCGCGTGCGGTCCCGGGAGTCGTCGCGCATCGCCCGCTCGTCGGCGCGCAGCTCCGCGCGGTCGCCGGCCCGCTCAGCGCGGTTGCGCAGCCGGTCGTCCTGGGCCCGCACGACCGCGGCCGGGACGATCAGGGCCATAACCAAGATGGTCACGAAGCGTCGGCTGGAATTCATGGTCGGCTCCTCGCTTGGGGTCGTTGGGTTCCGGCCGATTCCTTTGCAAGCTCCGTTCCCACTGGTGATGTAAACTAACGCAAATCGCAACAAGGACTTGTCCCAGATGGCCAGAAGCGGCGCGGTAAGGAGGCGTCCCTTCACGTACGCCCGCGTTCCTCCCTGGCCAATCGGGCTTCTGTCTGACAAGTGCAATGCTCTTGTGCAGGTCGAATCCGCAGCGGTATCATGACGGCCAGTTGCAGCATCTCATTGAATCCTCTCCTGGTCGCGTTCACCGCCATGTGCGATCTCGCCCTTTCCCGGGGACCTGCCCTGGGTCGAACCCGTTTTCAGGCAAAGCGAAAGGGGGAGAAGTCGTGCGCGAATCGCATTCGAGGAACACGGCCTTGTCGGCGGTCGTGTTGTTCTGCGCTGTCTTCTCGAGCCTGTGTCTGGCTCTCGGATCCGCCCGGGCCGAGAGCTGGCTCCTCGCGGAGCAGGATGACCAGGAGATCCGGAGGATCCTGGGCCAGGTGCTGCCCATCGCGGAGCAGCAGCTGGAGTCCCTGGATGCCGATGTGGCCCTGGTCTACCGCCAGCTGGTTCTCGAGGCCGGCCTGGGATCCTACCGGGAATACCTGAATGATGTCTGGTGGGTCCGCCGGGGCGAGGCCGAGTCCATCACGAACTACGTGCGGGACTTTGCTCCCGGCGAGAAGCTCAAGCAGGCCAGGGCATTCCTGATCCGCCCCGGTCGGTTCGACCGGCAGGCGGCCCTGCAGGCCGCGATCGCGCTGCTCGAGAACCAGCGGATCCGCATCCAGGAGGGCGACGGCAAGGACCGTCTCGCCAACCTGGTGATCGGCTTCGAGACCGCCCGCCCCGGAGACCTGCTGGGGATCTCGATCCAGCTGGAGGTCGAGGAAACCCTCGAGTGGCGCCCCTGGCTCGTGGCCGAGCACGAGCCGGTGGCGCGGGCGGAATTGCGCATCAAGAGTGACCCCTACCTGGCCTACACCGTGGCGGGCCACCGTTTCAGGGAAGGGGGTGTCCAGAAGGAAGTCATCGACGAGAATGACGGGAACATCAGGGACCTGCGTGTCTGGGTCGATGCGGTGGACCCGATCCTGGACGAGCCGTACTCGCCGCCGCCCCACATCCAATCGCCCGGTTTCCTGGTGGCCTGGCGGGCGCATCGAATCGATATGGGCGGGGGCAAGTGGACCTGGTGGTACAACCGGACCTGGAACCAGGTCGCGAGTTCCATGGCGGAGGTCGAGAGCGGGTTTCTCGAGAAACGCAAGCGGGCGGCCGAGCAGGCCGAGGCCATCGCGCGTGACCTGCAGGTCTCCGAGGCGGCCGCAGCCCTGTACCTGTTCGTACGCGACGAACTCCTGTCCTTGGAGAATCGCTACTTCTCCCGGAGCGAGGACCCGCCGAAGGTTGACAAGATCCTGGAGGCCCGGGCCGGCTCCATCATCGAGAAGGCCTACCTGCTGCTGGCCATGCTTCGCAGCCGGGGCGTGCAGGCGGATCTCGTCTGGGCCCACCACCCGGATCGGGGCGGTTTCTTCGAGCAGTATCCGCTCTGGGAACAGGTTCAAGATCCCTTGATCCGGGTCGCCGACGGCGGCCAGACCCGCTGGTACGACCTCGGTTGCCGCGAGTGCTCGCCTGGCACCGTGCGCCCCAGGTTCATCGGCGCCAGGGCCGTTTCCTACCGGATCGACAGCGCCGAGCTGAACGAAAAGCTCGTCGACGAGGTTATTGAGGAGGCGTATACACGGCATGTGATGCCCTTCAATCTCTACCTGCGGAGCGTCGAGCAGCAGAACTGGTACGAGGTGTTCGAGATTCCGGGCGATCGGAACCGGGTCGTCGGCTGGATGGAGGAGAGGATCCACTTCGAGGAGCCGACGGGGACGAGCGCGGTCGCCTTGCTCCAGCTCCGCTCGGCGGGCCTGAGCCCCCTCAGGGAAGAGGTTGTCAGCTCGGGCGATCCCGGCACGGCCGCCCGCGACTGGGCTCGCGGCCGTTTCGCGATCGCGCAGGAGGAATCAGTCCTGGCCGCGTCGGCGGCCGGGGCCGACACGCTCGACGTCGCGCTGCGGCTGGAGTGTCCGCCGATCGACGCCCCGCTGGGCGACACCTGGATCCTGCCGGCGGAGGTGGTCTACGGCGAGCCGACGATCGGCCCCTGGCCGGCCCATCGCGTGACTCCCTTCGAAGTCGGGCACAGCAACGAGCGCCGCTGGGAGTTCCGGATTCCCTTGCCGTCAGGCTGGGAAGGCGCCGAGGTCCCCGCGGATCGGGTGCTCGGCTTCAAGCTCATGCGCTACCAGGTCACCTTCAGAATCATCGACGGCGAGTTCGTGGTTCACCGCACCCTTGTGGAGAAGGTCGGGAGCGTGGACGATCCCGCGAGCATCGACCTGATCGGCAAGCAGGCGTCTGCCATTCACGAGCTCGAGAAATCCGCCGTCGTCCTGCATCGTACGGGAGGCTGACGGCGATGACACACCGGTTCGGCGGCCTGATCCTCGCGGCTCTCTTGGCGTGGCCGACCTGTGCCCGCGCGAAGGGTCTCGTCCCGCCCGCCTCCCCGGCGGACGCGGCCGTGGAACGTTTCCTCGACGGCCACCGCTACGCCGGCTTGGTCATCATCCAGGACTGGGCTGGCCTGCAGGTCCGCTACAGCGAACGGCAGGGAGGTCTGGCCGGTGAGAAGATCGAGATCCTGGAGTACCGTGTCCAGGATCGCTCCGATCTCGAAGAGGCCTCCACCGTGTATGCCTACGATAGCCACCGTTTCCACCTGAAGGATGTCGAGGTTCAGATCCTGCGTGGGCACGACGTTCAGCGCTTCCGGCGCAAGGATCTGCGCTGGATGGAGATAACCAGCCGGAGCGACGGTGTGGTGCTGCTCGACGGCACGAGCTTACTCGCCCTCGTGCCCGGGATCCTGGTCGGCGACCGGGTCCGTATTCGCTACGAGTACGACCTGAAGGGGATCCACGGGCTGCCGTGCCCCCAGCTGGGGTTCCATGACACTCCCTACCTCCAAACCGGGTACGAGGTGAGGCTGCCTGAGGGATACACCCTCGTCTGGGGAGCCCAGGGGGCCGCTTCGAGCCAGGAGAGGCTCGTCCACACCACGGGATCGATCGATGGGAATACCGTCCACAGCTGGCGACTCGACGCCGACGAGGACGGAGGTCTGCCCACCTGCCGGGATCGCTTTCCGAGCGTCCGGATCATCCCGCACGTGCAGCATGCCGGCAAGGATCAGCGGGACGACATCAGCTGCGGCCGGGACTGGCGGCAGACCGGGAACGCGTACCTGAAGCGCATCGAGGGCCTCTTCGCGCCCAGCGAGGAGATGATCCGGCAGGCCGGCGAGATCACCGCCGGTCTGACAGACCAGCTGGAGAAGATCGACCGGATCTACGCCAGCGTCCAGCAGCGATGTCACTACCTCGGACTCTACGAGGGTGCTGGCGGCCTCATCCCGGTTCCGGCCGCCGAGGTCTTCGAGCTTGGCTTCGGCGACTGCAAGGGGCTCGCAACCCTCCTGATCAGTCTGCTACGCGTCGCGGGCATCGCCGCCCATCCAGTCCTGGTGTGCACGCCCGCGGCCGGCCAACTCGCACCGGACATTCCCAACCTGGCCCAATTCAACCACTTCATCGCCTGGGCGGATACCGGAGGCGGTGGGATCTTCCTGGACGGGACCGTGGACTTCTGTCCGGCCGGCTTTGTCCCAGCGGTCGATGCGGCCTCGCCTGTACTGCTGCTCCGCCCCGGTGCGATCGGGCTGGTCGAGATTCCAGGTGCCGCATGGGATGCCGGCGACGACCAGCAGGTCGTGGAGGGCCGTCTCGAGGCCGACGGTTTGCTGCACCTCAGCCTGGCCCGGTCGATGTCGGGCAATCTGGGCCTTCGCTGGCGCAATGGTCTGGCCTCGCTCGATCGGCGGCGGAAGCGCGAGGTCGTTCGCGAGGCGCTGCTGCCGGGGGGACTGGCCGTGCGGGGTGAGGAGCCCGAGGTCCTGGGGATGGACGAATGGCGCCGGCCGCTGACCATGCAGATGACCGCCACCAGCAGCCGCCCGCTGCCTGCGGATGATCATGCCATCTATCTTCCCAGGAACCTCATTCCCGAGAAATGGGCGTTCGATTCGGATGTCGATTGCGATGGCCAGCTGGATCTCCGCCGACGTCCGCGGCGATTCTGCACCTGGAGCATCGAGCTGCCGGCGGGCTTCGTCCTGGCGGCCCCGGACAGCACGAGTCTCGCGAAGGATGGCTTGCAGCTGGCGCTCCGGATCTGGCAAGAGGGCCGCCTGCTGAAGCTGGAGCGGGTGTTCCGCTTCACGCAGGACTTCGCGGAGGCGGAACAGGTTGCGGCGATGCGGCAAGCGCTGGCGGATGCGGCCCGCGGGGAAGCCGGACACATCGAGCTGCGACGCCCAGCCCACGACTGACCGAGCCTGCCGTGGGGATCCCGCTCGTATGTGAATTCCCTGATATCCCCGCGAGGATCCCGATCATCCTGCTGCGCTAGCCATCCGTCTTCTGGTTCTCCGAACGAGCCACAGACCGTAGAGGGCGTAGAGGCCCGTGATCACGAGCACCAGCAGGGCCTGCCCCGCCGTGACGGACTGTGTCTCGCTCGGGCGGGCAAAGCCGCGGCCCGCGGCATCGACGAAGTCGACGAGCCCGTGGAGGGCGATCGCCGGCCAGATGGTGCCCGAGAAGAGGCGTGGACCCGCGAAACCGAGGCCCAAGAAGGTCGCGTAGACCGCCTGGACCACCGTGGAGAGGGCGTCGCGTCCCTCGAACATGTTCGTCAGGTGCGCGAGCCCGAAGACGACCGACGAGAGAATGGCCGCGCGCAGGATTCCGCCAGGCAGAAGCACCCGCAGAACGACACCCCGCAGGAGCGCCTCCTCGCCGAACCCGACCATCAGCATCAGCACGGCGTAGCCCAGCACGAGACCGGCGCTCGCCGGAGTGCCCGGAATGTCCATCGCCATGAGGGCCGGCAGCAGCAGCCAGGGCAGGTAGGCCAGGAGGGACGCGGCCCTGAAGGGTCGCCGGAATCCCACTTCGCGCCGCCAGCCGAGCCTCCCGACGAGCGCGACGATCAGGAGACAGAAGATCCCCTGCACGACGAACGCCTTCGGAAGGTACGAGATTCCCGGGACGGCCGCGGCGAGCAGGACTCCGAGCGCCTGCATGCCGAGATCGTACATTAGGACCAGCACCACGGAGGACAGGAGCGCATGCCGCCCGAGAAGGTC
>Ga0315542_1000777_pt1 | contig 20327 bp, 14 predicted proteins | sample SalMarSW160120MG_FD_202541 | JGI IMG/M metagenome (GOLD analysis project Ga0315542, IMG submission 202541) | Salt marsh sediment microbial communities from the Plum Island Ecosystem LTER, Massachusetts, United States - Salt Marsh Sediment SW1601-20 ... | reverse complement strand
GCCTGCGTACCACCATTCCGTTCACCCGCTGTTTGGCCTCGGTGACCGATTGCTCATCGCCCTTTTCAAGCAGAGAAACAGCGCCGATCATTCTCTTCCTGAATTCATCGACCCATTTCGCGAACGGATAGCCTTCACTGATGATCCCGGAAAAGTGATCGATGATCCGCCGTCTCCTGAGTTGATCCTTTTTGACGGCGTGACCCGCGGCCCTTTTTCCTCGCGTTATCTTTCGCTTTTCAGGGACCGCCTGACTGTAGGTATAGATGTCTCCGGAGACAATCGAAAAGCCCATCGCCGCCAGGATTCCGGTGATGATGGAAAATACGGATGGATAATCAAAGCCGAGGACCGTGCAATCCACACTCCCGTCTTTCCTCCGCTTCAACAGGATTTCCAGGGGATTTTCGGTATCGAGGCACCACAGAGCCTGAAGATGCCGGCAGATATCCTCCTCTGAAAAACCGGCGAAATATCTTTCACTCAGTCGGAAAATATGATCCCTGATGAAGGAGTCGCTCACTTCCGGGCAGCTTTTTGTAAAGATTTTCGGATCGGGCTTCATAGAGCGTACCGTATACCGCAGTATTTTGATTTGTACTTCAAAGGGAAAACATCAACTCCTTTGCGAACTTTGCGGCTTTGCGGTGACAGAATATGCCATCCCAACCACATTACATCTACAGCCGCGCCGGCGACACCGAGTCCCATAAAAAAGGGGGTCCCGTCATGAACGGAAAACCCCCTTTTTATACATCAATTGGGCGGGAAAAGCTATATATCGTAATAAAGTGCAAATTCCCAGGGATGCGGCCGCAGATCAATGGCCTGGACTTCGTTTGCCATCTTATAAGATATCCACGTCTCTATGACGTCGGCTGTAAATACATCGCCTTTCAGAAGATACTCATAATCGGCTTCCAGGGCCTCCAGGGCCTCCCGGAGAGAACCCGGCGTCTGGGGGACCTTTTCCAGTTCCTCGGGAGGTAGATCATAAATGTCCTTGTCAAGGGGTTCCCCCGGATGCATCTTATTCAAGATCCCGTCAATAGCTGCCATGAGCATGGCGGAAAAGGCGAGGTACGGGTTACAGCTCGGATCCGGACACCGAAACTCAAAACGCTTGGCCTTGGGCGAAGTTGAGTACAGGGGGATGCGGATTGCGGCACTCCGGTTCCGGCTCGAATACGCCAGATTCACCGGGGCCTCAAACCCGGGAACAAGTCTCTTGTAGCTGTTCGTGGTGGGACTGGTAAATGCAAGCAGAGACGGCGCATGCTTCAAAATTCCTCCGATGGCATACATGGCGGTCTCAGACATTCCCGCGTATCCGTCTCCTGCAAAGAGGTTCTCCCCCTCTTTCCACAGGGACATATGCACGTGCATACCCGTTCCATTGTCGTTAAACAGGGGTTTGGGCATAAAGGTAACGGTCTTATTGTGTTTTCGCGCGGTGTTTTTGATAACATACTTGTATTTCAGCAGGTTGTCAGCCATGCGAATCAGCGGGGCAAACCGCATGTCGATTTCAGCCTGCCCGCCTGTCGCAACTTCATGGTGCTGGGCCTCAATGGGAATGCCGATCTTTTCGAGGGTCAGGACCATCTCACTCCGGATGTCTTGCTGGCTGTCACTGGGAGGCACGGGAAAATATCCTTCCTTGTAACGTGGTTTGTACCCGAGGTTCGGTGACTCAATTGTTCCGCTGTTCCAGCGGCCTTCCACTGAATCAATATGGTAGTATCCCTCGTGCTCGTTCTGATTAAAACGGATATCATCAAAGATAAAGAATTCCGCTTCCGGCCCGAAGTATGCCACATCCGCGATTCCCTTGCTCCTGACGAAATCATCCGCCTTCCTGGCAATGTTCCTCGGGTCCCGGGTATAGTCTTCGCCCGTTACGGGATCACAGATATTGCATATCATCACCAGGGTCTTGGCCTCGAAAAAAGGATCAACAAATGCCGTTTCCGCCACGGGTTTTACCAGCATGTCCGATTCATTGATCGCCTGCCATCCTCTGATGCTGGATCCATCAAAACCGACCCCGGCGTCAAAGGTCTCTTCCTCGATTTCTCTCGGGGGAACGGAAAAGTGCTGCCAGAGTCCGGGAAAATCCATGAACCGGAGATCCACCATTTCAATTCCCTCGTTTCGGATAAAATCCAGGACATCCTTACTCGTCTTTAATTCAACCATGCTCTTCCCCTCCTCTTGAATAATATAAAAAATGGGCATCCCCGAAGACGCCTGCCGACTACCCCTCTCCGCTCCCTGATCTCATGCATTATCCGCCTGATTCCATGAACAAGCTGAGTATGCCGCCTAGTGAGCAAGAGCCATGCCATTGTGAATTCGAAAACCCTCATCTCCTGTCCGAGAAAGTGAAGACACGGGTGCCTCCTCATAACTATCTGTATTTTATTAAAAATCAATCAGTATCCCCAGAAAGGTTCATGGCCTCTATCCCCGCGCCGCTCAGGGGCGGAAAAATGTATACAACATCGAAAAAACAATATTGTAAAGATATTTCCTTGAAACATACAAAAATGTAGATACCCAGCCGGGAGCCCGATCTTCATGCGCCTCAGATATCGCTCCCTGGCGCCTCCGCCGGGAACGGGATCTTCGAATTGCATCTGATGCCTCGCCGGCAACCAGTATTCTTCCCCATCCACTGGTCTTGACAAACGGAGAGGAAGTTTGACAGTGAATCTGACAGTCGTATTTAAGGTTGATTAGGATAGTTGAATAGGTTATTATATCAAATTTTCACGCGGCCTTCGCAACATTCTTTTGCGGGATACAGAATTTATGGACTGGAAGAAAAGAACCTACTGCGGCAGCATAACCCGCTCCCGAAAAGGAGACACGGTGAGCCTCATGGGATGGGTGGATGCCATCCGGGACCACGGCAGCCTGCTTTTTATTCACCTCCGTGATGTGCAGGGCATCGTCCAGGTGGTGTTCGATCCCAGGATTTCACCCGAGGGATACCCTCTGTCCACCACCCTGAGGGAAGAGGACGTTGTCAGCGTTGAGGGGATCGTAGCTGTCCGGGAAAAGGGAACCGAGAACCCTCATATCCGCACTGGGGATACGGAAGTCTACGCGACTTCCCTGAACATACTCTCCCGGGCGAGAACATTGCCTTTCCAGATTTCCGAGAAAGCCATGGTCCTGGGAGAGGAAATCGCGGCCTCCCCGCAAAAGGTGGAGGAGGAGCTTCGGATCCAGTATCGGTATCTTGACCTCCGGCGTCCATCAGTGCAGGATCTTTTCAAGAAGAGATATGAAATCATCAAGACCGTCAGGGATTACCTGCACGAACTGCACTTCTTTGAGGTTGAAACGCCCATTCTGACCCGAAGCACCCCTGAAGGCGCCAGGGATTACCTGGTCCCGAGCAGGGTCCACCAGGGGAAGTTTTACGCCCTGCCCCAATCACCGCAGATATTCAAACAGCTTCTCATGATCGGGGGAATGGACCGTTATTTCCAGGTTGCCCGTTGTTTCAGAGACGAGGACCTCCGTCCAAACCGGCAGCCCGAATTCACGCAGCTTGACATGGAGGCGTCCTTCATTGATGAATCATTCATCTATGAAGTCCTGGAGGAATTGACCTGCAGATGCTTTGCCGTCGGGGACAAGCTGCTTCCCCGCCCCTTTCCGCGCATGACCTACGACGAGGCCATGGAGCGGTACGGAACGGACAGGCCCGATATGCGGGTTGCCATGACCTTCGAGGACCTGACGGACGCGATGCGGAAAACGGAATATTCCATTTTCAAACAGGTTATTGGGCACCAGGGGCTGGTGAAAGGATTCTGCATCAGGGGAAAAGCCGGTCTCATGAGCAAGAATCTTCTTCAAAACGAGTATGCCATGAAGATTGTCCCCTCCTTCGGCGCGCAGGGGATGAGCTGGATGAAGGTGGCAGAGGGCAGGCTGCAATCGAATATCGTGCAGTTTTTCACCGAGACCGAACAGCAGGGAATAGTGGACCGATTCCAGGCACGGGACGGGGATGTCATCCTGATGATCGCAGATACGTCCAGGGACCTGGTCAACAAAGTTCTCGGAAGACTCCGGCTCCACGTAGCAGAGAGACTGGACATGATCCCGGATGACCTCTACCGCCCTCTTTGGGTAACGGAATTTCCACTCTTTGAACTGAAAGACGGCGAGATAGGTTCCGAGCACCATCCTTTCACCATGCCGGATCGCGAAGACGTCAGCCCCGACGACAGGGACGGCCTTCTGGCGCTGAAATCCAGGGCGTATGATCTCGTGATAAACGGAGAAGAGCTCGGGGGAGGAAGTATCAGGATTCACCGGCCGGATATCCAGAAGAAAATTTTTAAGGCCCTGCGGCTTTCCCGCGCGGAAATCAATGCAAAATTCGGATTTTTTCTGCGGGCCCTCGAGTACGGCACACCGCCCCATGGAGGTTTTGCCCTGGGACTTGACAGGGCCATTGCCATGATCCTCGATACCCCTTCCATCAGGGAGGTCATTGCGTTTCCCAAGAACCGCCGTGCATATTGTCCCCTGACGCATGCACCTGCCGCGGTGGAAGAGACGCAGCTCAACGAACTCGGCCTTGACGTGACGGGCGCGGAAGCGCGAGCTAAAGAGCCGGCCGAAATCCCCGCGGAAGACAAAGGCGGCGAAGCCGCAAGAATGCACCACCAGGTCAGCCAGGATGAGGTCAGACATGTGGCAAAGCTGGCCCGGCTGACCCTCTCTGAGGAGGATGTTGCAGAATACGCCAATGACCTGAACGCCATCCTGGATTACGTGGCGAAACTGGGCGAACTGGATACGGAAAACGTTCCCCCCACCAGCCATGTCCTGAAGATACGGAACGTGTGGCGAGACGACGAGCCCGGAAAGCCGTCCACTGCCCGGATGATACTGAAGAATGCGCCCAGGAGAGAAAAAGATTTCTTTCAGGTGCCGAAGATTCTGGAAGGTTGAAAAATGGAGTTGTGTGACAGAAGCGCGTATGACCTGGGCCGCCTCTTGCGAAAAAGGGACGTGAGTGCGAGGGAAATAGTCGAATCGGTTCTCAACCGGATAGAAGAAAAGGAATCCCTTATTCACGCCTATATCACCGTGACCCGGGATCTGGCCCTCGAGCAGGCGGACCGCGCCGACAAAATGCTCGCGGAGGGAGGCGATGTTCCGCCGCTGACCGGTATCCCCGTGGCCGTCAAAGACCTTCTCTGCACCCAAGGAATCAAGACCACGTGCGCGTCCAGGATATTGGCCAATTATGTGCCTCCCTACAATGCGACTGCGGTGGATCGTCTGTTCCATGACGGTGCGGTGCTGGTTGGAAAGACAAACATGGATGAATTCGCCATGGGTTCATCCACTGAAAACAGTGCCCGGGGATTGACGAGAAACCCTGTGGATCCTGAGCGGGTCCCCGGCGGATCCAGCGGGGGATCGGCGGCTGCGGTTGCTGCGGGAGAGACCGTAGCGGCTATCGGCTCCGACACCGGGGGATCCATACGCCAACCCGCTTCCTTCTGTGGTATTGTTGGGATAAAACCAACGTATGGGAGGGTTTCCCGCTATGGCCTGATCGCCTATGCCTCGTCCCTGGACCAGGTAGGGCCCCTCTGTCGCAGCGTGGAAGACGGTGCCCTGCTCCTCAATTCCATCTGCGGTCACGACAGCAGGGATTCCACCTCCGCTGACGTATCCACGCCCGATTTTCTGGGGGCACTGAACCAGGACCTCACGGGAGTTCGGATCGGCCTGCCCAAAGAGTATTTTATAGAAGGCATGGAAAGCGCCGTGAAAGAAAAGGTCCTGACAGCCGTCTCATTCCTCGAACGGAACGGCGCCCATGTGCGGGAGGTCTCGCTTCCCCATACCCCGTATGCCGTCAGCACCTACTATCTGATCGCAACTGCAGAGGCCAGCAGCAACCTGGCCCGGTATGATGCCGTAAAATACGGATTGCGGCCTTCCGACGATTTCGAAGATATTATCGCCATGTACCAGGAGGCCCGAAGCGAGGGCTTCGGCCGTGAAGTGCAGCGAAGGATCATGCTGGGCACCTATGTCCTCTCCGCCGGATACTACGACGCCTATTATGTAAAGGCGCAAAAGAGCAGGACCCTGATCCGGGATGATTTCTCCAGGGCCTTTGAAGAGGTTGACTGTCTTGTCACCCCTGTGTCGCCGTGTCTTCCGTTCAAGCTGGGCGAAAAGGTGGCTGAACCGCTCCAGATGTACCTCGTTGACATCTACACGGTATCCGCCAATCTCGCCGGGGTGCCGGCCGTGAGCATGAACTGCGGCACAGCGGAATCCCTGCCCGTGGGGCTCCAGATCATCGGCAAGCCGTTTGATGAAGAAATGCTTATCCGGGTGGCACATGCCTACCAGAGACTTTCCGGGGGGCAACGGTAATGGAGTTCGAAACCATCATCTGTTTTGAAGTGCACGCTGAACTCAGCACCAGGACGAAGCTTTTCTGCAATTGCCCGATTGACTACGACGCGTTCCCGAACCACCAGATCTGTCCCGTGTGCACGGGCCAGCCGGGGACGCTACCGGTGTTGAACAAGCGGGCCGTTGAGTACTGCATCCGCGCGGGCCTGGCCCTCAATTGCACCATCAATCCCCGCGCCCGCTTTGCCAGGAAAAACTATTTCTATCCCGATCTCCCAAAGGGCTACCAGATTTCCCAGTACGAGGAACCCCTGTGCGAGGACGGGTATCTCCAGATTCCGGGAGATGACGGGCAGCCGTATCCGGTGGGCATCAAGCGCATCCATCTGGAAGAAGACGCCGGAAAACTGGTCCACGGGTCCAAATCATTTGAGTCTGCCGACTACAGTCTGGTGGATTTCAACCGCTCCGGGATCCCTCTCATCGAGATCGTGTCCGACCATACCCGCAATCCCGTCCGTTCCCTGCCGGAAGCCAGGACCTATCTCGAAAAGATGCGCCAGATCCTCCGATATATCGGAGTCAGTGACTGCATCATGGAAAAAGGGCAGTTCAGGTGCGACGTGAACATCTCCCTTCGCTCCAAGGGGGCCCGCAATTTCGGAAACCGCACGGAAATCAAGAACATGTCCTCTTTCAAATTCGTCCTCGAGGCCCTGGAATACGAGATCAGAAGACAGGCCGAAATCCTGGAATCGGGCGGAAAGATATCGCAGGAAACACGTCTTTTCGATGAGGCAAAGAAGGCAACCATATCCATGCGGGGGAAGGAAGATGCGCCCGACTATCGCTACTTTCCTGAACCCGACCTTGTTGAACTGGACATTGCCGGTGACTTCATAGACGCAATACAGCAGGAGATGCCCGAATTGCCTGATCAACGGGTAGAACGATTCATCAGTGTGTATGGGATTTCGCAGAACGAGGCCTCTCTCCTGACAAAGGACCGTGAAATAGGGGAGTTCTTCGAAAAGTGCGTTCCCCATTGCCGATCATGCAGAAAACTGAGTACCTGGATGGCCAAGGACCTTTTCCGGCTGCTCAATGAGAAGTCCCTCCCCATCGGAGAGTGCAGGGTTTCTCCTCGTGATTTCGGTCGCCTGATGGACCTCATTGACGCGGGAGAGATTACCGACGCCATAGCCCGGGTTGTCCTGGAAGAAATGTTCGAGACGGGGGAGCATCCTGAAGCCATCATTCAGGAAAAAGATCTGCAGCCGGTACAGGAAGAGGCCGTTATCCAGACTTTGATCGACCAGGTCATGCATGACAACCCCGAGACAGTAACCAAGGTACGGCAGGGGAATCCCGAGCCCATAAACTTCCTGATCGGCCAGGTCATGCGGGAGACAAACGGCAGGGCGAACCCGAAAAAAGTCCGGGAGATCCTGGAACAGAAATTGCCAATGGCAGGAACTAAAGCCAGATAAACCGGAAATGACAAATGTCAAAGCTCAAATGTCAATTGAAATCCAAATGACTCAATGACAAAGCATCTCCTGTCCGCCCGCCTGCTCCAGCAATGGGCGAGAAAGCAACTCACCCCAGTGTGAACTCCTCGTTGATTTGGTCATTTGATATTTGACATTGATTTGACATTTGGATTTTGTAATTTGACATTCAATACGGTCACAACAGAAATTTTCTGCCTGTCTTGAACACAAATTTGTTTATGAGGCGGAAAGATACGCCGCAATGGTCCGGCACGCTGTTTCCGTGCCGCCCCTTCTTTTATCCACATAGTCCCTGGCCCTGCTCAACACCTCATCCCTCGCCGAAGGCTCCTTGAGAGTCCTGACCAAGCAATTCGTGAGTTCCCGATGATTGTTCACCTGGCATACCAGCCCGGCGTCCAGAATCTCTTCCCCAACCCACGAGAAGTGTTCCCAGTATGGTCCTATGCAGGGCACAACCCCCTGCGCGAGGGGTTCCAGGAAATTCTGTCCCCCCAGCGGTTGCAGTGTTCCCCCCACAAACGCGGCCCACGCCAGATCGTAGGCTGAAGAAAGTTCACCGAAAACATCCCACAGGATAACGCTCCCCGGAGCTACCGGCCCGGTGATTTCCGAACGAAGCAGCCACCTCAACCCTGAACGGCGGAGGGATTTCTTCCAGGGAGTAATCCTGTGCATGTGCCGGGGGAAAACACCGCAGATCGTCTCCGGCAGGATCTTTGCCACGGATGCCAGCACTTCCAGGGCTTCCCTTTCTTCTTCTTTTCTCACGGATCCCATTACCAGGAATGGGCCGTCTTCCGGCAGGATAGTTCGAATGGGGTTGTTTTCAACTCCACCATCCAGCCGCATTCGATCGAATTTTATGTTATGCATGAGCTGGACACATTCCTCTCCAAACAGGGCCCTGTAGCGGTCCCGGTCCCGGACAGAAACAGCCAGGACCCTGTCAGGCCGGACCTGGCGCCAAAATCCCATGAACAACCGGTAGGTCCTGAAGCTTTTCCTTGAAAGCCGCCCATTCAGGATCACCACGGGGACCTCCTGTCTCCTGCAGGCGACCAGGAGACCGGGCCAGAGCTCAGTTTCCAGCAGAACCATCAGTCGCGGTCTCCATTGCTCCAGGGCCCGTTCCATCAGGCCGGGCCTGTCAAAAGGGAAACAGGCGGTGCAGAGCGACTCCCTGCGGGACGGAGGCATCAGCTCCATCCCTTTTCCGAGGACGCCCAGACCCTGGCTGGTCCCGGATGTCAGCAGGATCCGGGGGAATGGATCCACTTTGAGGGCGGACAGGATCTCCAAGGCCAGATATGCTTCCCCGCCGGAAGAGGCCTGGATCCACACATCCATCCTTTCTTCCGGACCTTCTTTCAGGAGGCGTTCCCGCCATCCCTCACGTATACGGGGAGATGCAAAAAGGCCCGGAACAGCCACGGTCCACCCCAGACCATATAGATCCAAGAGGAATTTATTCCCGGCCGTGAGGTGCATGTGCTTTTCCGAAATCCATTATTTTCATTGTGCAAAATTCGAAAGTGGGTTAAAAAAAGTCAGGTCAAGGTCCGAAGACTTTGAACCGGGGATTCATTTCCTTGCCATCCCGGTATCCGAGACACAGGAGGCTCGCAATATGAACAACGAACCAAAATGGTACGATGCTCACCTAGAGTATTACAGGAAAGTTGCCTACGTCAACAGTAAGGAACGCTATGACGAACTCTACCGGCGGTCCATCCATGATGCGGACGCCTTCTGGGGCGAGCAGGCGGAAAAATATCTTACCTGGGTCAAGCCCTGGAAGTCGGTGCTGGAGTATGATTTTGAAGAGGCGAATATCACCTGGTTTCGCGGGGGCCGACTGAATGCCTGCTTCAACTGCCTTGACCGGCATATGCATGACCTGAAAGACAAAGTTGCCTACTACTGGGAGGGAGACGACCCCCGGGAAACCCGTGAAATCAGTTACGGTGATCTCTACGAACAGGTCAACAGGATGGCTGCATTTCTCAAGTCACGCGGAGTGAAAAAGGGGGACCGGGTGATTATCTACATGCCCATGGTCGTGGAACTGCCCGTGGCCATGCTGGCGTGCGCGCGCATCGGGGCTGTGCACAGCGTGGTGTTTGCCGGGTTCAGTGCCGAGGCCCTTGCCAACAGGATCAAAAACTGCGGCGCTAAAGTCGTGCTCACGGCCGACAAGGGGCTTCGGGGAGGCAGGAGCATTCCTCTGAAAGAAACGGTCGACAAGGCCCTCAAGAACTGCCCTGAGGTGAACCTGGTCATCGTATACCGGCGGGGACAAAGCGAAGTGAGCCTGGATTCCCGGCGTGAAATCTGGTGGAATGAGGCCATGGCCACCCAGGGTCTGCCCGCAACGGTCGAGCCGGAACCCATGGACGCAGAAGATTCGCTGTTTATCCTTTACACGAGCGGAAGCACCGGAAAACCCAAGGGGATGGTTCATACCCACGGCGGCTATCTTCTCTATGCGGCCATGACCACTGAACTGGTCTTTGATCTCAAGAAGGACGAGGTATTCTGGTGCACTGCTGACATGGGATGGATAACCGGCCACAGTTACGGCGTCTACGGGCCGCTCATCAACGGGCTGACCAACATCCTGTTTGAGGGTATCCCCAGTTATCCTGATTTCGACCGGTATTGGGATATCGTGGAAAAATATAAGGTGGCAAAGTTCTATACGGCGCCGACCGTTGTCCGTTCCCTTGCCAAGGAGGGAGGCGATCATGTGAGGAAACACGATATCTCGTCATTGAAGCTTCTCGGTTCGGTTGGAGAACCCATCAACCCGGAGGCGTGGCGCTGGTACTACCATTACGTGGGAAGAGACTGGTGCCCCATTATGGACACCTGGTGGCAGACCGAAACCGGGGGACACATGTTGACGCCCCTGCCCGGAGTCAGCCCGATCAAACCGGGCTCCTGCTCGTCGCCCTTTTTCGGCGTGGACCCCGTCATCATTGACGAAACCGGGGAGGAAGTCAGGTTTCCCGACCAAGAAGGCGCCCTGTGCATCAGGAGACCCTGGCCCGGGGTCGCCCGGACGGTTTTTGGAGACCACCAGCGATTCAAAGAAACCTATTTCAGCCAGGTTCCCGGCATGTATTTCTCGGGAGACGGCGCGAAAAAGGACGAGGATGGATACTATTGGATTGTGGGAAGGATTGATGACGTCATCAATGTATCCGGGCACCGTCTCGGCACCGCAGAAATAGAGTCGGCACTGGTTCTGCATGAAAACGTGGCCGAGGCCGCCGTTGTGGGCTTCCCGCATCCCATAAAAGGCCAGGGGATCTACGCGTTCATCACCCTCAACACCGGTGTTCCCAAGTCGGACGATCTGAAGAAGGCCCTGGCCCAAACCGTCCGCTCAGAAATCGGCCCCATTGCTACTCCGGATGTCATCCAGTGGGCGGACGCGCTTCCCAAGACCAGGAGCGGTAAGATCATGAGACGGATACTCCAGAGAATCGCTGCGGGGAGGACCGATGAACTGGGCGATATCTCCACCATCGCCGATCCGGAAATCATCGAGACATTGATCGCGGAGCGAATAGGGGGCCAATGACCGAGCCTCATGATCACCACTGACAAATTCGGCTTTCCCTTTGAGGTGAAAGAGTATTCCTCGAACGACTTCCAGCATCTTCTGGACATGTACGAGATCTTCTCTCCAAAGGCGAAATACCAGGGCATGCCTCCCGGCGACCGGGAAGGACGCCGCAAATGGATACAACACCTCACGGATAGCGGCCAAACCTTCCTTGCATGGAGGGAGGGAACGGTTATCGGCCACGTGGTGCTGCTTCCCGACTTTGACAAGCTTGACGCCGAATACCTGATTTTTGTGGTTCAATCGGACCGCGAAAAAGGCGTGGGAAGCGAGCTCACCCGCGAGGCCATAACGTGGGCGGAGCGCCACGGAATAGAGGTTGTCTGGCTGACCGTGGATACGTACAATTTCAGGGCTATCCACGTTTACAGAAAATTCGGTTTCTCCTTTCCGGAGCCTTTTGATCGTGCTCCGGAACGATTGATGATTCTGCACTTGGGAGCAAACAGAGCGGTATGAAAACAGGCATTATCCGGGATAACCGATATCTCGATCATAAACCCGGGAATACCCATCCTGAACATCCCCGGCGGCTGAAGGCCATATACGACGCCCTGGACGGGGATTCCGACCCGGACCTGGTCACCGTTTCCCCAGAGCCGGCGACCCTTGAAGCCCTTGAGATGGTGCATACGACCTCCTATATCAAGAAGGTCCTGAAAACAGCCGAACAGACCTTCACAAACCTGGCGCCTGACACCCCTGCCAGTTCCATGACATACCTGGCCTCCTGGCTTGCGGTGGGAGGGTGCATCAAGGGACTGAAGGACCTTTTTTCCGGTCGGTATGACGCCTGTTTCGCACTCGTGCGGCCGCCGGGGCATCATGCCAGAATCGACGGCGCGGGAGGATTCTGCATCTTCAATAATCTCGGGATAGCGGCCAAATATGCTATTGCGCACCATCACCTGGAACGGATTCTCATCATTGACTGGGATGTTCACCACGGGAACGGCATCAATGACCTCTTCTACGAAGAAGGAGAGGTTCTCTATTTTTCTACCCATGATATCCTGCTGTACCCGTTCGCGGGTAACTTCGAAGACGTGGGAAAAGGAAAGGGAGCCGGATACACCGTCAATATCCCCCTCTCCCGGGAGATGGAAGACGAGGATTTTCTGTATCTTTACGACCAGGTGATGACCCCCATGATCCTGAGATACCAGCCGCAATTGATCCTGGTCGCGGCCGGCTTTGACGGTCATTATGAAGATCCCATCGGGAAATGCCGGTATACCGAACAGATGTTCTTTCACCTCACCGGTCTCCTGCTCAAGAACAGGGAAAAGGTGGGCAATCCCCCGCTCCTCCTTGAGCTGGAGGGAGGCTATCAACCCACTGCACTGGCCCGTTGCGTGAAAGAGGTTCTCAGGTGCCTGACCAGCGGATGGACCGGGGAAGAAATACCGGGCCCGCGATCGGGACATGCGGTGGAGATCGTGGAAAAGGCGAAGGATATCCACAAACAATTCGGCGTCTGGGCGGAGTGAATCTCCTCCCGCAGAGCGGGAGGCATCATGAACCCTCCCCGAGGGAGGCTCAGGGGGGAAGCCTTTTATGATGTGACCGGCGGGAGGGCGCCGTCCTTTTCGTGACGTATCTCGGGGAGAAACCGCAGCCACCCGAAGGGTGGAATGCTGAAGGGGCAAGGCTCCCCCGGAGATACGTCACTGAAAAGACCAGCCCGGGAGACTTGGAACGAACGAAAGGCTTCCCCCTGAGCTGCGTGACCTTCCAGACGCTGAAGCTCAGAGGGTATCTCGTCATTTCAGTATGGTACGGACTCCCGCTTCCGCGGGAGTAACCGGTCAGGAGATCTTTTGCGATTCCATCAGAGTTCGATTCATTCATAAGACACTGAGAAGCAGTACCATGATAAAGGCCAGGATAAAAGCGCAGAACAGGGAAGCGAACCTCAGAGAATATGAACGCTTCTACAGGGAATTCTCCTGGGAAAAATTTGAGAAGGAGTTCACCTGGCAGAGGACCGGTCGGATCAACATGGTATACGAGGCCATAGACAGGTGGGCCGATGATCCGGAAAAGGGCGGGCGAACGGCCCTCATTTTTGAAAAGGGCGGAAAAACTCTGTCGTTCACATACCGGGAGTTGAAAAAGCAGTCCTGCCGATGGGCGAACCTTTTTTCGGAACTGGAACTGAGAAAGGGCGACCGACTGTTTCTACTTCTTCCTTCCTGTCCGGAGATGTATTTTGCCATGCTCGGCTGTGCCCGTTCAGGGATCATTTTTTCGCCCCTTTACTCCACATTGAATTACGATGAACTCGAATCGATCATCAGAAACGGCGCCCCGCGGTGCCTGCTGACCAATCCCGACCTGGCTGAAATACTTCCTCTGGAGGCCATGGATGCAGTAGATGTGTGCCTGTTCACGGATGAGCCCCTGCCGGGTATATTCAAGAGGGAGATCTCCGTCCGGAAGATGCTTGAAAACAGCCCCGAGCAACGAGAACCTGTCTGGGTGAAAGATAATTTTCCCCTGTACCTGATATATACGTCAGGCTCCACAGGCCCGCCAAAAGGGGTCGTACACGTCCACCGCGACATGCTGGGCCATCTCTTAACCGCAAGATATGTTCTTGACCTGGCAGAGGACAGCACTCTCTGGACCGATGGAGATCCCGGATGGGTCACAGGGGCGGTCTACAGTACTTTTGCGCCGTGGCTTTGCGGCGCCACGTCCGTGGTTCAGGGTGATCCGTTCTCCGCCTCCACCTGGTACCGGACCCTTGAAATGCATCATGTCTCGGTGTGGTATACCACGCCGCTCACAATAGAACACCTCCTTGAGGCGGGAGAAGATCTTCCGACCCGGTATGACCTCTCCAGCCTCCAGCATATTGTGACCGTCGGGGAAGCTCTGCTGCCTGAACTGTTTTTCTGGGTGCGGAAAAACATCGGCCTTTCCCCGCACGACACCTGGTGGATGAGTGAAACAGGCATGATATGCCTCGCCAACTTCCCTTCCATGGACATAAAACCGGGGTCCATGGGCAAGGCTGTTCCCGGTGTTGCGGCCGCGGTCATCGATGAAAATGGGGAATCACTTCCTCCATTGACCATGGGAGAGCTGGCCCTGAAGGTCCCGTGGCCTTCTATCATGAGCGGTATCTGGAGAGATGAGAAACGTTACGAAGCATACTTCCGTCTGCCGGGATGGTTCCTGACCGGGGACATGGCACTTGAAGATGAGGACGGCTATTTTTATCACCAGGGGAGGATGGATGATCTCATAAAGGTAGGAGAAAAGCTGGTGGGACCGTTTGAGATAGAACACGTCCTCATGCAGCACCCGGCCGTGTGGGAGGCTGCGGTCATCTCCAAGAGCGGCCGGCGGACAGGTCCCCGGTTGAAGGCGTTTGTTGCCATAAGGAAGCACTTCAGGGAATCAAACCGTCTCAAGCAGGAAATCAAGGCCTTCGTGCGCGCCAATCTCTCTGCCGAGATACCTCTGAAAGAGGTTGAAGTGCTCGATAAGCTGCCCCGGACAAGTACGGGAAAACTCCTTCGCCGGGTCCTCCGGGCAAGGGAATTGGGCCTCCCAAGTGGAAATCTCTAAGAGAGAAAACCATTTTCACATCATGCGCAACCCTGTAATGAAAGATTCTAAAACTGAGCGTGACAGAGCCGGAATCAAGGTGACGCTCGCGGGTTCTGTTCTCAACCTGCTCCTGGTTTTTCTGAAATTTGCCGCAGGGTACCTCGGTCACAGCCAGGCCCTGATGGCGGACGCAGTCCACTCCATATCCGACCTTTTCACCGACGTGGCTGTCCTTTTCGGATTACGAATGCGGGGAAAAGAGCCGGATCGGACCCACCATTACGGTCATGCGCGATTCGAAACAATCATGTCCGCCACCGTTGGACTCGCTCTCGCAGCGGCAGGAGTGTACATCGGGATCGAGGCAGGGCGGGATATTTACTTTCATCGCGCATATCAGCCAACCCCGATCACTGTAGTCGCGGCTCTTGTCTCCATCATCTCGAAAGAAATCTTATACCGCTTCACCATCACCATTGGCAGGCGCTTGAAAAGCTCCGCCATTGCAGCCAATGCCTGGCACCACCGGTCGGATGCCATGTCATCCGTCGCGGTCCTGCTGGGAGTCATCGGAGCCCAGATCCGCGAAGACTGGCATGTCCTGGACGCTTTCGCCGCCCTCATCGTTTCCTTCCTCGTTCTGGGCGTCGCTTTCCGTATATGCTGGGAAGCACTGAAAGAACTTGCTGACACGGCGCCGCGTCCGGAGGTGCAGAAAAAGATTTTTGATTGTGTTTCCGGGGTCCACGGTGTTCTGAACGTTCACGATCTCCGTGTCAGATCCTCAGGAGGCCTCCTTCAGATGGAGGTACATGTAGTTGTGGATCAGGACCTGACCGTTGCGCAAGGACACAGCATTGCCAAGACAGTTGAGAGCTGCGTGAAGGACGAAGTCGAAAATGTCGGCAATGTGCTTATCCATGTGGACCCGGGCAGCCAAAGCAACCCCTGATTCCGCGGAGAAGAGATCATGACATCTTCCCATGCAACCGGATGGAAAAAAGACACGGTGGATGTGGCCGAAGTCCTGTCCAAAATCAGACCGGGAATGAGCATCTTTTTGAGTACCGGCGTGGCTGAGCCCAGGACGTTGCTCAAGGGACTCATGTCCTCCAAGAGCAGCAATATGCAGGACCTTGAACTTATTCAGCTTGTCAGCCTGGGTCAGGCGATTTCATCCGAAGAACCCTACTCCAGCAGATTCCGCCTCAAGACCTTCTTTTCCGGATGGATAGCCAGCGAGGCCATTACTGAGGGATGGGTTGACCTGATTCCCAGCAGGTTTTCAAGGATTCCCCGCCTCATCGAGTCAGGAACCATACGGATTGATGCCGCATTTGTCCAGATCAGCCCCCCTGACAGCGCAGGGTACTCGAGCCTCGGCACAGCCGTGGATGTGGCTCAGCTGGCCATGGAGCAGGCCACCCTGGTTGTGGGAGAAATAAACAGAGATACGCCCCGCACCCTGGGAGACACCTTCGTGCATATAAATGATTTTGACTACCTTATCGAAGCCAAGGAACCTCTTATCTATTTTTCCCGGTGGCCGGTGGATGATGTTTTTGAAAAACTCGGTGCAAACGTGGCATCGCTCATCCAGGACGGGTGCTGTATTTCCTTTTCCATCGGGCCTCTTTTCGAGTCAATGGCCCGGCACCTGGTCCATAAGCGGCATCTGGGAATCCACTCCCAGTTCTTCACCGACGCGCTGATGGACCTGGTCAAGAGCGGGGCGGTAACAAACCGGAAGAAGGGAATTTTCAAGGGCAAATGCCTGGCGGCATATGCACTCGGCACCCCAAAACTCATGCACTGGCTCCACCGGAATCCTCTGGTGGAATTCCAGGGGATTGATGTTGTGGCTGACCCGAAACGCATCGGAAGCAATGACCGGTTCATCTCCATATTGCCCGCCAGGAAGATAGACCTTACCGGAGGTATTGCCATGCATACCGGCAGGGGAAATGTAACTGCCGGACCCGGTGAGGCCCAGGAATTTCTGACGGGCGCCTCCTTTTCCAACGGCGGGCGCACTATTTTTGCCCTCCCCAGCCGAAATCTGAAAGGGGCGTCAAACATCGTGCTTTCTGTTGAAGATCTGCCCAATCAGCTTTCTTTCAGGGAATCCCTCGACCTGGTCGTGACCGAATACGGTGTTGCCTCCCTTACCGGAAAAACCATCCGTGAACGGGCACTCGCATTAATAGATATCGCCCATCCGGACGATCGGGAAGAACTTGTGGCAGTGGCAAAAAAAAATCACCTCCTCTTTCCCGATCAGGCATACCTGCCGGAATCAGGCCATTTCTATCCGGAAGAACTTATCTTTGCTCAGACGTTCAAGGACCGCTTGACTGTGCGCTTCCGACCCATCAGGCCCTCGGACGTGGATGAGATGCGCAACCTGTTCTACCGTTTTTCCGATGAGGCCGTTTACTACCGTTATTTCTCGCCAATCAAGACAATGCCGCACGCAAGAATGCAGGAATATGTAAATGTGGACTACCGGAATGCCATGTCCATGGTCGGTCTCGTGGGGGGACCCGGAGAAGGGCGCATTATCGCGGAAGCGAGATATGTCCGCACGCCCGGCACTCCTTTCGCCGACCTGGCGTTCGTCGTGGATGAGGCATACCAGGGCAAAGGAATCGCCACATTTCTCTTCATGACCTTAATCAAGATCGCGAAGGAGCGTGGCGTAGAAGGATTAAAGGCAGATGTTCTTGCAACCAACAAATCCATGCTGAAAGTTCTGGAGAAGGCCCCCTATCCTGTGCAGGCCGTCCTGGACAGCGGTGTGTATGAATTGAAGATACCGCTTTCTGAAAAGCTGAGTTCCGAGTAAAATCCAACCATGTGTCTCTTGCTCATAGCATTGGAACAGCATCCCGCATATAAACTGGTTCTGGCCGCCAACAGGGATGAGTATTATGACCGCCCCACAGCCCCGGCAGGGTTCTGGAACGACAACCCCGATCTCCTTGCGGGGCGAGACCTGAAAGCGGGCGGCACCTGGCTCGGGATCACCGGATCCGGAAGGCTTGCCGCCATCACCAATTACCGGGACCCTGCCCATACCGTGCTACATGCCCCCTCACGCGGTGATCTGGTGTTTGATTTCCTCCAGGAGAAGGTACCGGCAGCCGAGTATCTCGAACGCATCAGGCAGGGAGGGGCCCGGTATAACGGATTCAACCTGGTACTCGGATCTATTGATGAACTCTTCTGGTACTCCAACAGGGATGATGGGATCAAGCGGCTCTCCAGGGGAATATATGGACTGAGCAATCACCTCCTGGATACACCCTGGCCCAAGGTAGAAAAGGCGAAAAAGGAATTCAGAGACGTGCTCGCATCAGGAGAGAAACTCCACCCGGATATTTTTTTCGAAATGCTCAGTGATCGAACGCAACCGTCCGATAATGATTTGCCGGATACGGGGGTAGGCCTTGCATGGGAGAAAATTCTGGGCCCGATCTTCATCTCGAGCCCGGTATACGGCACCAGATCATCAAGCGTCATCTTCGTAGACCGCCGGGATCAGGTGCTGTTCACGGAACGGACGTACAATCACCATCCTGCCCGATTCCAGGATGCTGTGTACCGGTTTCACGTGCGCCCCGACTCCTGACTTCATTTCCCTTATTCTTCAAAACAGACCTCTATGGTGAACTTTCCACTGTCAGTGGTGAACGGGATTGCTATCACCGCGCCATTGGTCATATGGGAGAGTCTGTGATCTTTTCCCATGATGATAGTGGGTATGGCCGCCTTCAGCGATTTGCCGCCTTCTTCCAGTTTTTGCCTGGCATACCCCGAAATCATGTTGGATATTTCTCCTACGGCGTCACCGATTTCCTCGTTCAGTTCTTCCATTCGCTCGCCGAACATTCTCGATACCACGTCCAGGATACATGGACCGGTGAATGTGACCGAGATGGTTCCCTTTGCCTCGCCTGTCAGGCCGATTACACCGCTCACATCACCTTTTGCCACCCGATCTTTCTTGACATATGCCTTTCCGGCCTTTGCCTCGGTGGACGCCATGGTTTTCAGTACATGCAAGGCCCCGTTTATGAAGGGATTGATCATTTCGACATCCATAGAAACCTCCACAACGCAATTTTTCCCACAAAGAACGTCTCCGCGCAACAGTCGCTTATTTTTTTTGAACGTCATTTACCGTGGCTTTGCAATGGGCATGCCATTCAAAAGACCTCTCTATCATATGAAATCATTGGGAAAATATGGATCGTCGTGACCGATCCCTCAACAGCGAGCCGGGTTCTTGACATGCCTGGTCCGACATTTTGACGAATCCGGGCAAGCCGGCATATGTTTAAAGCGGACTTCCTGAAAAAAAAAGGAGACCTGTTCCCAGCATCGTTACGGCGAGTGCAGCGTAATCAATCCCGGTCATACGGAGCTCTTTCATGTAGGTGCGAGGACCGCTCGCATACGCCCTCGCCTCCATGGCCCCTACCAGGTTTTCCGCTCTTCTCACAAAAGAAAGAATGAGCGGGAACAACAAGCCTGATGCCGTCCTTGCCCGCTTCAGGGGACTGCCGGACCTGAAGTCGGCGCCGCGGGCTGCCTGGGCCTCCCGTATTTTTTCCATCTCTTCGAGAAAGACGGGAACGAACCGCAGGGCGATGGAAACCATGGGAGCAATATCATCGCAGGGAACGCCGAGCTTCCTGAGAGGGCTGAGAAGCCGGTCAATGGCCATGACAAGTTCTGAGGGGGAAGTTGTCGCGGTAAGGAGTGCCGCGCTCCATATGAGAAGAGAAAACTGCCACACGACCGTTATCCCTTTGGAAAGCCCCTGGTAGGTTACGGACACCACCCACCAGGAAAGCGGCCCGATGGTGTCACCCCGGGTAAAGAGCAAATGAAGCACGAAAAAGAGCAGCAGAAAGAACCGGACCGGTTTGAGGGAAGTGATGAAATAACCGAAAGGAAGCCCGGCAGCCGCTGCCTGGAACAGGAGAAACAAAGTAAGCACCGTCCAGACGGGCACGGGTCCGCGGAGGATCAAAATGCTCAGCAGAACGGTCGATATGATCTTGACCCGCGGGTCCAGCCGGTGAATGACCGAATCGCCGGGAATGTATTGTCCGGTTATGCTCATTCAGTTATCAGTGAGCCTCCTCGCCCACAAGCGGAGGTATCAGATACCCCTTCCTGAAACCACGATCTTCCGACCC
>Ga0315542_1000776_pt1 | contig 20355 bp, 18 predicted proteins | sample SalMarSW160120MG_FD_202541 | JGI IMG/M metagenome (GOLD analysis project Ga0315542, IMG submission 202541) | Salt marsh sediment microbial communities from the Plum Island Ecosystem LTER, Massachusetts, United States - Salt Marsh Sediment SW1601-20 ... | reverse complement strand
TATCATCGGTCAGGCGCCAGAGTTCAAAGCCGACTGGGATAAAGCAGTCAGAGATGGTTTTGTCCCCGATAAGACATTGTTTCCCGTAGAAGAAGCTGCGACAAAAGGAACGATAATCCAATATCTTGTTTCGGATGCAGCTCAAAGGATACTATGGCCAAAAATCAAGCCCTGTCTTAAAAAAGGAGACGCTCTCTATTTCTCTCACGGCTTTTCAATAACCTACAAAGAACATACAGGTGTTATCCCTCCGTCAGATATTGATGTAATCCTTTGTGCACCAAAAGGTTCAGGCACAAGTGTAAGACGTAATTTCCTTGCCGGAGCCGGGATCAACTCGAGTTTTTCTGTTTTCCAGGATTTCACGGGCAGAGCTAAAGAACGAACTTTAGCACTGGGTATCGCTATTGGCTCAGGCTATCTTTTCCCAACTACTTTTGAAAATGAAGTATACAGCGATCTGACTGGAGAGCGGGGTGTGCTGATGGGTGCACTGGCAGGGATCATGGATGCTCAGTACGAGGTGCTTCGTGCAAACGGACATACTCCATCCGAGGCATTCAATGAAACGGTAGAGGAGCTTACACAGAGCCTTATACGCCTGGTTGATGAAAAAGGGATGGACTGGATGTATGCCAACTGCAGTGCTACAGCCCAGCGCGGTGCTCTCGACTGGCGTCCGAAATTCCGCGATGCCACTCTTCCTGTCTTTACTGAACTTTACAAGAAGGTGAAGTCGGGTGAGGAATGCGTAAGAGTGCTCAAATCAACAGGTTCTGTAAATTATAAAGAACTGCTTGATGCCGAGCTTAATGAACTGGGTAATTCCGAGCTATGGAGAGCAGGAGCTGCTGTAAGAAAACTGAGACCGAAAAATAAATAATTTTTACAAATAACTTTTAGACATGGACGAAAAGGTCATTATCTTCGATACAACCCTGAGAGACGGGGAACAGGTGCCGGGATGCCAGCTGAACACAATCGAAAAAATTGAAGTTGCCCAGGCACTTGAAGCTCTCGGTGTCGATGTTATTGAAGCAGGCTTTCCTATTTCTAGTCCCGGAGATTTTAATTCGGTGGTGGAGATATCAAAAGCTATTTCCAATCCGGTCATCTGTGCACTCACCCGTGCAGTAAAGAAGGACATTGAAGTCGCTGCTGAAGCTCTTCAGTATGCAAAAAGAAAAAGAATTCACACAGGTATCGGTACCTCCCCTTTTCATATTAAATATAAGATAAAGACAACACCCGAGGAGATACTTAAAAGGGCTGCCGATGCAGTAAAATATGCCAGGAAATTTGTTGAAGATGTGGAGTTCTATGCCGAAGATGCCGGACGAAGCGACAATAAATACCTGGCAAAAGTTATTGAAGCTGTTATCAAAGCAGGGGCAACGGTAGTTAACATCCCTGACACAACGGGTTATTGCCTGCCTGAGGAATATGGTGCAAAAATAAGATACCTCAGGGAGCATGTTCCGAATATAGATAAAGCAACTATTTCAACTCATTGTCATAATGATCTTGGAATGGCAACTGCCAACACAATGATGGGAGTTATAAACGGGGCAAGACAAGTTGAGGTTACCATTAACGGTATAGGAGAGAGAGCAGGGAACACATCCCTGGAGGAGATTGCCATGATAATTAAAAGCCACCACGATCTTAAGCTGAGAACCGATATCAATTCCAAGCTTATTTACAGCACCAGCCGTCTTGTGTCAACACTTATGAGCATGCCTGTGCAGGCAAATAAAGCTATCGTTGGAAGAAATGCCTTTGCACATTCATCAGGGATTCATCAGGACGGAGTACTTAAAAACAGGGAAAACTACGAAATAATTGATCCACATGAAGTAGGTATAAGGGAATCATCTATTATCCTGACCGCGAGGAGCGGCAGAGCTGCACTTAATCATCGTCTGGAGATGCTTGGATTTAATTTCGGCAAGGAAGAGCTCGATGATATTTACCACCGCTTCCTGCTGCTGGCCGACAAAAAGAAAGAGATCAACGATGAAGATATCAGGATCCTTACGGGAGAAGTATTCCAGGGAGAAAAATCACTTAAGCTTGAGCTTCTGCAGGTTACATGCGGTAAATCAGCATTGCCCGTTGCAACTGTTGGAGTAAGGATAAATGGTGAAGTTCACACATCAACAGCTTCAGGCAATGGTCCGATAGATGCAGCATTTACTGCAGTTAAACATCTGATAAGCAGGACCGTACATCTCGAGGAATTCCTCATTCAGGCCATTACCAAAGGTAGTGATGATCTTGGCAAGGTTCATATTCAGGTGGAACACCAGGAAAAGATCTATTACGGATTCGGAGCAAATACTGATATTATAACAGCTTCCGTGGAGGCCTTTATAGATGCACTTTCAAAAATTAAATGATGGAACCAAAAACACTATTTGACAAGATATGGGATAGCCATGTGGTCCGCTCTATAACAGGAGGCCCTGATGTGCTTTATATCGACCAGCACTTCATACACGAAGTGACAAGTCCCCAGGCCTTTGAAGGACTAAGAAAGAGAGGTGTTACTGTTTTTCGTCCTGACAAGACCGTTGCAACAGCAGATCATAATATCCCTACTAAAGACCAGGATCTGCCCATCAGGGAGGAACTGTCGCGTATTCAGGTCGAGAAGCTGGATCAGAATTGCAGGGAGTTTGGTATTGATTATTTTGGACTCAATCATCCCAAAAACGGCATTGTACATGTTGTCGGGCCAGAACTCGGGTATACACAGCCAGGCATGACAATAGTCTGCGGCGACAGTCACACATCAACACATGGAGCCTTTGGTACAATAGCTTTTGGTATTGGTACCAGCGAAGTTGAAATGGTTCTTGCAACACAGTGTATCCTTCAGCCAAAACCAAAAAAGATGAGAATAACCATCAATAGGAAATTACAAAAAGGGGTCACTTCAAAAGATATAATTCTATATATAATTTCCAAAATGTCAACAGGCGGCGCTACCGGCTATTTTGTGGAATACAGCGGATCAGCCATAGAATCTCTGAGCATGGAAGGAAGGATGACAATATGCAATATGAGTATTGAGATGGGGGCCCGCGGCGGATTGATAGCTCCGGATGATACTACTTTAAAATATCTTGCAAAGGTCGAGTCACTTTCGACACTTCCTGACTTAAGTTCGTTGCTTGAAAAATGGAAAGGATTTAAAAGTGATCCGGGTGCAATTTTCGATCATGAACTGAAATTCGATGCCGGCGATATCAAACCAATGATAACATACGGAACAAATCCGGGCATGGGAATGTCGGTTGATGCGACAATTCCAGGACTTGACTCTAAAAAAGAAGGTGCTGCATCTTTTGCCAAATCACTTGATTATATGGGATTTAAGCCCGGAACAAAGATACTCGGTCACCCTGTGGATTATATTTTCCTGGGAAGCTGTACAAATGGAAGGATCGAAGACCTGAGGTCTTTTGCTAATTTTGTCAGGGGAAAGAAAAAAGCTTCAAATATAACAGCATTGATAGTTCCCGGATCAAAGAAAGTTGAACAGCAGGCAGTAAGCGAGGGGCTCGACAGGATACTTAAAGATGCAGGTTTTGAACTGAGGCAACCAGGATGCTCATCGTGCCTTGCTATGAATGAGGATAAAATACCTGCCGGGAAGTATGCAATATCTACTTCGAACAGGAACTTTGAGGGCAGACAGGGGCCCGGAGCCAGAACACTTTTGGCCAGTCCCCTTACAGCAGCTGCTTCTGCTATCACGGGTAAAATAACCGATCCCAGAGATTTATTGAATGAATAGAACACCTGCAATAAAATACTTATATGTCACAAGTTAAATTCGATATAGTTGAGACAACATGTGTCCCACTGCCTTTGGAGAATGTTGATACTGACCAGATAATACCTGCAAGGTTTCTGAGTGCCACAACAAGGGAAGGATTTGGAGAAAACCTTTTCCGCGACTGGAGATATGATAAATCCGGAAATAAAAATATGGATTTTGTGCTTAATAATCCTGCATTCAAAGGGAAGGTGCTGGTTGCAGGAAAGAATTTCGGAAGCGGTTCAAGCCGTGAACATGCAGTATGGGCCATCTCCGACTGCGGATTCAGGGCAGTGGTCTCAAGTTTCTTTGCCGATATATTTAAGAACAATTCACTGAATAACGGACTTCTTCCGGTTGTGGTCGCACAGAGTTACCTTGATTATCTGCTGGACCTGATACAGAAAGAACCTGATACCAGGGTACGGATAGACCTGGGTAACCAGTTGTTTTCTGTCCTTCCTTCAGGGGAATCAATCAAATTTGAAATTAATCCGTACAAGAAAGAGTGCCTTATGAAAGGGCTCGACGATATTGATTACCTGTTAAGCATATGGGATACGATAATAGCCTATGAATCAGGAAATACTGTAAGAAAATGATAGTTGAAATAATGGATACAACCCTGAGGGATGGTGAACAGACCCAGGGAGTCTCATACACACCGTTCGAAAAGCTGCATGTAGCTAAATTACTTCTTAAGGATCTGAAGGTCGACCGTATTGAGATTTCATCAGCACGAGTTTCGAGCGGAGAATTTGAAGCTATAAAACAAATAACAGACTGGGCCCGTCATAATAACTATCACAGGAAAGTTGAAGTACTTGGATTTGTTGATGTAGATCTCTCCCTGAACTGGATAAATGATGCAGGGGGAAAGGTGGATAATCTTCTTTGCAAAGGTTCTCTGAGGCATCTGGAGAAACAGCTGAGGAAAACTCCTGAAAAACATGTCAGCGACATCAGGGAGATAATCCATAAAGCTGAATTAATGGATATACATGTTAATATTTATCTTGAGGACTGGTCGAATGGTATGATCAACTCAGAAGATTATGTCTTCTTTATGCTGGATTCCCTCAAGGATGAAAACATAAAAAGATTCATGCTGCCTGATACCCTCGGGATCCTTAATCCTGAACAGACATATGCGTTTTGCAAAAAAGTGAGAGACAGGTATCCCGGTCTACATTTTGATTTCCATTCACATAACGATTATGACCTGGCAGTGGCAAATGTCTTTTCAGCCGTCAGGGCAGGGATGAATGGAATCCATACAACTATCAACGGGCTGGGTGAGAGAGCAGGGAATGCGCCCTTATCTAGCGTTATAGGCGTCCTTCGCGATCAGTTGAATGCAGAAACAGGGATCAATGAATTTGAAATTAACAAGGTCAGTAAGATTGTCGAAACATTCAGCGGCATTCGCATCCCTGTAAATAAACCGATAATCGGGGAGAATGTCTTTACACAGACTTCAGGTGTTCATGCCGATGGTGACAGCAAGGACAACCTATATTTCAACAACCTCCTGCCCGAGAGATTTGGAAGAAAAAGAAAATACGCACTGGGGAAACAATCGGGAAAAGCAACTATCAGAAAAAATCTTGAGGAATTTGGTTTGTCTCTCAGTCCCGACTCTATCGAAAAGATAACTAACAGGGTTATTGAACTTGGCGATAAGAAAGAAAATGTGACACCCGATGACCTTCCGTTTATAATTGCAGATGTGCTCGGAAGTGAACAGATAAAATATAAGATCTTCATAAAAAACTATTCACTCTCGCTTTCCTATGGTCTGAAACCTTTTGCTAGTGTCCAGATCGAAATAGACGGAAACCTTTACCAGGAAACCTCATCAGGGGACGGTCAGTATGATGCCTTTATGAAAACAGTCAGGAAAATATATGACAAACTTGATAAGCGATATCCGTTACTTACCGATTACGAGGTATCGATACCTCCGGGAGGAAAAACTGATGCACTGGTAGAGACTGTTATAACATGGAACTTTAATGGCAGGGAATTTAAGACAAAAGGCCTCGATGCCGATCAGACAGAATCTGCCATAAAAGCCACCGAGAGAATGCTGAATATCATTGAGGGCCTGCATGAAAATGAGAACAGCCATCTGATGGCTCATAATCAAATAAATGTAATTTAATTTTAACACTTCAAAGTAATAGAAATTTATGAGTAAATCGTACAATATTGCCGTTATACCTGGCGATGGTACCGGCCCGGAAGTCGTGAGGGAAGGTAAGAAAGTACTAAGCGCTTCTGCTGCAAAATTTGGATTTAAACTTAATTACGAAGAGTTCAGCTACGGGGGAGATCGTTATCTGAAGACAGGTGAAATCCTTCCTGATAATGCTTCTGATGAACTTAAAAAGTTTGATTCTATCTTCCTTGGTGCCATAGGGCATCCTGATGTTAAACCTGGCATTCTTGAAAAAGGAATTCTGTTAAGACTTCGTTTTGAACTTGATCAGTATATTAATCTTCGCCCCATAAAACTATATCCCGGTGTAGCGACTCCTCTTAAAGATAAAGGTCCTGAGCATATCGATTATGTGGTTGTCAGGGAAAATACCGGTGGGATCTACACCGGTATCGGAGGCATAAGCCAGAAAGGTTCCCCTAACGAGGTTGCCATTCAAAGCATGGTATATAACCGCATGCAGGTAGAACGCTGCATCAGGTATGCATTTGATTATACAAGAAAAAGAAAAAGGAAAAATACTCTTGCCCTCTGTGGAAAGACAAACGTATTAACTTATGTCTATGATCTCTGGGAAAGAACATTTCATGAAGTAGGTAAAGCAGATTATACGGATATTACGAGAGAGTACTACCATGTGGATGCAACAGTTATGTGGATGGTCAAGAATCCTGAATGGTTCGATGTAATAGTTACAGGGAATATGTTCGGAGATATTATTACTGACCTGGGAGCTATAACACAGGGCGGTATGGGGATCGCTGCGGGTGGAAATATTAATCCTGAAGGGGTCTCAATGTTTGAGCCTATTGGTGGCTCTGCTCCCAAATATACCGGAAAAAATAATATTAATCCTCTGGCTTCCATTGCTTGCGGAGCTATGATGCTTGATCACCTCGGTGAAGAAAAAGCTGCCCTGGCAATCGAAAATGCAATAATGGACGTTACAGCCAACAAACTTAAAGACATGGGTGCCGGAAAGATGGGATATTCAACATCAGAAGTGGGAGATCTTGTTGCAGAGAGAGTCTGATTATATTTTGATCATACTGAACAATCTTTGCGATTTCTTAGTGCCTTTGTGACAAAAAATAATAGCCACAAAGACGCGAAGACACATAAATTCATTAAGATTTTGTTAACTTTTTTCGTTCAACTTGAATAATATATTAATTTTTTACTACTTTTGCGTTTAATAATTTAAAAAATGTATTTGAATATTTCACATCATCATTATTTTCACACTTGCTTTCAGGCGAGGAGATAATGATGTGCATATATGTAAAAATATCATAAACCCGTCTGAGCATAACCAGACGGGTTTTTTAATTCCGGCAGGTTGCTCAGGCATAAAAATAATAAGATGAGCGAACTGAAAATAGCAATTCAAAAAAGCGGACGACTAAGCGAAAACTCACATAAGCTATTAGAAGAGTGCGGAATAAAATTTTCAAATGGCGCCGGTGTTCTGAAAACGCGGGCAAACAACTTTCCGGTAGAAATATTGTTTCTAAGGGATGATGATATACCCCAGTATATCGAACAGCAGGTTGCCGATATAGGGATCCTGGGTGAAAATATGGTCTTTGAAAAAAACAAAGATGTCAGTATACTTGAAAAACTTGGTTTTGCCCAATGCCGCCTCAGTCTTGCCATTCCACGTGAAGACTCATATACAGGTCTTGAGTATTTCAATAATAAGAAAGTTGCAACAAGCTACCCGAGGCTCTTATCCGAATATTTTTCAAAGAATGGCATCACAGCTGAGATTGAGGAGATCAGCGGAAGTGTTGAGATTGCTCCCGGCATTGGCCTGGCTGATGCAGTTTGTGATATAGTCAGCTCCGGCAGTACCTTGCTTACCAATGGATTGCATGAAGTTAAAACTATCCTAAAGAGCCAGGCTGTTATAATAGGAAATAATAGCCTCTCCGATGCAAAAAAGGAGATCCTTAAAAGGCTGCTGTTCAGGATAAGGGCAGTCAAAAACGCTAAAGAGAATAAATACATTCTCCTGAATGCACCTGAAGAATCAATACCTGTAATTTGTAAAATACTTCCAGGAATGAAGAGCCCGACAATACTGCCGCTGGCAGAGAAGGGATGGTGCAGCATGCATTCAGTAGTTAAGGAAGATGAATTCTGGGAAAGGATCGACCAGCTTAAAAATGCCGGAGCTGAAGGAATCCTGGTAATACCTATCGAAAAAATGATCTTATGATGAATATAATTGAGTACCCTCCCAGAGAATCCTGGGAAAGACTATGTATACGCCCTGTGATGGGAATTTCTAACCTCGATATTCCCGTGCGCACTATCCTGGGCAGGGTAAAAAAAGAGGGAGATAAAGCTATTCGCGATTATTCGAGGCTGTTCGACAGAGTGGCTCTTGTCGATATTAAAGTTCAGAAAGCTGAAATTGATGGATCTTACAGCCTGGTTCCCGACGACCTCAAAAGAGCAATTGACATAGCAAAATCGAATATAGAGAAGTTCCACAAATCACAGATCGTAATTGAAGAACCTGTTGAAACAATGCCGGGAGTAAAATGCTGGAGAAAGAGTGTGCCTGTAGAGAAGGTTGGATTATATATACCTGGCGGCACTGCTCCCCTCTTCTCAACTGCACTTATGCTTGCGATCCCGGCTCTGATAGCAGGCTGCAAGCAAATAGTAATGTGTTCGCCACCCAATATTAACGGGAAAGTAAATCCTGTTATTCTATACTCTGCCTCATTGATTGGAGTGACAGATATTTATAAGATCGGAGGTGCACAGGCTATTGCAGCAATGGCATATGGTACTGAGACTGTTCCAAGGGTCTTTAAAATATTCGGTCCCGGAAACCAGTATGTCACAAAAGCCAAAGAAATTGTACAGTCCGAGGGCGTTGCAATCGATATGCCCGCAGGTCCCAGCGAAGTTCTTGTTGTCGCCGATTCAGAGGCAGATCCTCAGTTTATAGCGTCGGATCTTTTAGCGCAGGCAGAACATGGACCAGACAGTCAGGTAGTACTGGTTACTGACTCAGATGAACTGCTGGTAAATGTAAGAACTGAAATTGAAAAGATGCTTGCAGAGCTGCCAAGGAAGAATATAGCAGCAAGGGCCCTGGAGAATAGTCTCTTCTTATTATTTTTCAGCCTGGAGGAATGCATGGAATTCAGCAATATGTATGCTCCGGAACATTTGATAATCAACACACTAAATGCACCATCTCTAATGGAAACAGTTATTAACGCAGGTTCCGTTTTCATTGGAAAATACAGTTGCGAGAGTGCAGGTGACTATGCGTCAGGAACCAATCATACCCTGCCTACAAACGGTTCAGCCAGGAGCTTCAGCGGTGTCTCAACTGACAGCTTCACAAGACAGATAACTTTCCAGGAACTAAGCAGCGAAGGAATAAAAAACATTGGTCCTGCTATTGAAGCGATGGCCGAGGCTGAGCTTCTTCACGGACATAAAACAGCAGTAAGTTTGAGATTAAATAAATTAAGAGATGTTTAGTTTGGATAACCTGGTCAGAGCCAATGTCAGATCACTCACCCCATATTCATGCGCACGGGATGAATATGCAGGGAAAGAGGGTATTTTTCTTGATGCCAACGAGAATCCTTTCGGGACCCTTAACAGATACCCCGATCCCTATCAGAAAGAGCTGAAATACAGGATAAGCAAAATTAAAGGTGTCCCCATGGAAAAGATCTTCCTTGGAAATGGAAGTGACGAGATTATTGATCTGTGTTTCAGAATATTCTGCATTCCGGGAAGGGATAAAGCGCTCACCTTCACACCTACCTATGGTATGTATGAAGTATCGGCATCAGTAAATGATGTCGGTATGATAAAAATTCCCCTTGACACTTTATTCCAGATAGATTATCCCTCACTGGTTCCACGTCTTTCAGATGAGAGACTGAAACTGATTCTGATCTGCTCGCCCAATAACCCGACAGGCAATTTAATGAAAAAGTCTACTCTCGAAAGAATAATCGGCACTTTCAGCGGGATAGTGCTTGTTGATGAGGCTTACATCGATTTTGCCGATGAAAAATCATTAAAGGATTCCATTGACAGATACCCAAACCTTATTGTTATGCAGACCTTTAGCAAAGCTTTCGGTCTTGCTTCGGTCAGGATCGGAATGGCTTTTGCCAATCCATCGATTATACATTATTTTAATAAGATGAAGCCTCCTTACAATATCAGTACTATCAACCAGAAAGCTGTGCTGAATAAACTGGGTAATATTGAACTATTCAGGAATCATGTGAGGAAAATAAGAGATGAAAGAGGAAGGCTTTCTGCTGAGCTGGAAAAATTTTCATTTACAGAAAAGATATTTCCTTCCGATGCAAATTTTCTCCTTGTAAAGGTGAAAGATGCATTAAAGATCTATAATTACCTCATCGACAGTGGAATAGTTATCAGAAACAGGAGCAGTGTTATCAAAAACTGTATAAGGATCACAATAGGTACCAAACTTGAGAACAATAAGCTGTTAAAAGCATTAACATCATTTAAATTATGAAGAGTGTCCTTTTTATTGACAGGGATGGAACAATCATAACTGAACCGGAAGATGAACAGGTCGACAGCTTTGAGAAGTTCAGTTTTATTCCGGGGGCAATTACAGCCCTTGCAAAGATAGCGACAGAGACTGACTTTGAACTTGTAATGGTAACTAATCAGGATGGTCTTGGTACAGAATCATTTCCTGAAGAAAATTTCTGGCCAGTACAAAATAAAATGATAGAGATACTTGAAGGTGAAGGAATTCATTTTGCAGAGGTATTTATTGACAGATCCTTCCCCGGAGAAAATCAGCCTTCGCGCAAGCCGGGTACAGCCATGCTGGTAAGATATCTCACAAAAGGTATTGATCTTGATTCATCATATGTCATCGGTGACAGGAAGACAGATGTCGAACTGGCAAAAAACCTTGGCTGTAAATCTATCAGGTTCGGCAACGAACGGGATCCTGAAGCCTCTCTATCTGCCAGCGACTGGAATGATATTTATAAATACCTGAAATCCAGACCCAGAGCCGCCAGAGTTGAAAGAAAAACAGGTGAAACGGATATCCTGGTTGAGCTGAACCTCGACGGTACAGGTAAAAGCAATATCAGAACAGGAATAGAATTTTTCGACCACATGCTCGATCAGATAGCTCGTCATGGCAGCTTCGACTTAACAATTGATGCCAGAGGTGACCAGGGTATTGACGGGCATCACGTGATTGAGGATCTTGCAATATGTCTTGGCGAGGCTTTTCAGAGAAGCCTTGGAAGTAAGAAAGGAATTGAGAGATACAGCTTTGTGTTACCAATGGATGACTGCCTTGCCCAGGTAGCAGTCGATCTTGGCGGAAGGCCATGGCTGGTCTGGGAGGCCGAATTCACCAGTTCAAAGATTGGAGAAATGCCAACCGAGATGTTCTTTCATTTTTTTAGATCATTCAGCGATAACGCAAAATGCAACCTTAATATAAAAGCTGAAGGCTCCAATGAGCACCATAAGATAGAAGCAATATTCAAAGCTTTTGCAAAAGCACTTAAAACAGCTGTAAAACAAACGGATAATTACAAATTGCCTTCAACAAAAGGAAAGCTATGATCGCTATAATAAAGTATAATGCAGGGAATATCAGGTCCGTACAGAATGCTCTCTACAGGCTGGGATACAACTGTATAATTACCGAAAGCAAAGAAGAAATAATGAAGGCAGAAAAAGTTATCTTCCCTGGTGTCGGAGAAGCCAGCTCAGCAATGAAATACCTGAAAGAGAGAGAGCTTGACAGTTTGATACCGGCTCTTAAACAGCCTGTTATGGGCATCTGCCTCGGATTGCAGCTAATGTGCAGATATTCAGAAGAGAGGGATACAGAATGTCTGAAAATCTTTGATACAAATGTGCGGATGTTTCCCCTCACAGATAAGGTACCCCATATGGGCTGGAATAATTTTTCCTCACTGAAAGGTGAACTCTTTAATGGAGTTTCCATTCAAGATGATGTTTACTATGTGCATAGTTATTATGCGGAAGTATCTTCTTGTACCTTAGCTGTTTGTGAATATATACTACCCTTCAGCGCTGCCATGCGAAAAGATAATTTTTATGCAACACAGTTCCATCCCGAGAAATCTGCTCTTATCGGGGAGAAGATACTTAAAAATTTCCTTGAATTATGAGAGTGATAGTTGCAATAGATATACTTGGTGGTAAATGTGTCAGACTTACCCGTGGCGATTATAATTCGAAAACGGTTTATAACGAAAATCCGTTAGAGGTCGCAAAAGAGATTGAAGCCAGCGGAGTTAAATATCTGCACCTTGTCGACCTTGATGGTGCAAAAAGAAAGAAAATAATCAATTACAGGATACTGGAGCAGATCTCCGCAAAAACGACTCTCAGGATCGATTTCGGAGGTGGCATAAGGTCCTGGGAAGATATAAAGATTGCCTTCAGCTCAGGCGCTCACCAGGTGACAGGCGGAAGTATTGCTGTTAACGCTCCCGAACTCTTCCTGGAATGGCTCACCAGGTTTGGAAATGAAAAGATAATACTGGGAGCTGATATTATTGACCGGAAAATTGTTACCGGTGGCTGGACTGAAAAATCAGATGAAGATATAATCAGATTTATTACCGGCTATTCTGCCAGGGGAATAAAGTATGTTATCTGTACCGATGTTGATAAAGATGGCATGCTTATGGGGCCTGCGACTGAGCTGTACAGGGAGATACTCGGATCAGTCAACGTTAATCTTATTGCAAGCGGAGGTATTACATCTTTAAAAGATATAGAAGACGTTAGAACGTCAGGGTGTAAAGGAGCCATTATCGGGAAAGCGATGTATGAAGGCAAAATAAAACTCAAAGATCTGAGAGACTTATGCTGAAAAGAAGAATAATACCATGCCTTGATATCAGACACGGACGAACCGTTAAAGGGATCAATTTTGTTGATATCAGAGATGCAGGCGACCCTGTTCAGCTTGCAAGACTGTATGCTGACATGGGTGCCGATGAGCTGGTTTTTCTCGATATCACTGCAACAGTAGAGAAACGGCAGGCTCTTGCTGCTCTGGTCGAAAGGATAGCTTCTGAAATTAATATCCCCTTTACTGTTGGCGGAGGTATTAACAGTATTGATGATGTCGCTCTCCTGCTCAAGGCAGGGGCAGATAAGATAACCATAAATTCGGCAGCAGTAAGGCGGCCAGGGCTGGTGACTGACATTGCACATGAGTTTGGAAGCCAGTGTGTTGTTGTGGCAATCGATACGAATCTGGTTCACAATGAATGGATGGTTTATGTCGACGGTGGAAGAACCCCTGTAAAAAACCTCCATACAATCGACTGGGCAGAAAATGTGACTGCTCTGGGGGCTGGTGAAATTTTACTTACTTCGATGGTGAATGATGGAACAAAATCGGGTTTTTCGATTGAAATAACGTCAGAGGTAAGCCGCAGAGTCAATATACCTGTTATTGCATCAGGAGGAGCCGGCAAGATGGAACATTTCAGCGAAGTGTTCCTTAAAACAGGGTGCAGCGCCGCCTTAGCAGCAAGTATTTTTCACTTCGGGGAAATAGATATCAGGGAGCTGAAAAAATACCTTAAGAATGAAAAAATATTGATAAGATTATAACCTCTGTGTTACTCTGTGCATTTTTATCCGCCGTAGCTTAAGCGAAGGCGGACTCTGTGAATCTCTGTGAAAGTTCTTCAATATATTTATTACACAGAGAGAACCACAGAGAAAACACAGAAGGCCCACAGAGAATTAAAACAGAATCGAAAAAATTGAATTATATGAACCAGATTGATTTTGAAAAAGGAAACGGCCTTGTGCCGGCAGTGATCCAGGATAATACTACTCTCCAGGTACTTATGGTTGGATTTATGAATGAAGAAGCCCTCAAGAAAACCATTGAAGAGGGCAGGGTAACATTCTTCAGCAGGAGTAAAAACAGGCTCTGGACTAAAGGGGAGACATCAGGTAACTTTTTAACTGTTAAAGAATTAACAACAGATTGCGATAACGACTCTTTACTAATAAAAGTTGATCCTGCCGGACCGGTTTGTCATAAAGGAACAACATCATGCTTTAATAACGACGCTCCAAAGGGGTTTCTATACAAACTTGAACAAATTGTAAATCAGCGCATTGATGATAATGTTGCAGATTCTTACACAAATAAAATATACAAAAAAGGCATTAATAAGGCGGCTCAGAAAGTAGGTGAAGAGGCAGTTGAGCTTATCATCGAAGCCAAGGACAATAATATTGAACTTTTTAAAAATGAAGCTGCCGACCTGCTGTACCATATGCTTATCCTGTTAAAAGTAAAAAACGTACATATATCTGATATTGAGGAAGTTTTATATAGCAGGCATAAGCCTCCTGAGAAATAGAAGGTTGTAATTTATAACCTCTGTGGTTCTTTATGTTAGCTATCGGGAACGCAGAGAGCCACAGAGAATTTGTTCTTAATAGGTGATATATATTAATATTTTATAGTTTTTTATCAATTTTGGTTGTTATTTTAAAAAATCAATTACTTTTGTTACCCATTATAACCATAACAATGAATATTGTACATAATTATTTTGCCCCTTATTTTTACTTCTTTTTTTATTTTAAAAGGAGATAAGGGGATTTTTGTGTACAATCGATAAAGATATTACAGATACAAAGTCCCCGGGAATGGGGACTTTTTTTTTTAAAAAGAATAATATGAGAATTTCTATCCAGGGAGAAAGTGGTAGTTTTCATGAAGTAGCTGCCAGGCAATATTTTGCAGATGATACGATCGATATTGTTCCATGCATGACATTTGATCAGACATTAATGGCCGTAAATGAAGGTAAAGCTGATTTTGCAATAATGGCAATTGAAAATGCCAGATCCGGAAGCATACTATCAAACTATACTCTCATCAGGGAGTCTGGCATGAAGATACTGGGAGAGATCAACCTTCGTATAAAACAGAATCTAATGGCCCTGCCGGGTCAGACAATTATTGCTATAAGGGAAATCAGGTCTCACCCGATAGCTCTGTTCCAGTGTATGACCTACCTCAGCCAGCTTCGCGGAGTGACTCTTGTAGAAAGTGATGATACAGCCGGGAGCGCAAGATATATAAGCCAGAACCAGATGAAAGGAGTTGCTGCAATAGCCCCGGAAAGAGCTGCTGAAATCTATGGCCTGAACATCCTTGCCCCGGGTATAGAGACCTATAAAAATAATTATACCCGTTTCCTTGTACTTGGAAATGAAAAGCATGCTAATGCCGATGGCAACAAGGTCTCTATCTGTTTTTCCACAGGTCATCAGCCAGGTTCACTTGCTGCGGTGCTTGTGAGGCTGGCGGAACTGGAAATTAACCTGTCGAAAATCCAGTCGGTGCCACGGCTAAACGGAAAATGGGAATATATGTTCTATACCGATCTGGAGCTTAAACCGGACCATGATATCGCGCTTATCGAAAATGTCCTGGAAAACTACACTACCAATCTTGAGGTTCTTGGCATTTATAACAAAGGAGAAATGTTATATGAAAGTTAAGCCTGCAGATAGAACCAATAGTGTCAGCGAATATTATTTCTCTCAAAAACTAAGACAGATAGACCAGATGCGTCGCGCAGGAGCCAATGTCATTAACCTTGGCATTGGGAGTCCCGATCAGCCGCCATCTGAAAGTACTATCAGGCGTCTGGGTGAAGAAGCATCAAATCCTTCAGCCCATGGATACCAGAGCTATGCAGGAATACCTGCCCTGAGAAAAGCTTTTTCAGAATGGTATAAAACATATTTCAATGTTGACCTCAATCCCGAGGGTGAGATACTGCCTCTGATGGGAAGTAAAGAAGGCATCATGCACATAAGCATGGCATTTGTCAACCCTGGCGACGAGGTACTGGTTCCTGATCCCGGATACCCGACCTACTCTTCAGTCACAAATCTGACAGGGGGCACCATAAGATATTACGCTCTTGAAGAAAGCAACGGTTATATGCCTGATTTTAAGATGCTTGAAGAGAGCGATCTTAGCAGGGTAAAACTAATGTGGGTCAATTATCCGCATATGCCAACAGGTACAAACGGATCTATTGCCATGTTTGAAAAACTAGTAGCATTTGCTTCCAAATACGGCATCCTGCTCTGCAATGATAATCCCTACAGCTTTATACTGAATAAAGATTACATAAGCCTTCTGGCTGTTGATGGAGCAAAGGAGATCGCCCTGGAACTTAACTCTCTCAGTAAATCCCATAATATGGCAGGTTGGAGAATCGGTATGGTTGCCGGCCAACGTGAATATATCAATGAAATACTGAAAGTTAAAAGCAACATGGACTCAGGGATGTTCCGGGCCATGCAGGTAGCTGCTGTTGAAGCACTTGGCAACCCTCCATCGTGGTACGATTCTGTAAACGAGGTTTACCGGAAACGTCGTATAATTGTTGAAGAGATAATGGGAATTCTTAAGTGCAGGTTCGATGTCAGACAGACCGGATTATTTGTTTGGGGAAGGATACCAGAAGAGATCAGCAGCTGTGAGAATTTTGTAGAGGATATACTTAATAAAGTACATGTTTTTATTACACCCGGCTTTATCTTCGGAAGTAAAGGAGACCGGTATATAAGAATTTCCCTGTGCGCAGATGAATCAACATTGAAGGAAGCAAAAAGAAGGATTGAATCTTACCTGAATCAGGGGAATACTAAAAAATAACGAGACAATAAAATAATAAAATATATGACAGTCGCAGTAATTGGAATAGGACTTATTGGCGGTTCACTGATGCTTGATCTTCGAAAGCGCAATTTTGCAGATAAGATTATAGGCGTCGACATCAGTCTTCAGCATAAAAATATAGCGCTTCTTTGTGGAATTATTGATGAAGCTGACACGCTTGAAAATGCTGTCGACAAGAGTGATCTGATATTGCTTTGCACTCCTGTCAATACCAACTGTGAAATGCTTCCGGGAATACTGGACATGATTGACGGTACTTCCAAGGTAGTTGCTGATATGGGTTCAACAAAAGCCGGGATTGGACAGATTTCAAGAAACCATACTGCACGGGGAAGATACGTTGCTGTTCATCCCATGGCAGGCACTGAGTACTCAGGCCCTCTTGCTGCTATTGGAAAGCTATTCGATTATAAAACGGCGATCATCTGCGACCCTGAGCTCAGCAGCCCTGATGCACTGGAGCTTATAAGACAGATGCTCGGAATACTTAATATGCGTCTTGAATATATGAACTCAATAGTACATGATGTTCACGTGGCTTATGTTTCGCATATTTCTCATATTACTTCATTCTCCCTCGCCCTTTGTGTGCTGGAGAAAGAAAAGAGAGAAGAAAATATTATGACACTTGCCGGTGGAGGTTTTGAAAGTACGGTCAGGCTGGCAAAAAGTAACGGAGACACCTGGGCTCCTATATTTGTTGAGAATTCAGAATATATTATTGAAGTAATTGATACATATATAGAAAAGATGAAAATCTTCAGGAAAATGATCTCCGAAAAAGATACCAGGGGACTTAAATACCTGATGGAAGAAGCAAATAAGATTAGAAAGATTTTGAACTAATCTTATTTAGGATTGTCTTTACAAAAATTTAACAATACATAATATGGTTTTAGAACTGGAAACATCGATGATTAAAGACTGGGCCGGATATAAGGGCAGACCTTTTCTGATAAGCGGTCCGTGCAGTGCAGAGACAGAGGAGCAGGTGATGGAGACTGCAAAGCAGCTGGCAGAGCTGAATAAGGTAAGTATATTCCGGGCAGGTATTTGGAAGCCGAGGACCAGGCCCAACACTTTTGAAGGAGTAGGGATTACAGGACTCAAATGGCTCAGGAACGTTAAGCAGGAAACAGGCCTGATGGTAAGCACTGAAGTAGCTAACGAAAAGCATGTATATGAAGCATTGAAATATGGAATAGATATGCTCTGGATTGGTGCCAGAACCTCTGTTAATCCTTTCACAGTACAGGAAATAGCTGATGCATTGAGAGGTGTCGACGTAATGGTAATGGTAAAAAATCCAATAAATCCTGATATTGAATTATGGTTAGGAGCCATTGAACGTGTTGCAAAAGCAGGTATTAAAAGGCTTGGGGCAATACACCGGGGGTTTTCTACTTATGAAAAAACTACCTACAGGAATCAACCCAACTGGCAATTGCCTATTGAACTAAGAAGACGGATTCCGGATATGCCTATAATCTGTGATCCTAGTCACATAGCCGGCGCAAGGGAATATATTCATGAAATATCACAGAAGGCATTGGATCTGAACTTCGATGGATTAATGATTGAATCACATATCGATCCTGATAAAGCTCTGAGTGATGCATCTCAGCAGATTACTCCTAATGACCTTAAAGAACTTTTAACCAGGCTTATACTTCGTAATCCGTCCCCATCAGACCCCAGACTGCTGGATGTTCTGGGAGAGCTGAGGCAGCAAATTGATGTGTACGATGATCACCTTATCGACCTGATGGAAAAGAGAATGAAAGTGTCTGAAACTATCGGACGTTACAAAAAAGAAAATAATATTACTATCTTACAGAGCGCCCGCTGGGATAAAATAGTTAAAAATGCCATGATTAAAGGAAAATCCAAAGGTCTGAGCGAAGAACTGATAAACAGTTTGTTCAAGGCTATTCACCAGGAGTCTATCAACCATCAGATGAGGATCATGAATAATGGTATTGACAAGTATATCGAGGAATAAGAAAAAAATTAATGGAAAGAATAGTAGTACCGTCGACGGTTAAGGGCATAATCAGGGCTCCCTCATCAAAAAGCATGACCCAGAGGGCAATAGCAGCTGCCCTGCTGGCCGGGGGCGAGAGCTCTATTATTAATCCTTCATATTGCGACGATTCACTTGCTGCCATGAATATTGCTGTCGGACTTGGAGCAAAAATAAAACCCGAAAACACGGAAATGAAGATCACCGGTGCAATTGAGCTTAAAGAAACTAAGCTTAACTGTGGTGAATCCGGACTTGCTATCCGCATGTTCTCTCCTGTTGCATCATTGTACAAAACAGAGATAGTGATAACCGGGTCCGGTTCGTTGAAAAAAAGACCAATGTCGATGATTGAGGAGGCTCTCAGACAGTTTGGTGTCAGTTGCAGCACCGCGGAAGGATATCTTCCACTGACAATAAAAGGACCTCTCAGTGGTGGTTCATGTGAGATCGACGGATCAATAAGCTCTCAGCTTCTCACCGGCCTGCTGATGGCACTGCCGGTTGCCTTTAAAGAGAGTGAAATAAAAGTCAACAACCTGCGAAGCAAACCTTATATTGATATGACGCTCCAGGTATTGGAAAAATTTTGTATTGAAGTTAATAACAATAACTACTCTTATTTCAGGATCCCTGGCAATCAGAAGTATAAAGCGACCTCTTTTGACGTTGAAGGTGACTGGAGCGGTGGAGCTTTCCTGCTCGTCGCCGGAGCCATAAATGGTGATGTCATCGTGGAGGGTTTGCGCGCGGATAGCCGTCAGAGCGATAAAACTATTTTATCAGCACTCGATAGAGCCGGAGCAAGGTTAAGCATTACTGAAAACTCAGTAAGTATTAAAAAATCGGACCTGAATTCTTTTGAGTTTGATGCTACTGAATCACCTGATCTCTTCCCTCCCCTGATTGCCCTGGCGTCTTACTGCAGCGGAATATCAGGCATTAAGGGAGTATCGAGGCTTAAGCATAAGGAGAGCAACCGTGCCGAAGCACTCCTGGAAGAGTTTAGCAAAATGAATATCAACCTGGAGATAAGCGGTGATTATATGCTCATTACCGGCGGAAAAGTGTCAGGGGCACATGTTGATTCACATGAAGACCATCGTATAGCTATGGCTGCCGCTGTTGCTGGTCTGGGCGCTTCCGACAAGGTTTATATCAAGGATTCACACTGTATAGCTAAATCATACCCTGGTTTCTTTGATGATCTCAGGCATGTTGGAGCTGTAATTTATGAATAGATTGTAAATCACTAATATTTAGCTACTTATTTCCAAGATGCAACCCCCTTTCCTGTTTCCCCCAAGGGGGAAATGTAAGGAATTTCACCTTCCCCCATGGGGGAAGGACGGGATGGGGGTAAGTTTTACTTTAAAAAATTTATATTTTTTTGTGCTGAATTAAAAAATTTATATAGATTTGCTGACATGAAAACAACGAGGGTATATAACTGGTCTTGGCGCACCTCATCCGCAGATGCTGTGAGACAAGCTATTATATAACCCCGATAAGAT
>Ga0315542_1000775_pt1 | contig 20378 bp, 15 predicted proteins | sample SalMarSW160120MG_FD_202541 | JGI IMG/M metagenome (GOLD analysis project Ga0315542, IMG submission 202541) | Salt marsh sediment microbial communities from the Plum Island Ecosystem LTER, Massachusetts, United States - Salt Marsh Sediment SW1601-20 ... | reverse complement strand
CCAGCGCCCGCCAGGCATCATCCTCGGCTTGATGGCGCTCGCCGTCGGGGGCGCGCTGGGAGAATGGTGGCGGCTCGAAGAGGGGCTGGAGGCCGTCGGGGCCGCCCTCAAGCGCCGCTTCCGCGGCCAGGGGCGCTTCACGGAGGGCTTCGTGGCGGCCACTCTCCTGTTCTGCGTCGGTCCGTTGACGCTCATCGGCAGCATCCAGAACGGTCTCAGCGGGGAGACCAGCTTCCTGCTGCTCAAGGCCACGCTCGACGGCTTCTCCTCCCTGGCCCTGGCGACCACCTTCGGGTTCGGCGTCATCTTCTCGGTGCTGGTGATCGCGGTCTACCAGGGAGGTCTCTCGCTGGCCGCGGGCCTGTTCGCCTCCCTCATCCCGGATCCGGCCCACGATCCGCGTGTGCTCCTGGTCAACGGGGTGGGCGGGCTGCTGATCGTGGCGCTGGGCCTCGGGCTGCTCGACATCAAGCGCCTGCGCACCGCCGCGCTCCTGCCCTCGCTCGTCCTGGTGGTGGCGTTCTACTACGTGGGGCGCCTCTTCACCTGAGGGGCTCGGCGCCCGCGTCCCGACCCGTGCTAGCATCGCAAGCGTGAGCGCCCACGACGTCGATATGGAGCACCTGCAGCGGCTGGCGCGCCTCGAGCTCGAGCCCGAGGAGGTCGAGGCGCTCGCACACGATGTCGCCGAGGTACTGGCGTACTTCGACCAGCTCGCCAGCGTCGACACCGATGGCGTGCCGGAGCTGGCCCGTCCGGTGATCCCCACGCGCACCTGGCGCGAGGACGCCGTGGCGCCGTCGCTCGATCGCACGCGGGTCCTGGAGCTCGGCAATGCTTGCCAGGACGGCTTCCTTCGGGTCCCCCGCACGGTCGACGAGGACTAGCCGAGCTTCCGGCTCAACCCAGCAGGTCGCGCCCCAGGTAGGGGCGCAGCGCCTCCGGCACCCGCACGTTGCCGTCCTCGGTCTGGTAGACCTCCAGGATGGCGGCCACCGTGCGCGGAAACGCCAGCGCGCTGCCGTTGAGGGTGTGCACCGGCCCCGGGCGCCCCTTGCCGCCCACGCCTCCGGGCCGCGCCCGGGTCTTGAGGCGCGCCGCCTGGAACGCCTCGATGTTGCTGATGCTGGACACCTCCAGCCAGCGTCCCTGGCCCGGGCTCCACACCTCCAGGTCGTACTTCTTCGCCTGGGTGAACCCCATGTCCCCGCTGCACATGAGCAGCCGCCGGTAGGGAAGCTCCAGTGTCTCGAGCATCGCCTCTGCGGTACGCGTCATCTCCTCGAGCACCTCGTAGCTGCGCTCCGGCAGCGTGAACTGGACCATCTCGACCTTGTCGAACTGGTGCACCCGGTTCAACCCGCGTACGTCCTTGCCGTAGCTGCCGGCCTCGCGCCGGAAGCACGCCGAGAACGAGGCGTACTTCAGCGGCAACGCCTCCGAGTCGAGAATCTCGTCCCGGTGCAGATTGGTGACCGCCACCTCCGAGGTCGGGATGAGGTAGTAGCCATCCGCGACCTGGTACATCTGCCCCTCCTTGTCCGGGAGCTGCCCGGTGGCGGTGGCGGAGTCGGCGTTGACCATGAGCGGCACGATCAGCTCGGTGTAGCCGGCGTCCTCGAGCCGGTCGAGGAAGAAGCGTTCCAAGGCACGAACGAGCCGCGCGCCGGCGCCGCGGAAGAGTGGGAAGCCGGCCCCGGTGATCTTCACGCCCGCTTCGAGGTCGACCCACCCGGCCCGTGCCGCGATCTCCCAGTGCGGGCTGGGCTCGAACGCGAACGTAGGCGGCGTGCCCCACTCCTTGACCACGACGTTGTCGTGCTCGCTCTCGCCGTAGGGCACGCTCTCGTGCGGCAGGTTGGGGATCTCCAGGAGGAGCTCCTGCAGTCGCGCATCCAGGCTGCGCCCGCGCTCTTCGAGGTGCTTGACCTCGGCCGCGACCTCACTCATCTCGCGCATGAGCGCCTCGGCGTCCTCACCGCGCCTCTTCATCTCCCCGATGCGTTTGCTGTTGGCGTTGCGCACGGCCTGCCTCTGTTCGAGGTCATGCCTGAGAAGGCGATGCTCCTCGTCCGTCAGCAGGAGCTGCTCGAGGCTCTCGAGGGCGTCGGGAAGCTGCTTGGCGCGGATCGCCCGGCGCACCGCGTCCGGGTTCTCACGAATGAACCTCAAGTCCAGCATGCGTACCAGTCTACGGGTTGGCGGCCCGGCGGGCGCACGACCTGACAAAGAGGGCCCATTCCCCGCCGAGCCGGCGCTCGGCGCCTCCGGCCGCCGGTGCTAGACTGACGGCCGACGCGCGCTCCGGAGGCCGTCCGCGTTGGAGATCGGAGGAACGCCGTGAAGGTGGAACCGAGCTCGACCGAGACCGTCCTCGAGCGCCATCACCGCTACCTCTTCCCTGCCGTCCACCCCTACTACGGTGACGACGCCCTGATCGTGGACCGGGCCAAGGGCCACACGGTCTGGGACGTCGAGGGGCGGGCCTACCTGGACTTCTTCGGCGGCGTGCTGACGGTGTCGGTCGGCCACGGCAACGATGAGGTCGTCGCGCGCGTGACGGAACAACTCCGCCGCGTCCAGCACACCTCCACCCTGTACGTCAACGAGGTCATGGTGCGCCTGGCCGAGAAGGTCGCCGCCCTCACGCCAGGCCGGCTCCAGAAATGCTTCTTCACCTCCAGCGGCAGCGAGGCGAACGAGACCGCCGTGACGGCCGCCCGCATGGCGACCGGGAACCGCACCATCATCACGCTCCGGCACGCCTACTCGGGTCGGACGCTGGAAGCGATGAGCCTCACCGCGCATGGCTCCTGGCGCCTCGGTGGAACGTTCGACGGCGACGTCCGCCACGTCCGCAGCCCGTACGCGTACCGTGCGCCGCTGGGCCTCAGCGAGCAGGAGCTCGTCGATCTCTGCGTGCTGGACCTGGAGGAGACGCTCGCCACCGTCACGGACGGGCGTATCGCAGCCTTCATGGCCGAGCCGATCCAGGGGGTGGGCGGCTTCGTGGTGCTCCCGCGCGACTACCTGCGCCGCGTGGAGCCCCTGGTGCGCGAGGCGGGAGGGCTCCTGATCATCGACGAGGTGCAGACCGGCTGGGGGCGCACCGGACAGCACCTGTGCGGCATCGAGCACTGGGGCGTCACGCCCGACATCATGACCTTCGCCAAGGGGATGGCGAACGGGGCGCCGATCGGCTGCACGGTCGCTACGCCCGAGGTCGCCGACGCCATGGTCGGCACCACCTTCTCCACCTTCGGGGGGAACCCCGTCTCGATGGCGGCTGCGCTGGCCACCCTCGAGTACATCGAGCGACACGACCTGCCCGACAACGCTCACCGTCAAGGGTTGCGGCTGCGCACGCGGCTCGACGACGCCACGGCATCCTACGCCTTCGTCGGCGACGTGCGGGGGATGGGGCTCATGCAGGCGCTCGAGATCGTAGTCCCGGACGGCTCCAAGGCACCCGACCCGATGCGGACGGACGCGCTGCTGGCAGCGGCGCGGCGGCGCGGCCTGCTCATCGGCAAGGGCGGCCTGTACAACAACGTCGTCCGCATCGCTCCCCACCTGACGGTCGACGCCAAGGAGATCGACGAGGGCGTCGACCGGCTCGCGCAAGCCCTCCGGGACGTCGCCTGAGGGCAGCCCGGAGCGCGGGCTCAGGGCGCCGCGCCCGCGAGCCCCATCCAGCTCTGGACGATGGGCACCACCGGCGCATCGCGCGCGGTGACCAGGTCGACGTGCGTCACGGCCGGTACCACGTAGCGGGTGAACGACGAGCCCAACCGGGCATTGGCATACGCGGAGAACCCGTCGACGTCGCGGATCATGCCGCGCCCCGCGCCGATCGCAAGGGTCGGCACCCGCACCGACGCCGTCGGCACGAAGCCGGGGGCGTCGTGGAGGTCGACGGGCAACCTGGCCATCTCGATCAGGAGCCTCACCGGGAAGTACCACTCGGCGCGATCGGTATCGGGGCCGGTCACGCTGCGGACGTAGCTCGCCAGGTCGGTCGCCTCCGGCGGATCGCCCTCGGACCACTGGATCCGGTCCGCGCCCGGCGCGACGCCCACGACGCTGCGGCTCCGGGCGCCGAGCACGCCCTCCAGCAGGAACGGAAGCACGTAGCCGGAGGTCTCGGCATGGGTGGCTTCACCGAGCGCCGGCGCGAAGCTGGGCAGCTCCGCGTAGGTGTCGTCGGCCGCCACCCCGGCCAGCGCGAAGTCGGTGATGCGGAGGTCGGTCAGCGCAACGGGTGCCAGCGCGTCCGGACGGTAGCGCGCGTACGTAGCGATGACCGCCGAGCGCACGATGCGCTGGGGCACGATGCCGGGGCCGAGGTAGGGGACGGCACGTCCCGATTCCAGCTCCGCGAGCGAGGGAACGATCGTGTAGCCGGCGAGCCTGCGCCCGTCGACGGCGTCGGCCAGGTCGAAGGCGCCGGTGCGGCCTGGCGCGCCGTCCAGGAGCACGAGCCCGGCGATCTCGTCACCGCCCGCTCGGCCGTCTTCACGAAGATGCGCTACGTAGAGCGCGGCCAGGCTGGCCCCCAGCGAGTGCCCTCCCAGGTACACGCGCGGCGCCGCCCGGTGCGCGCGGTCGACGATCGCATCGAGATCCCGGAGATGCACCTGCAGGCCCCAGTACGCCATGAACCGAATCGACTCCGGTGTCGGCGGCGCGAACGACGGCGGCCAACCGGGCTCTCCGAGGTAGTAGCGCAGCGCCAGCTCGGGATTCCTGGCAACGCGTGCGGCGTCGAAGCCACGGTGGTCCTCCAGCGCGTTCGAGCGCCGGTCGACCAGCCACACCTCCAGTCCCGGCGTGGCGGCCACGAGCTGTCGACCCAGGATCTCGAGGCTGCCGGCGCCGCCGAACAGGCCCGGGACCATCACCAGGACCGCCTTCGGTGGCTCGGCCGCCCGGAGCCGCAGCACGCAGCTCCGGTCGAGGGCCGCCGGCGTGTGGGGCTCGTCGGCGCCCGGTATCGACAGGTAGTCGGCGGGCACGGCATCGGGCGCCATCCGGTAGGTGGGCGCGGGCAACGCCAGAGGCACGTGCGCCCGCGGGATCGGCAGGCACGCCGGAACCAGGATCAGAACGAACCATCCAGCCAGCGCGAGCAGGCGCAGCATCATCACGCTCCAGGGGACGTGGCCGCGAGCGTCCCTCCCTCAAGGCTACGCGCCGCCCGCCGTTCGCACGGTGACCACGCGCTCCCTGCCGTCGTCCTCCCAGGCCACGGCGCTGGCGCTGCGCTCCGGGTCCCAGCGCGCGTCGATCTCGGCGCCGTCCAGCTCGACCCGCTCTGGGCGGTGCTCGAGCCGCAGCTCCACGACCAGTCGCCGGCGCGCCGGCTCGAACCCTCCGTCGCGCGGTCCGACCCGGAGCGTCAGCTCACCGTCGCGCATCGACGAGCGCAGCGGCGTCCGCGCCACCGCGCCCCCCTCCCAGGCCCGCGACCGGCCGTCGTCCTCGACCACCGCGTAGGCGCTGGTCCCGGCCGGGGGCGTCGCCACGATGCGGAGCTCCGAGAGCGGCTCCGCCGTGCTCGGCCGGACGTTGCCCAGCGGCACCAGCGCTCCCTGGCGCAAGAGCAGCGGCGGCCGTCCGAGCGGAGCCGCGACGATAGCAGGCCGCACGCTCTCGGCGCCGTCGTCCGCCAGCGGTCGGCCCGTCCAGAAGTCCAGCCAGCGCCCCGGCGGCAACACCACCTGCCGCCAGCGGGTCCGCGGCGTCGTCACCGGAGCGACGAGCAGCCAGCGGCCCAGCAGGAAGGCATCATCGACGTCGAGCGTCCCCTCCTCGTGGGGAAACTCGTAGCCCAACGGGCGAAGGAGCGGGGCACCCGTGGCGGCGGCCTCGTGCGCCAGCGTCACCAGGTAGGGCAGCAGCCGGTAACGGAGCTCGAGCGCGGCCCGGGCCGCCCCCTCGACCTCGTCGCCGAACGCCCACGGCTCCTGCGCGCGCGTCCCCTGCGCCGTGTGGTCGCGCATGAACGGGTAGAACGCGCCCAGCTCCATCCAGCGCGCGAACAGCTCCCCTTGCCCGTTCTCGAAGAAGCCACCGATGTCCACGCCGACGTGCGGCGAGCCCGATAGGCCCATCGAGAGGAGCTGTGGCACGCTCATGGCGAGGTGCTCCCACCAGCTGTTGTTGTCGCCCATCCAGGTGGCGCAATACCGCTGGCTGCCAGGGTAGGCCGAGCGCGTCAGCACCCAGGGGCGCGCCTCGGGCGCGTGCCGCACCAGTCCCTCGTAGGTAGCGCGCCCTTCCAACGTGGCGTAGAGGTTGCGCACCTCGAGGTGGCTCGCCTCCTCCCCGGCTCCACCATGCCGGATCCCAAGCGGGAAGGGGCGGTTGCGTGCGGCCCCCGTCGCGAACGGCTGGTCGAAGGCGGTGGGTTCGTTCATGTCGTTCCACACACCGTCGATGCCGGCAGCGACCAGGCTGTCGCGGTGCTGGTCCCCCCACCAGGTGCGCACCTCGGCGCGCGAGAAGTCCGGGAACAGCGACCGCTCGGGCCAGACGTAGCCGCGGAAGGGCGAGCCGTCGTCGTTGCGAAGCGCGAAGCCGCGCGTGAGGAGCTCGTCCGCCACGGCGTAGCCCGCGCCCGGCTCGTCCTTGATGCCGGGATCGATGATCGTCACCACGCGCGCGCCCCGCTCGTGGACGGCGTCGGTGAACGCCTTCGGGTCGGGGAACGCCGCCGGGTCCCAGGTGAAGGAGCGGAACCCACGCATGTAGTCGATATCGAGGTGCACGGCGTCGAGGGGTAGCTGCCGACGGCGGAATCCGTCGATGATGTCCACGATCTCGTTTGCGCCGGTGTAGCCCCAGCGGGACTGGTGGAAGCCGAGCGCCCAGTGCGGCGGGAGCAGCGGCCGACCCGTCAGGCGGGTGAGCTGCTCGAGCACGGCGGCCGGCGTGGGGCCAGCGAACAGGAACAGGTCGAGCTCGCCGCCGAGCGCGTCGATCCGCAGCAGGTCCGGATCGGCGTAGCCGGCATCGAAGCGGCTGAAGTGGCTGACATGGAGGAAGGCGCCGAAGGCGCGGCGCGGCTGCACTGCCAGGAACAGCGGGTGTGCCTGGTAGAGGTTGTCGGTGCCGCGGTGGTGGCCGATCCCGAAGGAGTCGGAGGTCCAGTTGGTGAGGCTCCGGTTGCGCCGGTCGAGCCCGGCGGTCCGCTGACCGAAGCCCCACAGCCGGTCGGCCGGATCGAGCCGCAACGCCTGCCGCACCAGAACGCCGTCGGGTCCTGGGGGCAGGACGTCTCCGTCGACGTGCGGGAGGTCGAGCCGGTCCAGGAGGGCGCGTGCCCACCGCGCCGGCCCCGCCTGCTCGAGCCAGGGTGCGCCGTCCTGCCCGCCGACGACGAAGCCTCCGGTCTTCCCGTCGAGCGTCACGCGCATGCCGTCGAGCTCCAAGACCGTCCCGCCGTCCGCGCCGGTCACGCTCGGCTCCGCGGCCGGCAAGCCGACCTCGAGCACGTCCCACGATCGCGATGGAGCAAACGCCTCCTCGGCCAGACGCAGCCGCACGATGCCCGGGCTCACGGCCTCCACCAGCAAGCGGGCGCCGTCGAAGGTAGCGAGGAAGCCGTCCGGCTGGAGCACCACCTCGCGCAGGGATCCGGGGGTCCGGGGCGCGGTCTCGAAGATGTCGGTGTCGTCCATGGCACCTCCCTCCCCCGAGCTTACGCACGCTGCGCCGCAGCCATCGTCAGGGAGGTCGTCGGTGTAAGGATTTCCTTAGGCGCGACCGGGGGGACGGGAGTACACTCCGGGCACAGTCGGTCGGGCACGACCCGGCCCGAGGGGATGATGTGTTCAAGCGTCTCTTCTCCAACACGGAAACGGATGGGGGCTCCGACGTCCTGGTGGCCGTCGAGCGGTTGCTGCGGCTGCCCAGGGCCGAGGAGCGCAGCGCCGAGGCGCTCCGGGTCCTCGCCAAGACCCTTCCGGGCGACGTTCGGGGCTACTGCGTGCGCGGCACCGAGCGCGGCGCCTACGCCTTCGAGGCGGTTCACGGCTACAGCCCGTCGATGCTGTCGCTCACGCCGGAGCATGGGCCGTGGCGGGAGCCGGGGCCGCGCATCATCGGCAATCTCGTATCCGAGATGTTCACCCCGAACATGCCGGAGACCCGGGCCGCCTTCGGAGAGCTCGGTATCCGCAACGCCACCAGCAGCCTCGTCGTCCCCGTGGCAGGGCTGTTCCTGCGCCACGGCACGCTCGTGCTGCATCGTCATGGCGGTGCTGCCTTCGACGACGACGAGCTGCACACCGCCGCCCACTGGGGCTCCATCCTGGGCGAAGCCCAGAGCAAGGAGTTCGAGCTCAAGCGAACGAAGCTCAGCCTGGTCGAGTTCACCAAGGCCTTCGTGGAGGCGATGGAGGCCCAGGACTTCGCTCAGCTCGGGCACGCCGAGCGCGTCACCGCCTATGCCCAGGCCCTGGGCCGCACCCTCGAGCTCGCGAACCAGGAGCTCGTCGACCTCTACTTCGCGGCGATGCTCCACGACATCGGGAAGCTCGGCGCGGGGCTCGACCTGTCGATCGAGGACATGGAGCACCCTCAACGCGGCGCGAACCTGGTGGCCTCGGCAGCGCTCCTGAAGAACGCCTCGGAGGGCATCCGTGCCCACCACGAGAACTGGGACGGCTCGGGCTTCCCGGCCGGGCTCCGCAAGGAGCAGATTCCGCTGCTGGCACGCGTGGTCGCGGTGGCCGACGTCTTCGACGTGCTGTCCAGCGAGCGCGGCCAGGCGATGCCGATGCGCGAGGTGGAGAAGGCCCTCGAGGCGCGCAGCGGCCGCGAGCTCGATCCGTCGCTGGTGCAGCTCTTCATCAACATCCTGCGGCAGGGCAAGAACACGCAGCAGCTGTCGAGGCTCGAGGAAAGCGACCTGCCGTTCTAGACCTTCGTTTCTGACAGCGTTCCCGGGCCGTGGTGGTGGCGGGGGGACGGAGCCCGTCTCCGGCCCTGCAACGACGAGCCCCGCCTCAGGCTCCCACGTAGGCGGCGAGGTGGTCGCCGGTGAGGGTGGAACGGGAGGCGACGAGCTCGGCGGGGGTGCCCTCGAACACGATGCGGCCGCCATCGTGGCCGGCGCCGGGACCGAGGTCGATCAGCCAGTCGGCGTGCGCCATGACCGCCAGGTGATGCTCGACGACGATCACCGATGTGCCGGCGGCGACGAGTCGGTCGAGAAGCTCCAGCAACTGCTCCACGTCGGCGAGGTGGAGGCCGCTAGTGGGCTCGTCGAGGACGTAGATGCCGCCCTTCTCGGCCATGTGGCTGGCCAGCTTAAGCCGCTGACGCTCGCCGCCAGAGAGCGTGGTGAGCGGCTGGCCGATGGTCAGATAACCCAGGCCCACGTCCGCCAGCCGCGCGAGGATCTTGTGGGCCGCAGGGTTCTTCGCGGGCCCGGACCCGAAGAAGGCCTCGGCCTCGCTCACCGGCATGGCGAGTACCTCGCTGATGTCCCGTCCCGCGAGCCGATACTCCAGCACCGAAGGCTGGAACCGCTTCCCCTCGCACTCCTCGCAGGGGGTGACGACGGTCTCCATGAAGCCCAGCTCGGTGGTGATGACCCCTGCGCCGTTGCAGGCCGGGCAAGCGCCCTCGGAGTTGAAGCTGAACCATGCCGGCTTGACGCCGTTGGCCTTGGCGAACGCCTTGCGCACCGGGTCGAGCAGCCCGGTGTAGGTGGCGGGGTTGCTCCGGCTGGAGCCGTGGACCTGGGCTTGATCGATGGCCACCACGCCCGCGCTCCGCGGGATCGAGCCGTGCACGAGCGAGCTCTTGCCGGATCCGGCGACGCCGGTCACGACGACGAGGACCCCGAGCGGGATGTCGACGTCGACGGCCTGCAGGTTGTTGGTCGTGGCGCCACGGATCTCCAAGGCGCCCTTTCGCGCGCGCACCGTCTCCTTGAGGGCGGCGCGGTCACCGAGGTGACGGCCGGTCAGCGTGTCCGAGGCCCGGAGGCCGTCGACCGTGCCCTCGAAGCAGATCTCGCCGCCCCGCGTCCCCGCGCCCGGCCCGAGATCGACGACGTGGTCGGCGATGCCGATCGTCTCCGGCTCGTGCTCCACCACGAGCACCGTGTTGCCCTTGTCGCGCAAGCGCCGAAGAAGCTCGTTCATGCGCCCGATGTCGTGCGGGTGCAGGCCGGTGGTGGGCTCGTCGAAGACGTAGGTGACGTCCGTGAGCGAGGACCCGAGGTGACGGATCATCTTGACGCGCTGCGCCTCCCCACCCGACAGCGTGCCCGAGGGGCGCTCGAGCGAGAGGTAACCGAGCCCGATCTCGTCGAACGCGTCGAGGGTGTGCTGGAGCGCCGCCAGCAGCGGCGCCACCGACGGCGCATCGAGGCCACGCAGCCACGCAGCCAGGTCGCTGGTCTGCATCGAGCAGGCATCGGCGATGCTGATGCCGTCGATCTTCGACGCCCGGGTCGCCTCGCTGAGGCGCGTGCCGCCGCATTCCGGGCACGTCTTGAAGGTCACCGCCCGCTCGACGAACGCGCGCACGTGGGGCTGCATCCCTTCCCTGTCCTTCGAGAGCATGGACCGCTGGATCCGCGGGATCAGCCCCTCGTAGGTCATGTTGATGCCCGCGATCTTCATCCTGACGGGCTCGTGGTGCAGGAGATCGTGCAGCTCCTTCTCGCTGTACTCGGCGATGGGCTTGTCCGGATCGACGAACCCCGAGCTGGCGTACAGCCGGTAGTTCCATCCACCCGCCTTGTAGCCGGGGATGGTGAGCGCACCCTCGGCGAGCGACTTGCCGTCGTCATACAGCTGCGAAAGGTCGATGTCCGAGACCGAGCCGCGACCTTCGCAACGCGGGCACATGCCGCCCACCCGAAGGAACGTCCGCTTCTCCGTCCTGGGCTTGCCCTCGCCGCGCTCGACCGTGATCGCGCCGCTTCCCCGGACCGACGGGACGTTGAAGGCGTAGGCGCTGGGCGATCCGATGTGAGGCTCGCCGAGGCGGCTGAAGAGGATGCGCAGCAGGGCGTTGGCATCGGTCACGGTGCCCACCGTAGAGCGGGGGTCGGCGCCGAGGCGCCGCTGATCGACGATGATGGCGGTCGTCAGGCCCTCGAGCACGTCGACGTCGGGCCGAGACAGCGTGGGCATGAAACCCTGAATGAAGGCGCTGTAGGTCTCGTTGATGAGCCGCTGCGACTCCGCGGCGATGGTGTCGAACACCAGCGAGCTCTTGCCGGAACCGGAGACGCCCGTGAACACGGTGAGCCGCCGCTTGGGGATCTCGAGCGAGAGCTCCTTGAGGTTGTTGACCCGCGCGCCGTGTACGCGGATGCGATCGTAGGTGTCGGCGACGCGGGGTCCCGATGATCCGATGTCAGCTCACCGCCGTCTCGGCAGCCGCCGCATCGGTTCCTCCGGGGAGGCCCGCTCCGCGCCCGTGAGCCTCCTCGCCGTCCGGCAGGCGAGACTCTAGGCATCGCTGCGGAACCCGAGCCATAGCGCAACGCGTAGGGAAGGCCAGGGACGCGTCCGGGTGGTGGTGTGGCCGCGTGCCTGCGTGCAGGCCGGAGTCCATGTCCGTCACTCTAGGGGCGCTTCGGGCGCCTGCGCTTCTCGATTCCTGACCGGTCGGCGCTTGACGGGCCGCGTCACCTGCTTCGCCACGCACGGCGGCATCCCCGCGGTTGCGCCCGCTTGCGAGCGCTGGTAGGTGCTGGGCGGCATCCCGACCAGCTCGCGGAAGCGGGTGCTGAACGAGCCCAGCGATGAGCATCCGACCTCGAAACAGATATCGGTGACGCTGGAGCCTCCGCGCCGGAGGAGCGCCATCGCGCGCTCGATGCGGCGGGTCATCAGGTAGCTGTACGGCGACTCGCCAAAGGCCAGCCGGAACTGGCGGCTGAGGTGTCCGGCCGACATGTGCACATCCCGGGCGAGCGCCTCGACGTCGAGCGGCCGCGCGTACTCGCGGTCGATCCTGTCGCGGACACGGCGGAGCCGGGCCAGGTCGTGCAGGTGCTGCGCACCGGCGGATCTTGCGACCATCACGGCGATCATGCCACGGCGCACGGTGGTCGGAGCGACGACCGGCTACAGGCCCGAAGCGTCGGGCGCCCGCACGGGCGGGCACGACGACGCTGCCACCGCTCGGCCGGCCGGGCGCCGCGGAAGGCGCGCGTTCACCCCCGGTCGGCCTGCCGCGAGACGCTGAAGCGGTACTCGATGACCTCGCAGTAGCGCCGGCCCGGCTGCAGCCATACCGGGGGGACATGCGGAAGGTTGACGGCGTTGGGAAACGCCTGGGCCTCCAGGGCGATGCCCGCGTGGCGCCGGTAGCGCACGCCCCCCTTGCCGACGATGCCGCCGTCGAGGCCGTTCCCGGTATAGACCTGAAGCGCAGGTTGCGTCGTCCATACCTCGAGCGTGCGGTCGGAGGCCGGGTCGCGCAGGCGGGCGGCCCGCCGCAACGTCCCCGGCCGACCCTTCACCACGACGTTGATGTCGTAGCCCTGCGCCGCGACGGGGGGGGCCATGGCCTCGCCGATCGTCTGGGGAGTGCGCAGGTCGAAGGGGGTCCCGTCGACCGACCGGACCTCCCCCGTGGGGATCAGGTCGTCCGTCACGGGCGTGTAGCGCTCCGCGAGCAGCATCAACTCGTGGCTCAACACGTCCCCCGAGGCGTGGCCGGCGAGGTTGAAGTACGGATGGTGGGTGAGGCTCACCGGGGTCACCGCGTCGCTGACGGCCCACAGCTCGAGCCGCAGCACCGGTCCCGGCCGGAGCCGGTACGCGGCCCCTGCCCACACCCGGCCCGGGAAGCCCTCCTCGCCGGACTCGGAGAGGTAGCTGAGGGCCAGGCCGGGCTCGCTTTCGTCGGCCAGCGGCTGCGCCGCCCACGTGCGCGCGTGGAAGCCGCCGGCGCCTCCGTGCAGGAGGTGCTCGCCCTCGTTCGGCTCGAGATGCACCGTGCGGCCGTCGAGCTCGAAGCGGGCCCTCTCGATGCGATTGGCGACCCGGCCGATGACGGCGCCGAGGTAGGCCTGCTCGGGAACGGGCTCCACACCCGGGTGACCCCCGGCCTCGCCGAGGCCGAGGACCACGTCCACGCTCCCTCCGGCGCCGGTCGCGGGGACCTCCAGCGCCACGAGACGGCCCCCATCGTCGCTGATCCGAGCGACGGTGCCGTCTGCGCCGAGCAAGCTGAACAGCGTCGCCTCACGCCCGCGGTGGGTCCCCCACGGCCGGCGTTGCCAGCCCGGACCGCTCTGCTGCTCCGTCATCGCTCCTCCATCCGCAACGCCCGCACGCCGGCGCCCCACCGCATGCTACCCGCAGGTGCGGCGGCATCCCGTGAGAGACGCTTCCAATGGGGCTCATGGTAGGTTGGGGGCATGCCCGTCGAGGTGTGCAGCTACCGCCTGACCCACAAGGGGAAGCCGGTGGGCAGCCACGAGCTCAAGACCTTCCACCGCGGCCGCGTCACCCTGCTCGAGGGGCGGGCGCAGTTCCAGGGTTTGCTGGGGACGACGACCATCGTGCAACGCAGCCGCTGCGGCGGACGCGAGCGCTGGAGCCAGCGATTCCGCGAGGAGACCAAGGAGCGCTCCGGTCAACGGACGTTCGACGTCAGCTTCGATGCGAACGAGGGCCTGGTCACGGCCTCCAAGGGACGGGAACAGGCGACTGCGCCCTACCTCCTGCCCTACCGCGACCCGCTCTCCCTGCTGCTGGAGCTTCGGGAGCTCGGCGATGCCGACCATGCGGTGGTGCCCATGCTCGGCAAGGACGTCACGATCCAGCGCGTCGGGGAGGTCGAGGTCGACACCCCCATGGGAACGCGGAAGGCCGTCGCCTACCTGCTGCACCCGGGCGGCAGCGTGGTCTACGTAGACCGCGAGCCGCCACACCTGCTGCTCAAGTTCACCCAGCGCCTCGTCGACGGTTTCGTCGACGCCGTCCTGGTCAAGGTCGACGAGGAGAACGAGCTGGAGGACTTCGAGGGTTCGGGGAGCGAAGGCGGGTCGCGGCACCGTGGCAGCGGCAAGCGCCGCCGGCGCTCCCGTCGGCGCCGGCCGAGGCGCGGCAAGCGACGTGACGGTTAGCCTCCCCGACAGCTATGCCTCGTCCCGGCGCCCCACGTACCGTGATGCCCTGGCGTGGCTCTACGCGTGTCGCCGCGACGGGGCGCCCCGCGACCCGGCGCGCATGGCCGGCCTCGCGGGTGCGTTGGGCCTGCAAGCGCCACCTCGTCTCGTCCACGTCGTCGGCACGAACGGCAAGGGGACCGTGACGGCCATGCTCGACGAAGGCTTGCGCGCCTGGGGCCGGTCGAGCGGCCGCTTCCTGTCGCCGCATGTGGAGGACTTCCGGGAGCGCATCGCCGTGAACGGGCGCCCGGTCTCCCGCGAGACGGTGCGCCGCTTCGTGGCGCGGGTCTCCCGGCTCGAGCTCGAGCCGTCGCCCGCCTTCTTCGAGTGGACGCTGGCGCTCGCCCTGTCGGCTTTCGCGCGGGACCGGGTCGAGTGGGCGGTCGTCGAGGCGGGGGTGGGCGGCGCTCGCGACGCTACGCGCGCGCTCGAGCCGGTCCAGGTGGTGGTGCTGACCAACGTCGGTCTCGATCACCTGGCGACGCTCGGCCCGGACCTCGCCGCCATCGCGCGCGACAAGGCGGGCGCCTTCCGACCCGGCGTGCCGGCCCTCACCGGCGCGCGCGGCGAGGCGCTGCAGGTGGTCGAGGCGGAGGCGCGCCGCGTCGGCGCGCCGCTCACCATCGACCGCCCGGGCGATCCACTGTTCGAGCTGCCGCCCGTGAGTCCCCGGCCCTCGGCCACCCGTTCCGCCAACGCCCGCCTCGCGGCGGCTGCCCTGCGGTTGTCGGGAGCGCCCGAGGAGGCGGTGCGCCGGGCCGTGGCGGCACGCCCCCTGCCCGGGCGTGGCGAGCGCTTCGTGGTGCACGGTCGCGAGGTCCTGCTCGACGGCGCCCACGATCCCGGGGCGGCCCTGGCGCTCGCGGCGTCGTTGACGCCCGGCTACGTCCTGCTGTTCGGCGCCCTGGAGCGTAAGCAGGCGGGCGCGATGCTGGCCGCGCTCGAGCCGGGAGCCGCGGAGGTGGTGCTCACCGAGGCCGCCGAGGGGGACCGTCCCGCGGTCGACCTCGCCGGCCGCTGCTTCGTACCCGAGCCGGGCCGGGCGCTCGACGTGGCGCTCCGGCGCTGCCCGCCGGGCGGCCTGGTCGTCGCGGCCGGCTCCCTCTACCTGGCAGGGCGCCTGCGGCCGCTCCTGCGACGCCGCGCAGCACGCGCCGGCCACGACGCCGACGACCTGTCGAAGGGCGCGCGGTCGTGAGCGGCCGCGTCGGGTTCGTGAGTCTCGGCTGCGCCAAGGCGCTCGTCGACAGCGAGCGCATCCTCACCGAGCTGCGGGCCGAAGGCTACGAGCTGGTGCCCGGCTACCAGGAAGCGGATCTTGTGGTGGTCAACACCTGCGGTTTCATCACGCCCGCCGTCGAAGAATCGCTGTCCGTCATCGGCGAGGCCCTCCAGGCCAACGGCAGGGTCGTCGTCACCGGCTGCCTGGGCGAGCGCCCGGAAACGATCCTGGAGCGCCATCCGGCGGTGCTGGCCGTGACGGGCCAGGCCGATGTCGACGGCGTCTTGCAGGCGGTCCACGGGGTGCTGCCGCCCGATACCGACCCCTTCACCCGGCTCCTGCCGTCGAGCTCGGGGCGTCCCCCGCACACTTCGGCGGCTCCCCAGGTCAAGCTGACGCCGCGCCACTACAGCTACCTCAAGATCGCCGAGGGCTGCGATCACCGCTGCAGCTTCTGCATCATTCCGCAGCTCCGCGGCCAGCAGCGCTCGCGCGACGCCGCCGACGTGATCTTCGAGGCCACCCGTCTGGTGGCCGGCGGAACTCGAGAGCTGCTGGTGATCGCGCAGGACAGCGCCGCCTACGGCACCGACCTGCGCCACCGCGCGAGCGAGGTCGGCGGCCGCGCCATCCCCGCCCGCTTGCCCGACCTCGCCCGGGAGCTCGGCAAGCTGGGGGTCTGGGTTCGCCTGCACTACGTCTACCCCCATCCCCACGTGCGCGACCTGCTGCCGCTCATGGCGGAGGGCCTGCTGTTGCCGTACCTCGACGTACCGCTCCAGCACGCCAGTCCCTCCGTGCTTCGGGCCATGCGCCGCCCGGGCGGTCCCGAGAGCCACCTTCGCACGCTGCGCGCGTGGCGGCAGGCCTGTCCCGATCTGACCCTTCGATCCACCTTCATCGTGGGCTTCCCCGGAGAGACGGAGGAGGACTTCGCGCTGCTGCTCGCCTTCCTCGAAGAAGCGCAGCTCGACCGCGTCGGCGCTTTCCGCTACAGCACCGTCGACGGCGCAGCCGCCAACGAGCTCCCGGGCGCCGTTCCGGAGGGGGTCAAGGACGAGCGCTTCCACCGACTGATGGAGCTGCAGCATTCCATCAGCCTGGAGCGCCAGCGCGCCAAGGTGGGACGGTCGATTCCGGTCCTGATCGACGCCTACGGCGACGAGCCCGGAACGGTGGTGGGCCGTAGCCCTGCCGACGCGCCCGAGGTGGACGGCACCGTCGTCGTGGAGACCGACGGGACGGTCAAGATCGGCGACCTGGTGGAGGTCCTCGTCACGAACGCGGACGCCTACGACCTGTCGGGCCGCGCGACGCGCGTCCTCCCCATCACACCCAACGTTCCCGGCTTCTAGACGGCCGCGGCGGGGCGGTCGGCTGCGTTCAGCCCAGCGGGCCGCGATGGCTCTGCAGGAGCTTGTCGAACTCTGCTTCCTCGCGTGGGTCCATGCCGCCCTGGCGCTGCGTGATCATCAGGCGCAGCTCGTGCGGGCTCGTCGCCATGAAGGTGGCGTCTTCCAGGGTGACCTTCCCCTCGAGGTAGAGCTCGACCAGATGCTGATCGAAGGTCTGCATCCCGCGCAGGTTGTCCTGCATGAGAGCCTCCTTGATCAACGGAGTCTTCTCCTCGTCCTTGATGTAGTCACGGATGAGCGGCGTGTTGACGAGCACCTCGATGGTGAGGGCGCGCCCCGCCCCGTCGGCGCGCGGAAGCAGCCGCTGGCTGAGGATCCCGAGGAGCGACTCGGCCAGCATGATGCGGATCTGCCCGCGCTCGTGCGGCGGGAAGAAGTCGATGATGCGGTTGACGGTGCGGATCGTGTCGAGCGTGTGGAGCGTGCTCAGCACCAGGTGGCCGGTCTGGGCCGCGGTGATGGCCGCCTCCACGGTCTCCTTGTCGCGCATCTCGCCGACCATGATGACGTCGGGGTCCTGGCGCATGGCGTACTTGAGGGCGCCGACGAAGTCGGCGGTATCGAGGCCGATCTCCCGCTGGATGACGAGACTCCTGTGATTCTTGTGCAGGATCTCGATGGGGTCTTCGATGGTGATGATGTTGCGCGCGAAGCGCCGGTTGATGTAGTCGATCATGGCCGCCAGCGTCGTCGTCTTGCCGGACCCGGTCGGCCCCGTGACCAGCACCAGCCCGCGCGGCTGGCTGGAGAACTCGGTGACCACCGAGGTCGGGAGCCCCAGCGACTCGAAGCTGGGGATGGCGTCGCCGATGACACGCATCACGACCCCGATCGAGCCGCGCTGGCGCAGCACGTTGCAGCGGAAGCGCGCGACGTTGGGGATGGTGAAGGCGAAATCGACCTCGTGGCGATGCCGGAACAACTCGCGCTGGCTCTCGCTCATCATGGCGAGCGCGATCTGCTCGGTCTGCTCGGGGGTGAGGGCGGGCACACCTTCGAACGGGATCAACTCGCCGTCGATGCGCATGTGCGGCGGAGCGCCCGCCTGCAGGTGGACGTCCGACGAGCCCTTGGCGACCATGGTGCGGAGCAGGTCCGCGATGCGCATCCCCCGCCCGGCGGACGGGTCCTGCGTGGCGTCAGTCATGCGAAAACCTCGCTGGGAGCGGTACGCGCCATGGCGTCAGCATAGGCGCGCGCGCCTCTTCCGGGCTGTGAGATTCCCCCGCTAGAGGATCTTCGAGAGGAACGCCTTCGTGCGTTCCTCACGAGGATTCTGAAAGAAGTGCTCGGGCGTCCCTACCTCCACGATCTGCCCCGCATCCATGAAGATGACCCGGTCCGCCACCTCGCGCGCGAACCCCATCTCGTGCGTCACCACCGCCATCGTCATCCCTTCCTTGGCCAGCGTCACCATCACCTCCAACACCTCCCCGATCACCTCCGGGTCCAGCGCGCTGGTCGGTTCGTCGAACAGCATCACCTTCGGCTCCATCGTCAACGCCCGCGCGATCGCTACCCGCTGCTGCTGACCCCCCGAAAGCTGCCCCGGGTACTTCCTCGTCTGCTCCGGGATCCCCACCTTCTCCAGGAAGTACATCGCGCGCTCCTCCGCCTGCGCCTTCCGCCACCTCCTCACCCGCACCGGTGCCAGCGTCACGTTCTCCAACACCGTCAGGTGCGGGAACAGGTTGAACTGCTGGAACACCATCCCCGTCTCCCGGCGAACCTGATCGATGTTGCGAACGTCGTCCGTGAGCTCGATCCCGTCCACCACGATCCGTCCCTGCTGATGCTCCTCGAGGCGGTTGATGCAACGGATCAGGGTCGACTTGCCCGAGCCCGATGGACCGATGATCACCACCACCTCTCCCCGGTTCACCGACAGATGGATGTCCTTGAGCACATGGAACTCCCCGAACCACTTGTTCAGGCCCTCCACCTCGATGATCCGCGCCCCCCCTCGGGAGCCTCGGCCCGCACCGGGTCCCTTGGTACCGCTCCCTCCGTCATGTCTCTCCTTCCACGGCGACCGTCGCGCGCCGCCAGACCTGGCTACCGCTCTCCGACACCGAGTTGGCGCTCCAGCTGGCGGGACGCGACGCTCATACGATAGGCGAAGAACCAGTAGACCACAGCGAGGAACAGCGACAGCTCCAGGCGCACCCCTCCCGGGACGAGCAAGGAGGCGCTCTGGTTGGCCACGATGTTGCCGACGTTGAAGAAGTCGAACAACCCCACGATGAACACCAGCGACGTGTCCTTGAACAGCGCGATCGCCTGCCCCACGATCGCCGGGATCACGGCCCGCAGGGCCTGCGGCAGGATGGTCAGGCGCGTCCTCTGCCAACCGGACAGGCCGAGCGCCTGCGCCGCCTCGTACTGCCCCTTGGGGACGGCCTGCAGCCCTCCACGCACGTTCTCGGCCATATACGCGGCGGAGAACAGCGTCACCGCGACCATGGCCCGCACCAGCGACCCCACCGCGCTAGGGCTGACGTTGAGCACCAGCGGCACCATCAGCGAAGCGATGAACAGCCACATGATCAGCGGCGCCCCGCGAACGATCTCGATGAAGCCCACGCACACCGCCCGGATGACCGGGAGCCGGATACGCCGCCCCAGCGCCAGCGCGATGCCGAGCGGGAAGCTCACGGCGATCCCCACCGCCGACAGGATGAGGGTCAGCATGAAGCCGCCCCACTCCTTGGTGCTCACGGCGCGGAGCGCGCCGTGCGAGCCGAAGCCGCTGAGGAGCACCACCAGGACCAGCAGGGAGGCGCCCCAAGACCACGCCAGCACCCGCGCCAGGTGAGGTTCGAGCCGGCCGGCGAGGTAGCCGAGCAACCCCACGACGCTGACGGCCAGCCAGCCCCAGCGGGCGGCGGGCCACGCTGCCAGCCCCACCACGGTGAGCAACGCAGCGAGACCGAAGAACCACCAGAACACACCGCCCGCGATGCTCTCCCCGCCCTCCCGGTCGACGCCGGCCGTGACGCCGAGCAGCAGCATCACCAGCGCCGACGACGCGAAGGGACGCCACAACAGCTCGGGCGGGTAGCGGTAGACGGCGAAGAGCTTCAGGTTGGCCCAGACGGGCCCCCAGTGGGCCTGCGTCACGACCCAGGCCAGCAGCTCGACGCCGAGGTAGAGCAGCACGCCCACCGTCGCCACGGAGGCCACGCCGTTGCCCCAGCTGGAGAACAGGTTGGCCCGGAGCCAGGCGAGCGGGCCGCGCGGCGCCTCGGGGGGCCTGCGCATCGTCGCCATATCAGCGCTCCACCAACGCGAGCCGGGCGTTGACCGCGTTGAGGATGAGGGCGAAGACGAGGCTGATGACGATGTACGAAGCGATCAGCATGATCGTCACGGGCACGCTGGCTCCCGTCTGCGACGCGATGATGGTCGTGATGGCGAAGAGCTCGACGTACGCCGCCAGCGGCGCCAGCGAGGAGTTCGTGGTCAGGTTGAGGTACTGGCTGATCATGGGCGGGAGGATGATCCTGAGCGCCTGCGGGAAGATGACCAGGCGGAACGTCTGGAAGTCGGAGAGCCCGAGTGCCTTGGCGGCCTCGCGCTGGCCAAG
>Ga0315542_1000774_pt1 | contig 20387 bp, 20 predicted proteins | sample SalMarSW160120MG_FD_202541 | JGI IMG/M metagenome (GOLD analysis project Ga0315542, IMG submission 202541) | Salt marsh sediment microbial communities from the Plum Island Ecosystem LTER, Massachusetts, United States - Salt Marsh Sediment SW1601-20 ... | reverse complement strand
CAATATGGAAATAGAGAACCATTATATAATAAATATGAAAGTAGATTTATCCCACAAACAATATTTAATCCTCAAAGAATCCAAAATTATGAATCTTTAAGGTATTCTTCACCTTATAATATGCATTATCTCGATCCTGATGATAAAAATGTCTTAATGAAAAAATTAGAACAAGCAAATAAAAAGGGGCAATATGATCCTTATATGAGAAACCCCGCCGCTTATAGTCATGAATTGGAATCAAGTAATTTCCACGATAATAAATATTATAATGATTTCTCTAAAAATCATCTGTCTGAGTTATTTGATCATGGTGAATTCCTAAATAATCCAATTAAGATGCCTAAACGCTATTCTAAACAAGTAAGAGAAAAAAGTAAAGAGATGAGTGAATTAGAAAAGGAGAGATATGGATTAGATGAAACCTTAAAAGCATTAGACACGAAATTCGATCAAGGCGTCATTTCAGAAGTTGATTATTTTCGAACCTTCAAGAATCTACAAAAACAAATCTATGATATTGACCAAAAAATAGAATTACTGGGACAACAAATCGAAGATATGAACTTTAAGCCCCATTTAAAAGATATTGAAGGAAAACGTTATTTTTCTTAAAATAGAAGATAAATTATGAAAAGGAATTAACTATAATTAAGATCCTTCTAATTCCTTCCTCAACTTTTCGATTTCATCCTCCAATTTCGCTTTTGTACGAATTTCAGGTTCTTCTTCATCATCAAATTCAGAAATGTATTGTAAATCATCTACAGGAACATCTGGTACTTGTCCACTCTGATCTAATAGCATTTCAGTTTCAAGTTGGTTAAGTTCATCTGTCACATCAATTGCTAGGTCAATTTCAGGATCTCCTGCTAATATCTCAGCAGATTCTTCTATCTCTGAAACGTAAGCCTCAGAATCTTCTGCTATTTCTGCTATTCTAGTGGGAGCTGCCTTTGTTGCAATTGTCTCTAATTCATCCCTAATTCCTCCCATTAAATCACCAGTCATCGAAATCATTTGTCCTTCTTCAATTGCTTCTATTTGCCTTTCAATTTTTGCTCGAATATTATTCGCTCTATCAACTTTTTGTTGATATTGTTTAAATTGAATCAAATAATTTTTAGCTCTCTCCCGCTCGCCTCTTTGTAAAGCAATTTTTGCGTTCTTTCGTGAAATTTCCGCTCTTTTATTATATGTTTTATTCGCTAATGCGATCTTCCGGATATGTGATTTTGCTTTTGTCACTAATTCTTCTTTTTCTTGGTCTTTTCGAGGGAATAATTTTTTTTTAAGTCCCAGCTTGCTTCAACTCCATTAGGAAGTTTATTTTAATTAATTCTCTTTATTAATTATTAAGATAATTTTAACTTAAGAATTTATGTAACTTAAGAATTTAATAATTATAATGTCTTTTGTATCAAAAAATCTTTTATAGACCAATGGTTGATTGTGGATGAAAAAAATAATTCTTGATTTCCAAAAAAAGCAGCAAAAGTATAAGGAATTAGTTCAAGAAGCTTTTAATAATAACTTTCTTGATTTTTTAATCTCAAAGGACACATTTCAAGATTTTAAAGACATTGATCGTGTAAAAATATATTCCAAAGATAAAGCTTTATCTCCCGACGTGCTAATTTGCGGTGATAATCAATCACTAAAGGAATCTATTCAATTTGATGATCAAAAGCTAGGATATTATAAAAAAATAAAGGAAAAAGAAGATGTGGATGATTTAATTTCAAAAAAAAACACTTTAGATTTTGTCTTCGTTTCAGCAGAAGACTGGAAAATCATCCCCTATGAAAATTTAATTGCTCAAATGCAGGGAAGCAAAACTAAAATTATTGCAGAAGTGAGAGATCTTAATGAAGCAGAATTAATGTTAAACGTTTTAGAAGTTGGCGTGGATGGAATTCTTTTTTATCCAAATAGGATTAGTCAAATTTCAGAATTAAAGAGATTTATTCAGTCTTATCATCAAATTGATATGAAAACTGCAGAGATCATAAATATCCAGCAAATTTCTGAAGGAGAGAGAGTGTGCGTTGACACAAGTTCACTCCTACAACCAGGAGAAGGAATGTTGATTGGAAGTACTGCAAAAGGATTTGTATTGGTGCATGCTGAAGTTTTTGAAACTAAGTTCGTCTCATCGAGACCATTTAGAGTCAATGCGGGGGATGTTTCTGCATATATATTAGTGCCTTCAGAAAATTTAGAAACTTACTCAACTAAATATTTGAGTGAATTAAAAGGGGGAGATAAAGTGTTAATCGCGAATAAAAATGGAACTTATAGAATAGTTTCTGTAGCAAGAGTTAAAATAGAAACCAGACCAATGATCCGGTTTGAATTAATTTCTACACAACAGGATACTGAATTCAATATGAGCATCATATGCCAAAATGCAGAAACAATAAGATTGATTGATAAAGAGGGTAATGCTAAATCCGTAGTTGACATTAAAAAAGGTGATCAAGTATTGGTTCATATAGGTCCCGGAGCAACTCATTTTGGTACTGCGATTGATGAGAAAATTATTGAGAAATAAATTTTAATCCTCATATATAGCAAAAGTGCTTTTGCTCTCTTCTATTTTTACCTTAACTTGTTTGTCTTTATATTTTAGTTTTATTTGATCATGAATATATTTTGCAAGCAATTCGCTAGTTGTAGCTGATAATGGAAGAAACTTCACCTCTGCCAGGGGGAACATGTACCTCTTTCCACTTTTTGTTGAAATATTAACAATATCATCTGAAATTTGAATTTCTAAATCTGTAGATTTTTCAGGAATTAAAATGAAATGATCTAATGGTTTAACTATTGCTTTTAACTCCTTTTTCAACTCAATAAAGTCGACGACGAAAAAATTGGGATCTAATTTTGAGGATATTTCCACCGATACGTAATAGTTATGACCATGAAGCCTAGAACATTTTCGGGGTTCTTTAAGAAAATGACAAGCACTAAACTTTATTATATTTGATTCTATCACGACTTTATGTTTCATGTTGCTTCATACAACAATAAGGTTTGTTATGAATTGATTTTAAAAATTTATATATTTTGTCATTGAAATTCATAAATAGATTGAAAAAAATGAAGGTTAAGGTATTCTATATCTTATAATCATACTTTTTAAATGTCTAAGAATCAACTTCTAAAATATAATTCACAAATTTAGGTATTCATTATGAATTCGAAGAGAATTGCTGTTTTAGGCGCTAATGGATATTTAGGAATAAATCTAACAAAGAAAGCCATTTCTCAAGGTTTGGATGTCCATGCGATTGTAAGAAGGGAAGAGGTAGTAAAAGGGTTAGAATTATTAGGTGCGAATGTGAGTATTGTTAAGGGATTTGAGATAGATTCTCTTAAAAAAATTTTTAATAATTCCGATGTTGTTTTTCACTTTGCTAATGTGGTATGTGGGACAAAAGAAATTTTTCAAAAAGTAAATGTAGAATCATTAAAGAACATTCTTGAGGCCTCAAGATTAGCTAACGTTTCAAGAATCATCTACCCATCGGGATTGGGGGTCGATAAATATAACAAACTAGATTGGGCTAAGAACGAGTATTTTCGGACCAAATTTGAAGCAGAGAAGCTTATAAAAAATAACACGGTTCCTTATGTTATTTTCAGACCTTCTTACATTTTGGGACCAAATGATGAATTGATACCAGAGATAATTAATCAGATCGTCGATGGAGAGGTTATTATTGCTGGAGATGGAGATGTTCCTATGAAACCCATCTATCTAGATGATGCTTTGTCTGCCTTTCTGTCAGCAGCTTTTAATGAAAATTCAAAAAATAAAAGCTATAATCTTGTTGGACCAAAAATAATAACCATGAATAATTTAGTAGAAATGGTAATAATTAAACTAGCTGAAGTAGGATTTAATGTTCCGAGACCAAAAATTTCACATATTCCTTATGATCAAGCACCAGAAAAACTCGATCTCTGTATTGAGATGGTTGATGTTATGCGTTGTAATTTAACTCCTGATGGAGATGAAACAGCAAAAGAATTAGGAATAAACTTGTCTCCCTTACAAAAAGCGATCGAATCTGCAATATTAGCAGAAATTGGCACAAAATCTAATGACTATAATGATAAGAGGGCAATATTACTGCTTTCTGGGGGTATTGATTCTGCCACAAGTCTATATTGGGGAATCAAACAAGGATATGAGATTATAGCACTGTCTTTACTATATAAGTGGCGAGCAAAAAATGAAATATTAGCTGCTAGAATGCTTGCGAAAAAAACTAAGATTAAGCTAATAGAAACATCAATTACTTTCATTGAACAAGCCACTGATCTAAAAATGGAGGGCTATTCGATTCCTTCAGTGACGCAAGCTCCGCAAGGATTCATTCCTATGAAAAATTTAATATTTTATTCTTTAGCAGCTTATTTTGCGGAAGCTTATGGTTGTAAATTTATCATTGGAGGTCAGATTTCTACTGATACAAAAACTTTTCCAGATGCAACCCCTAATTTCTTTAATCTTCTCTCTAATTTGATTAATAGCTCAAAACATAATTCAGATAAGAATAAGATAAAGATATTATTCCCCTTAATCGATTTAAATAAATCAAAAGTAGTCAAATTAGCAAAAGAAATGAAAGTACCTTTTGAGCATACTTGGAGTTGTTATGGTGATTTTACAAGACCTTGTAATAAATGCATACCTTGTATAAATAGAAAAAAAGCTTTTTTAGATAATAAATTAAAAGATCCAGACTTTAAAATAATTGAGAAATAATTGGTAGAATATTTTTATGACAGTATATTGGGCTCCTTTGCTTCACATTTACCAACCCCCTACTCAAGATGCGAACGTACTTAAAAGTATCAATAAAGAATGCTATGAACCCTTATTCTCAATATTAAGCGATTATGATATTGCTAAGATTACATTGAACGTAAATGCAGTATTAATTGAATTACTTATTGAAAATGACTTATTCCCAACAATAGATCTCTTGAAAGATCTTGTGGCAGAATCTAAACTAGAAATAACTGGTAATGCTAAGTATCATCCTATCCTCCCATTAATTCCTAAAAAAGAAGCTTACCATCAGATTGAAATTAATGAAGAGCTAATAAAGAGAGAATTTGGAAACTCGTGGCAAAGAAAAGGATTTTTTCCTCCAGAAATGGCGATATCCCCAAAAATAGCTAATTATATCCAAGAATTAGGATATAAATGGGTCATTCAGAGTGGTATAGCTTTTCCTGGGGAACAGTATAAAATTGACTGGCCTTTAAATCTCATCTATAATACCGAAAATGGATTACAATTATTTTTTCGAGACGACATATTGAGCAATAAAATTTCTTTTAAAAACACTACTGCTAAGGAATTTGTAAATGACATTAAGAATTTGCATAAGAATAAGCAAAAACAAGATAGTGATACTTATATAATAACAGCAATGGATGGTGAGACTTTTGGACATCATATCAAAAATTATGAAAACATTTTTTTAAAGAGGGTATTAGATATAATTTTAAGAGAGGATGACATCCAAATGTCATTCATAAGTAATTTAGATTCAAAATTTCCAATAAGCGACCAAAAAATTATTCCAAAAGAATCTAGTTGGAGCACCACTGGGCAGGATTTAGCAAATGGTATATTTTATCCTCTCTGGAATCACCCTAATAATAAAATTCATGTGTATTACTGGAAGATGGTAAGAAGCCTTACTCAATTGATGGACTTAACAGATGGTATAGATTTCACTGACAATTGGGAAGCTAAAAATTATCACACAACTGCTAGATGGTTTTATGATAAGAGCTTTTGTTCAGATACTACTTGGTGGGCAAATCCTCCAAATTTATGGAGTCCTAACATGATATATAAAGGCATAATCTTATTGATAAAAGCCGCATTAAATGCTCACTTAGCATTATTAAAAGCTAATATCAGGAAGGGAGAAGGATATTTTGATGCAATATTATATTATCATGGATTAATATTAATGGAAATTGCATCCATGTCTCAATATCCTAAAAATAAACGTTAGAATATGAATTTCATAATGAAAAACTATAAAATTTGTACCACAATATCTTACAAAATGATTTATCAGAATAATGCATTATATTTTAAATTCATAAATATTCCTAATAATTATGTCCAAAGAGAACAATAGTGAAAATAAAATCAAATACTGCGTTCATTGTGGAGCGAAAGTTGGAGAAAATGAAACTTATTGCCCTAATTGTGGAAAATTAGTGGTTAAATTATCAGATGCAAAATCAGAAATTACTCCTCCTAAATTGAAGACCGCGAAAATAACTAGAACCTGTCCTGGATGTGGTTCAATAATCACTTCTCCTATCCTTGAACAATGCCCTATATGTAATACCATTTTAGAAAAAGTACCTAAGGATATGAGATCAGAACCATCTGAAACCCCTCAAAAGGGCTCTGGTGTTATCTTTTCCGATAAAAAATTAGTTCCAGAAAAAGCATTGACTCTTAAAAAAGATTCATGGAATTTAAAAGAAGGGCTGAATGTTTTTGTTAACGCTTTAGTATGGTATGTAATGATTAGATTCCTTATCATCATCTTGCTATCACTTCAGTCACAAGCAATCAATGTGGATATCACTACAATTTTATTAAGTCAAATCCCAGATCTTATTTTTGCCGTGTACCCAATATGGTACATCTATGCAAAAAAACATAAATTCTCAAAATTAGGATTTAATTTTAAGAGAAGTAAAGTAATATATGCATTTATTCTAGGGATTATAGGAGCTATAATTTTAGTCTTTACTGATGTCTTATCGAATTATATCATCGAATTCATGTATTCAATTGGTATTAATTTTGCTAATGTAGACACCTATATTACGCAAGAACATGCGGTTATCCAAGATGCAAATCTAACGTGGTTGATTCTCTTAATTGCCCTTCTTGTTATTGGATCAATATCTTCAGAAATCATTTACAGAGGAGTTCTTCATAATACTTTGAGGGAATATTTTCAAAATAAAATCATAGGCAGGATTTATGTAATTTTAATAGTAGCCGTAATATATTCTGCGATTTATTTATTATTTTCTCTACCAATTGGGTTATACTTCTTTGTGACAAATTTCATAGTTTTCATTATTCTCGGTATTATTTATGAAATTAATGGAAATATTTTGAATACTATTATTGTAAATGCGATATACAATATTACGTTGGTATTGATTATCTATTTCAACGTTTCTCTTTTTTAGTTATTCTCTTTTCTCTTTAATATATAAATTTAATAATTAAAAAATCACATATCTCTAGTGGTATTATTAATAGATTCGATTGTAACCAATTGGAAAATTGTTAATATCTGGAGTTTTCAAGATTGACAAAAAGATTTTATCGCAATAAGGGAAAAAAAGAAAACATAGTCATTTCAATAGCAGGTGCTCATGGTGTTGGAAAAACAACTCTCTTTAATTTATTAAAGAAAGAATTAAAAAATAATAACAAATTTAAATTCTATCCAGAGCGGTATGTAAAAAACCCTCCTTTTCCCTTTGGTTCGGATGATAAACAGATTGGCTTTAGAAGTGAAATACATTATCTTCAGCAATTTATACGCAGAGATCAAAGTGTTAAGAAATTCGATAGAACATATAATGGGAGAATTATAATCTTAGACAGAACGCCAATTTGTGTCTTAGTTTATTCTAAAGCTTTAAGGTTGAAGAAAAAAGATTATGATTTAATATATGATACTTACAAATCCGTTGATTGGAGAGAAGACTATGTCATTTATCTCACTGCTGAAGCTCATACTATTATGAAAAGAATCCTCCAGAGAGGATCTTTAGATAAAGAAAGGAAAGAATGGAATGAAGATAAGCAAGATTATTTACTCTATACACGTTCTTATTATAAGAAACTATTATTACCTAATGAAAATGTCATCATACTCAATACAGATAAACTCTCTCAAGACGAGGTATTAAAGCAAATAAAACTTATTATAACGCGTTTAACTGGATTTTCATTTAAAAAGTTAGAAAAACTCCCTCCTACTCAAAAGAGTATTCTAAATTTTTTGAATTAAAACATGAAAAAATATATTAGTATTGATTTTATGATAATTATTAAATAAGTATTTATTTACTCGATTGAGGATTTATAATAAATGTCATCTCTCCCCCAAGATATGCGTGATAAAATGATGAGCATCCTCAAGATTGAGGAGGACAAAACTGATTTGGAGAATTTAGCAGTTTTATCACGAGTAGGTATGAAAGTTGCATCTGCTACTACTTCAGAATTAGACGCTGATGCGACCTCAGCTTCAAGTACGGCTTTAATTGATTTGGGATTAAGACTGAGTGAAGCGACTGCACATGGGGCGTTAATTGAAATTATACTCCATAATTCTTTTGGCTACAGTATTTTACAAGCGATAAATGATGATTTTATTGTATTTGGGGGATTAAAGAATGTTTTTAGAATAGGATATTATTTAGGATATTTAAAAGAATTAGCTAAAAAATTAAACCGCTTAATTTCTGGCGATCAAATCACAGAGATGACGCTCTCATTAGATGCTGCTGAAAAAGCTAAATTGGGCATCCAAGATGATTCAGAGGATATGACACCGGTTAAACCCTCCTTAGAACAAGACAAGGCTGCTCTGGATGATTTGTTAGGTTTTTTAGACGATTGGGAAAAACAAGGTACCGATGAAAAAGAACTTGAGTCAGTAGCAGATAATAATATTGTTTCAATCCCAAAATCACGTAGCATCGAACACGAAAGACAATTAATTCGCGATCAAGCTTCATCTCAAGCTGGGACAGAATCCTCAGCTATAAGCTCCCAATTTAAAGTTTATGATGATGAGATTCCCCCCCTTCCCTTAGACGATTACACTCCTATGGAAATTGAGGAGGATGCTTCAGTTCAAGAACCAGAAATCGTACAACAACCAGTTCCCCCTTTATCTCAAGCTGAATTACCAGCTTTAGACGAATTAACGCCTCCAGATTTTGAATCCGAAATGTTTGAATCAGCATCTGAATACGAAACTGAATTTGTTCTAGATAAAGAATCAGAAGCTTTTGAATCAATTCTTAAAGATCTTGGTTGGGATGAAGAAGAGTGATGAAGATCATTAATGGATTCTATCTATCCTTTATTTCATCAATTTGATTTTTGAAAATTTTAATTATGGAAAATAATCCAGAAACATTAAATCTTTAAATAATGAATAGAGTTAAATTATATTTAACCAAATTTATTTAGGAAAATTATTTTAGTAAGAAAAAAGTGCTAACTTATGAATGAATCACAAGAGTTAATTCGAACTAAAAAATCTACGGGACAAAAATTATTATATGCTTCGCCAAGGCTTGGGACATCTATTGTGCTTGGGATCGAAAGTTGGGCTTTATTGACTTTATACACATCTGGGTTTGGAGTTCCTCCATTATTAGTTGGCTTTGCATTAGCTATGGGATATTTAACTATAGCGCTAGCTCAATTTTCATTTGGTTGGTTTAGTGATATGAAATATACTAAATTAGGCAGGAGAAAACCCTATCTTCTGATTTTTGCACCACTATTAGGCATATCAATTATATTCTTACTATTACCAGACTTATTTTTACCCGACCTTAATAATACATTCGCATTATTCATATGGTTGTTAATTTGGGATATAATCTTTAGGGCTAGTTATGCTTCTACGACACCTTACCAAGCTTGGATGGCTGAGCTATTTACAGTTGAAGAAAGACCAAAAACCTCTCAATACCAAAACACATTCAATTTCATTGGAAATGGTGTTATGGCAATATTTACGCTCTTTTCTCTCACTAGATACATTGATTTATTGGAAGGAGCCCCTTCTAATGTCTATCCAGCAGCTCCTTTTGATTATCTCATACCTATTATTATCTTTGGAATTCTTGTATTCGCTCTATTTTATTTATTAAGCTTTTTGATGCCTACAGAGCCAAGGTATAATATAGAATCCAAACTTCTTGAGAGCCTTAGAGTTACAGTGCAAAATTCCAACTTTATGAAAGTTGTTTTAATGGTGGGAATTTCTGGTTTTGGATGGACAATGATTACCTCAGGAATGCTAAAATATGCTCAAGATGCTTTACATTTGAATACTATGGATTATGTAATTGTCGCTGCGTCCTTACTTATTAGTATTTTCATATTTTTATATATTTGGAGAGTTTTAATTGAAAGAAGAGGAAAAAAACCAACATTATTATATGTATTCCTATTAGGCGTCGTATTTCTCCCAATTACGCTTCTAGCCTTAATCCAAATGACCAATTTTCTAATTTTGGGGGTTATATTCATTATAGGCATTGGAGCAATATTAGGAGGATGGTTTTTATTTCCTTATATCGTTTATGCAGATATTGCTGAAGATGATGAAAAATCAACTGGTAACCTAAAAGCTGGAACCTATGCAGGATTTCCGTCAATCATTCTTAACATTTTTCAAGCTGCAGGGGTATTTTTAAACGGTGTATTGTTTGGATTGCCTCTTATTTCCAACGGGGTAGGAGAACCCTTCACATTAGGCTTGGTATTCTTTGGACCAATTTCTTCAGTGATCTTATTAATTTCCTATTTTTACACTCGAAGATCTGTAAATCTTGATTTTAAATGGGAAAAATAAAAGTAATACATAATTTTTTCTTTTTTTATAATTTTTAGTTAAAGAAAAATATGAATGAATATTATTCATTTTGGATATGAAAATAACTGATAAAGTATTAGAGATTTACAAAGATTACTCAATTTGCCCTCATTGTCTTGGAAGAATGTTTTCTCTTTTAGCAACTAACACGACTAATATCGAACGTGGAAATTCAATTCTCTTAACAATAACTATGCAACTTCATAAAGAATATTTATCAAAAACCGAAACTGCCCTTGATTCAGTTATAGTTAACTTAAAAAATATTGCTGAAAGAGGCAAATATTTACCAGCTCGAATGGTATTAGAAAATGAAGGTTTAGATTTTTCAACCCAATATGATGAAGACAAGTGCTATTTATGCCAAGATATCTTTACAAATCTAAATACATTTGCTGAAAGTGCGATTAAAGAACTCGAAACTTATGAGTATGATAGTTTACTCGTGGGAACAAATTTGAATGCAGAAATTGTAAACCGAGAAGATACGTTCAAAGCAAGGTATAAAATTTTAGAATCTGAGTCATTTAAAAGTCATTTTAACAGAGAAGTAGGCAAAATTTTAACTCAAAGGGTAAATAAACCTACAGAATTCAATAATCCGGACATTACGGTCATTTTTTCTCTAAATTATGATTCATTTACCATTGATTTATTAATAAGATCATTGTTTATCTATGGGAAATATCAAAAATTGATAAGAGGGATTCCACAGACTCATTGGGATTGCGGAATATGTCGAGGATCCGGTTGTGAAGCTTGCAATTACACAGGTAAGCAATATCCTACAAGCGTGGAAGAATTAATTAATCCAAAGTTTAAGGAAGCTTCAAAATCAAACTCTTCGAAATTTCATGGGGCGGGTAGAGAAGATATAGATGTAAGGATGTTAGGAAATGGTCGCCCTTTTATCTTAGAACTCAAAAATCCAGTGATTAGACATCTTGATTTAAAAAAGCTAAAAAAAAATGTAAATAAAAAAAATAAAAAAAGAATAAAAATTACTGATTTGAGATATAGTTCCAAAGATGAAGTCAAGCAAATCAAGTTTAAAGCGGAAAAGGTTAAAAAACAATACCTTGCATTAGTTGAAAGCCCCAATTTAAATTTTTCAAAGGACCAATTCTTATTATTTCTAAGGAAATTCGATAATCAGATAATTGGGAAGACTATTCATCAAGAAACCCCATTAAGAGTCTCTCACCGCCGTGCTGATAAGATAAGAGAAAAAAAAATTTATAACGTAGAGGGAACATTCATAAAACCATCAATTTTTAAGTTCTTAATTGAAACCCAAGGTGGGACTTACGTAAAAGAGCTTATCAACGGGGATCAGGGAAGAACAAATCCCTCTTTTTCAAAAATCTTTGGAACTCCTCTAATTTGTAAGGAATTAGATGTAGTTCATATTGGTCAGTAAATTGGGCCTTTTATCTAAAATGAAAAACTAAATAAACTATCTTTCACATAATTACTAAATTATAAATTTAAAGAACTTTATTACGGAGTGCTGTATTACCGAAACTAAAGATACAATAAAAGTTCTCAGCAATTTATTGGTGTTCGAAAATGACCCTTCATAAAGGATATAGGAATAAAACACGCAAAAGACACAGAAGAAATACTAGAGACAAAGGACTTGGCTCAATAGAGAAATATTTAATTGATTTTGAAATAAATAATAAGGTAGATATTATAACTAATTCTTCCCAACATAAACGTGGAATGCCTCATAGAAGATATCACGGTTTAACTGGCACTATTATTGGAAAACGGGGAAGATGTTTTGAAGTTCAAGTTAAACAAGGAAATTCAACAAAAAAGTTAATAATAGGAAGAGAACATTTAAGACTGAATTCATCATCACTTAAAGCAATATAAATGATCATATGAGAAAATTATGTCAGGCCGAAAATTAAATGAAAGGACGGTATCTGTTCCAGAAGTTAAGAAAATAATGGAAGATGTTAAAACAAAGATTGAAGAAATTGATATGGAAGAAGGAATATCACACTTTCAAGAGATAACATATAATTACGTAAACAAGTTTGCTAAAATGAGTGAAATAGATGCAAAAAAAATCCAAAAATTCTTAATGGAAAAATATGAGATTGAGGAAGTTTATGCAATTAATATTGTTAATATTGATCCTCAAACCGTCCCAGAATTACGTATGATATTAGAAAAAAGTGTCAATGGAAAAAGTTTAAACGATGATCAACTCCAAGATCTTCTATACCAAATAGACGAACTTAAATCATCGTAAAGTAATACTAATTTCTTAATTAACAAATTTGAACTTTTCATAGCGAAGAATTTAAAAAGTCTTAAATCTATAAATTTTAATGAGAAATCCTTTTTAAAAAAGGAATATTTAAAATAAAAATTGATTATGGATATCTGGAAAGTTAAACAAAATCAAAGTTGGTGTGAATGGAAAGATCTCGAGATCGATACAGACGGTCACCTCGAAGAGATAATTATAGAAGGAGAGACTCGGGGGGTAAAAAGCAATTTATTAAGAAATTTCGAGAACTTATCATACTAGATCTTCTTTTACATGGCCATCCTGAGGAAGACAAGCCAAGTTGGTCAAAAACTCCACTCGCACAAGTTATTACATTTCCAGATTTTGTACTTTATGAGGTAAAAATCAATAGAGATTCAGATATTAAAGTGCAAGAAAAAAATACCTATGAAGCATTCCTCAAGCAAAATAAATTAAAGGACGTCCTAAAAAAAATCGATTATGATGATCTAACTAATACTTCAAAAGCATTGATACAACCTATACTTGAACAAGAAGTAATGAATTATGAAGAGGAATTTATCAATTTCTTTAATAATTCAACAGCAATCACCCCTCGGATGCACGCTTTAAAACTATTACCTGGTGTGGGCCAAAAGCATATGTGGGAAATTCTTGAAGCAAGAAATCGACAAAAGTTTACAACATTCCAAGATATCTCTGATAGAACCAGTATCTCTCATCCTGCGAGATTAATTGCCCAAAGAATTATTAAAGAATTGGAAAGAGAAGGAGTAAAATATTACTTATTTTCGAAGACTCAGAAATATGAATGAATACGATGACTCTAAAAGAAACTATTTCAGTTCTTAAAAAGCTTGATATCAAACCTTCAAAAAAACTCGGACAAAACTTTTTAGTTGATAAGAATGTCTTAAAAAAAATCCTCTTAAAATCAAACCTTACTACCTTGGAGACTGTCGTTGAAGTTGGAGCAGGTTTAGGGACATTAACAAGGGAAATATCGAAAATCGCAAAAAAAGTAATCTCATATGAAATTGATAAAAGATTATATGATTATTTGATGCTTGAATTATCTGTTTATGATAATATTGAATTAATCAATGATGATGTATTAAAGTCAGAAATCCCTCATCATGACAAAATTATTTCAAATACACCCTATACAATAACTGGTCCCTTATTAGAAAAGTTATTTTATCATCCTAAATCTTGTCCTGGAACGTTAATCATAGAAAAATCTATTAGCACAAAATTAGAAAATTATAAAGATTACCAGAATTTTTCTCGAATAGCAATCACTTTCAATGCTTTTATGATTTGTACTGAAACTTATGATGTGTCAAGAAATAGTTTTTTTCCGCGACCAAAAATCAATTTAAGTCTAATAAATATTGTTCCACGACCTAAAACTAAATCATTTCTCCTAGAAAGTCAAACTAGGCAATTTTTCATTAAATTCATATCTGGATTAACTCAATATAAAAATAAAACAATCTCAAATGCAATAGATTTATTCATAAAGAACGAAACATCTCTGAATCTGTCAAAATCAGAAGTAAATCATTTAATTAATACAATGCAAATCGAAAAACAAAAGCTTTTTATGCTCGATACAGAAACCCTTATCAAAATATGTGAAAAGTTATATCAATTTATAGGTTAAATGAGATGGTTAGTATGAATTTTCAAGATCCTATTATTAATAACATATTTAAAGATGTTTACTCTCCTTCTGATGATTCTTATCTGATTCTTGATTTTCTAAAAAATGTAATCACGGATTACAAATTTGATGATCTCCCCATTCAAGAGATAAAACAAATTCTAGATATGGGTACTGGTACTGGTATAATTGCTATTTTTCTTGAAATGGTTAAATCAAGGGTTAATTCACTTCAATGTAGGATTTATGCTTCAGATATCATCCCAAATGCAATCCATAGCGCAAAGTTAAATGCAAAATTAAATAAAGTGAATAATAGAATTACATTTATTGAATCTAACCTTTTTAAATCGTTTCCTCAAGATTTAAGTCACTCTTTCGATATTATTATTTTCAATCCCCCCTATCTACCCTCCATTGAAAATTCTGCGAAAAAATATAGAGATTACACATGGAATGGAGGAGATACTGGATTAGAAATAATACATGATTTCTTTAAACAAGTGAAAAATTTTCTTTCAAATCGTGGTGTAATTTACTTCATTTGTTCAAGTAATTCCCTTGTTAAATCACTTGTAACTCAATTAACTTCAAATAATTTTCTTGTTGAAGAAGTAGATAAAATTCATTTTTTCTTTGAAGATATCATATTAAATAAAGCCAAAGTTAAGAATTAGAATGGTCTTCTAGTTCTTCTTTTTTCAATTAACTTAATACCATTCTTGGTTAAGCTCCTTTTTAGACTATTAAAAAGGATGTTTAATTCTGCGGATTTAAAGACTGCTCTTCTGTGAGCTTCAATTTGGGGGATTGGTAAACCATAATGATTATTATAACTTGAAATAGGCAGAATTATGGAACTAATCAGGTCTGCTTTTTTTGATGCTTCATCTAATGTATCATCTTCATCCATTAAGTATTCGATTCTGCAAGGAGTATCATATTTTGCTGTTTTGAGATAAAATGCATAGAAATTATGGGGAAAATAATATGGAATTTCTCTTTTAATACTTGTCTCACGAATTTTTTCGATATCATTTTTACAGTTAAATATGCAAGATCGTTCAGATTTACGTAAAAACCGGTTATAAAAATCCATATCTGAGAAATAATCTATAACTTGACGGTAATTTACTTTAATAAAATCAGTTAAGTGATGCATATTTGGTTTTAATAATTGTATTCCACTTCTTAATGAATGAATGAGTGCTGAAGTTCTCGTATCTTTAATTGAACCAATAAGAATGACACCTTTTTCATGACAATTAGAATACAGTTTTCGATACTCTCTCAGAAGCATGTCATATTTCTGGGAAATTTCAAGATCTTTTCCAAAAATTAGATTTATTGGCATTAGAACTATAGAACCATCTATGATAATAAGATCAATATTATCTGCTTTTTCAATTAATTCGTTTAATAGACTAATTTCCATGAATTTCATATCAATTGAGGTGTATGCTTCAACAGTAGACTCATCTCTATTAAGATAGTTTCCTTGTACCCTGTAATTATTAAATCCACTTAAATCAGGATAGTATTCTATTTTTGAAGAATGATTTTCATAAAAATAATACCTCACACAAATTGCCTTTAGGAACGAAAAATCAACATTCATGAATTTTTTGACAACAGAACTTCCATCAACGCTTACTACATTTAATCCACTAATATTTGCAGGTTTTATAACCTTATTTAGAATGTTTTCCTTGATGAGAAATCCTTCATCTCCATAGAATTCAGAAAAATCTAGTTCTTTTAAGTTCTTTCTAATAATCTCTATAAAATTTTTCTTAAATTTTTCAATCTCTATGTATTCTTGCGCCAAATCCTTTAGATCTCGCAGAAGTAGTTGTTCTTTAGTTAATCCTAACATCTCACTATCATATTTTTTATTAAAATCCCCTTCTGGATCTCGATCTTCGAAAAACGTAAACGTGTTCTTAATTGTCATTATTGTTCAATATAAAGGAGATAATAATAATAATGATGAGAGATTTAGTTTAATAATTTTCAGAGTAAATATAAGCTCTCTTAATAACAATGTTAAGTCAAACTGGAAGTAATAATCTTTTATTAATTCTTATTACGTTTCTAGAGTTACTTTTATTAGCAATTCCAATCACTTTCATCTATTTTCTCAAAAAAGAACCCCTCTCATATCAACTAAAAATTATGGGGTTTGACTATTCACAATATAACCTTAAAAGGGTCCTAATTTGCATATTTGAAGGCATTTTGATCGGTAGCTTATTTTTATTAATCGCAAATTGGTTAATTTATAGCTCTGAAATAATTGTTTCATATGTATTTGGAGATGCTTTTATTCAAGATGCAATAAACAATGCCATCAATGTAGAACCAACGAGACCAAATCCCTTGGAACTTACCATAATTGTTATATTACAGTTTCTAATTGTGGGTCCATGTGAAGAGGGTTTTTTTCGAGGATTCTTATTTAAAAAACTTCGAACAAAATTAAATTTTATCTTGAGCTTGTTGCTCTCTTCAGCAACTTTCGCATTTTATCACGTTCCACCTTTCATAGTTCCTTTTTCTACTATTATCTTCTATTTTGGGTACTTCTTTGCTCTTGGTATACTGCTTACGCTCTTATACTCACTTAATAGAGGGTTGTTATTACCATGCATCATCACGCACTCGATCTTTAATATGATCGTGTTAATCACGTGAATCAAGCTTTCAAAAAAGTAACTTTTTAAGAAGAAAGATTAAATAATACTAGAGATAATGTTTATTAAACGAAATTGAAGTAACAACTGAATTTAAAACAAACTATCGAGATTCTTTTTTATTAGAATTTTTATTTAAAAATGCTCAAGAAATTATAGATTTGGATAAATTAATTTGACCGATTTTGATTATACCTTCAAGGTAATGATGTTGGGGGATGCATCTGTAGGGAAAACATCACTCACAATAAGATATATTTCTGGATTCTTCCTTGAAGATCTTAAATTAACGATCGGGGTAGATTTTTATTCTAAAAACATACTATTTCGTGATAATAGAGTAAAATTACAAATCTGGGATTTTGGAGGAGAAGAAAGGTTCCGCTTTTTGCTTTCTCAATATTGTAAAGGGGCTAATGCCGCATTTTTTTTGTATGATATCACAAATGCAAGAACATTAGAACATTTATCTGCTTGGACAGATCTTATCCGTAAACATGCTGGGCAAATTCCAATCATGTTGATCGGTTCAAAATTGGATTTGGCGGAGTTTCGAGCCGTTGAGAGAGAAGAAGGAATAAACGCAGCTAAAAATCATAACATTTCTGCTTTCATCGAATTATCCTCGAAAACAGGACAAAACGTTGAAGAAGCCTTTAAAACGATGGCAGAAATTCTTTTTGAAACGTATGGGGAAGATTAAAATTTAACTTGGTTGAATAATAATTTTATTTGAATTATATTTTAAATATAACACTTGAAATTTTAGTAAATCGTATCTATGTCAAATAAATACTCAATATACTCAACTGGAGATACTAAAGAAATTATTACTTATTTACAATTAGGCACAAAAATTCCTAATCTTTACGATTTTTATGACACTATTTACCATGATTTAGAATATTTTAGTACTCAAGCCTGGATTGTGAAAGATGAAGGAAATCCAATTGGATTTTGCCTAATTTTTTATCATAATAGTGAAGAATTATATTTTGGATTTTTTAACATTCTTGATCACAATGAATTTTGTATTGAATTTTTAATACAAGAATTAAAAAAATATGCTGAAAAAAATGGATTTCAAAGAATTAGAGGTCCTATTAACATTCCAACCATAATTTTTGGTTGGGGTTTTATGGAAGCAGGTAGTAGAGGAGATTTATTTATTGGCAAACCCTTAAATCCTCCTATTTATCAAAAACTTTTTCTCAAACAAGGATTTTTAATACGAACAAGACAAAATACTTGGGAAGGCAAAATCCCTAATTTGAAGCCCTTTCTCACAATTTATGACCTTTCTAAATATGAATTTTTCAATTTTCAGAGTTGGGAAAAATTTGACTCTTTTATTGACCAATTTTTCCTTTTATCAGCAAAGAATTTAGATCCCGAATCTGTTTTAACTCCTTGTATTGATAAATTATTTCCGAATTATATTAATTTCACAAAAATGTATGGCAAAGAATTTTTTTTTTCCTTTGCAAGAGTTAAAAAAACAAAAGAAATGGTTGGAACGATTGCTTGTTTACCTAATCCATTCAGAAAGAATTTTTTAGGAAAATTGGATTCATTTGTAATATTTTCAATAGCTGTAAATAAAATTCACCGAAAAAACGGTATAGGATGGGGATTATTGGATTATGTTTTTACCAAAGCTTATAGACAAGGAATAAATTTTATGTCTGCTCCAATTGAGAGTACTCAAGATGCAACTAAATATATGTCACACAAAGGAGAACTTCAAAAATCTCGTTCTCATATTATATTAGAATACAAAGTAGAATAAATTTAAAAATCAAATCTAAAATTTTAACCATTGTTTAAGTATTGAAAATGAACTTTAAATATTCTCCAAATAATTAAATATTAAAGTAAATCTACTTTCTTTATATTTTAATGCTATTTCAAGAGATTGTTGGCTTAGTAAGAGTTATCCTAATTTTAATTCCACAACCAATATTGGGAATTATATTTCTCTTTTTGGCTTTTAAAATTCTAAAAAGAAGGTCAACTCGAATCTCCATAACTCTTAGTGGCTTCTACATTTTAATAGGTGTTGCAATGTTCTTAAACGTAGTATTTCTCCTTCTTTCTTCAACTCTAAACGCAATATTATTGCTAGGAATTTACTTCTTTATTCTTTATTTTATTCTTACCTCATTTATTTTTGTAAGCTTATTTATAATTCAAATGAATAGAGCTCAAGATTTTACTTTAAAAACTCAGATATTAATTATTTTGATTTATGCTATTTTGTCATTTTTACTATTAATGTATCCAAAAGGAATCAAATTAAGCAGTGAAACGAATTGGTTACCAATCTTCAGTTGGGAATTTTTGGTAGTTTTTTATGTTTATTTTACTGCGATTATTGTAATTCCTACAATATACTTTTCCACTAAGCTTTATCATAAATTTAAAGATCCAAATCTTAAAAAGAGATTGCGTTTTTTAATTTCAGGTACTTTTGAAGGATTTATTGTTATTTACGGGACAGCTTTATTTAATACCTGGCAAGAACCACTATTTAAATTTGCTTGGAGTTTGATTACTGTAGTATTATTGTTCTCATTAAGTATCTTTATCTATTATGGTATTGGATCCAATCTTTGAATATTTAAATTTTGAAATTAATCGATTTCATACGAAAATAATCATATCCTACAATTTTCGGTGCTAATATCTTTTCTTTGATCCCTAATATACCAGAATATATAATTTCAAAAGTGATGTAAGATGCAGAAATCCTTACAATCGGGGCTAAAGAAACTAATGGTCTTTTTCCTTCTAACATCTCTCTAAACACTCCTTTTTGACGATTGTAAATGGATCGAATCTCGGGAAACTTTAAAAGTATCGATAATAATGATTGATAAAAATTCTTCCTAAAATTGGGATTCTTTTCTAATTCTTCTATTGAAATCTCGTTTGTATTAAGTTTGTAGCACGTTTCATAATCAATATTCTTATTAGTAAACCACCAAACCCATAAATATGGAATCCCATATGATTCAATAACATCAATTTTATTTTGCTTACAAAATCGGGTC
>Ga0315542_1000773_pt1 | contig 20409 bp, 17 predicted proteins | sample SalMarSW160120MG_FD_202541 | JGI IMG/M metagenome (GOLD analysis project Ga0315542, IMG submission 202541) | Salt marsh sediment microbial communities from the Plum Island Ecosystem LTER, Massachusetts, United States - Salt Marsh Sediment SW1601-20 ... | reverse complement strand
GGAATTTTCTCCTTATCCGAATTGGAGCGAGCTGAAGTTCGAAGTCAATAAGGACACGGCCGGATTAGAATTAAACCTTTCTGAATGAGCAGAATCGATAACTTCAATACTTTTTCGTCCGACAGCGAGCCGGCACCCCATTCGTGACATCCGGGACGCCGGTAAAAATTCTCCTTTTTACCAGCATCATCCCTGGCTGCACATGCACCGTCATCTGTAGCCATGCCTTCCCGCGTTGCCGACCGGACGAATCGGTTCGCCAGTTTCATAACGTTAATGGATGTTTGTTCGAATAGTTTATTCATGTTATCAGGTTCCATTCAAGTAAAATATTAATAAAAAAATCAGCCTGCTCTCATGAAAAAATAGAAACTGAGTGCTGTACTGGGCGGCGAAGTTCAACTGCCAGTATCATATCTATGACACGGACGTATTTGTAAATGTATTTTTTTCTTGATCGGCATCTGCCATCAGATATATGACATAGAAGATAAAAATGAGTCGAGAGTGTTCCCATCTACCACTGCTAAAAAACCTGCCGGTCACTGATCCGGGTTAGGAGTGAAACGCGATGGCTGAGACACGTGTTGGCGAACAGATTTTTGAAAGGTTTCCGAGCTTCAGGCGGGGCATCGTCGTAGCCCGCAAAATGAACAATCATGGACCGTCCAAGGAGCTCGAGGCCCTTCTAGATGAGGCGCTTGTCAGTGTAGCTGCCGCGCCCATCGATCTGACAGCGGATTCGAGAACAGCTGTGTGGAGCGAAACCTACCGTGAGCTGGGATGCAATCCAAAAAAGTTCCCGCCTGCACATCTGGCTCTCCTGAAACGCATCCAGAAGCCCGGCGTCTCCCTGCCGTTCATTAACAAAGCCGTGGCCATCATGAACGACAATTCTATCCGGGGGGTCCTGCCTGTCGGCGGAGACGATTTAGACCGGGCCGGGACAACCCTTGAGCTCCGTCCTGCTGACGGAAGTGAACGGTTCACACCCCTGAATGATCCGGACAAAACTGAACATCCTGATCCCGGAGAGATTATTTACATGGTCGCGGAAACCCGGGAGGTCATGTGTCGAAGGTGGAACTGGCGCAACGGTTTTCAAACCCGAATCACCGAAGACACAGAAGCCATGCTCATGAACATCGACGGACTTGGCGAAGACAGTGAGGAGCGGACCGCTTCCATACGAGATCGGGTCGCCCGAATGCTTGTCCAATACTGCAGCGCCGAAGTCGAGACAGCCCTCTTGAGTCCTGCCGCACCATCCTTTTTGTTCGATCTGTAAAGTAGATACCAAACCGCAGGTCACGTTAAGAAGGCTGTGCATATATACCCTTTTGCCAGTGTCTTCACAGCCCATGGTGTGACCCTGCGGGCTCATTTTGCCTTCAGGTTGAACATGTCCGAGATGAGGGGCGCTCCCTTGACCTGGTGGAACAGAGCCATGACAACGTGGCCTACAAAGTATACCCACATGAAGCCGGCCATAAAAGAATGGATATTCTCCACTCCTTTCACGAAAGGCGACATGGAACCGTCCGGGGCTATGCCGAAAAAGAGCGTTGCGCCGGTCAACACCATGGCAGAAACTGCCAGCAATCCCAATCCATGGACAGCGCCCGCAAGGGGAACGGTCTGGGTTTGCTGATCAGGAAACTGTCCGCGGAGCCATAGCGGGAGGGCCTTCACATCGGCCATCAGCGCTTCGAATCGCGCCTTGGAAAACCAGGGGAACAGGTGTCCCCATCCTCCGGTGATGTGACCTCCGAGTCCCCACAGCCAGTGAAGGACCACAATAACGAAGACGCTTATGCCAGACCAGCGATGCACAATGAAAAGGGAGTGGAACATTCCCGCAACGCTCTTCCCGGGTTCGGGGACATCCATGAGCTGACTGCTTGAAAGCTGGATTACCACACCGAGAGCTATGCCGGCGTGAAGCCAACGAATCACACGATCATATTTCATGCTCACCTCCAGGCGCTGAGTGCTTCACTGCCTCCTCAGGCATTCTGACGATCTCAGTCATAGTCACCGGTCTTGGTTCCTTCGGGTATCGGTACCGCCGCATAGTCCGGATGTACCATGTTCATCCCAATAATTCAACAGAATGCTGTAGAGTTGAATAGGGTAGGGAATGTATTTTCAGGAAAGGGATGTGGTATTCTTGGCGCAACCCGGTTCAGGCCCCCACATCCCCATGTCATGGGCTGCAATACCAAAAGCGCAGGGAAGACATTCAATTTCTTGCATCCGCCAGCCTTCCACCATGCTCATGGCGCATTGCAAGCTTTTCGAACATTACGGCAAGACCGGTCCCAATGCGGTAAATGGATTCAATCGGGAGATTTTCTTCGGCGTTTGCATCGAAAAACAGATTCAAAGTAGATGGCAGCCCGTCCTCAGGTTTCCAATAGCAAACCAAGAGAGGAATTTTGGGCAGAGGATACAATACCATCGAAATATCCGATTGAAATTGGTTTTGCACCTGTTTCCCGTTGAAAATGTGAATCAAATCCTCAAAAAAGTCGGTATAGGTGTCAGCGAGTTTCTTTAAAGGCTCTTCGCACCGTTTGACGAAGAAGTTATCCCATCCTTTGCCGCCTTTAAGCTCTCGAAAAGGAACCCATTTGCCTGTGGAGGGAAGCCCCTGTCCTTTCAATAAATAATCGAGAACAGGTTTTGCCACCCATGGGTTGATATGGATATCGGAAAATAATCTGCCCTCGGAGTCCACGCTGAAGTCTTTTCCCAGGACCTTAATCGTCAATTTACCGTTGGCGTATCGCCCGCCGGCACGTTCAGCCGCCGCAGCCAGATCAATACCTCTGAACTGTTCTTTAAGCAGGACCATAGCCTCGTCATCGTTTTCCAGGGACGCTCCGGGTTCAATCCCCGTTCCGCTATACTGTTTGGCAATATCCGGGTCCACCCGCGGGCAGTCTCCCAGGATTTTTTCACCCCTACATACAGCAAGGGCAAAAACCAGGCATGTGGCGAAGCCGCATTCCCGGCAATTGGATTTGTCCAGTAACCGCAATATTTCGATCGTATTTTTCGGCGTTTCCATTATCCGAAACCCCTTTCTTCCTCGCCTCTTTTTAAATTAAGTTATCATAGGGCGAGTGTCCAATCATTATTGGCAGAGAGGGTGCGGTTTCTGCGGAAGGAAAATGACGCCTCACAGGACATGCAACAATGGAAGGGGCATGATGAGAATGGCTGCGGTCAGGACGATTCCCGAAATTTTCTGAAACAGGGTGCGCTTATTTTAGCGATGATAAGGGCTTCTCCCTTCCAGTGGTTTATCCCAACGTTTTTCTTGCTGACCGGACTTCGTACAGGGCCTGATCCTCGCAGACCTGCAAATGACCGGAGCTGTCTGAGATAAGTTTTTCAAATATCAATTCCGTGTCAAAGAAGAGATTGCTGCCCTCCTTTTTCAAATACCGTGCAGCCATTCGACAATATTCAGGTTCAATATCTATACCGATACTGTTTCTTCCGTTTCGAAGGGCCGCTACCATCGTCGTGCCGGTGCCGCAGAAGGGATCGAGAACCGTGTCCCCGTGGAAGGAAAACATTCTGACCAACCGCGTTGCAAGCTCAAGAGGGAAAGGGGCGGGATGAGTTCTGGTCGAAGCGCCGGTGATATTCCATATCTGCTGAAACCAGGAGTTAAAGTCCTTTCTATCGATCCTGCTTAATTCCCTCTGCTCCTCGGTTGGTTTCCGATAGCCGCCGGGCTTTCTTTGCATCAAGATGAATTCCATGTCATTTTTTATGATTGCATTCGGTTCATAGGGCTTCCCCAGAAATTTTGATCCGTTTTCGACTTCAAAGCTCGCATTGGCGATTTTATGCCAGATGATCGGATTGAGGTTATCAAATCCGATTTTACGGCACAAAACAGAAATGTCTGCGTGCAATGGAAAAACAAGGTGCCGTCCGAATCTCCTCCTTGAAACGCACACATCGCCCACAACACAGACCAGCCTGCCTCCCGGTACCAATACTCGGAACACTTCTTTCCATACTTTTTCAAGTTCCCTCAAAAATGACTCATAGTCGTTTATGTGCCCCAACTGGTCCGGATTCTCATTGTAACGTTTCAGGTTCCAATAGGGTGGCGACGTGACCACCAGATGTATGGACTCATCCTCCAAAAACGTCAGGTCCCGGGCATCCCCATTAATCAGCCTCTGAAAGGTCTTATGCTTACCCGTTTTCATACAAAGGCTCCAATGTGGGATCTGAGTAATTTGAGGAAGATTGTACATGAGAGATCGTCAGCAGGTTCTTGATACACACCTTTCGAACCAGTCTCGCTTTCGGAGGTCATGAATGATGCTGATGTATAATGCCGCTCGAGAACAAGCTTACGGCAAAAGAGTTCGTATCTTTTCATGTACGATGCACCAACAAATTCTGGGAACACTTTGAAATGTGGCTCTTTGACTTTGACTGGGCGCACCGAAGCGTCACAATCCTCAAGCATGAAAAAATACCCGAGAAAGGGCTGAACTCCGCCATTAAAAGCTCCTTCCCGAAAAGCCGTCCAAAGATCAAGGGCGCTGCCCATCGCTTCTTCTGTTCTATTGTTGAAGTTGTTGCCAAACGAGGGACCTACTTGTGACTTTGCTTCAATTGCCGCGACCAAATGTCCATCTTTGACTACAAGGAGGTCCCATTCTTTCGTGGGCCTGAAGAAACCCGGCAGCTCAAGCCGTCTCTTTCTGAATACGTATTTTTCGTCCATTCCCGTATCGGTAATCATTTCGGTGAACAGACGGATGAAGCCGTCCATTTGAGCACCACCGGTAACCGCGCTTCTCAGCCCGGCATCGGAGACCCCTCTCTTTTTCTGGCTGTCTCTTTGTGCTTTGCGTGTTTGCCAGTAGTGAGCGACTGCTTCCGAAATGTGATTTTCAAAGTTATCCATCAGCCTTGTCATAGATCATCCATTTTTCTTTCGAGAACCGCAGATAAATTCAGAGGCTACCATACTATCATCGCTTCTTGGTCCAACGCTCCTGCCCTTGCCATTCGTGCCATATGGGAAAAGAATCAAACGCTGTGGATTTTGTCAATACTTAAGTAAGCGGTCTATGGAATTTGCGATTCAATGGATCAGGGAGAGATTTTAAAAAGGTCGATAAAGAAGATCTTGCGGATGAGGTGAAGAAGGAGGTTCATACTGCAAAATCTTTCTCTGTTTCACATCGATGGCAACCACATCAAATTCACGCTCATATCCCCCTTTTTCTCTTGGCCCCAGCAAAAACGTTTGTTCTCACAAACAAACCCTTATATTCGAGCCATTCTGAAATCAAGGCTTCAAGGAAATTGACTGCCATTTTTTTCACTTTCTTTTTTGGGGATATCGCCCGGGTTCATTGAAAAACGTTATGTCGGCATAGCCGGCATGAATTTTACCCGAATGGGGAATACCCTCCGGGATGTAGTAGCGGTCGCCTTTTGTATATGTTTTCTTTTCGCCATTTATTACCAGGTCGATTTTACCTTCCAGTACGAAGCCAACCTGCGCAGCGTGCGAATGCTCGGGCAGATCCACATTGTCTGCAAACTGCATGAATATTATTTGGTGGTTGTCTGATTGAGAGAGATATGCCGTGAGTCCGTTGATCGGGATATCGGCTTCGGGGAGATTTTCGATTGGTTGAGGAAAGATTTTTGACATAATTTCTCCCTTAGAGAGTTGATCGAGGTTATATGGGCAGGGGAGAGGTTCTGCTGTGTTCCGGCGGAGGCGCGCCCTCATACGCTGAATCGCAGATTCAACATCACGCTTTTCCTCTCATATTTGAGACAGGAATGCAAGGAACAATGGTATCGGACGCCATTTTTGCTAAGCCTTGGTATTTATAATCACGGTGGCAAGTTTCATCTGCAGTTCATTCACCACAGAGCCGCAGAGAGCACAGAGAATGTTGATTTTTTGCCCATCAGGAGATGAAGATAGACAAAGACAACATGTCTCGATGAATGGAATAGAATCGTCTCGGCTTATCCTGAGAATTGCGGTTACCAATATTTGTCCTACTGTTTACATATGCCAATGAGTAGTGTTTCAGACTGTTCCTTATATGCGGTGCTGGGACATTGTTTCGGTGGAATGCCTGTTTCGCTCAAAAACGCTGGATTCCGGATCAAGTCCGGAATGACGGACAAAGGAAAGGCATTGATGACGCACTACACTAGCGCTCGTCTCCGGGTGATTTTTTGATTGTCTATATCTTGTAAAAACTGTCTCATTTGATTATTTTGAATGAAGAACAAAAAAAATAAATATTTAGCTTGCTATTACGTATAAAGAGCGTTTATAATACGTTTTATCAATTAAGTCCTGCTGCAAATTGGCGGGAGGGTTTCTTTCTGCAGGAAATGACCGTTTATTCGAGGCTATCATCCTTCAGTTTGCGACGTTGAAATTTTTGAAAGGAGGATGATGATATGGCAAACGGAACAGTGAAGTGGTTTAATGACCATAAAGGTTTTGGGTTCATCGAGCAAGAAGACGGACCGGATGTATTTGTGCATCACAACGCAATCAATGCGACCGGTTTCAAATCCCTCAGTGAAGGCGCGCGAGTTACCTTTGAAATTGAGCAAGGGCCGAAAGGTCCGTCGGCTGCCAACGTGACCGTCGTCTAATTGCTTTTAAGGCAATGAAAGGCATTCCCTGTGAAATAGCGGGGGATGCCTTTTTTGTGATCACCATCCAAGCGCAATGATTCCGGCTGAGACTCTTTTCCCTGTTATCACAAAACCTATCGATCCGGCTACCGATCAGAATGGAAACGCCCTGGTAAACAGGGCCTCCAGCGAATAGATCTTTACAAGATTGCATTGATACGCAAGAATGTCACAGCGTGGGCTCTGACGGAGAGCCTGAAAGAGTGTAAGAGCTGAATTCCTGAAAGAGAAAGGATATAAACCGCCGTCGGGCATCAGCAGGCGGGAGTTTTTAAAATATTCCGGTGCTGCCGGAGACGCATTACTACTGAGTTTGTGCATGGAGGTACGACAATGGCCAGCCCAAAAGGTCAGGTCGCGTTTGTAAACACAGAGGATCGAAAAGAAGGTGTTCTCTCATCCATAAAATGCATGAATATCAACCCTGCCGAAAACAAACATGTTCTGATCAAACCCAATTTCAACACCGCGGACCAGGTTCCCGGATCCACCCATACCGAGACCCTGGTATCACTGGTTGAAGCGGTTTGGGCAATGGGAGCCAAATCCATCAGCCTCGGGGAACGAAGCTATCCGCCGACCCGTAAGGTGATGGAGCAAAAGGGGATCATCCCGCTCATGAAGGAACTGGATGTCAAAATCATTGATTTCGACGATTTGGAACCAAGAGAGTGGGTTGAGGTCAGACCTGAAGACAGCCACTGGAAAAATGGTTTTAGAGTAGCGCGCCCGATTCTCGAAGCGGAATGTCTGATTTCAACCTGCTGCCTTAAAACCCACCAGTACGGCGGGGTGTTCACCATGTCGCTGAAACTGCATGTAGGCGTGGTTCCCACGAGTCGGCACGGTTTTGACTACATGCAGAAACTGCATGAATCGGCCTTTCAGCAGGAGATGATCGCGGAAATCAATATGGCCTTCAAACCTCACCTGATTGTTCTGGACGGGATTGACGCCTTTGTGGACGGGGGACCTATGACCGGAAAGCGGGCAAAGGGAAACGTATTCCTGGCATCGGATGATCGGGTGGCCATTGATGCGGTTGGGGTAGCTGTTTTGAAGTCGCTGGGCAGCAATACTCAGATCATGCAGCCGAAGATTTTTGAACAGAGGCAGATTGCCCGTGCGGTCGAGCTCGGCCTGGGGGCTGCATCGCCGCGGGAAATCGAAGTGGTTGCCGCCGACGACCGGAGCCGTGCATACCGGGACCGGGTAGTGGAAATATTGAATCAAGGCTGATATTTCAAATGGGGGCGTTCGATAAAATTCAGTGACCTTTGCAAAACGCCCCCTTTCCTCGACCCATATTCTTTAGTGGGCACATGTTCTTGGCAAAAATACCGTTCTGAGATTCAAAGCAGGGGGGGAGACCAACAATCTACTTTTTACCAGCGTCCCCATCCACATCCAACGCAAGTACAGGAATAGAAACTATCTTGGACGTCAGTGATTGACATGGGGAAAATGAAAACCAGGTCAAAAATCATTGTGACAGTTGGTGTGGCCGTTTTGGCTTTTGCTGTGCTTTCGATGTCCGTCCTCTTCTACTACTACACGCACCCCCCCAAAATAAAAGCTGCCATAGAAAGACTTGTCTCAAGCTCGATGGGGGTGGCACTCAGCATCCAACGGATAGTCTATTCACGCAACCCGCTCAGGCTGGAACTTGAAGGAATTCAAGTTGAGCCGGGAAAAGCGGCGCGGGGCTTCTCCCTGGATGTGCCCGCGGGTGCAGCCGACTTTTCATTCGAAGGGTCATGGGGCCACAGGACCCTTGTTGTGAGAAACATCGAGGTATCCGGATTCATCTTTCATATTACTGAAAAGGCCGAACTCTCCGGGTTTGGTGAACCGTCCGCAAAACCTTCATTCCTTGGTAGCCTCTTGCGCAGGCTTTTTATGTTTTTCGTTTTCAGGCATGTGAGATTCCAGTCAGCGGAGGTCCATGAGGGTCTTGTATCCGTGCGATTGGGGGAACGGACGCTCCAGATAAACCGCATCCGTGCAAACCTGAAGGCAGGCCGCCCTCTTGAAATTTTTTGCGGAATGGAGGCCAAATGGCCCTCCCAAGGCTTACATCTTGCGGTTCCCCATGTCTCCGTAAAGGCGGACCAAGAACTATCCCTTGACGATCCTGAAATTGGCGGTTTCCTGAGCCTGAAAGGGGTTAGTTTTGAGAGCCCGATGGGCGGCGTCAGAGACCTGGAGGCAACAACAAAACTTCTCTATCAAGCCAAGGAAGGAAATCTTTCCTTTAGCAGTACGGAAGTTGTTTCCGGGCCGATTGATTTTAAGCATGGGACTCAGGAAATGATCTTTTCGTCAGGCATGCGCATCGCGACAGGAGGCGGAGTCCATTTCAGGAACAAGACGCTGCGTGCTGATCCCTTACAGATCACCCTGGGTGATGGCCTGCTGTTTGAGGGCTCGTTGGACGCAGGGTTCGGAACGCAGCTGGAGGTCTTGGTGAAGATTCTCAAGTCCAGTTTTTTCCCTGATCGTCTGCGTTCCGTCCTCCCTCGAGAAATCCAGACGCTCCCCGTGACGCTGATCGGTCCCGTCAACCTGACCGGCGACATTAAGGGCTTTCGTAAGCAGAACGGGGAAAAAACATGGACCTGGAAGGGCAATCTTCGCGCATTTTTCAAGCAGAATCACCTTTCATTGGTTTCCTCAGGCATCAGAGGCAACGGAAATATTGCCGGAGACGTCCGGGCAGAGGGTACTTTCCCCGACATCAAGGTCTCCGGCACGGTGAAGGCAAGCGATATTCTGCTTTCGGACACGGGCCTGGACCTGAGACCTTTCGCGGCTTCGCTCTCTTTTTCGGGCAGGTATCCGAGCTATGACCTCATGAACTTTTCCGTCCTTATTCCGGCGGCAAAGCGTGTGTACAAGGGGAGGGAATTTCTGGTTCGGAACCTGAGTCTGAAGGCCGGGGATGGCAAGGTGGATGCGGCAAATAGAACCCTCTTCCTGCCTGCTATTCGTATTGACTCTTCTCTTTTGAAAAACCTCCAGGCGTCCCTGACTGTTGAGAAAAGCGAAGTAGTTATGAAAATTAGGGGCAGGGAAACAGGTCTTCTTGAGTCGGCTCGATCACTCGACCTGTTCCCGTCCGGGTGGAAGGCATCAGGACTGGATGGTATGGAGGTTGAAGCACGACTGAAAAGGGAAGAAGGGTGCGCCTTGAGCGCGGAGGTGACTCTTGAAGGGCTTTCCTTTCAGAACCAGGAGGCAACCTGTATGGGAGAAGCTCTGGCTGTCAAAGCAGAAATGACAGGAAAGATTGCCTCGTCTTTTTCGAAGATTGAAGGCCGCGCAGTGGTTCAAGCTGACAGCGGAGAAGTCCTCTTTGACCGTTTCTACTTTAATCTTCAGAAGGACCCATTCGTCTGTTCAGGGGAGGGACAGTACAACGCGAGGGAGAGACGGTTTCGTCTGGGAGGAGCGACGCTCGGACTCAAGTCTGTCCTCCAGCTTCACGTGAATGGAGAACTGCGTGGGAGCGGCGCGGTCCGGAGCTTTAATGTTTCCATGAATATTCCCAGCACGCCGCTGGGGCCTGTGTTTAAGAAACTCCTGAAGGAACCTTTTCAGATGGAAAAACCGATCCTCACAGGCACCGACGCCGACGGGATCCTGTCGGGAAACTGCAGATTGAACAGGACTGGGTCCCGCTGGACGGCCAGGGGACGTCTGCTCTGGAAGAAGGGTACCCTTTCAATTGACAGGAACAGGGCTTCACTGGAAGGCATTGATCTTTCGCTTCCATTCTGGTGCCGGAACTACAGCGAAGAACAACCGGTGAAATCTCTGAAAGGGAACCTCTCCGTCCGGACTGTGAAAGTGTCCTACCTTCCTTTGCAGTCCTTAGGCCTGAACCTCCTTACAGGGCCGAATACCTTGTCCATACCCGCTTCCACAACTCTGAAGATCCCGGGCGGGAACGTCAGGATCGGACCTTTGATTACAAAGGGATGGGCCGACATGAGCCCGTCATGCGAGACGAGCATCAGTATGGATTCCGTCAGTCTGGGGCCTCTGCTGGCAAAATTAGAATTACCCATAAAAGGTGCCCGGGGAACCCTGAACGGCAACCTGGACTCCATTTACATTGAAAAAGGAATCATGAGGAGCAAAGGGCAGATGGATGCAAAGGTCTTCGGGGGAAGCATCGTGCTTTCCAATATCGGCGCATCGGGCTTGTTTACCTCCACCCCGGTCCTCAAACTGAATGTCCGATGGGATGACCTGGATCTTGCGGAACTGACAACCGGCAGCGGATTTGGAAAGATCCAGGGGGTGTTGAACGGTCATGCGAACCGACTCGAAATAGCGGAAGGCCAACCCCAGGGATTCGACCTGCTCCTGGAGACGGTCAAGAAAAAAGGCGTTCCACAGAGGATAAGCGTAAAGGCCGTTGATCATATCGCCGAACTAGGTGGGGGGCAGAGTCCTTTTGTGGGCGCCGCGGGGATGTTCGCGAGCCTCTTTAAAGAATTTCCATACGAGAAGATCGGCATTCATGCCACGCTGACAAACGATGTCTTCAGGATAAACGGCACCATCAAGGAGGAAGGCAGGGAATATCTGGTAAAAAGAGGTTTTATCTCGGGCGTGAATGTGATAAACCAGAATCCCGATAATAGCGTCAGTTTCAAAGACATGCTCAAGCGGTTGAAGCGTGTGGGCTCATCAAAGACCGGCCCGGTTGTCAGATAGGACAGGTAATGGACCGGGACCTTAATCCGCGATCCGGAGGATGAAATGAAAAAACAAAGAAGGATATTTCTGGGGGTGAGCTGCATCTCTCTGGTTATGCTGTTCGCCTGCGTCACCATTAACATTTACTTTCCGGCAGAGAAGGTCGAATCGGTGGCGGGAAAAATCGTGGATGATGTCAGGGGCAAAAAACCTCCGGCAGAAAAGAAGCCTTCCCCGGACAAGGACAGCCGTCTTCTTGAGAAAACACTGCTGGCTTTCACATGCTCCACGGCCTATGCCGATGAGGCCCTGACGGTGTCCAACCCGACGATCCGGGCATTGAAGCAGCAAATGAAAGACCGATACGCTCGCATGAAAACCTTCTACCTGAAAGGATTTCTCGAAGAGGGAAATGACGGTTACGTGAAAATAAAGAAGATCGGCGGGCTCGGACTCAAGCAGACAAGAGATCTCAAAAGTCTGGTCAGTGCGGAAAATGCAGACAGGAAGAAACTGTATTTGGAAATCGCCCGGGCGCTGAAAATTGATCCCAGCCAGGTGAACAGAATAGGAAACATCTTTGGAAAAGAGTGGCAGAGATCCGTGCGATAGACACTGCCCTGAAATGTGGTTTTCCAAATCATCGATTCGCTTTGTCAGGGGGTCACCCATCTTATCACACAAAACACCCCCTTTTGCTCAATTTTTGCGTCGTGCTCAAATCTTAGTCCTCGAAATACTCTCTGTGTTCTCTTGTCAAGCAAGGACAGGTTGTGTGGCTGAAACTTGCGCCTGCCTTGAACTTGAAAAGATTATGCAGCTGCCGTTCTGAACAGTGAGACGCAAGCGGTAACCCTCTCTCCGCAAGCTTGTTCTTCACCGAGTCGAGAAGATTAGAACCTACAATCAGGCATCAGCCGAAAACTGGTGCCAGGCGTGCACTATTCGTGAATGGGAAGTGCCTTCCGGTTGCAAATATTTGCGTTATTGTTTAAGTATTCCTTGTGCGGTACGTCGGTTCTTTCCATGAGGCGCAAGGATGCTGAATTCCGGATCAGGCCCGGAATGACAAAAAAGGAATATGACGTGCTGCATCAGGTAGAGAGTTAAAAAGCTCATGGATAAAAACAAGGTAACCTATTGTCTTCCATGTCTTTAAATAGCCGTCTTCATAGTATCCACAGGCGTATCCCGCATGCCATGCTCCGGGAGCAGGAGCAGGTAGGTATGCGTCTCGCAAGCATTGAGAAGAGGCTGCAGCGTGAGGGCAGGGCCGGGAAAGAAGTAGAGCGAGAGGTCGCGTCGCTAGAGCGGAGGCTTAGCCGATCAATCCGGGAGAGGGAGTCGCGTGAGGCGGGAAGACCGGATGTCTCTTATCCGGAGATGCTCCCGATCAGCGCGGCGAAGGATGATATCGTCCGGGCCATCATGGAAAACCAGGTAATCATCATCTCCGGGGACACCGGTTCAGGGAAGAGCACCCAGCTCCCCAAGATGTGCCTGGAAGCGGGCAGAGGGATTGCAGGAAAGATTGGCTGCACCCAGCCGAGAAGGATAGCCGCGGGTACCATCGCGCGCAGGATCGCCGAGGAACTGGGGGAAAACCTGGGAGAGTCGGTAGGATATAAGGTCCGATTTCGGGACAGGACGCCTCGGAGCGCCTACATAAAGATCCTGACCGACGGGATGCTCCTGGCTGAAACCCAGCGCGACCGGCGCCTCTACCAGTACGATACGGTGATGATTGACGAGGCCCACGAACGGACCATCAATATCGATTTCCTCTTGGGGATTCTCAAAACGCTGGTCAGGACACGGCCAGAACTCAAGCTGATCATCAGCTCCGCCACGCTGGACACGGAGAAGTTTTCGCAGTTTTTCGATGGCGCACCGGTTATCCTCGTGAGCGGCAGGACGTATCCGGTTGAGGTGCTGTATCTCCCCGCGGAAGGGGCGGGTCGGGAAGAAGATGAACTGGCGTACGTGGAAGCGGCGGTGAAGGCGGTTGATAAAATCATGAAAGAGATGTCGCGGGGGGACATCCTCATCTTCATGCCAACTGAACAGGATATCCTTGAGACCTGCGAGAAGCTCGAAGGAAGACAATACCGCAATATGGCCATACTGCCAATGTTTGCACGGCTCCCGTGGTCCCAGCAGAAAAAGATTTACAGGGTTGAAGGGTATAAGATCGTGGTGGCAACCAATGTGGCCGAAACATCTCTCACCATTCCCGGCATCAGGTACGTGATCGACACGGGTCTCGCCCGCATCTCGCGCTATATGCCCGGGACCAGAACCACCGCGCTTCCCATCAGGGCCATATCCCGGGCCAGTGCCGATCAGCGCAAGGGCCGGTGCGGGAGGGTCCAGAACGGGGTGTGCGTCCGGCTCTATGAGGAAGACGACTTCCTGGCCAGACCTGAATTCACCCTGCCGGAAATCATGCGCTCCAACCTTGCCGAGGTGATCCTTCGCATGATTGCTCTGAAACTTGGCGATATCACGGAATTTCCATTCCTGGACCGGCCGGGACAGCGAAGCATCACCGACGGCTTCAACCTCCTGACGGAATTGGGGGCTGTTTCGGGAAAGGGCAGAGAGACCACGCTCACAAAAAGGGGCCGCCTGATGGCCGGAATGCCGCTCGACCCGAGAATTTCCCGGATGATGATCGAGGCCCGGGTGCGGGAATGTGTGAAAGAGGTGGCTGTCATAGCCGCGGCGCTGAGCATCCAGGACCCCAGGGAGCGGCCAATGGAAAAGGCAAAGCTTGCCGATAAGGCCCGCGCCCCGTTCAAGGACGTTGCTTCGGATTTTATCACCATCCTGAATATCTGGAACCAGTACGGCCGGACGTCGGAAGGGCTCAAGAGCGGGAGCAGGATGCGGGCGTTTTGCAGGGACCACTTTCTCTCGTTCCCGAGGATGCGGGAATGGGTCCATGTCCACGACCAGATCCGTGCCATCATGGATGAGCAGAAAGAGTGGAAAGCGGAGCTCGACGGAGGGAGGGATAAGGAGGGGGCTTTTGAGCGGATTCACAAGTCGATCCTGGCCGGGTTTCTTTCAAACATCGCGGTAAAGAAAGAAAAAAACATGTATCAGGCGGCACGGGGAAGAGAGGTTATGGTGTTCCCGGGATCAACACTCTTCAATAAGGGAGCGCCCTGGATCGTTGCCGCAGAGATGGTCAAGACGTCCCGGCTGTTTGCCAGGACCGTGGCGAAGATCGACCCGGCCTGGCTGGAGGAGCTTGGAGGGGACCTCTGCAGGTCCACCTACTCCCATCCTCACTGGGAAAAAAGCCGGGGAGAAGTCCGCGCCCTTGAACAGGTCACCCTTTTCGGACTGGTCATTGTGTCGGGGAGGTCCGTATCCTTCGGTGGGATTGATCCTGAACAAGCCCACCGGATATTCCTTCAATCGGCCCTTGTGGAAGGGGATGTGAAGGAATCCCTTTATTTTCTCAGGTATAACAAGGGATTGTTTCAAAAGGTTCAAGAAGTGGAAGAGAAAATACGGCGGCGGGGAATCCTTGTGAGCGAGGAAGCGGTGGCCGACTTCTATTCCCGCCGGCTGCAGGGAATTAGTGATATCCGGAGCCTGAAGAAAATGATTCGGAAAAGGGGAGGAGATGATTTCCTGAAAATGAAAGAGAGCGATCTGCTCCTGGAAAGGCCGGGCGATGAAGAGCTTTCACTTTTTCCGAATCAGGTCGGGTTCGGCAACCGGCTTTTTGACTGCTCGTACAGGTTCGCTCCAGGCAGGGAGGAGGATGGAGTGACCGTCTCCGTCCCTTCCGGATTGCTGGCACTTATCTCCGCGGAGAAGCTCGAATGGAGCGTGCCGGGGCTTTACCGGGAAAAGATTACCGCTCTGGTGAAGGGACTGCCCAAGCGGTACCGGAAACTGCTGGTCCCGGTCTCAAACACCGTGGATATCATAGAAAAGGAGATGGAGCAGGGGAACGGCTCACTGCTGAGCGCGCTTGCCGCGTTCGTGTTCGACCGGTTCGGAGTGGATATTCCCGCTTCGGTGTGGGCCGGTGTAGAGATCCCGGAATACCTGAAAATACGCATTTCCGTGGTTGACCCCCAGGGGCATGAACTGGAAGCAGGAAGGGATGCGCACCTTCTCTCGCGCACTATCCCCGAGGTTGAACCTGTCGGCACGAATCATGCGTGGAAGCGGACGCAAGAAAAATGGGAGAGAGAGGGGATTACCGGCTGGGATTTCGGGGACCTGCCTGAAAGCGTGCCCGTGGGGCCTTCGACGGCGGCCTATCCGGGCCTGGAGCCCGGGGAAAGATGGGTGAATATCCGGCTCTTCGCGTCCCCGCAAAAGGCCCTGGTCTCTCATCAGGAGGGGATTCGGCAACTCTTCATGCTCTATTTTTCCCGGGACCTGCGGTTCCTGAAGCAGGACCTCTCTCTCAAGGGCGTCCAGTGCCCGGGCGCGGCGTACTTCGGGGGGGCTTCCGCTGTGAAAAAGGCTCTGTACGAATGTCTTCTCAGGATGCTCTTTCAGAAAAACATCCGCACTCGGGAAGCCTTTCTCGAACAGGCACAGGCAGTACGATCCTCCTTGTGGGCAAAAGCACGGGAACTGCGGGACCAGGTCCTGAAAGTGCTTGACGCGTACCACGAGACGCGGTCGACCCTGCACAGGGTTGAAAATGTCGGCAGGGAAAACAAGGCCGTCCTGGAACTGTGCACGCTGGTGCGGGAAGAATTGCAGACACTGGTGCCGGAAGATTTCCTTGAGATCTATAGTCTGGAACGTCTTGCGCATGTTCCGCGCTATTTGAAGGCCCTGGAGATGCGGGTGGAAAGGGGGGCCTACGATCCCCTGAAAGACCAGAAGAGGGCGGCCGAGGCAGCGGCTTTCAGTGAAGATGCGGATAAGTTGAATCGAGATGCCGTGACTTCGGGTTCTTCCACGGAGAAAAAAGAGGCCCTCCAAGAGCTCCGGTGGATGATCGAGGAATTCAAGGTTTCCCTTTTCGCCCAGGAGCTGAAGACGGCCTTTCCTGTTTCTCCCAAGCGCCTCAGGAAGAAGATCGATGAGATTAAGAGGATGGTATGAACGGAGGTTCTCCCAATATGCGGCTATCGTTGATCGGGATGGCGGGATCAGGAAAGACCCACTGGTCCAGGAAGCTGGAAGCGCATGGATTCAAACGTTTCTGCTGTGACGACATGATTGCGGAAAAGTTGGCGCCGGAGCTCAGGAACCAGGATGGGACTTCCATGAGCGTTGCCGATTGGATGGGGTTCCCGTATGAAAGCCGGTACAGGGACCGGGAGAAGCGATACCTGTCCCTGGAGGCTGAGGTCCTTCAAGAGATTATGGAGTACCTGGAGGGCGGGAACGAGGGAGCGCGGGAAAATATTGTCGTGGATACCACCGGGAGCGTGATCTATATGGGAGATGATCTCCTGGAAAAACTCTCCCGGCTGACAACCATGGTCCTGCTCTCAACACCTCCCGCTGTCCAGGAACGGCTGCTGGCGGCCTACCTTTCAGAGCCGCATCCCATGGTGTGGAACGGCATGTTTTCACAGAAGCCCGGCGAGTCGCACCTGGATGCCCTGGCCCGGTGCTACCCGCGCCTCTTCGCCTCACGGGCCCGATTGTACGGCCGCTATGGAGCTGTCACTATTGCATATGAGGAACGCCGTGAGAAAAGTTTTGCTGTAAGTGATTTCCTCATGCGCATTTCCAGAAGTCAATTCGGTTACTGAGTACTTTGAGTTAGTGAAATGTGCAGGGCCTATCCCTTACGTGCATAAAGTAATTTCTAACGCTTCCGGGTTCAAAATCCGTTCTTTTTAAATGCGGTTGGCGTCAGGGATTATTTCCAGTGCACCATGGGCAGCCCCGCAACCGGGGAGCGGAAGTAGGGAATGCGGTCCCCTTTCAGACTCCCGATGTAGGCGGTCTTCAGGTCGGACCCGCCGAATGTCACGCTCGCGAACCACTGGGCTATGGTCCCGCCGGCCGCCAGCATGATCTCGGGGGTGAGGCGGTCCTCGCTAAATGCCTTTTCAAGGGCGAGGCCTGTCTCTTCGACCGTATCGTCGAGGATGACATGAAAGTCACCCTCAGGGGTGAGCGCGTAGATCTGGTCGGCCATGACAAGGGTGCCCCAGAGGTTCCCGTATGCATCGAAGGCGATCCCGTCGGGGAATCCGTATCTCCCCAGCTTGGAAGGGCCGAATACCTCCCGATCGGTGAGCGAGCCGTCCGGCTGGACCCGCATGCGCGATATGCACTGGCCGCAGGTCTCCACGATGTACATGAACTCTTCTTTGGCATCAAGACGGATTTCATTGGTGAACTTGAATCCCTCGGCCACCATCCTGATTCCCTTTCCGTCCACCAGGGCGATATACCCGTCCGAGACGTTGGGGCTCATGGCCTTCATCCAGTTTTTGATGCGGGTTGAAATAGTGAGCCAGATACGGTTTCTGCTGTCCCGCAGGACGAAGTTCACCTTGCCGATGGGTTGCCCGTCGATATTGTCGTAAAGAAGCCTGGTCTCGCCGTTACGGCTCATCACTTCCAGCACGTCGGTCCCGAAATTGGAAATGAGGATGTCTCCGTTTTCTGCGAACGCGAGACCATTCGGCAGAGTGCCTTCAGTAAATCGGCTCTCTTCATCGGCAGCTTCTTCAAAGGCGGATTCAAAGGCCTGGGTGATGATCTCCTGGCCGCCGTCCGGCGGTATCCGAACAACTCCGCCCCGCGCATCAGCCGACCACAGGGTTCCGTCCGGCTCTGCGAGGATGCATTCCGGTCTCTGGAGCCCTTCACCGATAAACTCAATGTCTGCAGGGTCAACCTGGAAACCGATAATAGGATTCTGCGCCATAATATCCTCCTCCCTTCACAGTTCTTTGCCTTGATCCGCGGCCGGGCCCTGGATCCCCTCCTCACAGGTCTTCAATGAATATCCTTTTTTCGCACTCAGGAACCAGAGTATGGGCCTCGAGAAGCAGTTCAACCGCAAGTTTTGAGCCCGTCTCATACACGTATTCACACGTATGATTGGGGCTCACGGGAACCCATATCTCTCTCAGGGCCTTGCATTCCTTTGCTTTGAGCGTTTCAAGATACCTGCGATGGAGTTCAAAAGCAAGTTCATCGACACAGGGAAGATCATCGGCAGGAGTCCGCCTGCCATAGAGATACCCGATGCACACGATACCCGATGCGAGAGGGCCGCAGATATGACCCGTGATGGCTACCCCTGCCTCTTCGGGGTCACGACGGTCCCTGCCGGACGCAAGCTCTTCCAGTGCACCTTTGAGGTCTACCCCCGGCCTCAAGCGATGTGAGCCGCCCCCTCCGTGAAAACCGGTCATGATTCTTACCATGGATGGGTCCATGATCTTGAGGGTTTCATTGATGGCCATGAAACTGGCCTCGCTGCAATGGAAACCCTGTCTCCTGAAATCAACGGCCCTGCGTCCCGCGTCCTCGATCAATTTCTTTGCCTTGGTATCCATTTTCTGCTCTGGTAATTGAAGGTTATTGTTTCGCACCTCTCCGTGAACAGGATATCCGGCGTGATGGAACAAGTGCCGGGGAAACCGATCTCACTATGCACGATCAGTTGATCTATGTCAACATTTTTTCACTAATAGTGAACTTTTTTGTATTTATTCACTTTTTGTTTGCACGCTGAGCCTGTTTTCTATATGATGACCCCGCAGGATTCATAAAACAGGGGTTCTGCGTGAAAGATATTCAGAGGAGGCAAGTCTTTATGGTCGATGCCGGTATGAAAATCCGTCAGGAACGGCTGAAGCGAAAACTCACCCTCGAGCAGTTATCCGGAAGGACTGGTCTTTCCAAGAGTTTTCTCAGTCAGGTGGAACGGAACCTTGCACAGCCTTCCGTTACGTCACTCAAGAATATTGCGCATGAGCTTGGGATCAGCGTTGTATACTTTCTTACGGATAATCACGTTGATCAGAATCTCTGGGGCTACGGCCGGAGCCTGGGAAAACCGGGAAACGAAACGTCTGTGTATAGCAGGGATGTCAAGGTGGTGCGCGCCGATAAACGCAAGGGAGTCACAATGCCGGGCAGTGCCGTGCTTTACGAGGTATTGACCCCGGACCTGAACCGGCAGCTCGAGGTTATGTTCATGCGTATTTCCAAAGGGGAGAGTTCCGGTGACGAGGCGATGATCGATGCCCCTGGAGAGAAATTCGGTGTTGTGCTGAAAGGAAGACTTGAATTCACGGTGGGAAACGAGGTCTTTGTTCTTGAGCAGGGGGACAGCATTGTTCACCCCGCTGACACACCGATCAGGTGGCGGGGCCTGGAGGGCGACCCTATTGAAGTACTATGGGTGCAAACGCCGCCTTCGTTTTAAGGGCTCTCAAGGGTTGAGAAATGAAGAGAAAAGAAGGGAGTGTGATAATTGTAAACGATGTGAAGAAAGTACAGTATAGGTAAAAATATGCTTGACACTGAAAAACCGAGGTGATAGGAAGTGTGGAAGGCCTGAATCGTTGTCGTCCGGAATGCACGGAGCGGGGACAGCAAAAGGCGGGAATCCCGGTTCGCTTTCTTCATACCAGAAAATTTTTTCAGGGAAAAAAATGATTTTCGGGAGACCTATTTTTGAGAAATATGGAATCTACATCTTCCTGATAGTCCTTTTTGCGGTTTCCTCTATCCTTTCACCCGCGTTTCTAACCCCCCAAAATCTCAGAAATATCTTCACCCCTGCCGCCACCCTGGGAATGGTTGCCATAGGGCAGACCTTTGTTATTCTGATAGGCGGAGGCGCCCTTGACCTGTCCGTGGCTTCCGTGATGGCGACCGTGACCGTGATCGTCTCCATGAACACCCGCGGGCAGGATGCCCTTCTTTTTCCCGTCTCATTGCTTTGCATTTTATTTGGAATCCTTGTGGGCCTGGCAAACGGGTTCCTCGTCACCAAGCGCGGGGTGCAGCCGTTTA
>Ga0315542_1000772_pt1 | contig 20410 bp, 21 predicted proteins | sample SalMarSW160120MG_FD_202541 | JGI IMG/M metagenome (GOLD analysis project Ga0315542, IMG submission 202541) | Salt marsh sediment microbial communities from the Plum Island Ecosystem LTER, Massachusetts, United States - Salt Marsh Sediment SW1601-20 ... | reverse complement strand
AGACTATTTTCCACTACCTTGGCACGCCGCCTCCCCCAACGCGCGGCCTTTGAGCTTTACTATCCACTCGCACGCCTCCCGCACGGCGCCGTGACCGCCCGGAACCCGGGTGGTGAAATCCGCTGCTTCGCGAACCTCTCTGACCGCATCAGCCACTGCAATGCGAAACCCAGCGTGTTCAAACAGTGCCAGGTCAGGCAGGTCATCCCCGATGCCGGCGACCTCCGACTTATCTAAGCCCTTCAGGGTCAGGACCTGTCGGCAGATCTCGTCCTTGTCTTTCACGCCCTGAAAAACCAGTCGAATTCCGAGTTCCTTTGCCCTTTGCGTCACTGCCCCGGAATCTCGTCCCGAAATGATAACCACTTCCACCCCGGATTCCATGAGCAGCTTCAGCCCATAACCGTCCCTGACATGAAACGACTTGATCTCCTCACCCGATGCGCTCATGTGGATGCACCCGTCCGTCATCACGCCGTCCACGTCCAGGAACAGGAGCTTAATGCCTCCGGCCTTTTTTTCCATTTCAAAAAGCCCCGTCTTCTTTCTGTTTACCACCCCTGGTTTCCCACAGTCATCCCCCCAACAATTCTGCAAGCTCTTTCGATCACATGGTGGGCAGGCGGGAAAGTTGAGGAAGGATGAACGTCTAAAACGGTCTTCAAGCCCTCACAATACCATGGATAGCCTTTAGGGACCGCAGAAGGTCGTACACATCACTGAGAGGCAGGGAATTGGGGCCGTCACAAAGTGCTGAGTCCGGGTGAGGATGTACCTCCATAAAGACGCCGTCCACTCCCGCGGCCACGGCCGCCCGGGCCAGGTGCCCCACATATTCCCTCTGCCCACCGGATCTGGTCCCCTCGCCGCCGGGCAGCTGCACGCTGTGGGTAGCGTCAAAAACCACCGGGAATCCAAAGCCCTTCAAGATCACAAGAGATCTCATGTCAACCACCAGATTGTTATAGCCAAAGGCGGTCCCGCGTTCAGTCAAGATAAGACGGTGATTTCCGCAGGAAAGGGCCTTCTGTATCACGGGCGACATATCCCATGGCGCAAGAAACTGTCCCTTCTTGATGTTTACGGGAAGGTTGGTTCGGGCGGCGGCCAGGATCAGGTCTGTCTGTCTGCAGAGAAAGGCAGGAATTTGGATAACATCGAGAACCCCTGCAACCTTTTCGATTTGCCCCTCTTCATGAATGTCGGACAAGACTGGCAACCCCGTCGCCTCTTTCACCCGGCTGATAATCTCCAGACCCTTTTCCAGACCAGGGCCCCTATAGGAATCGAGAGAGGTGCGGTTGGCCTTATCAAAAGACGTCTTGAAGATGATGGGGATGCCCAGTTCCTCGCCGGTTTCCTTGAGGTACCGAGCAACCTTCATCGTCGTGGATTCGTTTTCAATGACACACGGTCCGGCGATAACAAAAAAAGGCCCTTCATCTCCCAGGGTCACGTCACCAATCTTAAAAGGTTTTCTTTCTGTTTTTTCCCCTGTCACGAAAATTTTTCCGCATCGATCCCCTGAACAAAAGTGTCGGGGTCTTCGACTCCTTTCTTCTGATATCACGTGGAACAGTGTTATAAGATGGCAACGCAAAAGTCAAGGCCTCGAGATTTCTTCAAGAACCGTGGCACAGCCGGGAAACTTTTCCTTGTCATGAAGGTCTTCAAATCTTAATATATCCAATTCACTGCTCAAAGACCCTCCGGTTTTGGCGGGACGGAGCAAACCCTCACCTTTTCAAATCGTATCGGGAGGCCGCCATGGCGAAAAAAAAGGTTGTCAAGACTATTCAGGAAATCAATGACAGGATCAGGACAGGGAAGGTGGTGGTGGTCACCGCTGATGAAATGGCTGAAATCGTCAAGAGACAGGGCCCCGAAAAGGCGGCCCGGGATATTGATGTCGTCACAACGGGCACCTTCTCCCCCATGTGTTCTTCAGGTGCCTTCATCAATTTCGGGCATGCAAAACCGGGAATCAAGGCCTCACAGGTCTTGCTCAACGGTGTACCGGCCTATGCAGGGATCGCTGCAGTGGATATCTATCTGGGCGCCACCGAACCGGCAAAGGACGACCCCCTGAACCGCGTTCATCCCGGACAGTTCAAGTACGGCGGCGGTCATGTCATCCAGGATCTTCTGCAGGGGAAACGGATCCAGCTTGAGGCCTCCGGTTATGGTACGGATTGCTATCCCAATCGTGAGTTCAAGAAGAAGGTCACCCTTGCCGACCTGCCTTATGCCAGTCTATTCAACCCGAGGAATGCCTATCAAAACTATAACTGCGCCGTCAATCTGTCCAAAAAGACCATTTACACCTACATGGGTGTCCTGAAACCCCATGCCGGAAATGCCAATTATGCCACATCAGGACTCTTGAGCCCGCTCCTGAATGATCCCTATTATCTGACCATGGGTCTCGGGACAGCCATATTTCTTGGAGGTGCCAGAGGACATATCATAGGACCGGGAACGCAGCACAAACCCCAGGCCAAAAGGGGAAAAAACGGGGTTCCCCTGAGCCCCGCGGGGACCCTGATGGTCATGGGCGATCTCAAGGCAATGGATCCGAAGTGGGTCGCAGGTGTGAGCCTCCTGGGATACGGCTGTTCCCTTGCCGTGGGTATTGGTGTGCCGATCCCCATCCTGAACCAAGAGATTGCACGTTTTACCGGCGTATCGGACGAAGAGATCTTCACCCAGATCATTGATTACGGCAACGATTATCCCAAAGGGGAAGCACGAAGTCTTGGCCAGGTCAGTTATGCCGAGCTGAAATCCGGGGAAATCCGGTTCAACGGACAGAAAATTCCGACAGTCCCCATGACTTCCTATTTACGGTCAAGGGAAATTGCCGTCCTTTTGAAAGGATGGATTGAAAAGGATGCATTCCGGCTTACGGAACCTCAGGACAGGATGCCGGGAGCAGAGGACTTTTCGGCCTATTCTTGATTCGGCTTCTTGCCGTTAAGGGCCTTTTGCAACTTGTCACCCAGTGAACCCATGGTCATGCCTGTTCCCTCAAAGGCTTGCCAGTCCGCCTCGCCTTCTGAATCACCAGGAACCAGGCTGATCTTCCGTTCCCCGGCGTTGACGGTCTTAATGATGACCTGAATGGGATCTCCCTCTTTTAGTTTTCCAATCTCACCGGCTTCCGGAGACCTTTCGAGACTTGATTTCGGGAGCAGGCCGGTGACCCCCGGTTCGAGTGAAACAAAATATCCGAAGGCTTCTTTTTTTTCGATTCGCCCCTGAACCATTTGACCCGTCCGGTAACGCTCTTCAACCTTCACCCAGGGATCTCCTTCCACATCCTTGATGCTGAGCGATATCCTCCTGGATTCGGCGTTGATCTCCTTGATCACAACGCTCACCGGGTCTCCCGAGCTGACCACATCCTCCGGTCTGACGATGCGTTTCCGGTAACTCATTTCACTGATATGGACCAGTCCCTCGATTCCCGGGGCAATCTCCACAAATACCCCGAATTTCACGCACCGCGTGACTTTCCCGTCTACGTTCTGGCCCGCGCTGAAGGTTTCTTCAACCGTTTTCCAAGGATCCCCGGTCACCTGCTTCAGGGACAGGGCAATTTTCACCCGCCGTGTCTTTTCCGCATGCTCCATTCCAATGATCTTGACCGTGACCAGGTCCTGTGGATTGATCACATCAGCGGGTTTTTCCACCCGGGACCAACTGAGTTCCGAGATGTGGATCATCCCTTCCACACCCTCTGAAAGGGCCACAAAGGCACCGTATGGCATCAGTCTCGTTACCTGCCCTTCCAGAACGTCACCGATTTTCGTTTGACCGAGGAAGGCATCCTGGGCCTTTTTCTGCGCTTTCTCCAGGAGGCTCCTTCTCGAAACCACGATATTGCGTCCATTTTCCTCAAACTGGGAGATCAGGAACTCATGGGACTGCCCGGTGTAATCCTCAGGGGTCTTGATGTAGACCAGATCCATCTGGCTGATGGGACAAAAAGCCCGTTTTTTCATTATTTCGACATGGAATCCGCCCTTGCAGGGGCCTGTGACCTTGCCCTCCACGGGGATGCCGTTCTCATAGGCATCTATCAGGAGATCGAGACCGCCGGCACCGGAAATGGCCTTGGAAAGCCTGATCTCATTACCGTTGTTGGATACCGCGTAGAGTTCCAGGAGATCTCCAACCGCATAAGGGAATTCCCCATTTTCGTCCAGGAGTTCTTCTTTTTCCACTATCCCGTCGATCTTGGACCCGGTGTCTACGAATACCGCGTCCTGGCTGACAGAAATAATCTCTCCTCTAATCCTATCGCCCACGCAGATATCGTCTCCCATGCCGGTATCGTAAGCATTGAGAAGATCCGCGAAACTTTCTTCTTCTTCGTTTTGATATTCGCCGTTTTCTTTATCTGACATCATTTAGTCGCTCCAAAAATCATAAGATTGATGAAACCCGAAGGGCCCATCCACAGACGCTCGTCCACGGTATCCAAAAAAGAGTCATTTTCGGCGTGGATTGATCGCCCTCTGCTATGAACGTATACTTTTTTTCAGGGGATCATACCCGTTCCAATTCCGGTAAGCAAGCCTGAAATCTCAATGGGGTTGGTGGAGGTACAACTCCTTGTCAGCAGCGCGTCAAGAGGCTTTTGGATGTGCTGTGCTGTGGGGGCACTGGAAATCCAGGTTGGATATTCAGGCAGGGAAGGCGTGGAGCGCGTAAGTTCATAGCCCTTATCACGTAACAGCTCAATAAATAGCGGCCCAAAACGTTTGTCGCTATGAGAATCTGTCAATCTTTTTCAGACGCTTTCTCAAAGTGCACTTGGCAAGGTCCTTCCCAATGGACGGATATTTGGGGTTTATGCCACCCAACCTTATGGTATCTCTATTGAATACCCCTGAATCCCAAATATTCGTCCATCTTCTCCGGGGTGTTTAGAAAGCGTCTGAAAAAGATTGACAGGTTCGGTTGCCCCTAGATATTGAGCTAATACCTTATCACTCCCTCTCCCGTATTCTGACGAGATAATCCACCGTGACGGTATCTTTTGACCCCGGCGCAACCTTGAGGGTGGCGGGGCTGAGGGCCAGCTTCACCTTGAGTGATCCCGATTTTTCGATCTGGCCCAGGCCCACTTTTTCCGTGTATACGGTGGAGATGCCCTGTAGTATCGTCTTTCCTCCCCTCACCTTGACGTTTCCCGGAGTAACCTTTGCATTGGTCAGGATGAGGTCATGTCTGAGCCGCCCCGACCAGTCCACCTGTACGGGTAAGAGTTTTTCAGTAGGGACATCCAGTGTGATCTCCACGATCGAGGGTTTCACCTTTCGCAGGATCACACCCGGCGGGAGGGCGATATTCTCGGCCGTGATGGTAAAGGAATTCCGCCCAACCACCGCGTTGCTCAGATCCAGCCTGACCTTCACCTGCTCGGGTCGAATAGACTTGATAAAGGCCCCCGACCCGCTCAGACCAAGACGAACGGAATTGACGGACGTATCGACGATCTGAGTACCAGGGTCACGATTCACATATTCAACCGGCACATCAAAGGCAACCAGGCTTTCCTGCCCGCGTGTAAAACTGAACCAAACCGCTGTAATCAGTGCCAGGGATGCCAGTGATGCAATGATCAGTTCACGTCTTTCCTTTTTCCGAACTCCCCACTGTCTTTGCCTGAAACCGACATGCTCCTCCAGTGCCTTGACAAGCCCCTTCCTGCCGTGGACCGTCAGGACTCCGGATCCCTTTGCCAGGGCGATAGACCCCCTCTCTTCGGACACAACCAGGACAAGGGCATCGGTTATTTCAGACAGACCGGCGGCGGCCCTGTGACGGGTACCGTAGTAAGTGGGCAGATCGTTTCGACGGGAGAGGGGTAAGACGGCACCGACTTTCTTGATGCGATTGCCCTCGATTATGACTGCTCCGTCGTGAACGGGGTTGTCATGCCAGAAAATGGACGTGATCATCTCCCTGGAGACCAGACCATCCCAGCGTATACCGCCCTGGATCATTTCATCCAGGCTATCCGTGCCCGGAAAGACCAGGATGGCTCCCACCCGCTTCTCTGCCAATTCAAAAACGGTCTCGACAATGGTTTCGATGGGAGTCTTGGTGGTCTGATAGGGAACGCCCCAGAAAATATTTTTCAGGTTCCTCGCCTGGAGAACCGACCTGATCTCATTCCTGAAAACGACGATAATGATGAACGCGGCGGCCGCTGTAATGCCCTGGATGGCCCAACTGGTCAGAATGAGTCCAATTGCCACGGCAATTCTCTGGGAAAACCAGAGCAGGGCGATCCACATCAGCACGCGAAAGACATGGGTCCCCCGAAAAAGCACATAGAGACGGAAGAGGATGTAGCTGTTCAGGACGATATCAACAAGGTCCTGCCATCGAATGCTGGAGAGAAAGAGGAAGAGTTTTTCCAATCGATTAGTCCGTAACGCTGAAACGCAGTATTTTTAAAAGGCGGCCTTTCTGGTCCGTAATCTCCACCCGCCATGGCCCTTGATCGCGGTCTTTCGGGCGCATACTACTGAAGGTCGTCCACCGCGGCGGCTTCAGGACCAGCTTGGCCGTTGCCTTCAGCACGTCCCGTTGAAACCACTTGTGGAAGATGGGCATTTCTTCCGGCACCGGATCGAATGATGTGAAGCAGTAAATCTTCTCCAGGTTTTTGGAAAAGACTACCGAACGGTTGATGGGCTTGTTTCCCTTTAGGTCTTCACAGAGGCCTGCTTCCGTGAGGGTCAGTTTCTTCCCCGTAGAACCGGCGGGAACATTCTCATCCTTCTGGGCAAACGCTCCCGACGAAACACCGAACACAAGCCAGCACAACATGCAGGATAACAAGCAGTTTTTTATATACATCACCGGAATCCCCATCTGACCTTACAATGAAGTCGCTTTTTCATCCGGATCTAAGGAAACGGATCTGAGAATCTTTTTCATGTGCTTTCTCATAGTGCACTTGGCAACCCGCTTCTGCATGGACGACTATTTGGGGTTCACTCCTATCAAACCCTATGCACTTCTGTGACATACCGTTGAACCCCAAATCGGCATCCATCCCCTCCGGAGTGTTTAGAAAGCATTTGAAAAAGATTGTCAGGTTCGGATCCTCTTCGTTCCCGATAGATTGCCGCTTGAGGCATAAACCAGCTCGAAGTGGACCTTTGTAAACTTATTAAATTAGAATATCACGGTTGAGGATTTTATCAAAAGATTTTCCGGCTGTTTCTATCATTTCCACCTGAAAATTTTACCTCTTGACAAGGACGGCTTCATATTGTTCAGTAAGGCGAGCCAGTTTCAAAACGCCCCCTTTTGCCCGATCTCTGCGGCAGACGACAATTTTAATCCTCGAAATATCCAACATATTCCTGTGGTTAAAATTTTCGGCTTTCCCCGCTCAAAGTCCGGGATCTTCGACTTGACCTCGAACAAAATTGAACGTTTTGAAACTGGCTCAGGCGTTATGAGGTCTGTCTGATACCTTAAGGGGGAGGCGTAACCATAGTGATCACCGTTGGAATCGATGTCGGCTCCATCACGACCAAAGCGGCGCTGATCCGTGATGGCAAACTGGAAGGCACCGCACTCATAAACAGCGGCTATAACGCAAGACAGGCGGGGGAAAAAGTCTTCCGGCTGCTTATGGACGAATGCGGCGTGGAAGAGGGGGCGGTTGACCGCATCGTGGCCACCGGATACGGCAGGAGCACCGTTGAATTTGCCCAAAAGGCCATCACTGAAATCACCTGCCACGCAGCGGGCGCACACTTCCAGGATCCGCGTGTCCGGTCCGTTATCGATATCGGCGGCCAGGACAGCAAGGCCATTGCCCTTGATCAGGCCGGGCGTGTCCTCGATTTTGCCATGAACGACAAGTGTGCAGCCGGTACAGGCAGATTCCTGGAGGTCATGGCACGCGCTCTGGAGGTGGACCTGGATGCCTTTGGGGACATGTCTCTGGAGGCGGACGCGCCCGCATCCATCAGCAGCCTCTGTACGGTCTTCGCGGAATCCGAAGTTATCTCTCTCATATCCCGGGGGGAAAAGCGCGAGAACATCATAGCCGGCATACACGAGTCTATCGGTGCCAGGGTCGTGGCCATGGCAAATCGCATCGGCCTGGCCAAACCGCTCATGATGACCGGAGGCGTCGCCAGAAACAGGGGTGTGGTCAAGGCACTCGAAAAAAAGTCAGGCCTGCCCATTACGGTGTTGAAACTGGCTCAGATCAACGGGGCCATTGGTGCCGCGTTGATCGCCGCAAGCCAGTTGAATCAGGCAGACTGAGGGGATCCATCCCGACCACGTGCACGATCCCGGGGCCGTGAACCCCGGAGACCAGTGTCAGTTCGATATCGGCCGTGCGGCTGTGGCCCGTAATAAGGGTGACGGCGCCGGGAAGGCCGTCGGCTTCATCGCGCCAGTACCGGATCAGACCGGGCAGATCCTCAAGCCTAGCCAGACGCTGGTCGGAAGTCACTATGGCCAGGTGGACCGGAGGCAGCAGGGAAGTGGTTCGACCCCATCCCGGCCGACTTCTCAGGACGATGGTACCGGACTCCATGACAAAGGCGTCCGCGGCGGTGATTCCCAGATCGGCCCTTGCCGAGAACCCTCTGCCTTCTTTTTTTCTTGCAGGAATCCCCATTTCAACGCCGCATTCCCTCAGTGACGCGTCTACCTTCAGCTCTTCGAGTAACGGGTGATCCCAACGTATGGCACGCGAGATTCCATGTTCACGGACAATTTCCGCCAGCACCCGGTGCAGTTCCCGGGGACTGCGTGCCAGATGAAACTTATCGGAAAGGGCTTCCAATTCCTTCGCGGCTTCATCCCACGGGGTCTCAGGCGGAATCCAGGGCGGTCGCGCCGGGGAACCATCCTTTTTCTCTGGTCCGTCCTCTCCATGCCACACGCCTGTAGACCTCTTCACATCTGCCAGAATTTGCTTTCGAGCACCCGATCTCAATGCTTCTTTCTCCCCCCTCGAATGGCTTTTTCCAACCCGGGCCATCTCGTTCTGAAAGGTTTTTTCAGTAAAGGAATCCTGCGTTTTTCTCCCCAGCGGGCCAGCGTTCCGGGCAGCCATTTCCATCTCCCGGAGGAGGTCATCAGCGTTTGGAAGGTCCTCGCCAACAGGGCGGCCGAACGAAAGAGTCCGGGGTGAAGGGAGAGCCAGGCATAGACCTTCATGGGCAAGACCTCTTCCAGTGCGAGGCGCCCCTTCCACAAAGGGTCTTCCGACAGGCGTCTTCTGATATCCAGGATGATCTTGGGATGGTCGATCAGGACCGGGCACACTTCAGCACAGGCGCCGCAAAGGGTGGAGGCAAAGGCCAGGTCCCTGGCCTTCCCGGGAGGGAGGAGTGCGGAATTGAGCAACATGCCGATGGGTCCCGAATACACCCACCCGTAACTGTGTCCGCCTGCACGCTCGTAAACAGGGCAGACATTGAGACATGCGCCACACCGGAGGCAGAAGAGGGACTCCCGCAATACGGTATCCCCGAGGATTCTTGACCGGCCGTTGTCCAGCAGGATCAGATGAAAGGCCTCCGGGCCGTCCTCTTCGCCCGCCTTCTTCGGACCGGTGATCAGGCTCAGATAGGTGGGCATCTTCTGGCCGGCCGCGCTGCGGGGAAGAAGGTTCAGGAGGGCTCCGAAATCATCCCAGGTCCCCACGACCTTTTCCAGGCCGATGAGTGCCACATGCACCCTGGGGAGAGACGTGGCAAAACGTATGTTCCCCTCGTTTTCGAAAAGGGCCAGGGTGCCTGTCTCGGCCACGGCCATGTTGCCCCCTGTGATCCCCATGTCCGCACCCAGGAACTTTTCCCGGAGCACCCGGCGCGCTATCATGGTCAGCGCTTCAGGGTCCTCCGTGTAGTCCACACCGAGTTTCTTTTCAAAGAGGCAGGCCACTTCCTCCCTGTTCATGTGAATGGCAGGTGCGATAATGTGGGAGGGTGACTCGCCCGCCAGCTGGACAATAAATTCCCCAAGATCCGTCTCCCACACCTCGATTCCTTTCCGGGTCAGTTCTTTGTTAAGGGCGATCTCCTCCGTCATCATGGACTTGCCCTTTACAATGGTGCGAACGCCATACTGCTTGACCAGGTCCATGATTATCCTGCGGGCCTCACTTGCGTCCCTGGCCCAGTGGACAACGCCCCCTGCCTCGATGACATTTTCCTCAAGCAACCTCAACAGTTCGGGCAGACGGGAAAGGCACCGGTCTTTGACTTCATGCCCTCGCCGTCGGGACCCTTCCGGGTCTTCCAATTGAGAAAATCCCTTTTCTCTCAGGGCCCGAAAACTTTCCCCGGCGTGGCGAAGCGTCCGGTTCAGGGTCTCATTGCAAGCCGCCTTTGCGGCCATCTCCTTGAATTGTTCGGTCTTTACTTCCATGATTCTCCCGCCCGGTTTGCGAGGACCTCCGCAATGTGGACGGCCTTCACCTTTTCCCCCTGTTTTTCAAGGTACCCTCCAATGTTCATTAAACAGCCCGGTTCGGCGCTGATGAGGAACTGGGCGCCGCTCTTCACCACCGCGGCCGCCTTGTCTTCCACCATTTTTTCCGAGATAACCGGAAATTCCAGGCTGAAGGCGCCTCCGAAGCCGCAGCATGTTTCGGCCCTTTCCAGTTCCATCATTTCCAACCGGTGCACCCCCGAAAGAAGGACCCGGGGCTCCTCCCTCACACCAAGACCCCTTGAAAGCTGGCAGGAATCGTGATAAACGGCCCTGCCCGGCCAGGTGGCGCCCAGATCAATAATACCCAGGACCTTTACGAGAAATTCCGTGAGTTCATAGGTCTTCCGGCCCAGTACCGCCGCACGATCGAGCCCCATTGCATCTTCCCTGAAAAGGACCGGGTATTGCTTGCGCACCATTCCCACACAGGACCCGGAAGGGGCCACCACAAAGTCTGAAGCCTCAAATACCTCCATAAAATGGCGGGCCGTCCTTCGCGCATCCCTGTGATGGCCTGCCTTGAACGCCATCTGGCCGCAACAGGTCTGGGCCTCCGGATAATCCACTTCCACCCCGGCCCGGGCCAGGACCCTCGCAGTGGCTTCCCCCACGTGGGGGAGGAAATGTTCCACGAGACATGGAATGAACAGACTGACTCTTTTCGGTTTCTTGCGGTCGGTCATCAAATTCCTTTCTTGAAATCCGCCGCTCAACATGCGACATTGATGCCTTGGTAAAGATTCATCGTATTCGTATAATAAATGGGGTGCCCCTTCGATGCAGTTCTGCGACCTCCATTGCCGCTTTGCAGCGTGGCCTGAAAAAGACTCCCTGGACGGTTCAGGGAGTTGCATGACGTTTCAGGCCATTTATTGCAGGAAAAAGCGCCGGATAGTCCACAAAAACAGAGTGTGTCCTGAAAAAGAAATCAGGGAAAATTCCCACACCAAGGGCTAACCCAGCTTCACGGTTTCGAGATACCGCGTAATCGCCCCGTCATACAGATGCGTGAGGCTGAAGACCTTTCTGGCCAGGCGAAAGCGGGTCTCCAGAGTCGTCTCCCCGCCGTGCGCCTTCATCTCCTTCAGGACCGTGTCATAGTCGGCCGGGTCCACCACGATGGTCACGTCTCTGAAGTTTTTCGCGGAAGAACGCAACATGGCAGGTCCGCCGATGTCGATATTTTCGACGGCCTCCTCCAGGGAAACGCCCTCCTTGGCCACGGTTTTTTCGAACTGGTAGAGATTGACCACCACGAGGTCAATGGGCTTGATTCCGTATTCCTCCATTATTTCTCTGTGCTCCGGGTTGTCCCGCAGGCCAAGGAGACCCCCGTGGACCCTTGGATGGAGGGTCTTCACCCTTCCGTCCATCATCTCGGGGAAACCGGTGTAATCCGAAATATCCATCACGGACACGCCCCCATGCCGGATGGCTTTCGCCGTCCCCCCCGTGGAGATGATTTTAACCCCGAATCCTGAAAGGGCCTTGGCAAAGTCTACGATCCCGGTCTTGTCGGTAACACTGATCAATGCATTTTCAATCCTGCTCATCCGGTTTACCCTCCGTTATTACCGTCATGATGTTTCAAGCTCCCAAGCGTCCAAACACCATTTGCTCTATAATCCAAACGGCGGAAATTATCAATCGCAATCCCGTTGACCTTTGAAAGAAACCTGTTATCATACTGGCGTTCAACCCAACTTACCGCGAAATGGGAAAAGGAGGAACACTGTTTATGCCCTCAGACAGCATTCAATTTGAAGATGATCAGCTCAAGGCACCCGATCATCCCGTCATCCCCTTTATCGAAGGCGATGGAATAGGTCCTGATATCTGGCGGGCCGCCTCCCGGGTCATCGACCATGCGGTCGCCCTGTGCTGGAATGGGAGCCGCAGTATCCGGTGGAAAGAGGTCCTTGCGGGGGGAAAGGCCTACCGGGAAACGGGAGAGTGGCTTCCGGAAGAAACCCTCCAAGCCTTCAGGACCTTTCGTGTAGGCATCAAGGGTCCCTTGAGCACCCCCATCGGCGGCGGCATCAGGAGCCTGAATGTGGCCATGAGGCAGAAACTGGACCTCTATGCCTGTGTACGGCCCATACGCTATTTTACCGGCGTCCCGAGCCCGGTGAAAGAACCCCGGAAAGTGGATATGGTGATCTTCAGGGAGAATACCGAAGACGTGTATGCCGGTTTTGAATTGGAATCGGGGAAAGAGGACACCGACCGTCTTATCGCATTTCTTGCTGAAAACCAGGGCTGGCAGATACGCTCCGGCTCCGGCATCGGGATCAAGCCCGTCAGCAAGTCCGCCAGTCTGCGGCTGGTGAAGGCCGCCATTGACTATTCCCTGAGCCATGGCCGCAAGAGCGTCACCCTGGTACACAAGGGCAACATCCAGAAGTTTACAGAGGGCGCCTTCAGGAACTGGGGTTATGAGGTGGCCAGGGATGCCTACCCGGATGAAACGGTATCCTGGGAGGCGTGCGATGGCCGGCCGCCGGAGGGAAAGATACTCATCAAGGATGTCATTGCCGACATTTTTTTCCAACAGGCCCTCACGAGGCCCGAAGAATTTGACGTCATCGCCACAACGAACCTGAACGGCGACTACATTTCCGACGCCCTGGCCGCACAGGTCGGCGGCGTGGGTATGGCACCCGGGGCCAATATCAACTACCAGGAGGGATATGCCTTGTTTGAGGCTACCCACGGAACCGCCCCAAAGTATGCCGGCCTCGACAAGATCAATCCCACCTCTCTCATCCTGAGTGGGGCCATGATGCTGGAACACATGAGGTGGACGGAAGCCACGAAAAGAATAGAGGCAGGACTCGAGAAGGCCTTTGCCTCAAAGCGGGTGACCTATGATCTCGCACGCTTGATGCCGGGAGCCACGGAAATCTCTTGTTCCGGCTTTGCGGAGCTCGTTTGCGAAAAAATGGAAGAGGACGATTCTGAAAAAGTAAATCTCCATACGCTATTATGACCCGGATTCTGATCATCTACCATTCCCAGGCCGGCCATACGGCCCGAATGGCTGAACACGTTGCCGCCGGGGCCCGATCCATTCCCGGAGTTGAGGTCCTTCTGAAAAGGGCCGGCGAGGCGACCCTTCGCGATCTCCTCGAGTGCGACGGCCTGGCCATCGGGTCTCCGGAGTATTTCGGATACATGGCGGGGATGGTTAAGGATTTCTTTGATCGGACCTATGAACCGGCCCGACAGGACAGGCGGATTTTCAAGAAGCCTTACGTGATCTTTGTCAGTGCAGGAAATGACGGATCCGGCGCCGTGAACCAGATCGAACGAATCTGCCGTGGATATCCCCTGAAAAAGGTCTATGACCCAATTGTGGCCAAAGGCGACCTTGATGAGGAGATTCTGAGTCGATGCGAAGAACTCGGCAAAACGATTGCAGCGGGTTGTGACACGGGGATTTACTAGTTTTCCTTTTCAGGTTCCGCCTTTGGGATGGGAAGCTTGAAAAATTCAACGCCCTCTTCTTTCAGTGTCTTTTCTTCGTCCTCGGTGGCGGCCCCCCGGATATTGCGCTTTTCGGTCACTCCGTAATGCATCTTCAGGGCCTCGGATGAAAAATTGCCGCCCACGTCTTCAAAATTCATGTGCACGTATTTCATCACCTCCCTGGCCAGCTGCTTATAGTCGATGTGGGCCTGCGGCAGCCTCCCGGCGGATGATGATTTCTTCATGGTCACCGGGGAAAGGATCTTTTTCACCTGCTTATCCTCACAATACGGACAAGTGACCAGACCCCGGTCGCTCTGATCTCCAAAGGAATCCAAGCTGTCAAACCACCCTTCAAAGGTGTGGCCCTTGGAACATTCAAGATCGAAGACGATCATAACTGCTACCTTTCAGCGTAAAGTACGGCCAGGATGTGGGTGGTATCTTTTCCGTGGCATTTCACCAGATGGGGAACTGTGGAATCGTAATAGATGGAATCACCTGGATTGAGGAGGTGCACCTCTTTTCCAAGGCGAACTTCCATGGTTCCTTCCAGCACGAAAATGAATTCCTGTCCATCGTGGGCCGAACGCTCTTCTTCGGTGTCAGCCGGCTCAAGGGTCACCAGGAAAGGCTCCATATGACGGTCCTTTTTGTGGGGGGCCAGAGATTCATACTCGTACCCGTAGGCTTCCCCCTTCCCTTGATCATAACGGGAGACCACCTTCCGGTCGTCATGCCGCACAATCGTATAGGGACGCGTATCTTCCCCCGAAATAAAGTAGCCCATTTTCATTTCCAAGGCCTTGGCCAGCTTTATCACCGTACCGAGGGGGGGAGCCATGGTTTCGTTTTCGATCTCTTCCAGGATGGATTCCGGAATCCCGGTCCTCTGGAAAATATCGCTCAGGCTCAAGTTGCGGCTCTCCCTCACCGAACGAACGCGTCCACCAACATGGGCCGCAAGGTCTTCTTCCCCGGCAGGTCCCCTGCCAACGCTGTCCATGAAATGCTTTTCTTCATCTTTTCGGGCAAACCGGTCACTGATGTCACTCAGAAAATCCCTATAGGCATCCCGGCCCTCATCGGTCTGGTGTTTTTTTTCTTCCATGTTCATTACCTCTGGTCTACGAATCTTTCTGCCCATTTCGATGGCGGACTTCCCGCTTCGCATCCATTTTGCCCTAATGTACCATCTTATTGCAATGCGGGTCAAGGTACCGATGCACGAAGGACACCGGCACAGCTGATTCCGGCGATGCGCTTGACAAAGCACATATATTCCCAAACACTCGGGCCCTAAACCCCTGCGGCATGTGGGAGCCACGGTCCGATGAAGTGTTCTTCCGACCGGAAATTGATCAGGCCCGCCAGGAGGATGTGAAATCAGGTCTCAAGGACAAAGATGACTTCCAGCCGCACCCTGTACTCCACGATTTTTCCGTCTTCCACTGCTACACGCTGTTCCAGAACCCGAAGGCCCGTAATCCCCCTCAAGGTCCGATTGGCCCTTTCAAAACCTGCCTTGATCGCCTCCTCAAAACTCAGGGGAGAGGCTGCGATAATTTCCGTAATCCTTGCCACACGCTCCATAATCATCACCTCCTGAAAAAGATGAAAACCGTGGGCTCCATAAGAAGCCGTCGTCACATCCATGGCCGAGTTTACTGGGTTTCCCAGCGTCACCGACACGCTGGTTCAAAGGGGCCGCCTGTCCAATTGCAAAAAACTCACCCCGATTGGTGGTGAGTTTTGGGAGACCGTTATCGTATCCCTTGACACAGATAATGAGCGAACATAATATAGGGAATCTTTTAAAACTAGACGATAACGTACCAAAAATCAACGGATTTCTTAGAAGCTGGTTTATGCCGCAAACGGCAGCCTATGAGGTACGAAGTGGAACCGAACCTGACACTCTTTTTCAGACGCTTTCTAACCACTCCGGAGGGGATGGGCGCCCATTTGGGGTTTAGCGCAAATTCATAGAAGCTCGTGGGGCTTGGAAACATGAATCCCAAATAGGCGTCCATGTCGGTGTTTGCTGCCAAGTGCACTATGAGAAATGGTCTGAAAAAAAGTCTCACGCCCTGCTCCTTGACTCCGGCGGATGAGACGACTCCGTTGGAAGCCCATCAAAAAGACAACGGTTGTTTTACAAAGAAAGGAAGCTCAAGATGCCCGAAAGACAATACCTGGTGGATGATCTGGAACTGAAGGACTCATGGCGCATGTTCCGCATCTTGGCGGAATTTGTTGAAGGCTTTGAAGTGATGCCCGAAGTCTACCCCGCAGTTACGATTTTCGGATCGGCAAGATCGGTGCCCGAAAGCCCGGATTACCAGAAAACCGTGCAGGTCGCACGTCTGCTCGTTGGAGAAGGGTTTAATGTGATTTCAGGAGGGGGGCCGGGTATCATGGAGGCGGCCAACAAGGGTGCGGCAGAGGCAGGCGGCAAATCGGTCGGGCTCCATATTCACCTCCCCAGTGAACAGGAGCCCAATTCCTATGCCAATGTCAAGCTGGATTTCAAGTATTTCTTCATCCGAAAGGTGATGTTCGTTAAATATGCGGTGGCTTACGTCATTATGCCCGGGGGATTCGGGACCATGGATGAACTCTTTGAGGCCCTCACATTAATCCAGACCAAGAGGATCAGGGCCTTCCCCGTCATCCTCATGGATTCAGGATTCTGGGGCGGACTTGTGGACTGGTTCAAGAATAGCCTTGTCCGCCAGGGGACCATCTCCGAGACGGACCTCGATCTCTTTCATGTTGTGGACACGCCTGAGGAAGTCGTTCACATTATCAGCCAAATGGTCATCATTTAGTTTGAAACCCGACGCTTTTGAAAACCTCTGCAGGTGGGCCGATGATTTCGACATCGAGCTGTCGGGAGACCAGGTGGCCCAACTGAAAAGCTATGTCTCTGAATTAGGATCCTGGCAGGGAAAAATCAACTTAACGGGCCTCCATTCAAAGGACCGTATTCTCCGTGAACTCCTCCTGGACTCACTCCTTCCGCTCCTCCATCTCCCCCTTTCCGGCCGGCTGCTGGACATGGGCTCGGGGGCCGGCTTTCCTGCAATCCCGCTAAAGATATGTCTGCCCCGGGTCACCTTTCACCTCCTTGAACCGATTGGCAAGAAGGTCGCTTTTCTGGGTCATGTCATCCGTATGCTCGGCCTCCGGGACATCCGTGTGATCAGGGCCAGGATTGAGCAGAGCGGGGGCCGGATCCTCCCGGGAAATTATGACATGGTCACGAGCCGGGCCGCGGCCTCTTTGCCTCAGCTCATCGAATGGTGCGCGCCCTGCCTCAAGGAAGAAGGGGTTCTGGTCAGTTTTCAGGGAACTTCCTGGAAGGAGCATGTGGAAGGATGTTCAGAAATCATGGCAAGACATCACCTGGTCCTTTCAAGATCTCTCCCTTACAGCTTGCCGGGGGAGAACCGGGAAAGGGCCATCCTCTTTATCATAAAAAGGGAGGGATAAACCTATCCCTCCCTGTCTGCCGGCATCGCAAAAAGTCCGTTCTTGGACTTCTTACCGTTTTATCGCCGTCCGGCAGGAAAAGTTATCTTTTCAGGGTATCCACAATGGCCAGGAGTTGCAGATCGATGTACTTATCCAGGGTCAAACGCTTCCTGAAATGCCATCCTTTGAGAATCCACATATGGGCCATCATGATAATGTTATAGGCCAAGAGGTCGACATCGACCTCCTTGAAGGCCCCCTGTTCGATGCCCTCTCTGATGATGCCTCCAAAAATATTACTCACATCCACTTCCAACTGCATCACCCGTGCCTTTGATGCCTTGTCCAGGGAATTGGATTTCTGGTAGATCAGCAGGGCCTTTTCCCTGTGCTGGTCCACTACACGGAAATAGAGGACAACAGCAATGGCCAGCTTTTCCAAGGGATCTTCAATGCCTTTGATCTGCTCGACGAGGCTGCTCTGGAAGATATTCAAGACATCTTCCATGATCATCCGCATGATTTCCGTTTTTTTCTTCACGTAATGGTAGGTCACCGGCAAAGAAACGCCGGCCTTCTCGGAAATCTCCTGAATGGAGGTGGCGGTAAACCCCTTCTTGACGTAGAGGGCGCTCGCCACATCAATAATCTTTCTCCTCACCTTGTCCGATGCCGCAATTTGATCCAGTACGGTCAGTTTTTTCCTGGGACGATCCATTGAATTCCCTTTCCAAGGAGACATCAGCCCCTGAGAAGTCAAAATACAGGAGGCCTTCTAAAAAAACCGGTGTTACGGCTGGTATTTGAAGGAGACGTTCAGCCTCGCCCGGTATGCAGTAACCTTCCCGCCCTCAATAGTCACATCCAGTTTTGTGATTTCCGCGACCCTTAAATCTTTAAGACTCGAAGATGCCGTCTCAATGGCGGTCCTCGCAGCTTCTTCCCATGATTGATCGCTTGTGCCCACCAGTTCGATGATCTTATAGGTGCTTCCAGCCATTTTTTTTCTCCTTTTTCAATACTCGGTTGACGGAAAAGATCTCCACCCGGTAGAAAATTTACCTCCTTCCATGAAAAGGTTGGTCAAGGCGTTAAGAGAGGGACAGGGGCCTGATTGTTGTTGATGGAATTGCCAAGAGTACGTTCATAGACTTATTAAGACTCCATCAATTATAGGAGATCGCAAATTCAAGTCAAGTCCTAACTGGGCCGCATCATGAACGGATCCCCCTGTTTTGGATGTCGGGTTCTTGAGGATCATTAGCCAGTCCCCATGCATACAACTGTTTCGCCATCCTCGCCCGGTGACTTCCGGGCCAGAAATAGCGCCCACAGTCGTTACATGCCTTGATCTGTCCCCGGTTTTCGTAAAAGACATATTCCGGTACCCCTTCCCGTGCCCTCGCATCAGGAACCGTTTCCAGCAGTCCATTACAGCGAAGACACCGGAGAAACCACCGGTCGGGATCAGGTTTCAGCCTGAACAGGGAAATGAGTTCGACCAGCTGTTCGCTGACAGTGTCATGCCGGAGAAAAACGGCCCGGGCGTCGAGATAGCACTTCTTTGCGTCCCGCGTGATGAGGCGACGCTCTTCCCTGACCAGAAATTCCAGCTGCCCCGGATGATAGTATGACTGGTAGTGCGTATCATATCCCAGGACCCGAAGCCACTTGGCCAGTCTCCCGAGCATGGTGTCTGCAGCGAATTTCATTTGCACCGGACTTGATGATTTGTTACGCTCCATTGATGCTATTATAGATCATTGCCGGTGTCCGTGTGAAATGGTTTTTCTCACGCCCTTTTCACGATACGCTATCAGGTCAAACGGAGTGAAAAGCGATGGACAAAATCGTCATTGAAGGTGGCGTTTCCCTGAAGGGGCAGGTTTTTGTAAGTGGCGCCAAAAACGCCGCCCTTCCCATCATAGCCTCCTGCCTACTCACAGAGGGTAGGCATAAACTGGACAATATCCCCCGCCTGCGGGATATCGAGACCATCATCAAGATCCTTTCAAAACTTGGACTGATCTTCCATTTTGATCAAGACACCCTCATTGTGGATTCCGGGCGGTTGACTGCCCATGAAGCCCCTTATGAGCTGGTCAAAACCATGCGCGCATCCATCCTCCTCCTGGGTCCTCTCCTGGCCAGATGCGGCCGCGCCAGGATCTCCCTCCCCGGCGGGTGCGCCATCGGCGCAAGGCCGATCAATCTCCATCTCAAGGCCCTCGCATCCATGGGTGTGGATATGTTCCTGGACCAGGGATATGTCAATGCAAAGGTTGATAAGCTCAGGGGGGCCGATGTCTTTTTTGACACCCCCACCGTAACCGGGACGGAAAACATCATGATGGCGGCCGTACTCGCCGAGGGCACGACCACTTTGAGGAACGCCGCACGTGAACCCGAGATTCAGGATCTGGCCGACCGGCTCAGGGGTATGGGGGCGGATATTGAAGGAGACGGCACCCATACCATCACCATTTGCGGAGTAAAGGCGCTATCCCCCGCACACCATTCGGTTATCCCGGACCGGATCGAGGCAGGGACCTTCATGATCGCTTCCGTCATGACCGGTGGGGATGTGGAAATCGTGGGATGCAGGCCTGAACACCTGGGAGCTGTGATTGAAAAACTGGAAGCAGCGGGCGCCCGCATCCAGGTCACTGATGAGAGCGTGAAGGTGAGAGGGCCTGACACGATCATGAGTGTGGACGCCAGGACCATGCCGTTCCCTGGCTTCCCGACCGATCTCCAGGCCCAATTCATGACCGCCATGAGTGTTGCAAAAGGCTGGAGCATGATCAGGGAAACCGTTTTTGAAAACCGCTTTATCCACGTGGGGGAATTGAAAAGGATGGGGGCGGATATCGAGATCAACAGCGACCAGGCCCTCGTGCGGGGTCGGGACAGGCTCCTGGCGGCTCCGGTGATGGCCACTGATCTCAGGGCAAGCGCTTCGCTCATTCTT
>Ga0315542_1000771_pt1 | contig 20430 bp, 18 predicted proteins | sample SalMarSW160120MG_FD_202541 | JGI IMG/M metagenome (GOLD analysis project Ga0315542, IMG submission 202541) | Salt marsh sediment microbial communities from the Plum Island Ecosystem LTER, Massachusetts, United States - Salt Marsh Sediment SW1601-20 ... | reverse complement strand
TGACGCAGGATTGTTCACTATTTTCGGACATAAATTCTCATTCAGCTACGATACATTTAAAATAGATCTTCAAAAGATCGACTCAATTAAGATTTCGGTAGAAACTGATAAAAAAGACAATCTGGGTAACCCTCTGATAATGGATGTTGATAACCTTATTCAGCTGGGATCAGCACAGCTTTATATCGATAACCCTGATAACAAATCCGGATTAAAAGGTCTTAACCAATATCCTATAATAGACGCTACTACATATTCATATATATTCTATGACAAGATACCAGGACTTTCCGGTATCTATAAGCAAAAAGATTTTTATTTCAAGGTAGATCCTTTTACCTATAATAACATCGATCATTACACCAATGCGGATATGAATCTTTCGGGTGAGTTTTTTGGAGGAAATATTCTGAAACCAATGCGTCAATACCTTACAATACAGGAAAATAATTCTCTCGGATTTAATATGACTATTCCAGAGGAAGGGATCGATGTTTATAATGGCAAAGGCAGAATATTTGATAACCTGAATATGAGCAATATAGGTCTTATTGGCAGCGGTATGCTTCAACATCTTACTGCCACAGCCAAATCGGAAGAGTTTAAATTCTTTCCCGACTCAATGATAACTCATGCCACGACATTTAATATGAAGAAGGATAGCCTGGGTATTCTACCAGTGCTTAACAGCCAGGAGGTTGATATAAAATGGCTCACTCAGAAGAATGAATGGCTTGCAAACAACTCTGAAGGCAAGGATTTTAATATATTTGACAACGGCACAACTCTTGACGGATCAATAAAACTTACTCCTTCAGAACTTGACGGGGCAGGTATTATTAATATGACCGATTCCCGTGTAACATCAAATCAATTCAGATTTACTCCAAATGCAATCAACGCCGATACTGCTGATTATAATCTCAAATCGACAACTACCAACGGTTACTCATTTATAGCCGAGAATGCAAACACAAATATCAATTTTGATCAGAGAGAGTCATATTTTCATCTCAATACTGATTCATCAATGGTTAAGTTTCCCGAATTGCAATACATCTGCACCATGACAGATTTTGCATATAACATGGATAATAGGGTGCTGAGTATGGAACAAAAAGGGAAGTCAAATATCTCACTACTCACACCAGATGAACTGCTCCGGGTAGATTTTAAGAAGCTGGATAAACCGACCTTTTTTGCCACCAACAGTCTTACCGACACTGTCGCCTTCTCCGCCCTGAAAGGAAGCTATCACCTCGATCAGGAATATATTGAGGCAGAAGATATAAACTATATACATGTTGCTGATGCTCTTATCCAGCCTGAAAACGGCAAAATAATCATCAACAGAAGAGCCCGTATCAAGCAAATGCAAAGTGCCATAATTGCTGTCAATAACAGGCATATCCTTCATGATGGCAAAATTGATATTGAATCGACCAAACGTTATTCAGGAAGTGCTGTTTATGATTATATTAGTGAAAACAAAGATATTCAGTACATAAGCTTTCCTGAATTATCTGTTGATACCCTGACAACAAGCGCCAGAGGTTTAATTCCCATTACACAAAAATTCATGCTCAGCCCTGAATTTTCATTTGCCGGGGATGTGATGCTTTATGCAAAGAGTAACCTGCTGACCTTTACAGGAGCAGCAGGCATTGTTCATAACTGCAGTGCAATCAAGAGCTATAACATTAAATTCAAAGCAAAGATTGATCCAAAGAATGTTATGATCCCCGTTGGTGATAAGCCCAGGGATATGAATGATAACCAGGTATTCTCAGGTTCTTATATTGCCACTGATTCAGTACACATATATCCAGCATTCCTGTCGCCCGAAAGATCATGGACAGATGTACCCCTGGTAAGTTCTTCAGGCTACCTGTACTTTGAGAAGGCAAAGGGAAGATATGTTATAAGCTCACCTGAGAAACTGGCAGACCAGACACTTCCGGGTAATATGATTGCATTTGATAAGAATTTTTGCATTTTATCAGGAGAGGGAAATATAAACCTTGGAGCGCATTTTGACCTGATGGAATTTAACAGTGCAGGCAAAGTGATACATTCAATAGACTCAGGGAAAGTCAATATACAGACTATCCTGGCGATAGATTTTTATTTCTCATCAGAAGCTCTTAAGGTTATGTCGGACGAAATAAGGCTGATGCCTTCCCTCAAACCTGTTAACCTTAACAGCGATCTGAATAAAAAGGGTATGACAGACCTTATTGGTTCAGCTGCCGCTACCCAGATAAAAGAGGAAATGGATCTTTTCGGAACATCAAAAAGCCTGCCCAAAGAATTCACTTATAAACTTCTTCTGAATGATGTTAACCTTTACTGGAACCAGGCGACAGAATCATTCAGGTCGACCGGTAAAATCGGAATCGGGTTCATTGGTAATCAACCAATAAATGTTTATGTTGACGGTTATGTTGAAATCCAGCACAGGAGATCAGGAGATCTGGTCGATATATACCTGAAAGCAGACAAATCGACATGGTACTATTTCTCATACTTCAGAGGAGTGCTGATGACCCAGTCAAGTAATTCCAATTATAATACAATCATTACCAATACTAAACTGAATGCAAGGAAGCATCCGGAGTCAACAATTATGAAACCTTATACATATATGATTGCAGTAGAAGGCAGGCTGTCCCGTTTTCTAAGAAGAATGGCAGGTGATACTTCCGACGAAGAGCCTGTTACAAAATAGGAACCTTGCCTCTTTCTCCCAGCTCAATCAGCTCAAGGTTATGTATTTTTTTACCATCAATCTGAAACCTGATGGCAGTCATATATTTATGAAATCCATGATACCCGGCGGCACCAGGATTAATATATAAAAAGCCTCCCTTCTTGTCGAACATGACTTTTGCAATATGTGAATGTCCGCAAATGAAAAGATCGGGTGGGTCTTCATATATCACCGGTCTGACTCTGCGATCATAATGGCCCTGAGTTCCTCCTATATGTGTGAGCCATACCTTTATTTCTTCGATTTTGAATTTAAGGTGTTCTTTATAGACCATCCTTACTTTTGAATCGTCAATATTCCCGTATACAGCCCGTAAGGGCTTGTATTCTGCCAGCAAATCTGCTGTTTCAATACTTCCTATATCACCTGCATGCCATATTTCATCAACTTCTGAAAAATGATCAAACAGTCTCGGATGAATCCATCCGTGTGTATCTGAAATTAGCCCGATCTTCATGTTCTTTAATGAATATGATAATTTTAAACCTGGTGACCCTTAGTGTCTTTGTGTCTTTGTGGCATTTCTTTTTTTGCCACCAAGACTCCAGGGCACGAAGAAACACTAAGAAATTCAATTTTCAATATTAAATATAAAAGTTAAATCAAATTCCATAATTTTACACAAAACTATTTAAATGCAGATATTTTACGCACCTGAAATCATTGGTGATACCTATACCCTGGACCAAAAAGAGTCAAGGCATCTGATAAGGGTACTAAGAATGTCCTTAGGTGCAGAAGTAAAACTGATTGACGGGAATGGCAACCTTTATGAAGGGATAATATGCAACCCCGATCAAAATAAGTGCACTATAGATATTACATCAAAAATAAAGGATTTCGAAAAAAGAAATTACAGGCTTCATATAGCCATTTCGCCTCTTAAGAACCCGGAAAGATTTGAGTGGTTTGTTGAGAAAAGTGTCGAGATAGGCATTGATGAAATTACACCACTGATCTGCAAAAACACTGAAAAACGAGTAATAAAAGCCGAAAGAATAAACAACATTATTGTTTCGGCTATGAAACAATCATTAAAGGCTAAAAAAACTCAGTTAAACGCTCCATGTCAATTTAATGAGTTCCTGAATAACAATATACCAGACGTAAAAATAATAGCTCATTGTAATGATTCATTTTCAAGAAGAAAGATATCAGAAGTCTGTTCAAAAGATGAAGATGTTACTATTCTTATTGGTCCTGAAGGTGATTTCGATAAAGAGGAGATGAACAATGCAATGATGAAAGGATTTGTGCCGGTGCACCTTGGTCAAAGCCGTCTGAGAACAGAAACAGCAGGCATTGCTGCCTGCTATTCAGTTTACTTTATCAACCAGTAAAATATTAAGTACCAATAAGAAAGTCGAGCACATCCCCTAATTTCTTTGATGGCATATTATAAAACTCAGTATACCTGCACTGAGTACAGGTTACAGATGAAAACCTCCTGTTCTGAATATTGAATATTTTTGTAAAGTAGTTACTGGCGGTTCTTATCTCTCCTATTTCACATGTTCTAGTGCCGCACTTTGGGCATGCATATTTAATTGGCTTAATCATTTTTTTTATCTTTTAGTTCAGTTCTTGTTTTCCATCTGCCAGATTTTCGAAGAGCCTGGTCAAGTATATACTCAATCTGCCCGTTGGTGCTGCGGAACTCGTCTGCAGCCCATTTCTCCAATACCTTAAACTTCTCCGGATTGATCCTGAGAACAAATGGTTTTTTCTCACTCATGTCTCTTTACTAGGAATGCAAAGTACCTGTATTCACAATTGGTGTGGCATCTTTGTCACCACATAATACAACCATCAGGTTACTTACCATTGCCGCTTTTTTCTCTTCATCGAGTTCAACAATATTTTTATCTGAAAGTTGATCAAGAGCCATTTGCACCATCGATACAGCTCCTTCAACAATTTTAAATCTGGCTGAGACTACAGCTGAAGCCTGTTGTCGTCTCAGCATTGCATTTGCAATCTCTTCAGCATATGCAATATAGTTTATCCTTGCTTCAATTACTTCTATGCCTGCAATCTGAAGCCGTTCTCTTATCTCCTTTTCAAGCTCATTATTTACCTCTTCCCCGCCGCTTCTTAAAGCTATAATGGCATCGTGATCTTCAAAGTTATCGTAAGGATACAACCCTGCAAGCTTTCGAAGAGCTGCATCGCTCTGTACCAGTACAAAATGCTGATAATCATCCACATCAAAAACAGCATTGTATGTCTCTTTTACTCTCCAGACTAATACCAGTCCGATCTTAATAGGGTTACCAATCTTGTCATTTACCTTAATAGGTTCGCTGTTAAAGTTTCTTGCTCTTAGGGACACACGCCTTTTAATATAAAAAGGATTAACCCAGAAAAATCCGTTTTCCCTTATCGTTCCTTTATATGCACCAAAAAGAACCATTACACATGATTCATTTGGATTTACTACCGTAAATCCGATTGCCGTAAATATGAACAGTAATAAGAGAATAACTCCCAGCCAGATTATTTCGTATGCAAATCCGGCAATTGCGCCAGCTATTAATAAAAATGCTGCCAGCAGAGCTAAATAACCCGAAATGGGTTTGACTGAAAATTCTTTTTTCATAGCATTTGATATTATTTTAATATCACAAAGATATTATTTTAAATTAATAAAACCAAAAAAAACACAGGAAATATCCTGTGTTTTTAAAAATCTTTAAACCTGTTTTCTGATTTTATCAATCAGTGTTCTTGTCAGGCTTTTGTCCGGGATTGATTTTACGAGTCCCAGAGCGCAAATCACATCATAAAATTCCGTATTAAAGCCATAAGCATCTTCAACGAGGTCAATGTCTTTAAGGTTAATATCATGATATGAAATAAAAAGAGTAGAATTGTAAACCATAGGCTTCATGTTTTCAGTTTATTTGAAAACGGCCCGTGAAAAATATTATTGTATAATAGAGAAAAAATAATCAGTTCAGAGTCAGGGTAATGTTCTTCTCCTCCATTATTTTCCTCATATTAATAAGAGCATATCTCATCCTTCCCAGGGCGGTATTGATACTTACTTCTGTTATATCGGCTATCTCTTTAAAAGACAAACCGGCATAATGTCTTAGTATGACCACTTCCCTCTGGTCATCAGGAAGGCTGCTGATCATTTTTCTGATATCTTTCTGAATCTGCCTTTTAATCATATTATCCTCAATATTGTCTTCTGCGAAACGTTTTGAATTAAAGAGGTCAGACTCATAGTTGTCATTCGAGATAACATTCATCTGTTTTATTCTCCTGAAATGATCAATTATCAGGTTGTGAGCAATACGCATTACCCATGAGATAAATTTACCGTTATCGGAATATTTGCCAGCTTTAATCGATTGAATAACCTTAAGGAAAGTATCCTGGAAGATATCTTCAGCAAGGGCCTGGTCGCGTATATAAAGGCTTATATAAGCGAAAACTTTGTTCTTATGACGGTGGATTAGCTCTTCAAAGCACGACTGCTCACCTTTTATGAACCTGGTAATCAGTTCATAATCGGAAATCGATTTATTCATAACTCACTCTTTTAATTAAACAGAGTAGAGATATTCAATAGGCAGTCCTTTTTGGTTAAACGTTATCGTCTTACAAAGAAAACAATTTTTTTGATTTGAAAGTACTATTTTTGAGGTTTCTTAGAATTTTAACAAAATAAAATAAAGTACAGATATGCAGGGGAGCATTGAGATAAGGGGAGCCAGGGTACATAATCTAAAAAATGTAAGTCTTAATATACCGAGAAATAAGATCGTTGTAATAACAGGAGTATCTGGCTCCGGTAAGTCTTCCCTTGCTTTCGACACTATATATGCTGAAGGGCAGAGAAGGTATGTTGAGAGCCTCTCATCGTACGCCAGGCAGTTTCTTGGCAGAATGAATAAACCGGAAGTTGATTTCATAAGCGGCATTCCACCTGCCATTGCCATTGAACAGAAGGTCAACTCCAGGAACCCGCGTTCTACTGTCGGTACATCAACTGAAATATATGATTATCTGAGGCTTCTTTTTGCCAGGATAGGACGAACCTACTCACCTGTATCGGGGAAAGAGGTTAAAAAACACAGTGTTGATGACATTACAGACTTTCTCGCATCGCTGCCGGAAGGTACAAAAGTAATAATAACCTCATCGGGTGAAATTCCGGATAATATAAAGGTATCAGAATATTTTTCATTTCTTAATAAACAGGGATTCAACCGAATCGAATCTGACGGAGTTCTCATCAGAATTGATGAAATGACCGGTTATGAAGGATTCAAATCCGGCCAGCAGGTAAATATTGTAATCGACAGGCTTGTGATTGATCATTCACCCGATAATTTCAGCAGGGCTGCAGATTCCGCTCAAACAGCCTTCCAGACAGGAAAAGGTTATTGTCAGGTTGTTGTTTTAAATGAGGAGTCCATAAGAAAAGAGAATTTTTCCAACAAATTTGAAGAAGATGGAATTCTTTTTGAAGAGCCGTCAGAGTATCTTTTCAGTTTCAATAATCCAATTGGTGCATGCCCTGTTTGCGAAGGGTACAGTAAAATTATCGGTATTGATGAGAATCTGGTAATTCCCAATCAGAATCTCTCAGTCTATGAGGATGCCATTGTTTGCTGGAAAGGAGAGACAATGAAAAAATGGAAAGAAAGACTGATCGCAAAAGCGGAATTATTCGATTTTCCAATTCATAAACCGATTTATCAGCTTACTGCTGAACAAAAAGAGTTGCTGTGGAAAGGCAACAGGTATTTCTATGGCATTGATAAATTCTTTAAACATCTCGAAGAAAAAAAATATAAGATCCAGTATCGGGTTCTGTTAAGCCGTTACCGGGGAAAAACGACATGCCCTGAATGTAAAGGCTCAAGACTAAGGAAAGAGGCTGGATATGTTAAAGTTGGAGGAAAAACAATACAGGAGCTTGTTACTACACCTGTAAAAAAGTTATATGATGTCATTTCCGGCCTGGAACTTGATGAATCAGACACAAAAGTTGCAGAAAGGCTTATAAAGGAAATAACTATAAGACTCAGATTCCTAATTGATGTCGGACTGCCCTACCTTACTCTCGACAGGCTTTCTTCAACTCTATCAGGAGGAGAATCCCAGAGGATAAATCTTTCAACCTCGCTTGGGAGCAACCTTGTGGGTTCTATGTATATCCTTGATGAACCCAGTATCGGACTTCATCCGCGCGACACCAACCTTCTTATCAAAGTATTGAAAGAACTGCGTGATCTTGGCAATTCAGTTCTGGTGGTTGAACATGAGGAAGAGATAATAAGAGCTGCCGATGAAATTATTGATCTGGGACCTGAAGCTGGCAGGCTCGGTGGTGAAATAGTTTACCAGGGAGGTCTTAACCTTACTACTGATAACAAATCACTCACAGCTGGTTACCTTAGTGGCAGATTAATGGTACCTGTTCCCGTGGTGAGAAGAAAATGGAACAGCTATATTGAAATAAAAGGAGCCCGTGAAAATAATCTGAAAGGCATTGATATAAAATTTCCACTTCATACTATAACTGCTGTCACGGGAGTTAGCGGATCAGGTAAATCAAGTCTTGTTTCAGATATATTGTATAAGGTACTTTCAAACAGAATCAACGGCAATAATTTAAAACCAGGACAATTCCAGAACATTTCGGGTGATATCTCCTCTCTTACCGGTATTGAACTTGTTGATCAGAATCCTATCGGCAAATCAAGCAGGTCAAATCCAGTAACTTACCTGAAGGCATATGATGAGATACGTAAGCTCTATGCTGAACTCCAGGCTTCTGTACAGAATAATTTTAAAGCATCTCATTTCTCATTCAATGTAGAGGGTGGAAGGTGCGAGGAATGCCAGGGTGAGGGAATAATAAGGGTTGAAATGCAGTTTATGGCTGATGTTGAACTTACTTGCGAAAGCTGCAAAGGGATGAGGTTTCGCAAGGATGTACTTGACATAAAATATCATGGGAAGAGTATTTATGATATGCTTGAGATGACAATAGATGAAGCCATTGACTTTTTTAATTCTCATCCGGGAAAGAGCGAAAGGCGGATCATTGATAAGCTCATGCCGCTTTCCGATGTAGGGTTGGGTTACATAAAGATGGGGCAATCGTCGAGTACACTTTCGGGAGGTGAAAGTCAGAGAGTAAAGCTGGCCTATTTCCTCAGCCAGGAAAGAAATAGCGGTCATATTTTATTCATCTTTGACGAACCTACAACCGGTTTACATTTTCATGATATAAACAAACTGCTTAAATCAATTAATGCTCTGGTCGAGCATGGTCATTCAGTAATTCTTATCGAACATAACCAGGAGATAATCAAGAGTTCAGACTGGGTAATTGATCTTGGCCCGGAAGGTGGTGAAGAAGGGGGTATGATTGTATTTGAGGGGAAACCCGAAGATCTGGCTAAATGCAAAGAATCCTATACTGGCAGATATCTTTCGCATAAATTGACATAAATTATGTAGGGACATGTCGTGACACGTCCCTACAATACAAAAATATATTTTATCGATTATGGTTTATTTTTTCACTTTAAACCCGAACATTATCGAGACACAGCCGCTGGCAGGGGTGTCTTCAGGTTTATTAAAAGACAAAACCTTAACAACAAGCTTAAGCTGCTGACTGGATTGAAGTTTAAAGTCCCATGTCCTGGAGTAATCAGAATCTTTATTTGAATAAAGTACATTTTTATTTGAATCAAGCACTTTAAACTCAACTTTTGGAAGTTGATCTTCTCCGCAGATAGCTACTCTGTATTCCATATCGGAGTAAAATGTTTTATACAGCTCTGCTTCCTCACCTTCAACAAGTATTGCAGCATGATAATTACCATCATGAGTATATGTTCCCAACTCAGGCAGGCATACCTTTTTTGCGAATGCTTTACATTGAGCATCAACATTTGCTGATATGCCCAGGATTAACAATGCAATGATCGGGGTTATTTTTAATATTCTCATAGCTTAAATTATTTTACGAATGTACTTCTAATCTCTGCAACCGAGGCAGCAAGTTCTTTGAATACTGCAGGAGTCATATCAGTTTTAACTTCTGATTTAAGAACAGTTGTGTTCGATATCTTATCATATTCAGGTCTGACGCGTGATGTCGAAATGGTAATTTTATCAAAAACAGTTTTCAGTTTGTTAACTTGCACCAACAATTCATCAACAGCCGGATTCCCTTTGTTTTGTGACAGAAGATTAATAAGTATATCGATTGATAATTTCTGGTCGATTATTCTTCCAACCAGCTTATTGCCATTAAAGTCATTCATATCAACCAGCTGTGTTGAGATGTATAATCCTTCGAACCAGCCACCTACCAATACCATGGCAGCAACTGCCGGCTGGCCATTATCTTCAAGGTATGAATTTGAGTTCATAAAGGTCTCACTTACAACTTTCATTATGACTTCGGTGTTATTGATATTCTGCTCCAGTTCATCGATTGTTGACTGATCAATAGCCTTCAGTATTCCAAGTCCATCAGCCATTTTTCTGGCTGCATTCATATAATCTATAATAAGCTGAGTCTGTTCATATAAACTGGCAAAACTTAAATCGCAGGTATATATACCTAGATTTAAAGCCATACTTTTATTGGTAACATAATTATTCACATTACCAACAGGATTAAGCAGGGTTTGATCAAATCTTGCTCCTGCCGATTTTATAAGCATGGCAGATTCAAGTGGAGATGGCAGGGCATCAAATATTTTTTTTGCCTGCTGAATATCCTTCATAACAACAGAATTATCCTTAGGTACAGATAATGCTTCATCTTCTTTAGGTGCTTTGCTACCACCCGATTTGCACCCGGCAACAAGACTGGCAAACAGGATGATTACCATCAGGATCCCTGTACTAATTCCATATTTTTTATTCATGATGAAAATATTAAAGTGACATATCTAATTCCCGACTAAATTAATATATTATTTTTATTTTTCAAAAACAGCTTTCAGTAATTGGAGCTATTTCTACCTTTGCTTAAAATTGTTTATAATGATTAAGTCGGAAAAAAAATTAATAGATCTGGATACAATTCTTCATAAAGATAAGAATATCCTGATATCAGAAGCAATTATATCACTAAGGGACGAACAGCCCTTTGAAGGTGCAATAGGTTTGCTTACCGCTTATTATAACGAAACTGAAGATATTACAATAAAAAAAATCATTGAAGATTTCATGAATGACCTCAAGGATCAGTCTGCCTGTAAGGAAGTGATAAATGAAATCAGAAAAGAATGGAAAAATGAAACAACAAGCATGTTAATATCCTCCTGTTGGCAATCGGGTCTTGATTATTCTGAATATTCTCTCGATATGGCAAAAGTTTTTCTCAGAGCAGATTATGTTACTGCGATTGAATGTCTTACAGTAATTGAGGAGTCTGCCAGAGAATTAAGTGAGGGGGAAAAAAATGAAATAGCTAGACTTTTGCAGGAAAACCCTGTAGCGGCTGCTAAAGAAAAGCGTGAACTTATCTTCGAATTACTCTCTATTTTAGACAGGTAACGTCAAAACTTGAGAGGTCGTCTTAAAAGACATCCAACAACCTGATAGTATTAATTTACAGATCAATAGTACTTTAACCTTAACCTTAACCTTAACCTTAACCTTAACCTTAACCTTAACCTTAACCTTAACCTTCAATCAACCGACGAAAAATACTTCATAAACTGGGTTCTTTCAAAAACGGCCGGTTTATCATAGTTTATCCAGTTTAATTTACCCCTGAAATCATCAACACTCCTGAATTTATTATTAGCCATCCACTCTCTTATCCCCTGACCCATAAGTTTCAGCACAGGGAATCCTTTTTTATAGATAGCCGAACAAACCTGTACCGTATCTGCACCTGCAAGCAGGTATCTTATCGCATCATCGCCTGAATGAACTCCGGTAGATGCAGAGATATCAATTTTGATGTCCTGGGCACTTGCCATGGCTATCCATCTGAGCACATATCTCCTATCTCCTTCAACACTGAAAACAGGCGCCGGAACTATTTCCATCCTTTTTATATCTATGTCAGGTTCATAAAACCGGTTAAACATAACCACCCCCTCAACTCCTCTCATATAAAACTGGTCTATCATGTAGAGTATGTTAGAGAACCTGTATCCTATCTTTAATGCTATAGGGACAGTTATAGTGGCTTTAAGGTTTTCAATAAGCTCAAAATATATCTTTTCAGAATCTTCTGAAGAGGTCTTTCTGTTGTGAGGCAGGAAAAATACATTTATCTCAATAGCATCAGCTCCTGAATCAGCAATGTTTCTGGCAAAATCCGTCCATCCCCTGGATGAAAAACAGTTGATGCTTGGTATCACCGGTATTCCAAGAGTTTTTTTCGCCGATCGTATAAGGTTAAGATACTCATCAACAGAATGTGATTTAGTATAGTAGGCTACATAATCATCTGCTTCCGGATAGCCTTGCAAAGACGGAACTGAACTGATATGATGCATGATCTGTTCTTCAAAAAGCGATTTTAAAACAACGGCTCCTGCTCCGTTTGCTTCAGCTTCTTTAAGATTCTCAATTGTAGATGTCAACCTGCTGCTGCTTACTATCAAAGGGCTCTTCAATGAAAGACCAAGGTATTTTGTAGTCAGTTTTTCCATTATATTTTCAACAAATTTTATTTCTTTCTTTCTCCGAATATAAGACTTCCGATTCTTATAATAGTGCTCCCTTCCTTAAGAGCTATTTCATAATCTCCGGACATCCCCATAGATATCTCCTTAAAATATGGTTTACCTGCAAAATAACTTTTCTTTAATGTGCTAAAACATTTATAAAGATATGCGAATTCCTTTCGCACCTGGTCTTTATCGTTAGTAAACGTTGCCATGCCCATTACTCCACAAATTCTGACATTATCTAAATTATTAAAATATTGTTTTTCAATAAGTTCTGTTATTTCATCGAACGTAAAACCAAATTTAGTCTCTTCGGAGGCTATATGAATTTGTAAAAGGCAATCTGCAATCTTTCTGACTTTTGAGGCTTCATCATTAACCACCGACAAAAGTTTGCAGGAATCGATCGAATGAATCATACTTACAAAAGGAACGACAGATTTCACCTTATTGCTCTGCAGATGGCCAATAAGGTGCCACTCAATATCTGATGGCAACATGTCCTTCTTACTAAGGACTTCCTTCACGCGGTTTTCTCCGAAACACCGATGTCCGGCATTATAAGCAACAAGGATATCGCTTACCGGCATGGTCTTGGATACCACAACCAGTTTAACAGATTCAGGAATCTTTGATTTTATCAGGGCAATATTTCCGGCTATGTCGGTCAAACAGAGATTATATTAAATAATAAAAGTATGAAAAAAAACTTACACAGAGACACACAGAGAACCACAGAGGGACGCAGAGTATAGAATATTTTAGTCTAAAAGATGGATAACCAGACCGCTTCTAAGCTTTGGTTCAAACCAGGTTGATTTCGGCGGCATTATATTCCCCGAATCAGCAATTTTGATCAGCTGATCCATCGATACGGGATAGAGAGCGAAGGCCACTTTCATCTCACCGCTGTCAACCCTTTTCTTAAGCTCATTAAGTCCTCTTATTCCTCCAATAAAATCGATCCGTTTCGACCTTCTAAGATCCTGAATATCCAGAATGGGGCTAAGAATCTGATCAGTAAGTATTGTCACATCAAGAACACCTATGGGATCACTATCATCGAATGTACCTGCCTTTGCAGTAAGGCTGTACCATTTATCATAGAGATACATTGAAAAATTATGCAACTTTTTTGGTTTTAATGTATTCCTCCCTTGTTCCTTAACAACAAATCCATTTTCAAGTTTTGTCAGAAGCTCAGCCGGAGTAAGTCCGTTCAGGTCCTTAATCACGCGATTATAATCGATTATCCTCAATTGATTAGCAGGAAAATGGACTGCAAGAAAAAAATTATACTCTTCATCTCCGGTATGAAGAGGATTATTCTCCCTTTTCTCTTTCCCTATAAGGGCAGCAGCAGATGTACGGTGGTGACCATCAGCAACATAGGTAAAAGGAACCTTTTCTGAGAAAAGGTTTTCAATCATTCTGTTTGTTTCGGGATCACTTACAACCCAGAAATGATGGCCAAAGCCATCATCAGATATAAAATCATATTCTGGTTTTTCACTGTTGACAATCATGTTAACAATTTCGTCCAGCTCTTTTACTGCAGGGTAGGTAAAAAATACAGGTTCAATATTTGCATTGTTCACACGTACATGGATCATGCGATCCTGCTCTTTATCAGGGCGTGTGAGCTCATGTTTTTTTATAATTCCATGAAGATAGTCATCAACCGAAGCACACCCTACTATACCGTATTGAGTGCGCCCCTTCATTGTCTGGGCATAAATATAAAAATGAGGTACTTCATCCTGCACCAGCCAGCCATTATTCTGCCATTTCCTGAAGTTTTCAACAGATTTTTCGTAAACAATGTCGGAATGAGTTTCAGTATCAGGAGGCAGATCAATCTCAGACCTGGTAATATGAAGAAGTGAACATTCCTTTCCCTTTGCCATTTTCCTGGCCTCATCGGAGTTCATCACATCGTATGGAAGACATGCCAGTTCACTGGCTATCGAAACTGGGGGCCGCAATCCCCTGAAAGGTTTAACAACTGCCATCAGTCGGTTAATTAAAATCTGTTAATTTACCTTGTATTTTTGATTACCCGTCTTGAAAAAATTTACTACCTGACGAGCGGCAGCAACACCTGCATTTACATTGGCTTCTTCAGTCTGAGCTCCCATCTTCTTTGAAGTAAATATAAACCTCCCGTTATATTTTTCTTCAATAATATCTTTGCAATCAGGTTCAATATCAGACAGATAACTAAAATCAGAACGCTCCTCAAAGATCTTCAGCAGTCCTGCTTCATCGATCAATTCTTTCCTGGCTGTATTAACAAGAACAGCGTTATGAGGCATTTCTTTTATGAGTTCATAGCCTATTGAACCTTTAGTTACATCATTGTACGGCATATGAACAGAAATGTACTGGCATCTTGTATACAACTCAGCAACATGTATGCACTGTTTAGCTCCATTATTCTTCATTACTCTTTCACTTACGAACGGATCGTATGCGTAGATATCCATTCCGAATCCCCGTGCAACATCAGCAACATATTTTCCGACATTTCCAAAAGCGTGCAATCCGATTGTTTTGCCTCTGAGTTCACTCCCTCTCTTTCCACTGAAACCACCACGTATCTGGTACAGCAATAATTCGAATACAAGCTCGGCAACTGCATTTGAGTTTTGCCCAGGAGTATTCATGGCAACAACATTATGTTCAGTACATGATTGCAGGTCGAGGTTATCATATCCGGCGCCAGCCCTGACAACGATCTTAAGTTGCTTTGCGGCTTCAAGTATTTCACCTGTAACCATATCGCTCCTTACAATAAGGGCATCGGCATCTGATACAGCATTAAGAAGCTCCGGCATATTCTTATAATTTTCCAGTAAGGCAAGTTTAAAACCTGCAGCGTCGATCACTTCACGAATCTGCCGTATGGCAATCGGAGCAAATGGTTTTTCTGTAGCAACAAGGATCTTCATAATCAGATATTATAGTATACTGCGAATACTGGTTTCACGGGAACTCGCTGATAAATTTATTATTTATTAATTCTTCTTTTCGAAATCTTTCATAGCGCTTACGAGTGCTTCAACGCTTTCTTTCGGGAGAGCGTTATAGGTTGAAGCGCGGAACCCTCCCACCGACCTGTGGCCTTCAATCCCCAGTAATCCTTTCGCTTTGGCAAATTCTGCAAAAGGTTTTTCAAGCTCTTTGTACTGTTCATCCATTACAAAACAGATATTCATAAGCGATCGGTCCTCAGGATCGGCAACAGTTGGAACAAACAATTTATTTCTTTCTATCTCGTCATAAAGAATTGTGGCTTTTTCAATATTCTTTTTCTGAACTGCCTTCACTCCGCCGATAGCTTTCAGCCAGTTAAGAGTCTGCTGAGCTGCAAAAACCGCAAAAACAGGAGGTGTATTGAACATGGATTCCCCTTTAATATGAATCCTGTAGTCGAGCATCGAAGGAATAGGACGGGTTACCTTTCCCAGAACATCTTCCTTTACTATTACAAATGCTACACCTGCAGGCGCAAGGTTCTTCTGGGCTCCACCATAAATGATAGAATATTTCGAAATATCAACGGGACGACTGAAGATATCAGATGACATATCTGCAACAAGAGGTACTTTAACATCAAAATCTTTCTTTATTTCCGTTCCATAAATTGTATTATTGGTTGTGATATGGAAATAATCAGCATCTGCCGGAACAGCATAATTCTTAGGTATATAATTAAACAGTTTATCTTTTGAAGATGCTACCTCAACAACATCCCCGAAAAGTCTTGCCTCTTTCAGGGCTTTACTTGCCCATGCCCCGGTTGTGAGATAAGCAGCTTTCTTATTAAACATATTCATTGGTACCATTGCAAACTGCAAGCTGGCACCTCCACCCAGAAATAAGACCTTATAGCCTGCCGGGATATTGAGTAATTCCTTAAAAAGTTCAATTGTATCATTCATACAAGCGACAAATTCCTTGCTGCGATGAGAAATTTCCAGGATGGACAATCCTGTTCCGGCAAAGTCTTTTATTCCTTCAATAGTCTTATCAATTGTGTATTGGGGAAGAATCGAGGGACCAGCATAAAAGTTATATTTTTTCATATAGGATTATTTATTAATAATAATTGAAATACCTCAGGTAATGTTTATACAAAATTATATAAAATTCTATCATTACTGTCAGTTTGCGCCTTCCGGGTTCATTATAAGTCATGATCCACAAGAATACCATTTTTCATGACAGGTATTTTTCCGGTAAAATCGTTTGTAATACAAAACTGTATGCAATCATCAAGGCCTTTATCACGGAGGCGTGTCCTTTGTGCAACTTTATCGATATAACCTGGCAGATCAGTCTTTGCCAGCGACCATAGATCCATAGCTGCAATGGTTGAATCACAAATTGTGGAATACAAACTGGTCTCCATCAGTCTTTCCGCCATTGCCCCGGCACAAACAGTATCTTCAATATTAAACCTGTTTTTCCAGCCCGCGCAAAACAGCATGATATCCCTGTCCTGTTTAATAAGCCATTCAGTAAGAGCACTGATATTCAGGAAGGAGCCTATTACTGTCATATAAGATGAAGAAGCAAGATTAATAATCGCTGTACCATTTGTAGTGCTATAGACTATTGTTCTTCCTTCAACTTTTTCTTTAGTGAAATTAAAAGGAGAATTACCAAAGTCGGCAAAATCAAGAATATAACCATCGCGTTCAGCAGCAACAAGATAGCCGCGCGACTTATAATCTTTTGCTTCAGTAATATCAGCGACGGGTATTACGGCAGAGGCGCCGTTGGCAAAAGCAGTACAAATTGCAGATGACGCTCGCAATACATCAATCACTATAACTATTGAGTCGCGGTTTTCATCAGGCATGAACATTGCCGGTGAAAAACATGCTTCAAGTTTTCTTTTCAACATAGCACCACCATTCAACCCTTTTTATATATTGGAAGATCCACAATTCTGGCTTTGAGATCTTTATTCCTTATACGAATGAATATTTCCATACCTGTCTTCCAGTATCCTTTAGCAACATAAGCCAGCCCAATTCCCTGTTTCATCATAGGAGACATTGTCCCGGAGGTTACTTCACCTACGATTTCACCCAGTGCATTAACAACTTCGTAGTGTTGCCGGGGTATGCCTCTTTCTGTCATGACAAAGCCTTTAAGTCGCTTGTCCACACCATCCTGTTTTTGATTAAAAAGGTAGGTTTTATCAATGAAATCCTTTTCACTGGTAAATTTTGTTATCCATCCCAGCCCTGCCTCTATTGGTGATGTCTGATCATTTATATCGTTCCCATAGAGGCAGAATCCCATTTCGAGGCGTAAAGTGTCCCTTGCGCCCAAACCTACAGGTCTGATACCATACTCTTTTCCGGCATTAAAAACAGCTTCCCATATTTTAGGTCCGTCTTCATTCCTGGCATATATCTCGCAACCTCCGGCTCCTGTATAACCTGTCGTCGAGAAGATAACATCTTTTATCCCGGCAAATTCAATTACTTTAAATGTATAATACTCCATATCTTCAACAGATGTTTTCGTCAGTTTCTGCATTGCCTTGAGTGCCAGCGGTCCCTGAATGGCAAGCTGGGCTATATCGTCAGAAACATTTATCAGGTCTTTCCCTGTTGCCATGTTAAATCCGGCTGCATTCTGAACACACCACTTCCAATCCTTCTCAATATTTGCTGCATTAACAACAAGGAGGTATTTTTCAGGGTTAAACCGATATACAAGAAGATCATCGACAATACCGCCTTTCCCATTAGGAAAACATGAATACTGTATCTTCCCGTCATGAAGTACAGAGACGTCATTTGATGTAATATACTGAAGGAACTTTAGAGATGAAGGCCCTGATACCCAGAACTCACCCATGTGGGAAACATCAAAGACCCCTACTTTTTCCCTTACAGTGATATGTTCTTCATTAATGCCGGAGTACTCCACCGGCATATTATAACCGGCAAAAGGAACCATTTTAGCACCTGCTTCCTGGTGAAACTTTGTAAATGCAGTATTTTTCATTGAAAAATTGTATAATATAATTATCTAATAAGGAAACAGTTCCTGATTTCCCGGCAAAGGAAGCAAAGAGATCCCAAATAAAGTCTGACTATTATCAGAATTCAAGTATTTTAAACTCAACTCTCCTGTTTTTTGCCCTTCCCAGAGATGTGGCATTATCTGCTATTGGTTGAGTGGAACCGTAACCTTTGTATTCCATACGTGAACGGTCAATACCCTTACTGACAAGGTATTGAACTACAGCTTTTGCCCGGTCGCCTGATAATCTGATATTAATAGCGGGGCTGCCCGTTATGTCGGTATGTCCGGATATTTCAATTTTCATATTCGGATTATCTTTCATAAGACCTAGCAAATGGTCAAGTTCAGCATAGGATCCTGAAGTCAGTATTGATTTGCCAGTTTCAAACAATATATTATTAAGTACTATTCTTTTACCGACTTTTACCTTTATTAATGTAGCATTCATTGTATAAGTTTCTCCTGTATAATTCTCAGGAATAGGAGCCTGTTTCATCTCAGAAAGATATCCGGTAGCCCTGATATTAACATTAAATGGTTTTTTTGCAGGTAATCCAACTCTGTATGTGCCATCCACAACGGAACTTGCAGTGGTAACTACAATTGAATCAGTTAACATATCTATTACATCGATTTTAGCCATAACCGGTTCATCTGATTCTGAATCCTGTATCTTTCCTGCCAGGTATACAGGGATTTTCCTGGGGGCCGCTTCCTTAATTACCACTGTATCTCTTATGACCACTGTATCGCGTTTTGGAGCAACAAAAACAGGTTCAGGAGGGAGAATACGGCTCCTGTAGATATCAAGGCCACCTAGTCCGCCACTACGGTTTGATACAAAATAAAATGTACTGTCGCTGACGGGTGAAGGATAATAAAACATGTCATCCCATACAGTATTTACCGGGAAACCTGCATTTTTAACATTATCCCATTCTCCGTTCTGATTTTTTACACAATAGAAAATATCGAATCCCCCTATAGAATTATGACCTTTTGAACTGAACCACAAGGTATCTCCTGTTTTAGAAAGCCTTACAGCTTCCTCGTCATACCTTGTATTAATAACACTTCCCATATTTACAGGTTTTGACCATTTCCGCTCATTTAATTTTTTAATGTAATAGATATCCTTGCCTCCTATATTTATCTTCCCGTTGTTTGAAACAAAGTAAATCTCATTCCCCGAGGGACTGATACAGAATGATGTTTCGGATCCCCTGCTGTCAATTGAATATGGGAGCTTCTCAGGTGATTTCCATATTCCATTTTTGTTCACCGACACCTTAATATCTCCACCTTTCTCATATCCTACATAAATGTATAGTCTGTCATTTGCCGCATTAATATAAAGAGGGGCCTCGCAATATTTTGTAGTAATATCTTTTCCTGCAATCATTGCAGTTTCCCATATACCATTGTTCAGACGTGAAACAAATATATTTTCATCAAATTTTGTATCAGGATGAGGCTTTACCGATACACTGGTTTCGCGACGTGAAGCAAAATACATCGATTTTCCATCAGAACTTATGATCTCTGAATAATCATCACTGCCAGAGTTAATTCCTGCCCCGAGATTCTCTATCCGGATCCTCATCGTGTCTTTTGTAAGAATCATGGCAGAGTTGCAATCGTCAATGCACCTCTTTGCCAATTCAATATTTTCTTTCGGTTTCTTGAAACTGGTATTCAGGTATTCATTGAATTTTTCAACAGCTTCTGAGAACCTGCCTGAAAATTGAAGAGCACGTCCTGTAAGAAGAAGGACATCCTGAGCTATATCTCTTTTAAATTCAAGGGCATTCAGTAAAAACCCTGCAGCTTCCTCCTTTTTGTCTGAAAAAAGAGCTGAAACACCCGTTTTATAATTTAAAGCCGGATCAGAATTATTGTAAACGATAGCCTTCAAATATTCATTAAAGGCTC
>Ga0315542_1000770_pt1 | contig 20433 bp, 17 predicted proteins | sample SalMarSW160120MG_FD_202541 | JGI IMG/M metagenome (GOLD analysis project Ga0315542, IMG submission 202541) | Salt marsh sediment microbial communities from the Plum Island Ecosystem LTER, Massachusetts, United States - Salt Marsh Sediment SW1601-20 ... | reverse complement strand
GGCACAACGACGTGCGCCCGGCCGGGCGGCCGGGCGCACGCGAGGTTCCAGGCGGTGGAGCCCCTACTGGATGGTCTGGGCGTTGACGACCAGGATCAGGTCGCCGGTCTTGTTCTGGGTGGAGGTGCTGCCGAGCAGGTCGCCGATGATCGGGATGGCACCGATGACGGGGAGCTTCTTCTTGTCGACGGTGAGGCTGTTCTGCAGCAACCCGCCGAGGAGGGCCGTCTGGCCGGGCGCAAGCGTGACGGTCGAGGTCACGGCGCGAGTGGAGAGGTTCAGGAAGCTCGGATCGTTCGTGGTCGAGAGGACGTCCTGGACCTGGGCGGTGATGACCAGCGTGACCCGGCCATTGTTGGCGATGCGGGGCGTCACGTTGACCTGAACGCCATACGGGATCGTCCGCTCGATGTTCTGGCTCGACCCGGGGATGCTGATGTAGATGGTGCCGCCGGACTGGATCGTGCCGGTCTCGTTGTCGAGCACCGTGATGTTGCTGTCATCGACCGTCCTTGACAGCCCCTGCTGCTCCAACGCGTTCAAGACCGCGTTGATGTTGAGCGGGGAGACCGTGTTCATGTCGAACACGAACTTCAGGCCGGTATCCAGGATCGACGTTGCGAGGTTGCCGAACGTCGCGCTGGTCACGTTGAGCCCGAGGTTGTAGGCGGTGGACTTGGTAACCTCCTGGATGCGCACCTGGATGTTCACCTGCTTCTGGGGCACGTCCAGCTTGGGGATGAGCTCCGCGATCCGCGCCTGTACGGGGGCCGTAGCGGTGACGATGAGACTGTTGGTGCGCTTGTCGGCCACCACCTTGAAGTCCTGCGTGCTGACGCCGGTCTGGGCACTCTGTCCCGAGGTGCCGGACCCGCTCTGCGCGCTAGGAGCAGGAGTGACGACGCCGCTCGCCTGGAGGGTCTTCGCCAGGTCGACCGCGTTGGCGTTGGAGAGCTGGTAGGTGCGCTGCACCAGGGGCTCGGCCTGGGTGACCGTGTCGAACTGGCTCAGCAGCGACTGGACCTTGTCCTGTTGCTGCTGCGTCGCCACGACGACGATGCTCTTCACGCCGGGCAGCGCCTGCACGTCGAGGCCGGGGATGGCGCGCTGAAGGATCTGCACCACCTGCGCCGGGTCGTTGTGAACCTTGTAGAACTTCTGCACCGTGTTCGGCGCGGGCGGTGTCTGCGTCTGCGCCTTCGTGGTGGTCGGCGCGGGCTTCGGCAGGACCTTGTTGACGGTCGACGGCGGGCCGACGACCACCACGTCGTTCGGCAGGAGCGCGTAGTCGAGGTTGTTGAGGGTCAGCACCAGGTTCCAGACCTGGCGGAACGGCTTCGGCGACCCGATGTCGTAGCTGATGGTCTTGTCGGGCACGTCGTTGACGATGGCCGTCAGGCCGACCGACTGCGCAAGGGCCGTCACCATCGCTCGAAGGGACTCGCCGTTGACCCCGGTGGCGAGCTCGACCTTCTGGTCGAACTTGGGGTTGTTCGGCAGGGGAGCCAGCTGCGATTGAGCCGACGCAAGCCCCAGCAGGGCGAGGAACGTAAGGAGGACCAGGATACGTTTCATGATCACCGCCTGAGATCCAAGGAGAGGCTCTGCGTGGAGTCGTTCAGCGTGAACACGGCCTCATGGCCGCGGAGGTCGGTCAGCGTGATCTTGGTGTCGGGCAGGTCCTGCCCCAGCGACACCACGACCGGCATCTTGTACTGGCTGGAGCGGAAGACGCCGACGCTGACGGGCCCGAGCACCGTGCCCGTGAACCGGACGTTGTTGTCGCGGAGGTAGCGGCTCAGCGTGTCGGTTCCGGCTTGGAGGGGCGGTGTTCCGTTTCCGGCGCTCGCCTGGGTCTTGGCGGGCGGTGCCGGCTTCGGCTGGCTCGGGCCGAGGACGCCAGGCAGCGACGGAGCGGACGTGAGCATGCCGGACTGCGAGAGCGTGCCGAGCGACGGCGACCCGTTCGAGGCGTCGCTGGGCGTGCGCACGGCGGCGACGGTCCCGAGGTCCTTGGGGGCCGAGGACGACGCCTGCGCCCGCGTGGATTGCAGCACGCTCGGGGTCGTGGGCAGCATGCCGGACGGCAGCGCGCGGGGGAGACCGGTCGCCTGCGGAGGGGGTGGAGCCACCGGCTGAGGCGCCGGCGCCTCAGCCAGCTTGGGAGGGTTGTTCGCCGGGGCCGGCGCGCTCGCCACGGTCTGCGGCGCGGGCGGCTTGACCGTCGCCTGCGGGGGCGGAGAGGCCGGGGCAGCTGCCTGTACGACGATTGGCGAGAAGGGGTTGACCGTCATCCGCTGCGCGGAGACGGCGCGCTGGTTCGAGGTCGCGTTCGCCGTGCCGTTGCTGCTGCTCGCCGACGAACCGCCGGACGTGGTCGTCCCGCTCTGGGCGGGCGGCTGGGTCACGAGGAACGGGAGCTCGGCCACCTGGAGGTCGTGCGTGGCTACCGCCGGCCTGTTCGCCGCGACCACGGGCGCAGCCTCCTTGGATGCGGTGCTGGCCGTCGCAGGCTTCGCCGCCGAGCTCTGCTTCGTTGCAGTCGCAGAAGGTGCCGACGCGGCCGCAGGCGTCTTGGCGGTGGAGGGTGCACGGACGGGCGTCTTGGTGGCCGTCACGGGCGTCGCGGCGGGCTGTTCCTGCGAGAAGAAGTTGACCCAGAAGAACGCCGCGGCGGCCAGGAGTAGGACGGCGATGAGGATGCGCGCTGTTCTGGAGAGCGTCATTGCGTGGTCGCCCCCCCGGGATCCTTGCCGGTATAGACGTACACCGTGAAGTTGTAGGTGGCGTGGAGATCGGGGTTGCTGGTGCTGTTACCCTGGACGTTCAGGCCCACCTGATGGATCTTCGTGAACCTCTGCAGCGCTTGGAGCTTGCCGAGGAAGTCCATCGTGTCGGTGAAGTTGGCCGTCGTCGCGACCGTGAAGCCGATCGGCCGGACATCTTGAACCTTCCCTTGGCCCCCACCCTGAGAGAAGCTGTTGATGGTCACGTTGCTCGCGGCCGCCGAGGCCCGGAGCTGGTCGATCAGCCCCGAGATGTCGCTCTCCTTGGGAAGCTGGGCGAGGAAGTTGCGGCGATCCTGCTCGAGCTGGGCGACGGCCGCCCGGAGATCGGGGAGGTTGCGCCGGGCTTGCTCGCCGCGTTGGATCTGCGTCTCGAGCTGGGCGATGTCGTTCTGCAGGCTGGTGATGTGCGCCTGCGTGGGCCGGTACATGTAGAAGTACCAGATCAACGCCGCCACGATCGTCACGACGATCGCGAGGATCGCCACGTCCCGCTGGCGGAGGTTCCGGAAGCTGAAGTTGCCGAGGTTCATGGCTTGCTCCCAGCCAACGCGCCAACGGTGAGGCTGTAGCTGAAGAGATCCTTCTGCCCCTGCCGCGACGCGCTGTGGAAGGCGACCCCGTAGCTCTTGGAGGTCTCGAGCGCGTGGATGAACTGCGCCAGCACCTCGGGGCCCACCACGTCACCGCTCACGTTCATCTGGGCGATCACGCTCTTCCCCTCGTACTCGTTGGGATTGCTGTGGGGAGGGTTGATCGCGCTCATGCTCAAGCTCTTGAAGTCGATGTTGGGCCGTGCGCCGGCGCCTCGGGGCGGAAGCGTCTCGAGGAGGCCGGAGATCTCGCCGGTCCACAGGATCCGGTTCTGATGGACCGCCTTCTCGACGGAGATGAGCTGGTTGAGCGCCTGTTGCCGGGCCAGCAGACTCTGTTGCTCCTTGAGGTAGGGCTGCAGCAGGGCCAGCTGATCGCTCCGCGACTGCTTCTCCGTCAGCAGATTCTGCTGCGTCTGGTAGGCGAACAGCTGCGCGACGAAGGCGATGCCGACGACCAGCAGCGGGAACACGATCGCGAGAAGGCGCCAGTAGCCCGGCTCGCGAACTCGCCGCAGGTTCTTGGGAAGCAGGTTGACATTAATCAACGCCCGCCACCCCTCTCAGCGCGAGGCCCAGGGGCACCGCGAACTCGGGACCCATCTTCTGGATGTACTGGCTGTCGAAACGGCTCTCGTCATAGTGGACCGTGAGCCAGGGGTCGCCGAGCTCCACGCGGAAGCCCAGCGCGTCCCCGATCGCTTCGGGAAGGCCGCGCAGCTTGGCTCCCCCGCCGGTCACCACCATGCGACTGATGGTCGCGTCACCGGTCTGGACCCGGAAGAACTCGAGGCTGCGCCGGATCTCGGTGGTCAGATCCACCAGCACCGGCCGGAGCGACTCGTAGACGCGGCTGGGGCTGAACTGCTCGCGCTTGGCATCGAAGTTGAGCAGCTCCTCCTCATCCTCGGTAGGGATGGTGGCGGTGCCGTAGTCGAGCTTGACGTCCTCGGCACTGTCGAAGTCGAGGCCGAAGGAGCGCTGGATGGCGGCGGTGAAGTCGTCCCCGCTCACGCCGATGTTGCGGTTCATCAGCACGCGCTCGCCGCGGACCAGCGTGATCGTGGTGTTGGAGGCGGCGATCTCCAGCACCACGCCGATCTCGTTCGCTTCGGTGTAGCTCGTGCCCGAGAGGGTCGTCTTGGTGAGGTGCTCGCCAAGCAACGACCCCTTGAGCGAGCGCAGCAGCGTGAAGGGCTTGACGTCTAGCACCAGCGGCTCGAGCCCCGCCTGCTTCATGTACTCCACCTGCTGCGTCACCTGATCGAGGCGGGCGGCGGCGATGACGACCTCGAGCTGCCCGCCCTCTTCGATGTCGTCGGGGTTGTCGAGAACGTAGTAGTCGAGCACGACCTCATCGATGGGGAAGGGGATGTAGCGCTCGGCCTCCCACTTGATGGCCTCGTCGAGCTCCTGCATGGTCATCTTGGGAACGTTGATGTTGCGGGTGATCGCCTGCCGGTTGCTCACGGCCGCCACCGCGAACCGCTTGCGAACGCCCGCCTCGTCCAAGAGCGCCTTGATCTCGTCGGCCAACCCACGCGCATCGACCACCTGGTCGTCCTGGATCAGGCCAGGCGGCATGGGGCGGACGGCCATGGCGACCAGGTTCGGCGGGTTCCCTGGTCGCAGCTCCACCACCTTGAGCGCGCTGGTGCCCACCTCTAGGCCGACCGCCTCGATCCTGGGGCTGAGCATGCGCGCCAGGCGCTCGCGCATTGAGGGCATAACGTCTCCTCCTCGTAAATCAAGCGGAGTCTATCACGGTGCCCTCACGGCCCCGAGTGAAATTTTCGCAAGCGTGTCGGGTTTCCTGCCCTCTGCAGGACGAGGATTCAGCCAGGCTTGGGCAGCATGCCCGGAGGCATCCTCGGCTCCTGGGAGACGTCCCCCGGACCCTTGCCCTGTGGCTGCGACTCACGCCCTCGGGCGGGCTCGGCCGGCGCCGGCACCGGAACCGGCGGCAGCTCCTCGCCGCGTAGCAGCGTCGCGAACTCGTCGGCGTGCAGCGTCTCACGCTCGAGCAGGACGTCGACGACCCGTTCCAGGTCGTCGCGGTGGCTCTGGATCAGGTCGGTGATCCGCCGGTACTGCTCGTCGAGGATGCCCTTGACCTCGCTATCGATGACCCGAGCCGTGTCCTCGCTGTATGTACGAGCTCCCTCGACCTCGCCCAGGTACGACTCGGACGAGCTCGCCAGGGCAACGTGACCGACGATCTGGCTCATGCCCCAGCGCGTGACCATGCGGCGCGCGATCTGCGTGGCCTGCTCGAAGTCGTTCTGGGCGCCGGTCGTCACGTCGTCGAAGACGAGCTGCTCGGTCGCGCGACCGGCCAGCGCCACCGCCACGCGGTCGAGGAGCATGTTCTGGCTCGCCGACATGCGGTCCTCCTCGGGGAACTGCATCACGTACCCCATGGCGCGCCCGCGCGGCACAATGGTGATCTTGTGGACAGGATCGGCGTGCTCCAGTAGGTAGGCGGCGAGGGCGTGCCCCGCCTCGTGGAACGCCGTGACACGCTTCTCGCGCTCGTTGATGACGCGGCTTCGGCGCTCCGGTCCCATCACGACCCGGTCGGCGGCTTCGTCGATGTCGGCCATCCCGATCTCGCGCCGGTCGTTGCGCGCCGCCACCAGGGCAGCCTCGTTCAGGAGGTTCTCGAGATCGGCTCCCACGAATCCGGGGGTACGCACCGCGACGCGGTGCAGGTCCACTTCGCTCGCCAACGGCTTGCCCCGGGCGTGAATGCCGAGGATCGCCTCGCGACCGCGGACGTCCGGCGCGTCGACGACGACCTGTCGATCGAAGCGGCCGGGCCTGAGAAGCGCCGGGTCGAGGACGTCGGGACGGTTGGTGGCGGCCATGATGATGATGTCGTGCTGCGTTTCGAAGCCATCCATCTCGACCAGGAGCGCGTTGAGGGTCTGCTCCCGCTCGTCGTTGCCGCCGTTGACCGACAGCCCGCGGCGGCGCCCAACGGCATCGATCTCATCGATGAAGACGATGCACGGGGCGTTCTTCTTCGCCGTCTCGAAGAGGTCGCGCACGCGTGCCGCCCCCACGCCGACGAACATCTCGACGAAGTCCGATCCGCTGATGGAGAAGAAGGGCACCTTCGCCTCGCCGGCCACCGCCTTCGCTAGGTGCGTCTTACCCGATCCGGGCGGGCCCACCATCAATACGCCGTGCGGAATGCGAGCGCCGAGGGCGTGGAACTTCGCGGGGTTCTTGAGGAACTCGACGACCTCGGTCAGGTCGTCCTTGGCCTCCTCGACGCCGGCGACATCGCGGAACAGCACGTTGGTGTTCTCCTCGGTCACCAGGCGAGCGCGGCTCTTGCCGAAGGAGACGGCGCCGTCGCCGCCCCCGCGCGCCCCGCGCATCAGGTAGAACAGCAGACCGACCATCAACAGGATCGGGAGCGCGTACACCAGGACGTTGCCCCAGTTCGTCCCCGGTGGCACGGCCTGCACGTCCACGCCGTGGCTGGTGAAGCGACTCAGATCGGTGGGGGGCGTCGGGAGGTAGGTGACGTACGGATTCCCGCTCTTCGGCGTCACCTGGAGCTCGGTGTTGCGGATCCGGATGCTCTGGATCTGGCCGCTGTCGAGCTGCTGCTGGAAGGTCGAGTAGCTCTTGACCTCATGCTGGCTACGGTTGCTCGACTGCGTGGCGACGAAGACCACCAGAGCCACGACACCGACGGCGACCAGGAAACCTCGAAGCGGGAAGCGCCCCATAGGTCAGTGTACCTCCAGCCCATGAGCCGGACGTAAACGGGAAGGCGCCCCCACCTTCATGGTCGGCGCGGTGTTCAGGGGGTGGTGCGGGCCAGGTCGTTGAAGCGCACGTGCGCGTTGTGGAACTGGAGCTCGAGCGTCCCGGTGGGTCCGTTGCGCTGCTTGCCGATGATGACCTCGGCGATGCCGTGCTTCTCCGACTGCGGATCGTAGTAGTCGTCGCGATAGATGAACATCACGAGGTCCGCGTCCTGCTCGATGGCGCCGCTCTCGCGGAGGTCGGACAGCATGGGACGCTTGTTCGGCCGGCTCTCGACTGCACGCGAGAGCTGCGAGAGCACAAGGATGGGGATGTCGAGCTCGCGCGCCAGCGCTTTGAGGCCGCGCGAGATGGCCGAGATCTCCTGCTGCCGGTTCTCGCTGGTGCTGCGCGTGCCGGCCGACATGAGCTGCAGATAGTCCACGACCAGCAGGCCGAGGTCATGCTCGGCCGTGAGCCTTCGCGCCCGAGATCGGAGCTCCATGACCGTCAGATCGGGGTTGTCGTCGATGAAGACGCGCGCCTCCGACATGCGACCGGCCGTGTCGGCCAGGCGCTGGAAATCGCGGTCGGAGAGCTGACCGTTGCGGACCCGGCTCATGTCGACCCGTGCCTCCGAGCACAGCATGCGGGTGACGAGCTGCACGGCCGACATCTCCAAGGAGAAGATGCCGATGCTGATGCCGCCGTGCAGGGCCGCGTTCATCGCGATACTGAGCGCGAGCGCGGTCTTGCCCATCGACGGGCGGGCAGCTAGAACGTTCAGGCTAGAGGGCTGCAACCCCGCCGTCATGCTATCGAGCTCGCGGAAACCGGTGCGCATGCCCGACACCGGGTCGGGGTTGGCGAACAGCTCGTTGATGTGCGCGAACGTCTCGGTGACGAGCGTCGTCATGCCTTCGAAGTGGGCGCGGCGCTTCTTGGTCGCCAGATCGAAGATGTTCTGCTCGGCGAGGTCGAGCACCTCGTCGAGGGGTCCCGCCTGATCGTAGGCGAGCTGCATGATGCGCCCACTCGCTGCGATGAGCTCGCGCAGCGTCGCCTTCTCGAGCACGATCCGGGCGTAGCTGTCGGCATAGGCGGCGGTGGGCACGCTGTCGGCTAGACCGATCAGGTAGGGGACGCTCCCGACGCTCTCGAGCTCACCCGACTGCCGAAGCTCCTCGGTGAGGGTCACCAGATCCATGGGATCGCCGCGTCGGAACAGCCGCTCGATGGCACGGAAGATCTTCCGGTGCGCCTCCTTGTAGAAGTGGCCTGCGGTGACCACGCCCTCGAGCGAGGCATAGGTCTCGTTGTCGAGGAGGATGCTCCCCAGCACGCTCTGCTCGGCTTCGATGCTGTGAGGGGGGGTCCGGCTCTCCACGTCGGCCATTGTACGGTGCCGCGACCTCCGCCCCGGCGGGAACCGGGCACGGTGGGGGGAGGCGCCACGGGGACCCGGGCCCGGCGCGTGCAGGCAGCCTAGAATGGTGAGCGGATGAACGGGATCGTCGAAGCGGTCGCCTCGGTGGCGGTGGCGTGGCTGGTGGGCTCGCTACCGATCGGCTCGGTTCTCGTGGGCTGGCTCGCGGGGTCGGAGCCCGCCGAGGTGAACCCGCACCTACTCGGCGTGGAGAACCTCTACCACATCGTTGGCGCCCCGGTGGCCTTGGCCGCCTTCGGACTCGACATCGTGAAGGGCGCCGTCGCCGTCGTTCTCCTGCCGCTGGCGCCGGCCGCCGCCCTCGGCGTCTACCTGGGCCACCTCTATCCGGTGCACCTTCCCGGGCTGCGCCCGCGGCCGCCGAGAGGGCGGGGCAACGGTGTGCTTGTCGGGGTGCTGGCGGGCCTCGCGACGGCGGGCACCGTTCCCTGGCTCGCCCTTGCCGTGCCGGTCTGGGCCTATGCGGCCATGCTGGCGGCGCGCCGTTACGTGGCGCTCGCCACGGTGACCGGGCTGGTGATGCTCGCACTTTCCGTGGTGGCGGCCTGGCTGTGGGGGGCCGGATCGCCGTTCACCGCTGCGGCGCTGGTCCTGCTGGCAGGCGCCGGTGCATGGCGGCAGAAGGCCGCGCTGGCGCGGGTGCGCGATGGAACCGAGGCGCGCCTGGGGGAGCCGCCGGCGGTCCGGGGAATGCACCGCGACACGCTGCTCTGCGCGTTCCTGGTGCACCCGATGACGGTCGACGACCTGTGGCAGCCGCCGAGCCAGCGCTGGCTCCGGCACCTTGCGAAACGCGGCCTGATCCCCGAGCGGCCGCTGCGGCGCGTGCTCCTTCGGATGCGACCGCAGAGCCAGGGTGTGATCGAGGGGATCCATCTACCGGACGGGCGACGGATGCGGGTGCTCCTCATCGGCGGGCCGATGCTGCCCGACCAGTTCGCCGCACACCCACGGGTCGCCCTGCGCATGGCCGTCCAGGGAGCCCGGCTCGCTCACGAGCTGGGGGCCGAGGCGGTGGGCCTGGGCGCCTTCTGGTCGACCGTCGGAGGGAAGGGGGAGGACGTCCAGCGGGCTGTACCCGAGATCGCCGTCACCAATGGGGGCGCCTACACGGCGGCGAGCGTCCGTGCGGCCGTGCCCGGCCTATTGGAGCGTTTCGCCGCAGAGGGAGGCTCGCTTCGACGCGCGACAGCCGCCGTGGTCGGCGCCAACGGGGTGGTCGCCTTCGGCGTGGCGAGGATGATCGCACCCGAGGTCGGCGAGCTGGTGCTGATCGGACGCGACGCCCAGCGGTTGGGCCGCAGCGCCCGCACCCTGCAGAGGAAGTTCCCCGAGACCAGGATCCTCGCCACCACCGATCTCGCTGCGGCGGCGGGCGCCGATCTCGTGTTCACCGCCACCTCCGACCCGCGTCCCGTGCTGAAGCCGGAGCATGTCCGCCCTGGCGCCTGGGTGTTCGACCTGGGCCGCCCCGCGGACGTTGACGAAAGCGTTCACGACGTGCCGGGCGTGCAGGTCGTGCCCGGGGGCGTGGTGCGGCCGCCGGGCGAGATGCGCTCGCAGATCGACATTCGCTTCGGCGACGGCTATGTGCCCGCCTGCCTCGCCGAGACCATGATCATGACCGCGGCCCACGCGTTCGACAGGCGCAGCCTGGGAGGCGTGACGCGCACGGCGGACATCGAGTTCTACCTCCGCGAGGGGAAGCGTCTCGGCTTCGAGATCGTCACCCGGGACGAACACGTGGTGGCGCTGGAGCCGAGCGCGTGAGGCGCCGGGTGTGAAGGCGTTCCGCATGCCGGGCCCGCTCGAGCCGGAGAGCCCTGCGCTGGCTCGTCTGTTCGAGCACGGCTCGCTGGGCGTGGCGGAGGAGGTGGGGCCGCAGGGCCCGGAGGTCGTCGCCTACTTCGACTCGGAGCGCGAGCTGGGCCTGGGCGGTCGCTGGGAGGACGTCGAGGACGTCGACTACGTGGCCGCCTACCGTGCCGGCCTGGAGCCGGTGCGCGTGGGGCCGCTCGTGATCGCGCCGACCCACCGCAGCGCGCGTGTCGGGGCGGGGGAGCAGGTGGTGTGGTGCGATCCCGGCACGGCGTTCGGGACGGGGCACCACGAGACGACGCGCCTTGCCCTGGCCGCGCTCGCCGACCTCGACCTGGTAGGACGGAGCGTGCTCGACGTGGGGGCGGGCTCCGGCATCCTGGCTATTGCCGCCGACCGGATGGGCGCGAGGCTCGCGCTCGGCGTGGATATCGACGGCGACGCGGTGCGCGTAGCCAAGGCGAACGCCACGCTCAACCGCTCGAGAGCCCGCTTCCTGACGGGGAGCATCGACCACGCCGAGCTGCCCGCCCGCTTCGACGTGGTGGTGGCCAACCTCTATGCCGAGTTGCACGTCTCGTTGATGGCCGCCTACACGCGCCGGGTCAACGGAGGCGGCCGGCTGCTCCTGACGGGCATCCTGACGCCGCTGGAACCGATGGTGCGCGAGGCTTTGCCGGCTCCGTGGGTCCAGCACGTACGGCACGATGGAGAGTGGTCGCTGGTCGACGCGGAGGTTCCGGGATGAGGCGTCCTCGCGTCCTGGTCCGTGCATTCGCGGCCGGCCGCGCCACGCTCCGCGGGGGGGAGGCGCATCACCTCCGCGACGTCTTGCGGCTGCGTCCCGGCACGGAGGTGGAGGCCTTCGACGGGCGCGGCAGCGAAGCCCGCGCGCGGGTCGTTTCGGTGAGCAAGGACGCCGTGGTGCTCCAGATCGACCGACCCGAGGCGCGCGGGGTCGAGCCGCCGATCGCGCTGACGCTGGCGGTGTCGCTCCTCAAGGGGGACAAGCTGGCGGAGGTCGTTCGCAAGGGGACCGAGCTGGGCGTGGTCCGGTTCCGGCTGTTCGGCTGTCGCCGCGCCGACGTTCCCACCCTGTCGCCGGCGAAGCTGCAGCGCTTCCGCCGGGTAGCGGAGGAGGCGGCCAAGCAGTCGCGCCGCAGCCTGGCACCGGACGTGGTGGAGCCCACCGATGTGGGGGAGATCCCGCTCGACGGCGCGGCGCTGCTGGCCGCACCGCAGGCCCGTACCAGCGTGCGAGAAGCGCTCGCCGGGCCGTCTCCCGACGCGCTGACGTTGATCACCGGTCCCGAGGGCGGGCTCGAGCCGAGCGAGATCGAGGCGCTGCAGGCCAGGGGCGCCGTGCCGGTGCGCCTCGGTCCGCGCATCCTCCGGGCCGAGACGGCGCCCGTGGCGCTGGCCGCGGCGGTGCTGCTGCCGGACGCGCTGTGAGCGTACGGCCCGCCTTCCCTTGCCCCCGCACCGGTGGTCGCCGCGGGCCGCTGCGCGGAGCCCGGGTTGCAGTGCTGGCGAGTCTTGCCCTGGCGCTCGCGCTGACCGGCTGCCGGCCGCTCTACGTGCCGCTCGTGCCCAAGCCGGTTCCGGTTCCCCATCTGGCACGGCTGGGTGATGGCAGCTCGCTGCGGTGGGCCGACGGCACGTTGCAGCTGCACGTGATCCTCGCCGCTATCCCGGAGGCGGGTTGGCTGGCCGTCCAGTGGTTCGCGCCCGACGGCAGCGAGGCGGCATCCGACAGCGTGTGGGTCGCCCCGGCCGACGTCGCTCAGGGGCGTACGCTGAGGCTCCCGGCGCGCGTCAAGCCGACGCCGGGCGAGTGGCGCGCGATCGTGTCGCTCCATGACGTCGTGCTCCGGCAGTTCCGGGTCACCGTTCCGGGCGCCGCGCCATAGGGCGCGGGAGTACAGCGCCGCGCAAAGGATGTAGCTAGATCCGTCTGTCTAACTGCGAGGGCACCGCTAGGACTCGCCCGACTCGCGATCGCTGCCGGCGAGCGCGCACGTAGACCGGCACCGGATCTGCGTGATCCGGTGCCGGTGCGAAGACGACGAGGCCGAGGACGCGGGCGACGCGCGCGCTGTCGTTCAGGTGGTGCGCCGCCGGGTGCTGCGCGCGCGCTTCTGCTGCTGGGTCTTGAACCACACCACGAGCGGCGACAGGATGAAGATGCTCGAGTAGGTCCCGAACCCGATGCCCACCAGCAGCGCGATGCTGAAGCCACGGAGCACGCTGCCTCCGAAGAGGAACAGCGCGATCACGGGCAGAAGGGTCGTGCCCGAGGTGCCGATGGTGCGCGACAGGGTCTGGTTCACGGCCAGGTCGACCACCTCGGCGTAGCTGCGGTCGCGCACCTTGCGCAGGTCCTCACGGATCCGGTCGGCGATGACGATCGAGTCGTTGAGGGAGTAGCCGACCACGAACAGCACGCCTGCCAGGACTGGGACACTGAAGGTCACGTGGAACAGGTCGAGCGCCCCGAGCACGATGCCGGCGTCGTGGATGGTCGCGATGATAGCGGCGACCGCTACGATCCAGTTGGGCCAGAAGCGCCAGGCCACATACAGCAGGATCAGCCCCAGCGCCACCAGCACGGCCATCAGGGCCGCCTGCCTCAGGTCGGCGCCGACCGCCGGCCCGACGTAGTTGGCCTGCAGCAGCTGACCGTTGAGCTTGGCCGTGAGGTCGTTGGCGAACTGGTCGGCGCTCTGGTTCTCGGTCGGCGTGAGGCCGACGCGCACCGACATGAGGTTGCCCTTGACGGTGTTGTCGATCACGCGCACGACGACGGCATTCTTCCCGGTGATGCCTGCGTAGTTGAGGTCGGTGATGGCGGAGCGCACGTCGCCTACGGTGGTGCCGGCCGGCGTGTCCACCAGGACGTTGGTGCCGCCCGTGAAGTCGGTGGACAGATGCAGGCCCTCGGTCGCGACGATCGCGATGGATGCGACGGCCAGCAAGCCCGAGATCGACATGATGACGGGCGCCTTGCTGACGAAGCGAATGCCGTGGACGTACAAGCCCTTCCACAGGTAGGTGCGTTTGCTGTTGCCGGCCGTGATCAGGTCGAGGATGAAGGGCACCACCACCACGTTGACGAACACGGACGCGATGATGCCGATCGCCAGCGTGATGGCGAACCCGCGCACCGGGCCGGTCGTGTACTGGTAGAGCGCGGCCGCCGCCAGCAAGGTGGTCACATTGGCGTCGATGATCGCCGACAGCGAGTTCCCGAAGCCTGTCTTCATGGCCAGGCGGATCGACTTCCCGGCCCGCAACTCCTCACGGATGCGTTCGAAGCTGATGACGTTGCCGTCGACCGCAGCGCCGATGGTGAGCACCAGGCCCGCCAGGCCGGGTAGCGTGAGCGCCGCGTGGAGGCCGGCCAGGGCGCCGAAGATGAAGAGCATGGCGAGGCCCAGGCCCAGCGTGAGCACGCCGCCGAACACGAAACCGTAGTAGGCGAGGATCGCGATGATGACCGCGGCGGCCCCGATGACGCCGGCGATCTTGCCGGCGTTGATGCTGTCCTGACCCAGCGTGGGCCCGATGGAGCGGATCTCCTCGACGTGCAGGCTGATCGGCAGGCTACCCGATCGGAGCACCAGCGAGATGTTGCTGGCCTCGTCGATCGACTGGATGCCGGTGATCTGTCCCGAGTCGGAGATCCGCGACTGCAACGTCGGGGCGGTGATGATCTTGTTGTCCAGCACGATCGCCATGCGCCGGCCGATGTTGCCGCCGGTGAAGTCGCCGAACTTGCTGGCGTCCTTCGCCTTGATGTTGAAGAACACCGCGGGCCCGCCGGTCGCACCTCCGCCCAGCTGCTGGAAGCCGGCGCGCGCCGTGCTGATGATCTCTCCGGTGAAGGCAGGTTTCTCGAGATCGCTGAGCGTCATCTGGCTGACGGTCTTGTTCTGCGCCTCAGGTTTGACGAGCTGGAAGTAGAGCTTGGCCTGCTGCCCGATGAGCGAGAGGGCGCGCTTCTGATCCTTGGCGGTCAGCCCAGGCAGCTCGACCACGATCCGGTTCCTGCCCGAGGTGGTGATGAGAGGCTCGGACACGCCGAACTGGTTGACGCGGTTCTCGATGACGTTGCGAGCGGTGGCCAGGTCCTGGCTGGACGGGTTGGCGGTGTTGGCCTGCAGCACCACGCGTAGCCCGCCCTGGAGGTCGAGGCCGAGCTTCAGTGGCGGCCCCGAGCTCCAGGGTTGCCAGAGGTAGAGGATCGAGGCGATGATCGCGGCCGCCACGACGGCGCCGGTGAAGGTCCTTCGGTTCAAGGTGGTCTCCTAGGACGGACGTTTGAGGAAGGCTGGAGAGGATGGGTCGATCGGCGGCGGCGTGCCGCCGCGCCCGCGGCCTATGGCGGCGGATCAACCGCCTTCGAGCTGGAAGCGGCCGTAGGCTGCCAGCAACACCGCCTGCAGCGGCGCTCCCGACGGCGCGCCGCCGCCATGAGCCAACGACGGTCCGACGGCGCCGAGGCCGACGCCTCCGGACGGAACGGTGGGGACCCGGATCATGCCGGCCGCCGTGCCCGGAGCCGCGAGCCGTGCTCCCGTCTCGAGCATCAGCGGCGCGCGCGTGCCCATGCCAGCGCCCGACCCGATGGGATCGTGTGCGGCGGCCGCCATGGGCTGCAGCGGGATGGCCGCCAACAACACGGCCAGCCCGAGGCTCCATGCCAGCCCGCGCGGGCGGTGCAGCATGATCGAGACGTCCTGCACGTCCGGCATTGTACCGCGTGGACGCGCCGGGGGCGGGCACGTTTCGCGGGCTCGCCTCAGGTGAACGAACGTCGCCCCGGACAGAGGGAAACGTCCGGGGCGACGGCATCGGGAACGGAGTCGCATGGGGCCCGGCAACGTCGCCGGCGCCACCAGCGCGAAGCACTCAGACGGGCGCGACCTCGACCATCTCGTAGGCCTCGATGACGTCGCCCTCCTGGACGTTGTCGTAGTTCTGGAGGTTGATCCCGCACTCGAAGCCGGACGCGACTTCCCGAACGTCGTCCTTGAAGCGACGGAGCTGGGCGACGGAGCCCTTGTAGACCTCCTTGCCGCCCCGCGTCAGGCGCGCCTTCGAGCCCCGGCGGATCACCCCGTCGGTGACGTAGGAACCTGCGATGTTGCCGCTCCGAGGCACATGGATCACCGCGCGAACCTCGGCGTGGCCGATGACGCGCTCCTCGTACTCGGGTTCGATCTGCCCGCGGATCATGCGCTGCACGTCCTCGATGAGGTCGTAGATGATCTTGTAGCTCTTGATGGCGACGTTCTGGCGCTCGGCCGACTTCTTGACGCTACCCGGCGGGTTCACGCCGAACGTGATGACCGTGGCGTCGGCCGTGCTGGCCAGCAACAGGTCCGATTCCGTCGGAGCGCCCACCTCCGCCAGCATGATCTCGAGCTCGACCTCGTCGGTCTTCTCGGCCTCGCGAGCCAGCACGCCCTTGATCGCCTCCAGCGAGCCCTGCGCGTCGGCCCGGAGGATCAGGTTGATGATCTTCTTCTGCGGCTTGCCGAACAGGTCTGCGAGCGTCAGACCCTTGCGGCCGATGGCCTCGCGTTCGGCCTCCTCACGCTGCTCGCGCCGCTCGGTGGCGACCCGCTTCGCGGTCTGCTCGCCGTCCACCGCCTCCACCAGGTCGCCCGCGGTGGGCTGTTGGGAGAAGCCGAGGATCTGCACGGGCACGGACGGCCCCGCGGCGTCGATGGAGGTGCCGGTGTGGTCGGTGAGGCGGCGGACCTTGGCCCACGCTTCGCCAGACACGATGAAGTCGGCGACGTGAAGCGTGCCCTCCTGCACCAGGACCGTGGCCAGGACCCCGGCACGCTTGTCCAGCACCGATTCGATCACGATGCCCTGGGCCGGCCCGTCGGGCGACGCCCTGAGCTCCTCGACCTCCGCCACCAACGAGATCATCTCCAGCAGATCGTCGACTCCGGACCCGTCCTTGGCGCTGATCTCCACCACGATGGTGTCTCCGCCGAAGTCTTCCGGGACCAGCTCGACCTGCATCAGATCCTGCTTGACCTTGTCGGGGTTCGCCTGCGGGAGATCGCACTTGTTGATCGCCACGATGATCGGCACCTTCGCGGCCTTGGCGTGAGCGATCGCCTCGCGCGTCTGCGGCATGATGCTGTCGTCGGCCGCCACCACGATGACCGCGATGTCGGTGGCATTGGCGCCGCGCTGCCGGATCGACGTGAACGCCTCGTGCCCGGGAGTGTCCAGGAACGTGACCGTTCCGCCCTTGGTCTCGGCCTGGTAGGCGCCGATGTGCTGGGTGATGCCGCCGGCTTCGCCTTCGGCCACCCTGGTGTGGCGGATGTAGTCGAGAAGCGTGGTCTTGCCGTGGTCCACATGGCCCATCACGGTGACGACGGGCGCGCGCAGCGGTGCCTCGGCGGGCGCCTTGGGCCGCGCGGGGGCCGCCTTCGTGGCGGGCTTCGGCTTGGTCGCGGTGGCGGTTGCGGCTCCGCCGGCCGCCTCCTGCGGGCTGGCCGGAACGGGCTCCGCCTCCGCTACCGGCTCCTGCTCGCCCTCGACGAGCTGGCGCACCGTGTCGGCGACGTCGTGCTCGAGCGTGCTCGAGTGCGACTTGTACTCCACACCCATCTCGTCGAGGATCGCGAGCATCTCCTTGGTCTCGATGCCGAGATCCTTCGCTAGCTGATAGATCCGTACCTTATCGGACATGCATGCCTCCGTCCCGATGCGTTGTTCGAGGAGTGCCGTCGTCGCGCGCAGAGGATCCGTCCTCGACCGCGACGGCGAGCAGCGCGCGGACGTGCGCCGCCTGGCCTCGGAAGGCCTGCTTGAGACGCTTCTCCGCCGGGTCGTCAGCGCAGCCGCGGCACACCCACGTGCCCCGCCCGCCCGCGCGCCCGGTCACGTCGAGCTCGTAACGGCCGTCCCCGCTGCGTATCAGGCGGATCAGCCCCGCCTTGGGAAGCGATGCGCGGCACATCACACAGCGTCGCAGCGGGACGTGCTTGCCGGTCGTGGCCGCCATGTCTAGGAGATCCGCTCCTCTTCCGCCTCTTTGTCGCCCTCGGGTGCGGAGGCCTGGGGCTCGTCGCCCTCGCCGACGGACGCCTCCTCCTCGGCTGCGGCTGCCTTCTCTTCGCCTGACTCTTCGCCCGATTCCGCCGGCTGGGGCGAGGCGCTGAACAGAGCGTCGAAGGCGGCGTGCCCCCGCTCACTCGCGCCCACGTCCTCGAGCCGCGACGCCGCCGCCTGCATGGCGGCATCGAGGTCACTGATCGATTCGGAGGCGACCAGGTCGATCTTGAAGCCGGTCAACTTGGCGGCCAGACGAACGTTCTGTCCGCCCTTGCCGATGGCGAGCGAGAGCTGGTCGCTACCGACCATGACGCGCGCCTGCTGGTCCTCCAGGTCGAGCTCGATGGTTCCGACCTTGGCGGGGGAGAGGGCGTTGCGGATGAACTCACGCGGGTTCGGGTCCCACATGATGATGTCCACCCGCTCGCGCTGCAGCTCGGCGGTCACCGCCTGGATGCGGCTGCCTCGGTGACCGATGCAAGCGCCGATCGGATCGACGTTGGGATTGGTGCTGGTCACGGCCACCTTGGAGCGCTGCCCGGCTTCGCGCGCGACAGCCTTGATCTCGACGGTGCCGTCGGCGACCTCGGGGATCTCCTGACGCATCAGGTACTCCAGCAGCTGCGGCGCCGCCCGCGACACCAGGATGCTCGGCCCGCGCGTGGACAGCTCGACCTTCTCGACGTACACCTTGACCCGCATGCCGACCATGTAGCGCTCGCCGTGGATCTGCTCGCGTGGAGGCATGATCGCTTCCCCGCGGCCCAGATCGACGAAGACGTTGCGCTTGTTGTCGGTCCGCGAGACCACCCCGGTGATGATGTCCCCGGCGCGATCCTTGTACTCCTCGAAGACGATCGCCCGCTCCGCCTCGCGGATCTTCTGCGTGATCACCTGCTTGGTGGTCTGCACCGCGATGCGGGTGAACTTCTCGGGATCGGTGGGGAACTCCATCTCCATGCCGACCTCGACGCTGTCGTCCAGCTCCACAGCCTCCGTCAGGGAGATCTCCTTGTCCTCGTCCTCGACCTCCTCGACCACCCGGCGGATGACGAGCACCTCCATCTCGCCGGAGTCGGGGTCCAGGCTGACCTCGATCTGCTTGCCCGGCATGACGTTGCGCTCGAACGCCTGCTCGAGAGCCTCCTCGAGGCTACCGAGCAACTGATCCCTGTCCAGGTTCCGCTCCGCAGCGAGCATGTTCAGAGCGTCCACGAATTCCTTGTTCATCGTCCTCCTCTATTCGGTTGTGGGTCCCGGCGCCCGGCTTCGTGGCTGGGCAGCGACGCGCCCGGAGCGGGGACCGTGGCTAGCGCGGCTCGCTGGGCCACTCGGCCAGGCGAGCTACCTGGATGCGGTCGAGGCGCACGGTACGACGCTCTCCGTCGACCTCGAAGGCGATCGTCCCGCCCGAGACCTCCCGGATCCTTCCGGTGAAGGTCTCGTCCTCGAGGCGTACCTTCGCGAGCAGGTCGTGGAAGCGCTCGAAGTGACGCTCCGTCTTGAGCGGACGCTTGGGCCCCGGGGACTCGACGTCGAGCCGGTAGGGGGCGTCGAACGGATCGAGGCGGTCGAGCTCGAGGCCGAACACCTCCGCCGCCTTGGCGACGTCGTCGACGGTGACACCCTGTTCGTCGAGGCGATCGACGCGCAGCAGGACCCGCCGCTCCCGGCCGGTGCCGCTGACGGTACACTCCAAGACCTCGAACCCGAGCGGCGCGAGCACCTCCTCGGCGGCCTGCGCCAGTTCCATGCGTCCTCCTGCCGCCGCCCCAACAAAACCGGGTGGGCCCAGCGAACCCACCCGAGCAAACGCCGGGACGTTGTCCGGGCCGGAGTATACCCCGTTCGGCGCCCGCACTTCAACCGCCGCCCGACACCGCCCCCGCACTGCCCCACCGGTGTTTGTGAAAGGGTCGACTTTACACCGCGGCGACCCTCCGGTACACTCACCGTCGATGCGGACGGTACCCGCGCGAGCTTCCTGACGGCGACGAACGCCGGCCCCACGGGGCCGGAGGGCGTCGCATGAACGAGACCCGCCTCGAGAGGCGCGGTCTCGTTCCTTATTGGAAGGGGCGCGCGGAGGGCGGCCGCACCACGCTGGAGGAGTTGCCATGATGCCGAACGACGACGTACTGCTGCTCACGCCCGGGCCCACCCCGATCCATCCACGGGCCCAGGCTGCCTTGGGCTGGCCGATGCGAGGTCACATGGATCCCGAGGTCTTCGCCTACAACGATCGCATCGTGGCGGACCTGCAGCGCCTGTACGGCACGGGTCCCGATGCGTTCACCAGCCTGCTGTCCGGGACGGGCTCGCTGGGGATGGAGGCCGGCCTCGCGAACCTGCTCGAGCCGGGGGAACGCGTCCTCATCCTTTCCAACGGCGCCTTCGGGGAGCGCATGGTCGAGATGGCGACGCGCCTATCGTGCGACGTGCACGTGCTCCGCTTCGACGCCGGTACCCCCGTCGAGGTCGAGGCTTCCGCGCGCGCGGCCCGGGCGCTACGCCCCGCGCTCATCGCCGTGGTGCACGGTGAGACCAGCACCGGCGTGCTGAACCCCGTGCCCGAGCTGGGGGACGTGGCCCGCGACGTGGGAGCGCTGTTCAGCGTGGATGCCGTCACCACCGTCGGGATGATGCCCTTCGCCATGCACGCCTGGGGGATCGACTACGCCTACACGGGTTCGCAGAAGTGCCTCTCGGCGCCGCCGGGCGTTGCGCCGGTGGCGTTCTCGAAGCGTGCGATGGAGCGCGTGGCGCGCCGCGACGTGCCGGTGGCGACCTGGTACGGCGACGCCGTAGGCATGCGGCGCTACTGGCAGCCCGACGAGCGTGGCCGGCAGTACCACCACACCGTTCCGGTCCAACTCCACTGGGCGCTCGGCGAGGCCCTGGCTGCCGCTCTCGAGGAGGGCCTGGAGGCGCGTGCGGCCCG
>Ga0315542_1000769_pt1 | contig 20443 bp, 11 predicted proteins | sample SalMarSW160120MG_FD_202541 | JGI IMG/M metagenome (GOLD analysis project Ga0315542, IMG submission 202541) | Salt marsh sediment microbial communities from the Plum Island Ecosystem LTER, Massachusetts, United States - Salt Marsh Sediment SW1601-20 ... | reverse complement strand
GACGTCATCATGTGGCGCCGCAAGGCGCGCAGCGCCGTTCTGAAAACACGATAATACGATCGCAACATTGTCACCAGGGCACAACTACTCTCTTTACCTGGAGCCCGGCAGCCTTCCTTTCCGATTCCGTGGCCCATTTCACGAGCAGACCTGGAAGAGCGAAATATGCAACCATCGCGAGAATTACCACAACGCCTGTCAGTACCAGTAATTTCTTCTTCATGCTGCGCTCCTCTATCCTACCATTCGAAATCCATGCCACCTTCTCAAAATTACGCCCAAAAACTGCCTCTGGGCAAATGAAATTTATTGTCTCTTTCGGAAATGGTGGAAACCCCTCGCCTTCAGGCGAAGAAAGTTTCGGGTTGTCGCGAAGCGACGCGTCATTCCGGCGAAAGCCGGAATCCAGTGATTACGGTAACCACCCCTCTTGCAGTCGAGGGTTGTTCAGTCATTAAAGAGGATTGTCCCCCGGTATTCAAGGAGAAACTAAACCTTGTATCGTTTTTAATCATCCTACATTAATCCTTGAAATAAGTGATCTAACGAGCTAAGATACTTTTGCTTTTAATTGAAAGCATCCCCAGGTAAACCTTACGATAAGGGGCCAAACCATGAGGGAGCTTGAGAGAATGATAAAGGCCCAACTTCTCGTAAATGAGAACCGGGCCTTTATCATTTCCGGATTTCTTGCAGGCTATCATTAATAACCAACATTGATGAGCGCCAACAGAGATGGATGCCAGGTCATTGTTTTCTAATGCATCTATCTGAATTTTTACTTGTGAAGATAGCAAGTTAGCCAAGAAATCTGATGGGTGACCTTAAACGAATCTTGAGGGTTTTGTAATTACTCTGAAATTTTGTTACAGTTGTTTTTGGTCTTTCTGGAGATCACCCCATTTGAGTAAGATCACCAGATCGTTAGAGTAACTTGAATAGAACAAGTCTCTCACTCGCATGGTAAATGAAGCCTTTTAATAAGGGAATGCTTACAGAGCACATGCAGGTTACGATATAAGGGAGCTTCAGAAAGTAGCTACGAGAAAAAAGAAACACGAAGTTGGCGAAGAGAAGCCGAAAAACCAGATAACTCTGAACCCGATCAGAAGGCTGTTTGAACTATGTTTTTCCTAACAGTGGATATAAAAAAAGAGCCGGTTCTCACAGCCGGCCCTTTCTTTTACGACCCCTTTCAGCAGCAGCAAGGGTCGGTATACATACACCCGCAGGCGTCAACCGTATAACATCCGCAAGGGTCGACAAGATAACAACAGGAATTGTTCATCTCGCGGTCCTCACGCTTTTTGATTTCTTTTTTTCCCTTTTTTTCTTTCTTCTTGTCCATAATTTCACCTCCCTGGCCTGGGAATCCGGGGAACTTCCTTTTATATTCAACTATATTCAACCTTTCGAATTCCCAGCTGAACTGAGGCGGCTGCTCAACCCCACAAGCGAGATCATTTCGGAGATTCACGGAACTGGTGCACCCTGTTTCACGCTCTGTTGACCAGTCACCTCATACTACCTTTTGTGACAAAATAAGCATTATCTTCGGAGGATGCAACCGCGGAGACCCGCGAAACTTGACACTCCTGATAAAATCTGTCTATACTTCTCCTGAAGAAGTGACTTCTTATCAACCCAACTATTATGGGAGTATCAATCGTCGGTTGCCGCAGCGTGACTGCTGGATATCCGGCCCTGCTTCATATCGGGATGCTTCCTGCCGCGGCAACAGCTCTAAATTTTCCCTTCTCGCTCTCTCATCTTCCTGTTGAATGAACACCCTGTAATCGGATTGATCTATCCGCCGGAGGGACGCTATGGAAAACGATCCGAAAGACAAAGAGAAAAATCCCCCAAAAGGACGAGGGATTACCCGTCGCCGCTTTCTCAAGACCGTTGGCAGTGGGGCCGCTGTGGCGGCCGCCTCCGATGTCCTGACAAGCCTCGGCAGCGTTGAGGCTGCCCCGGTAAAACCTGAAGAGGTCCTGAGGATCAATCTGCTTGTCAACGGCCAGCCCCATCGGCTCATGGTTGAATCACGCTGGTCGCTCCTTTTTGTGCTGCGTGAAAAACTTGGATTGACCGGAACGAAAGTGGGCTGTGAAAGGGGGGAATGCGGCGCCTGCACCGTGCTCATCGACGCGGTGCCTCGCTACGCATGCATGACCCTGGCGGTCGAAGCGGAAGGGAGTGAGATTGTAACCCTTGAAGGTCTGATGCACGGGGAGGAGCTCGGGCCGGTGCAACAGGCTTTTGCGGAGCACGATGCCCTTCAGTGCGGCTATTGCACCCCGGGGCAGATTATGTCGGCGGAAGGTCTCCTGCGCCGGAATCCCAACCCCACGGTGGACGAAATCCGCATGGGAATGAGCGGAAATCTCTGTCGCTGCGGCGCCTATCCCCATATTTTCAAAGCTGTCGGCCGTGCTGCCCGGCTTAAAAAGTGAGGTATATCATGGCTGAATCGGAAAAGGGCCTTTATTACATCGAAGGGATGCCGGTACCGGAAACTTCCAAACCAGGTGAACCTCCAAAGCCCTGGGGAAAAACACAGATCGTCGGCAAAGCGGTCCCCCGGGTAGATGCTTACGAACGGGTGAGCGGATCGGCGGTTTACCCGGCGGATGTTTCGCTGCCCAACATGCTCTACGGGGCCATTTTGCGATGTCCCCACCCACATGCCCGGGTGAAGAAAGTCTCCGTCGAAAAGGCCCTGCACCTGCCGGGAGTTTCTGCAATCATCAGCAGCGATACGCCTGGCGCCAATCCCACCTGGACTTATTCCAGTGGGAGTGTAGAGATTCAGTCAAGGCTTTTCGACCCTGTCTGCCGCTTCGAAGGGGAAGCCGTGGCCGCTGTGGCCGCCGAAACCCCTTACCGGGCCTGGGACGCAGTCCGTGCCATTGCGGTGGACTATGAGACACTCCCCTTTGTGGCGGATGAACGCCTGGCGTTGAAACCGGATGCGATCTCCATCCACAAAGGAGGCAACCGAGTCGAACCGACGAAGATTTATGCACGGGGGGATGTGGCCAAAGGTTTTGCCGAGGCCGACGTCATTCTTGAGCAGGAATACCGGACCGAGTGCGAAATCCATTCCCCCATAGAGCCCCATGGCTGCGTGGCCAACTGGGACGGAAACCGCTTGACCATCTGGGAGTCAACCCAGGGCGTGTACCGCGTCCAGTCGAATGTGGCGGATATTTTAAACCTGCCGCTTTCCATGGTTCGGGTGATCGGACATTATATGGGGGGCGCTTTCGGCAGTAAGCTCCAGGCCGGCAAGTACACCGTGATTGCGGCCCTTCTGGCAAAGAGGAGCGGCGGGCCGGTAAAGATCACGCTGAGCCGCGAGGAAACCTTCCTGGCCGTGGGAAATCGCCCCGCCGCCAACATGAAACTCAAAGCCGGCATTAAAAAAGACGGAACCCTCACCGCCCTTGACTTTGAATGCCTCGGCACCGGCGGAGCGTATCCCGCCGGCGGCACCTCCGGGGTAGACTGGCTGGTCCGTGATCTGTATCTATGTTCCAACGTCAGAACGAAGTCCACGGATGTCTATGTCAACGCCGGGCCCGCACGCGCTTTTCGTGCACCCGGCCATCCCCAGGGTGCCTGGGCGCTTGAACAGATGATGGATGCCCTGGCCGAAGCAATCCGGATGGACCCGGTTGAGGTTCGTCTGAAAAACATCCCTTCCGTGAGCCAGGGCAGAAAGGGCCAGCCTCCCTACACCACCACCGGTCTGAAAGAGTGCCTGAAGGAAGGCGCCGCCGCATTCGGCTGGCAGCAGGCGCGCAAGCAGATCGCTGAGTCCGGGAAAAAAGGCACTGTCCGCAGAGGCGTGGGGATGGCCGGCGCCCTCTGGGCCGCCGGCGGCGGTCGCCCCCCGTCTACCATCATTCTCAAGCTTTTTTCCGACGGCAGCGTCAATCTGAACATGGGCGCCAGCGATATCGGGACCGGCACAAAGACGGTGATGGCCCTTGTGGTGGCAGAAGAACTGGGGGCCAACCCGGATCTCATCCAGATCGAGCATGCCGACACAGGGACCACCCAGTTCGCCACGCCGAGCGGCGGCAGCAAGACCGTGCCCACGGAATCGCCCGCCGTACGTGCGGCCGCTATCGATGTGAAGCAGCAGCTTCTGGCGATTGCTGCCAGAGATCTCAAGGTCGAGGCCGATTCACTCGAGTTTAAATCCGGCGGTATCGTTTCAAAGACAGACCCTTCGAGAAAAATCAGAATCGCCGAACTCTCCGGACTCAAGCAAAGAGGCGTAGTGGTGGGCATTGGCTACCGCGGCCCCAATCCTGAAAATAAGATTGCCAATCCGTTTGCCGCCCAGTTCTGCGAGGTTGAAGTGGATATTCGCACGGGAGAGGTCCGGATAATCCGCTTTCTGGGCGCCCATGACAGCGGCCGGGTCATGAGCCGGCTGACTTACGACAATCAGGTCTTCGGAGGGATCACGATGGGAATCGGCCTGGCCGCGACCGAGGCCCGCATTTTGGATGGGAACCAGACCGGCAAGATGGTCAACCGCAACTGGCATGACTACAAGCTCCCCACTGCCCTGGATGTCCCGGCAGATATGGTTTCCCTGCCCATCGATCTCGGTGACACCGAAGTCAACACAACCGGCGCAAAGGGTCTGGGCGAACCGGTAACCATCCCCACGGCAGCGGCGGTTGCCAATGCCGTGTACCATGCCACGGGCGTACGGGTCACAACCACCCCCATCAATCCGGTAAAGCTCTGCCGGCTTCTCGCAGGATAAAGAGAGGAGAGATAGGCCATGTTTCCCAGATTTTCTTACATTCAGGCAAAGTCGCTTGAAGACGCCATTCGTTTGCTCTCCGAAGACGGCGCCCGGCTCCACGCCGGCGGAACCGATTTACTGGGATGCCTGCGGGAAGATATTTTTGGTGCGAAAACCGTTGTCAGCATCAGCCGCCTGGCGCTCCTCAAGGGCATTGGAGAATTGCCGTCGGGAGGGCTTCGGATCGGGGCGCTGACAACCGTTGCCGAAATCGCCCGCAACCCGGTTATTCGGGAAAAATATTCCGTCCTTTCTCAAGCGGCTGCCGAGGTGGCAAGCCCCCAGCTCCGGAACCAGGGGACCATCGGCGGCAATCTGTGTCAAAAGCCTCGGTGCTGGTACTACCGGGGGGAATTCAACTGCCTGCGAAAGGGCGGGGATCTCTGTTACGCGGTCGAGGGCGAAAATCAATACCACTGCATTCTTGGCGGCGATGGTTGCTACATGGTCCACCCATCGGATATTGCCCCGGCCTTGATCGCGCTGGACGCCGTCATCGAGATTGCCGGCCCCAAGGGCAAACGCAACGCGGCAATTGAAAGCTTCCATATGCCCCCATCCCGTGATTATACAAGGGAAACCACGCTCGAACCCGGAGAGATTGTAACCGACATTATCCTGCCGGCTCCGGAAGGGGGGCTCAGAAGCTCCTACCGCAAAGTCCGGGCACGTCATGCCTGGGACTTTGCCTTGGCCGGGATTGCCCTGGCAATTGTCTTCAAAGGGGATTCGCTAACGGATTGTCGGATTGCCTTCAGCGGCGCCGCCCCGGTTCCCTGGCGTTCAAAAGAAGCCGAGGACGTCCTCAGAGGAAACCGCCTCGATTCCGGCATCATCAGGAAGGCCGCTCAAGCGGCGCTGGCTGCTGCGGAGCCCCTGGCTCAGAATGAATATAAAATCCCGCTCTTTAAAGGCCTGATGGAATCAGACCTGGGCGTTCATCAGGTGTGACAAGCTCCCGACCTTGAGCCCGTCTTTCCGATCTTTGAAGTACCTGGCATTGATTTCTTCCGGCCCTTTGTCATCCACATACCGGAAGCCCATGGCGCGCAGGTCCCTCGCCAGCAAATCAGGATCGAAGAACGTTTGCCACGGCTCTCCGGCCGACCCCACTCGCCGGGCAAACGCATCAAAGACCGACCGCTGGGGAGGTGTCAGCAACGATGGCGAGATCATATAGTCGAAAACGACACCGCTTTCCTCCGGCGCCGATGCTATAAAGCGCAAGGTTGCCGTCACTGACCCAATCGTCAGGTATTCCGTTACGCCGAGCCATGAAAAGAATGTGCATTTGCCGGGATCATAGCCTGCGTCCTTTAGCCCCTCCGCAAGTGTCTGTGTCTCAAGGTCGACCGGTGCGAAGGTGAGGTTGCCGGGGAACGGGATGCTGACCTCCTGAAGACGCTGTTGCTTCCAGGTTTGTGTTGCAGGATGGTCCACCTCGAAAACGTGGAGTTTGGTTTCAGGATGCGGATTTCGGTAGGCGAAGGTATCAAGCCCCGCACCTACAATGACATACTGGCAGACGCCTCGTTGTACACCGAGAGCGAGTTCATCCTCGGCGTAGCGGCTGCGTGCTGCTACGAAAGCCCGCAAGTAAGGCGAAATGCGCGAGGTTTCAGATAGGCGTGGATCGGCGCGCAATGCCGAAGCCTCTTCCCTGCCGATGATGCGGAGGGCCACTGGGTCATCCAAAATTCTGGGATCATCGAGGAGTTGGTGAGCTGCACGTCGGAGTGCAACGCGCTGTGCTGTAGGACTCGGCCGGCCTTTTTCCATGCAGGTCACCTTTTGTTTTGAGAATGATGTGGTGAGAAGAGCTGCTCTAGCATGATCCGCCGAGTGGTTATGGGACTTCACTGGACGATATCTCCGTAATTGAAAAAGGTGCCTTTGCCACTTCGTTTGACCGCAAACAGCGCCGCGTCGGCGGCAGCCAGGAGCCCTTCAGAGTTGTCCGCATCGGTAGGGAAGCTGGCGATGCCGCAACTGGCTTGAAGCTTTATGGCTTCACCTTGGCTGCTCAGATAAGCCTTGGCCTTGATCCGGGATTGGATTTTCATAGCCTTCCCCCTGGCATCATCTTGGCTGTGGCCGGGCAGGACAACCACAAACTCGTCGCCCGCATAAGCTACTGCATAAGAGGGTGGCTCAATGGCCGCGCGAATGGTTCCCGCCACTTCCTGAATGGCCCGACTTCCGTTCAGATGCCCGTAGGCATCCACAACGCTTTTGAAATTGTCCATATCCATGAAAAGGAGGGACAGAGAGGCTTGAGCGTTTCGTGCGCTTTCGATCAAACCCGGCAGAGACTGGTAAAGGAAACGCCGGTTATACAGCCCGGTTAAGTTGTCCCTCAGGGCTTGCTCGCGGAAACGCTGCTCGCTTGCCCGCAGGGCTTCCTCCGCTTCCACCCTCTTGGTGATATCCACGAGAGAAATCACCACCCGCGAGAGGGTATTTTCATGTTCGGCGAGCAACATGTACTGGGCCATAACCCGTTTGTGGTTGCCCTGTACGGTCTCAATGGTCATCTCTCTTTCGGGCAGGGCGGTACCCTGAAGGACCGAGAGGATGCCTTCTTCGACCATTTTTGAAAATTCCTGACCGACAACGACTCGCGGCATTTTTGTCCGGAAGGTGCGTTTATCAGTTGCCTCTAACAAACGGAGAAACGCATCATTGTAATCCACGGTTTTGACCATCTCCAAGCAACGCTGCAGTTCCTCCGGATTTCGTCGAAAATGGGTCTCCAGGTCCGAGATGCCGGATTCACGCAGCGATATAAGATAGGTCTTCATCTCCGAGACATCCCTTTCGATCATGGGCACCGGCGCAGACTGAAATAGAAGGCGGTAGCGTTCCTCGCTTTCTCTGGCGGCATCCTGGGCCTGCTTCAGCTGGGTGTGGTTTTCCACAAAGGCCATGACGCCCGACACCACTCCGGAATCATCCGCAATAGGGCTCAGATGAAAGCGGAGATGCAAACAGCGATCGGAATCCTGGATGCATGGATAATCACGAATGATGGTCTGCTTGCTTTTCCAACAGTGGAGGAAGTCCTCGCTCACTCCGGCTTCCATCAAAGCATCGAATTCGAAAATATTCAGGGCCTCAGGGCTCACGTGGGGCGGCCATGGCAGCATCTCCCGGATCTTGAAATTCATGCCGGTAACGCGTCCATCCGGGTCGATGGTAAAAATACCGAAAGGCGCACTCGCACCTAAGATTTGATTTCTTTGTTGAATGGCCTCCAGTGCGCTCTCAGCATTTTCGCACCTTTGCCTGAGCGTTTCCAACTCCGCTGTCTGGCGTTGGACGACCGACGAGGTTTCACCAGAGGTAAGAGGTGTATTTTCCATCCTGAAAATCCTTTCGCAGCTCAACGTATGAAATCCGGCAGAGGCGCTCGTTCGAAATCGGCAGGTAACCTCCCAATGGGTGTTTACCTGAACCGGAGACCCCTGTCGGAACAGCGATCATCTTACACCAATTTTCTGCTCGGAAGCCATAAATTTGCTGCGTCCCTGATCACCATCAAGGCATGATCTCCCCGCCGAGACGGGGTCTGGAAGGGCATGCTGCTCAGGGAGGAAGCCTTTTCTGGAGTGACTGGTGAGAGGGCGCCGTCTTTTCGTGACTTATCAGTGGGGGAACCCGCAGCTCGACGAAGTCGAGAATGCGGAGGGGGTAGCTATCCCACGCTGATAAGTCACTGAAAAGACCAGCTCGGAGCCTCGGAACGGAAGAAACGGCTTCCTTCCTGAGCAGCCTCTTATGGCAACGAACGGTAGAGCACCACGTTCTTGTAATCTACCGAGACGTCGAAGCTCGTCCTCAGGGCGTCTACGTAGGGGCTTCGTGCTGCCTTCTCTCCATTGATGGTCTCGATGAGTACCCGGCGCACGGGTTGAAACCTCCGGGTAAGCAGGTTCCGCAGGAAACCGAGATACTCCTGAAGGTGCGGGTCCCTTTCCGGAACGCGGAAGGTCAGCCGCTTGCCGTTGCCTCTCGATATTACCACGAGATCCTTGCCGCGATAAACCAGATGGGTGCCGGGCGCCCTCCTCGACAGTTTCCCTTTGAGGACCTCCAGCCGGATCCCGCACAGGGAAGCCGGATCGGCTGCACAGAGCCAGTAGACCGCCTCTTCCGATCCCTTGCGCCGGAGCAGGCGTAGCGCCTCATGGGAAACGAACTGTGGCCCCGGTACGCCCTCGAAGAAGTATCCGGTCAGGACCTCGCCCGAAAGCTCCATCAGGCGCAGGGCGCGAAAGATGCCGGCCCATCTGAATGGGGGCAGTTCGTGCTGGAGAAGTTCCCGGAAAAGGACCCCGTAGCGCTCCAGCAGCAGCCTGACTCGATCCTTTCTCTTTTCCTCACTCTCGAGCAGACCTTCCTCGCGGGGCAGTCCGGGGACCCGTTGCCAGTTTCCCAGGAGGGGAATGGTGCTCTTCCATCTTGAGAATGCGGTCCACCCTCCCGGCCTGCGGCGGCCCGCTGCCGGAATCCGGCTGTCCGAGGGGACCTCGGGCACTTTGAAGCCGGTTTCAATCCCCCGCCTGAGCGCGGCAAAGGTGTCGTTCATCACCTCCCCGCGCCAGACCGCATTCCAGAGTCGGCGGGAGAGTTCGGCGGGTCTCAGACCCGTAGCCCGCACAAGGGAGAAGAAGTCATACCTGGCCTCGGGATCGGGGAAGAGGCTGGACGAAACCTGCCTCTCGTGCTCATCCTCATCCTCTTCCCGCAGGTCCAGTTCGGAATCAAAAGCGAAGCATATGCGGTTTTTGCCGCTTCCGATCCATCTGAGATCGCTTTGCTGCATAAGGATATCGAGCCAGGACGGATCATAGCGGTCGAGGCGTGCAGGCAGGATCTCCGATTCCCAGAGACCTGAAAGGGCTGGGTAGAAGAGAAGCCTTTCAACCCCCCGAAACAATCCGTCGATGCCGTCCGAAGGATCCGTCAGCCCTTGGAATCGTGCGAGGAAAAGGGGCAGTTCTCCGATGTCGAGCGGTTGAAACAGCGGTCTCGCGGCCGACCGCACGATCCGAAGGAGGCTCTCGAAATTTTCACTGTCGCAGAAATAGATTTCCTTGGAATCCCTGACCAGTTCTCCCGAAATGATCCTTTCAGAATCGACGAGATCTTCCAGCGCCCTTTCCAAGATCCCAGGCTCAATGCCCAGGGTGCGGGAAATGAATGCCGCGGTCCTCGGGCCGTAAAACTGAAGCCAATCTGCCAGGAGCGCAGCGAGCGGGTCCTCCCCCTCTTCATCCCGTACATCCGTTCGTTGACCGGCCGCAGCGACGGTCCTGCCGGGAAGCAGCGGTTCGACTTTTATCCTCGCCGTGCCGCTTTGAAGTGCCGCAAGAATGCGGGGGAGGGCTTCAACCCCTGCAGTCAGCGGTTCCGCTGCGGTCTCGGGAGAGACCCGCGCCAGCTTGTCGCCGATGGATTGGGCCATCTCGCCGGAGCCTGCGCCGGGATCGATTGCCGCCAAAAGGGCCTCCCATTCGGCAAGGGGCAAAAGCAGGCGTTCTTTCACCCAGTCAAGCAGGTCACGGGGCGAATCGGGCGTGTAACTCGGGCTCAGGCGCTGCAGCTTCAATTCAAAAGTGTTGACGGCTTCCAAAGGAACCGCCGGCCGCAGTTCAGGGGAAAAGACCACTTCCTGAAGCAGGCTGCCGGCCAGCCTGGAGGCCTTTCCTCCCCATGCCCGATCGTCCATGTAGACGTATTGGTTGATCTGCTGCCAGGCAAGTCCGTGTGCCATGGGGCTCGGGCCTGCAGTGTGCGCCTCGGTCCAGGCAATGGCCCCTGATTCGAGCTCGGCCAGAACCCGGTCGAGGGCCTCGAGGTCGAATTCGTCCTTCAGGCAGGTCCGCCAGGTCTCGAGCAGGATGGGAAAGTCCTCATACGGGAGAACAGAATCCAGCAGCTTCTGCGAGCGCAGCCGGCTCAGCCAGAGCGGCATCCTTTCGTTCATCTTCCTCCTGGGCAGGAGCAGGGCCCTCCCGGCGCATTCCCTGAACCTTGCCCCGAAAAAGCCCGAACCCTCCAGTCTTTTTTTGAGAAGGGACTGCACAGTTGTGTTCCTGACCATGAAAAGCAGTTCTTCGCTTGCCACCGCGTGGGGAAGCTGAATAGCAATACAGTCGTTGCTCACGTAGATTTCCGGTTGACGGCCGAATCGATTCTCCCAGGCGGCCTCGAGTGCCAGTGAAAAGGGCCTGTTGACCCGCCCGCCCCAGAGGGTGTGAAGGATTACCTGGTTGCCCGGATAACCACCCGGCCCGGCGCTCACGAACTCCATCAGCAGGTGATGCCTGTGCGGGAGCGGGCATCCCGTCGCTTCCTTCTGCCGCTTCAGGAACCCGATCAGTTCCGTTGCCGCCGCCGGATCCAGTGAGTACTCCTGCTCCAGGCGGGAGGGCAGGTCGGGGCCTTCCAGATGCGCATCGAGGAACGCAAGAAAACGCGCGACCCTTTCCGAGAGGTGGAAGTCCCGCAAGGTCTCCTCCGCTCTCCAGAACGGAGGGGCCGTTGCCCTCGGATCTGCGGGCGAAACGAGCACGTCGTTGTGGGTGATGCGTTCGACCTTCCAATTCTGGGTGCCGAGGGTAAAGGTCTGGCCCACCTTTGCTTCCCATACGAACTCTTCGTCCAGTTCGCCGATCCTCGCACCGGTCTGATGATGCCGGAGATGAAAGTAGCCGCGATCAGGGATGGTGCCGCCTGAAAAATAGAGGGCCTGCAGGGCCCCCTTTATTGCGGCGACCGTGTTGTCCAGCCGGTCGATGGAGACGCGCGGCTTCAGTTCCCGGATGCGGCTGTCCGCGTAGCGCCCCGCCAGCATGTTGAGCACCAGGTCGAATTGCCTGCGGCCCAGGTTCCGGTACGGGTAGCTCGTTTTCACCTGCTGGAAGAGGGCGTCCATGTCCCAGGTTTCCATTCCCGTCATGGAGACGAGGACCTGTGCCAGCACGTCAAGGGGAGCCTGGATGGGGTTTACCGGCTCGATATCCTGATCGAGGAGCCCGGCGGCCAGCACGGCCGCCTCGAGGATGTCCCGCGGGTGGATGGGAAACAGCGTGCCCCGGCTGATCTGTCCCACCTGATGGCCTGCCCGGCCGACCCGTTGCACGGCGGAAGAGACGGAAGGCGGAGACTGGATCAGGACGACTTCGTCCAGCGCGCCGATGTCGATCCCGAGCTCAAGGGAATTGGTTGCCACGATGGCCTTCAGGTCCCCTGATTTCAGCCTGTTCTCCACTTCTGTCCGGATTTCGCGGGAGAGGGAGCCGTGATGGGCGTAGGCAAGCGGGGAGGGTTCATCGAGGTTGATCAGGTGTGTCAGTTTCTCACAAAGCCGCCTGCTGTTGGTAAAGAGAAGGGTGGAACGGTTTTTCCGGATGATTTCCTTCGCTCCATCAACAAAGGGCTGCCAGAAATTTTCTTTGGACCCTTCCCGAAGCGTTTCGGGAAATCGCACGCGAAGGCGGTAACTCTTTTTCGCACCTGATGCCACCGCGGCCACGGGCCGCGGCGAATAGCGGGGGTCGTGCGGCGTTTCCCCGGCCCTGTAGCCCCCCACAAACTCTGCCGCCTTTTCAAGGGGCCGGATCGTGGCAGATAACGCAATCCGCTGAAATTCGCCCGACAACGGCACAAGCCGCTCCACCGCAGTGATGAGGTGAACTCCCCGCTTGCCGCCAAGAACCGCATGGATCTCATCCAGAATCACGGTTGAAAGGGACGCGAGGATAGACCGGCCGCCGGCCGAGCTGAGCAGGAGATTCAGGCTCTCGGGGGTCGTGATGAGGATCTCCGGGGGGTGGCGCTGCATCCGCAGTCTTTCCGACTGGGGCGTATCCCCGCTTCGCGTCAGCACGCGAATGATCGGGAAGGTCTCTCCAGCCTTCTCGAAGATCCTTCTCAGTTCTTCAAGCGGCTTGATGAGGTTGCGCTGGACGTCGTTGTTGAGGGCCTTCAGTGGGGAAACATACAGGACGGATGTCTTTCCGACAGGCCATGCACCGGTGATCAGCCGGTCAACGGCCCAGAGGAAGGCCGCGATGGTCTTCCCGCTGCCCGTGGGCGCAGTAATGAGGGCATGTTCTCCCGTTGCGATCCTGGGCCATGCCTGCTCCTGGAGGGAAGTGGGTCGTCCCACATGACTCGTAAACCAGCGTTGAACGAGCGGGTGAAACAGCCCCAGCGCAGTGTTGGTTGCCTTCATCAACTTACCCCTAAGCGCGACATGAGAAAGCGAAGAGTTCACTCAGTGTAAGGCGGTTTAAAGACCAGAGAAGCTTTTGCCTCAACGGATTGTAGCCATTGAGAGATTGAAAGACAAGTCCTGGGTTGTCTGGAGGGGGCCAGTTGCCCCGATAAGAGAGTTAGATAATGCGCGGATAGGGAAGAGGAAGATACCCCCGGTTTGTGCATACCCGGAAGATCGCTCGCATGCTGCGGAGGCAAGGTCAGGCAGGCATTGGGTTCAAGACAACAGGGTGCGGATCGGCCAGCATGTATCCTTTTTTGGACATGTGATAGGTCAGCAGTCCGTCCAGGCCATTGTAAAAACATAGGATAATGGCTGCAATGAGAAGATTTTCAGGCCCGCCTGCACGCACTGAATTTATCACCAGGATCCAGACATAGAGGGAAACCAGCATTTCCAGGGCGCCCAGAACCCGGTGCCCCAAATACATATCACCCAGCCCCGGGAGAATGAGGGATCTCACCAGGGCCTTTTGGGGCACCCTGAAGTCTGCCCCGCAGCGCGGACAATTTCCAAGTCCGTCGGCCAGGGGAACAAAGCAGGATGGACACAATTTTTCAGGGGAGACACTCCCCGGAACCGTATCCCCGGAGGCGGATTTCATTTTCTCGACAAATGTTTTTAATTCATTACTCAAATAGCGTTTCACCGCAGTGAAGATCCGCCGTCCGCCCTGATGGCGATATAGAATCAGATTATTAAACACCAATCCTCGCTTGACTTTTTTGATATCGGTGTAAGGCATCTGAAAAAGATAATGGGTAGGGCGGTTCATCCGGGAGTTGATATTAACGAACAGTATCCGCTGGTTGGTGCATAGGATGGCATAGTGGTTATAGATCATGGTCAGCCACCCGTTTCCCAGCAAAAGCTCGAGCAGGTAGTAGGCGGTGCCTTTGCCGATTCGCATCACTTTTTCGCCTTCGTTCAAAATTTGCCCGGCCTTATCTTGAACCGCTTTTAGAATTCGGATTTTATATTTGTTCTTGCGTGTGTTATAGCTGCCTTTTTTGCTTGGGGTCAAAATAGCAAGCAGGTCAAACTTGTTGTTTGAAAGGGTGTGGACTTCGGGATACACGTCGGATATTTCCCTCAATCCGACCGCTTCAGTCTGCATTGACGGGGGTTGCTGAGCTGGAGAGGACGTCACTGAATCCGGATCGCTCCTCTCCGGTGTCGAAGCGGCTTTGCCGTTTGGAACGGCTTTGACGGAATCAATGGTGATGCTGCCGCCGCATCTTTTGCATGTGGTCAGAGTCCTTGCGGCAGGCAATTTTCCTTTAGAGATATTGTATACGGCATTGCAGGAAGGACACGTGATTTTCATGGCGCTCTCCTTGTATTTGTTATTCTAAACAAATATCGGCTGGTTCAGTAAAAACTTTAAAGAATATAGAATTGTTCCCTGCTCCAGGAAGAAGAGGATAGAAGAACCGGACCCTCCCGGAGTATGCTATACTGAAAAGCGGGAAGGGCTCGAAAAGAGCCGGGTGAAATGCGGGGAAAGGCACGATGCGAAGGAGGCCGATACTTGTAACCGGCGCCACCGGATATGTCGGAGGTAGGCTGGTTCCGCTTCTCCTGGAGGCTGGATACAGGGTCCGGGCCGGTGGACGTTCGTTGAGAAAGGTCAGTGCCCGTATGTGGGGAGAGCACCCCGATGTTGAGCCGGTCCGCCTGGAGATGCTCGACCCCGATTCGGTCTTGGACGCCTCCAGGGGGTGTTCCGCAGCCTATTATCTGGTCCACCCGTGGGACCTTCCGGAGAGGGACTTCGCCGCGTTCGACAGGAATGCGGCGCGCAACATGAGCCGGGCGGCGCAAGCGGCGGGTCTCGATCGCATCATCTATCTGGGCGATCTGGCTACGGAAGGCCCGACCCTGAACAAATATCTGCGTTCCAGGACAGAGGCGGCGAAGGTCCTTTTTTCGGGTCCTGTTCCCGTGACTGCCCTCCGTTCAACCATGATCCTGGGCTCAGGGAGCGCTTCATTCGAGATCCTGCGGTATCTGGTGGATCGCCTGCCCCTGATTCCCCTGCCGAAATGGGTGCACAACCGGTGCCAGCCCATCTCCGTTCGCAACGTACTGAACTATCTTCTCAACAGCCTCGATCACGATGAAATGCTCGGGGAAATTTTTGATGTTGGCGGACCCGATGTCATCACCTACGCCGAACTTTTCGATATCTACGCCGAACAGGCAAAACTGAGACGGCGTCGCATCCTGGCTCTCCCTTTTTCTTCCCCGGCGCTGGCGGCGTATTTTCTCAGCCTGGTAACACCGGCGCCGACCACGCTGACCACCGCCTTTGTGCAGGGCATGCGGAACGGAACGGTCTGTGGAGAAAACCGGCTCCGGGATATTATTCCCCAGGTTCTGATGACCTGTGGCGAAGCCATCGGCAGGGCCCTGGATAGAGTAGAGCAGCACAGGGTGGATACAAGCTGCTACGATGCGGGCATGATCCGTCCTCCCGAATGGGCTGTCTACGGCGATGCCGCCTATTCTGGAGGCACCGTTCTGAGACTCGTCTATCGCGCCCGGATAGGGGCCGCGCCGGAGGCACTCTGGGAGGCGGTCAAGCGCGTGGGCGGAAAAACAGGCTGGTATTTCGCCGGACGCCTCTGGCGGATGAGAGGCTTCCTTGATAAAATGATCGGCGGGGTAGGGAGCCAGCGAGGCAGGCGGGACCCGGTAGACATCAACGTGGGAGACGCGCTGGATTTCTGGCGCGTGCTCGTGGTAGAACCTCCTTTCAGGCTCCTGCTTCATGCGGAGATGAAATTGCCCGGGGACGGGCTTCTTGAGTTTTCGCTCAGGCCCCTCGGGATGAATGAGACCGAACTGGTTATGACGGTCCAGTACCTTCCCGGCGGCCTGGCGGGCCTGATCTACTGGTACGCTCTCTATCCTTTTCACGATATCGTTTTCAGGGGGATGCTCCGGAATATTGCCAAGACCTGCCGGGGAGAGGGGGACAAATGCATGCCAGACCTGTCCTTGTGACGGGCGCAACTGGGTATGTCGGAGGCCGGCTGGTTCAACGGCTCCTGGACGCCGGCTACAAGGTCCGTGCCGCCGGCAGGTCGCTCGAGAAGATCAGGGCGAGGCCTTGGAGCGTTCATCCCAACCTGGAGCCGGTCTATGGGGAGATGCAGGACGTTGGTTCCGTCACCCGCGCCGCGAAAGGCTGCTCTGCCGCCTATTACCTCGTGCATTCCATGACGTACACCGAAAAGGACTTCGACAACCTGGACCGTCAGGCGGCCCGCAACATGGTTCAAGCAGCCGATGCAGCCGGGCTTGATCGCATGATCTATCTGGGCGGACTCGGGGGCGAAACCGGTAAGCTCAGCAAACACCTCCTTTCAAGGGCGGAAGTGGCAGAAATACTCTCGAAAGGACCCGTACCGGTAACCGTGCTTCGTGCGGCCATGATCCTGGGTTCCGGCAGCGCTTCGTTTGAGATACTGCGCTACCTTACGGAACGTCTGCCGGTTATGATCACTCCCAGGGGCGTCCATACCAAATGCCAGCCCATTTCCATACGGAATGTGCTGAACTACCTTGTGGGCTGTCTCGATCATGAAGAAACCATGGGCGGGACCTATGACATCGGCGGACCGGATATCGTGACGTACGCCGAGCTCATTAATATCTATGCCGAAGAGGCCGGATTGAGAAAGCGGGTCATCGCTGCAGTTCCGTTCTTTCCCCTGGGCCTTGCAGCATACCTGGTGAGTGTGATTACCCCGGTTCCCCCCTCACTGGCAAAGCCTCTCGTAGGGGGAATGTTCACCGAAGTGATCTGCCGGGACAATCGAATCCTGAGTGTCATGCCGCAGGATCTCATGACCTGCCGGGCTTCTGTCAGCAGGGCGCTCGAAAAGGTCGAGCAGCATATCGTAGATACCAGCTATTCCGATGCCGGATTGACACTGGAGCCTGAATGGGCCCTGCGCGGAGATGCATCCTATTCCTGGGGGCAGATCCTGGAGAGCACCTACAGGCTTCGTCTCAGGGGGGGAGTGGAGCGGGTCTGGGATCCCATCCAGCGGATCGGAGGGGAAACAGGGTGGTACTACTGGGATTCTCTTCTGAGGCTGAGGGGGTTCATCGATAAGCTCATCGGCGGGGTGGGAGTCAACCGCGGCAGGCGGCATCCTGTGGAGATTGCCGTAGGAGACGCCCTGGATAACTGGCGCGTGCTGGCGGCAGAGCCGCAGCAGAGGCTGCTGCTTCTTTCTGAGATGAAGCACCCCGGCAGGGTTTTCCTGGAACTGCGCGTAACTCCTCTGGAAGAGTACGAAACCGAATTGAGCGTTACCTTCAGGCTGCTGCCCAAGGGGCTGGGAGGCGTCGCGTACTGGTACGCCATCACCCTGGTGCATTACTTCATGTTCAAAGGGATGCTCCGGAACCTGGCCGGCGCTGCCGGTGTGGCCCCTGCCGGCGTCCGTTCCTCCGGTGTCTGAAATTTCGCCTTGGGGGCGCAGGAATACTCAAAAACAGTATCTCACACAGAGCCCGCAGAGATCACAGAGTCTTAAAACTAGAAAGGAAATTTCCTTATCTGGAATTTGGCGCTGTCTCGGTGTCCGCTGCCGGCAATGACGGAGTCCTGCCGTGTCTCTTAAAGTGCCTCCCCAGGAAGGACTGGAACCCGTCCATATACACGTAAAAGACAGGGGTCACCACAAGGGTGAGGAATTGGGAAAAGAGCAGTCCTCCGACCACCGCGAGACCCAGAGGCCGGCGTGATTCGGCGCCCGCGCCGAACCCCAGGGCGATGGGAAGTGTCCCCATCAGGGCCGCCATGGTCGTCATCATGATGGGCCGAAATCGGACGAGGCATGCCTCGTAAATGGCATCCTGCGGTGCTTTGTTTCCCTTCCGCTGGGCGTCAAGGGCGAAGTCGACCATGATGATGCCGTTCTTCTTGACGAGACCCACCAGCATGATGATGCCTACGAAGGCGTATATGCTGAGCTCCACGTGGAAGATAAGCAATGTGACCAGGGCGCCGAAGCCTGCAAAAGGCAGGGCCGAGAGGATCGTAACCGGATGGATGAAACTCTCGTAAAGGATCCCCAGCACCATGTAAATGACCATCACGGCCAGGAACAGGAGGAGCCCGAGGCCGGTCACGGAGGACTGGAAGGCCTGCGCCGTTCCCTGAAAGCTGCTGGTGACGGTGGCCGGGAGCGTCTGCCGGGCCAGGGCCTCCACTGCACTCACGGCCTTTCCCAGCGGATAATTGGGCGCGAGGTTGAAGGAAAGAGTCACGGAAGGGGCCTGGCCCGTGTGGTTGATGGAAAGGGGACCCAAACCCTGGGTGATGTCCGCCACGGTCTTGAGCGGCACCAGGCGGCCGTCCTGGGAACGGACATACAGCAGGGACAGGGCCGATGGGTCGAGTTGGTAGCGCGGCGCCACCTCCATGATGACCTGGTACGTGTCATTCTGGGTGTAAATGGTCGAGATCTGCCGGGAACCGTAGGCGTAGTAAAGGGTATTTTCGATCTTCTGCGCGGAAACACCCATGGAGGATGCCTTGTTCCTGTCAATGGCGACGGTGGCCTGGGGATTCTTGATCTCCAGATCGCTCGTGATGTCCTGGAGTCCTTGGAGATTGTGCATTTTCTGTTCCAGGACCTGGGCGTATTTGTAAAGCTCCGCGGTGTCCGCACTCTGAAGGGTGAGCTGGTACTGGCCCTTGGTGAAGTGCCCCCCGATGTTGATGGGCGGCGGGTTCTGAAGAAAGGCCATGATCCCCGGGATCTTTGCCAGCTTGGGCCGGAGTTCCGCAATGACCTGGTCGGCCGAGAGCTTCCTTTCAGAGCGGGGTTTAAGGTGCATGAAGACGGTGCCGGTGTTGCCGCTGGTTCGGCCTCGGGAACCGGCGCTTGACATGAAGCGCTCCACGTTGGGGTCTTTCTGGATGATCGCGACTACGGCCTCCTGGTGCTTTACCATGGCGTCGTAAGAAATGCTCTCGGAGGCCTCGGTGAAACCGAAGACCGCGCCCGTATCCTCACTGGGAAGGAAACCCTTGGGAATGACGACAAAGAGATATCCGGTTGCAATGAGGATGAAGCCCGAAAGGATGATAACCAGGCGGCGATGTCTCAGGCTCCGTTTCAGGATCGCCTCGTAGATGCCGAGTATCTTCTGGAAGACCCGCTCGGAGAAGTTGTACATGCCGCCATGATGCACTTCCGTTGGCGGCCTCAGGAACCGGCTTGAAAGCATGGGCGTCAGGGTCAGGGACACGAAACCCGAGATCAGGATGGCACTCCCGATGGTTACGGCGAACTCGTGAAAGAGCCTGCCGATGATGCCGCCCATGAGAAGCACCGGGATGAATACGGCCGCCAGGGAGAAGGTCATGGAAAGGATGGTGAAGCCGATCTCGCGGGACCCATTCAGCGCCGCCTGGAAGGGACCTTCCCCCAGTTCCATGTGCCGGACGATGTTTTCCAGCATGACGATGGCGTCGTCCACCACGAAGCCCACCGAGAGGGTGAGCGCCATGAGAGACAGGTTGTCCAGGCTGTATCCAAGGTAATACATAACGGCAAAGGTGCCGATGATGGACATGGGAAGCGCCAGGCTGGGGATCACGGTGGCGGACAGGTTTCTCAGAAAAAGGAAGATGATCAGGATCACGAGAAACAGGGTGAGCAGCAAGGTAAACTTGACGTCGCGGACAGAGTCTCTGATGGATTCGGAACGATCGTGAAGCACGTGAAGCGAAACGGATGCCGGGATCTGTTTCTTGAGGGTGTCGACGAGATTGAGCACGTTCCTGGCCACCTGGACCGTGTTGGTTCCGGGCTGTCTCTGGATGGCCAGGATCACCGAGCGCTCGTTGTGCTTGGCGTCTACGTACCAGGCAGCGGTCTTATTGTTCTCCACGCTGTCCAGAACTCGCCCCAGGTCCTTCAGGCGCACCGGGCTCCCGTTTCGATAGGCCACGATAAGGGGCCTGTAGGCGGTCGCATCCTCAAGCTGGCCCGTGGCCTGGACTGTATAAGCCACATACGGTCCATAGAGGGTCCCGGTAGGCAGGTTCACGTTTCCCTCCTGTACCGCCTGCGCCACTTCGTCGAGCCCGATGCCCTTGTTTGCAAGGCTCTCCGGGTTTACCTGGATGCGCACCGCGTACTTTTGCGAACCGTAGACCGAGACCTCGGCCACCCCGCTGACCATGGAGATGCGCTGCGCCATCACCGTTTCTCCATATTCATCCAGGCTGGATAGGGGCAGTGTTGCGGAGGTAAGGGCAAGATACAGGATACCGTGGGCCGCAGGGTTGACCT
>Ga0315542_1000768_pt1 | contig 20455 bp, 23 predicted proteins | sample SalMarSW160120MG_FD_202541 | JGI IMG/M metagenome (GOLD analysis project Ga0315542, IMG submission 202541) | Salt marsh sediment microbial communities from the Plum Island Ecosystem LTER, Massachusetts, United States - Salt Marsh Sediment SW1601-20 ... | reverse complement strand
ATCCGGACCGCTCGAGGAGGAGCTGCGCCGCCGCGACTTCACGGTCAACGCCGTGGCTGCGGAGCTCGACGGGCATCTCATCGACCCGTTGGGGGGCATCGCCGATCTGCGGGCGCGGCGCCTGCGGATGACCTCGGAAACATCGTTGGCAGAGGACCCGCTGCGCCCGCTGCGGGGCGTGCGGCTGTCGGCCACGCTGGGCCTCGAGCTCGAGCCCGCCACGCGCGACGCCGTCCTCCGCCTGGCACGCCAGCAATCCGACGGCGAGCGGCCCCTGCCCGCCTGGGAGCGAATCCGCGACGAGCTGGACCTGCTCCTGCTCGACCCCTCGGCGGCGCGCGGGCTGCTGCTCGCCGGCGAGGTCGGGCTGCTCGACGCGGTGCTGCCGGAGCTCGCCATGTGCCGGGGCGTGGAGCAGGGGGGCTTCCACCACCTCGACGTGCTGCGCCACTCGCTCGAAGCGCTCCACAGGCTGGTTCAGGGCTTCCCCGACGCCGATGCCGCGCTGCGCTGGGCCACGTTGCTGCACGACATCGGCAAGCCCGCCACGAAGGCGCGCGGCGAGGACGGCCGCACCCACTTCTACGGCCACGCCCGCCTGGGGCAACGCCTGGCGCATTCGGCCCTCGCGCGCCTGCGCCAGCCTCAGGCGCGCGTCCGAAGGGTGGGGTTGCTGGTGCGCTACCACATGCTGCCCTTGCCCCAGAACGAGCGTGCCGCCCGGCGCTTCGTGCACCGCCGCGGCGAGCTCCTGCCCGACCTGCTCGAGCTCATGATCGCCGACCGCGAAGCGGCCCGCGGGCCGCTCGCCAGCGAGGCGAACCGGCGGGCGTACCGCCTGGCCCTGGCCCAGGTGCTGGCCATCCTCGCCGAGGCCCCCGAGCGCCCACCGCTCCTCGACGGCGAAGCGGTGATGCGAGTGCTCGACATCGGGCCGGGGCCGAGGGTCGGGGAGGCGCTGCGGCTGGTGCGCGAGGCGGAGGCGGTCGGCGACGTCGCCACCCCCGACGAGGCGGCGGCGTTGCTGCAGCGCTACGCCGCGGCGCAGGGCTGGCGCCAGAAGCGCCACCGCTAGCCGGGGCTTCGTCGGGGGCCGACCGGATGCCGGGTCCCGGGCGATGGGGCCGGCGCCGTAGACTGACCCCGTGCGCCGCGCTCTGCTGTTCCTCCCCAGCCTCGTGCTCGGCGCCCTCGGAGGCGCGTGGCTGCTGGTGCGGCCCTTCCCCTACACGCCACGGCTCGGCATCGGGGGGCAGCTCGTCGCGGGGGTGGTAGTGGGCGCGATCCTGCTGGGCGCCGCCTGGCTGCTCGAGCGCACCGTTCCCTCCTTCCGCTACGCGAGCCGCTTGCTCGAGGACACGCTCCGCTCGGTCGAGCTCCCGCCCGCGACCGCAGTGGTGCTGGCCGCCGTCACCGCCGGCGCCGAGGAGCTGTTCTTTCGGGGCGCGTTGTTGCCGGTGATCGGGCTGCTGGGGCAGGCGGCCGTCTTCGGCCTGTTCCACCCGGTGCCGCGGCGCGGCTGGGCCTACCCGGTGTTCGCCGCCGTCGCGGGGCTGACGTTCGGCGTGCTCACCCGCTCCACCGGCAGCCTGCTGCCCGCGATGGTGGCGCACTTCGGCATCAACGTGCAGGGGCTCTGGGAGGTGCGTCACAAGCGCCGGGGCGCGTCGCCCGACCTACCGCAAGCGGACGCACCGACTACGGCGCCGCTCCCGCCGACGTTCTCGGCTACGACCGAGCGCAGCACGAGGGGTGACGAAGGCCCGGATGGCAACGGCGGGGCGCTCTCCGGCTCCGACGACCCCAGCCGGGACGCCTGAAGGCGCAGCCTCAGTCGAGCGTCCGGCGGATCCGCTCCACCGCTTCACGCAGCGTCTCCGGCTCCTGCACCAGCGCGAAGCGCACGTACCCCTCGCCACGCCCGCCGAAGGCTCGCCCCGGCGCCACGGCCACGCCAGCCCGCCTGACCAGGTCGAGGCTGAAGGAGAACGAGTCGTGGTGCCCGGCGGGCAGTCGCGTCCAGACGTACATGCTCGCCTGCGGCGACGGCGTCGACCAGCCCACGTCGTTCAGCGCCCCGACCAGCGCGTCGCGCCGCTGCCGGAACCGTTCGGCGTCGGCCCGCAAGCGCTCCCGCGGTTGCTGGAGCGCCGCGATCGCGGCGCGTTGCGCCCCGAGGTACTGGTTGAAGTCGACGGCGCCCTTGACGCGGGCGAGCGCTGCGATGGCATCCTCGTGCCCCACCGCCCAGCCCATGCGCAGACCCGCCAGATGGAAGCTCTTGGAGCAGGAGTAGAGCTCGATGCCGGTATCCAGGCCGCCGGGCTGCGCCAGCAGCGAAGGAGCCTGGTAGTCCCCGAAGACGGTATCGACGTAGGGGAAGTCGTGGATGAGGAGCGTTCCACGCTCCCGGGCGAACGCGATCGCCCGCCGGAAGAAGGCCTCGTCGGCGACGCCGGCGGTGGGGTTGTTCGGGTAGCTCAGCACCAGCGCCCTCGCCGCGTCGGCCGCCTCGGTAGGGATCGCATCGAGATCCGGGAGGAAGCCGTTCTCCTCGAGCAGCGGCATCGCCACCCGGGTGAGGCCCGCCAGGGCGGCCGCGCCGAAGTACGACGGGTAGGCGGGGTCGGGCATCAGCACCGTGTCGCCCGGGTCGGCCACGGCCAGGAGCAGGTGGGCCAGTCCCTCCTGCGAGCCGATCAGCGGCAGCACGTTGGCGTCCGGGTCGAGAGCGGGCGCGTCCGGGTAACGGCCCGCGTGCCAGCGCACCACCGCCTCGCGCAGCGGACGGGTACAGGCCTGTAGGCAGTAGCCGTAGCTCGCCGGATCGTCGGCGCTGCGCCTGAGCGCGTCGACGGCTCCCGGCGGGGGCGGCAGGTCGGACGAGCCGATCGACAGGTCGATGACGTCGAGGCCGCGACGCCGGGCGTCGGCCTTGGCAGCGTCCATGGTGGCGAACACGCTCGCGGGCATGGCGCGCGCCCGCTTCGAGGCCCAGCGTCCGAGCGCCACGGCGGCTAGCTCGCTCCCGGCAAGGGGGCCCGGGAGAGCTCCGCCTCGAACGCGGCGCGACCTTCCCCCACCTCGCCACGCGGCAGGGCGCCCGCCTCCAGCTCGGCGTCGGACCGGCCGTCCAGCTCGCGGTAGAAAGCGCGGCCACGCTCCGCCACGTCGCGATCGGTTCCGAAGCGCTCGAGCCCGTCGAAGAGCAGGTCCTCCGCCTCCGCGTAGCGGCCGGCCGCGGCGGCGTGGTCGAACAGGCGCCAATGGCTCGACGCAGGCAGCTCCAGCTCGGCCAGGGCGGCCTTCAAGGCATCGATACGGGCTTCGAGATCTTCCTCGTCGAGACCCGCTCGGGACGCCTCCAGGTACAGGTCGAGGGCCTTGAGCCGGGCCACACCCGCGTCGGAGGAGGGGTCCTCCCCCTCGCCTGTCCCGCTGCCGACCGCCGCGGCGCTCCGACGGGCGTCGACGAGAGCGGCGTCGGCCTCCAACAACCTGGCTAGCACGTACCCCCGCTCGCGGTGGAAGCTGGAGGGCGCCCCCAGGATCGCCAGCAGCTGTTCCGACGAGAGGCGCCGCACCAGCGCCCGGCCGGAGCCCGTGAGCTGCTGGTAGGCGCTGGCCAGCTCCTGCTCCGCCTGCAATAGCGCATCCGCGCTTCGGCCGGTCAGCACGCGCGCCACAACCTCGCTCACCTGGTCGAGCATGCGCAGGATGAGGTCGTCGCGGATCGGCATGCCCCAGCCTACAGCGCGAGCGGCGCCGGTCCGGCCACCACGGAGCGCACCTTCGGGTTCCGCCCGCGGAGCTCGAGCCCCTCCGGCACGCTCCCCACCGGCCGGTAGACTGGTCCCATGCGTCGCGGCGTCCTCACCCTCCTCCTGGTCGGGCTCGCGGCCGCTTGGACGGGCGCGTCCGCGGCATGCCCGGGAGGGACCACCGCGATTGCGACCGTGCAAGGAACAGGAGCGCGCTCCCCGTTGGAGGCACGGTCGGTGCGGGTGGAGGGGGTGGTCACGGCCTCCTTCCCCGGGAGTGCGGGGCTCGGCGGCTTCTTCGTCCAGGACGCGGGCGTCGGCGCCGGTGGCGGCAGCGCCTCGGACGGGCTGTTCGTGCGCATGCCGGCCGGCCGCTCCACACCCCGCCCGGGAACGGTCGTCTGGGTCCAGGGAACGGTCTCGGAGTCGGGCGCCCTGACCCAGCTCACCCGCGTGACGCGCCTCGAGCGTTGCGGGCACGCCCCTGTTCCGGCGCCGCGCGAGGTGCGTCTTCCGATGAACGACCCCCGTGGCTGGGAGGCGCTCGAGGGGATGCGGGTGCACCTGGCCGGGCCGCTGACGATCACGGGCGTCTACGAGCTCGGCCGCTACGGCGAGCTGACGCTGGCGGTTGCTCGGCTCTTCGCGCCGACGCAGGGTGAACCGGGGCAGGAACCGGCCGAGAGGGCGCCGTTGCAGGGCCGGCGCATCGTGCTGGACGACGGTAGCCTCCTCCAGGACCCGCGCCCGGTGCCGTACCTGCTGCCGGACGGCCGCCCGCCCCGCGTCGGCGACCGCGTAAGCGACGTGACGGCCGTGGTGGTCCAGACCCGCGAAGGTTACCGGCTCGAGCCGACCGCGCCGCCCACCCTGGTCGCAGCGAACCCGCGTCCGGCCGCGCCGCCACCGCTCGCGGGCGGGGTCCGGGTGGCCACCTTCAATGTCCACAACTTCTTCACGACGCTGGGAGCTCGCGGCGCCCGTTCGCGGGCCCAGCTCGCGCTCCAGCGCGCCAAGCTCTCGGCGGCACTGGCCGGCCTCGATGCCGACGCGATCGCGCTCCAGGAAGTCGAGAACGACGGCTCGCGCAGCGTGGCCGCGCTGGTCGCGGCGCTCAATGCGCGCCTCGAAACCGATGCCTACGCGGCCGTACCGGACCCCCGCGGCGGCGTCGGCGACGACCGCATCAAGCAGGCGGTTCTGTACCGGCCGGCGCGCCTCGAGCTGGTCGCCACCGCCAGCGATCCGCGCCCCCTGTTCGAGCGCGCTCCCGTGGCGGCCACCTTCCGCGTCACCGGTGGCGGCACCTTCACGCTGTTGACGGTCCATCTCAAGTCGAAGGGCGGCTGCCCCGCGGCCGGCGACGTCGATCACGGCTTCGGCTGCTGGAACCTGCGACGCAGCGCCCAGGCCGAGGCGGTGCTGGCGTTCGCCGACCGGCTCGCTCGCCGGCCCGGTGACGTCGGCGTGCTGGTGGCAGGCGACCTGAACAGCTACGCCGGCGAGCCTCCGCTGCGCCGGTTCGCCGCGGCCGGCTACGTCAACGCCGACCGGCTGGTTCCGGCGGCGCGCCGCTACAGCTACGTCTTCGACGGCTTGTCGGGCACCCTCGACTACGTCCTGGCGAGCCCCTCGCTGGCGCCGCATCTCGAGGGCGCGGCGATCTGGCACATCGACGCCGACGAATCACCCCTGGTGAGCGCCTTCGGAGACGGGGGGCCGGCAATCACGGTGCTGCCGGGCGCCTTTCGAGCGTCCGATCATGATCCGGTGCTGGTGGGACTGAGGCTGACCACGGGGGACGGTCCGGCCGGCGGCCCTGGGCACTGAGCCGCAGGCACCCGCGCCGCAACCGTCGCTCAGTTGGGACCGCGGAGCTTCTCGCCGCCGCTCTTTACCGAGAGCCAACCCTCACTGCTCGACGCGGTGCGCATGGCGCGCTCCTCGCGCACCGTCTGTGTGACGCGCTTCGCCTCGCGGCGAAGGATCTCGCGCTCGGCCGCGATCAACTTGACCACGTCGCGGTGGCTGGAGGTTCCGGCGAAGACGGCGCGCTCGTAGCGCGTCACCATCGCCTGGAGCTCGGTATCCGAGAACCGCTTCATGGAGCGAGACCCGTCCTTCATGGTGCAAGCCTAGCGCCGCGCCACTGACGAACCTCTTACCGCACTCTGGCGAGCCCGTCCTTGCCCGTCATTCACGCCGCTCGTCGCTCTCGCCCAGGGGATGGTCGGGACCGGAGCCCCCGTCGCCGGCCGACGCGGCGCCGCTCTCGCTCGCAGGCGTCTCCGGTACTGCCCCGGTGTCTCCCGACGGCGCTCCCTCGGCCTGCTCGCGTTCCCTGGCGGCGCGCTCCTTTGCTTCGCGCTCCATGCGGCTGTACCAAAGGAGGCCGGCACCGACAACGAGGAACAGCAGGCCGGTACCGTAGCGGTGGAACAGCAGGAGCAGGAACGCCAGGATGATGGCGCCCGCGCCGAGCGAGGAGGCTCGAAACCCCCCCATCAGCGTCGCCGTGCGATCCCCCGCGACGGGGACACCGGCGCGACCGGAGCGTGACCTGTCGCTTGCATCGTGCTTCCAGCCTAGCAGCTGGGCCAGTCCCGGCCTCAGCCGCCGGCGAAGGCCCCGGTCAGCAGGTACCCGAGCAGGTAGCCGAAGGCGGCGACTCCCAGGCCGACCGCGAACATGTCGAGGCCGCTGCGGAGCCAGGGCCGCCCGGTGAAGACGCTGCGGGCAGCGCCCACCACGAAGTGCATCGCCATCGCCAGAGCGAAGGCGCTCCAGGCCGCTGCCGCGCCACCGCCGAAGAAGAACGGCACGATCGGCACGAGCGCACCGAAGACGGTCGCCAGACCGGTGGTCGCGCCCTCCACCAGGGGCGAGTCGACCTCCTCGCCGATCTTGAGCTTCTCCCGCGCCAGCTCGCGCAGCGCCACCTCGGGATCGCTCATCACCCGTCGGGCCGCGCTGCGCGCCTCCGCATCGGTGAGCCCCTTCTCCTGGTACAGGCCGGCGAGGTAGTCCTCCTCGCGTTGCGGGAACAGCATGAGCTCGGCGCGCTGGGTGTTGATCTCGTTCTCGTCGACCTCGCGCTGGCTCTGCGATGCCAGGTAGCCGCTCGCCGCCATCGACAACGAGGAGGCCAGCAGCCCGGAGAAGCCGCTCAGCAGCACCACGTCGCGATGGATGGCCGCCCCCAGCATGCCGGCGATCAGGCCGAAGTTGGCGGTGAGCCCGTCGTTGAAGCCGTAGACGAGGTTGCGCAGCCGGCCGCCGGAGTCGACGTGGTGCCAGGGATCGCCCGACGTCCCGCTCAGACGGGCCAGCGTGCTGGCGTGATGGGCCGACTCGCGGGCCAGCGTGCGAACCCACGGCTCGTCGACGCCCGCCCGGGCCTCCTGCAAGAAGCGCGCGACCTCCCGGCCCTCCTCGTTGGTGGCCAGCGCCAGGACCAGGCGACGTCCGAGCATGCGCGAAGCGAAGAGCAGGAGCCGTGCGCGCGCCGAGGGCGCGAAGCGCGGCACATCGTCCAGCATCGACGCGAACACCTTCTGGTGACCACGCTCGTCGTTCGCCAGCCGCTCCAGCGTGCCGCGCACCTCCGCATCCCGGGCACGCCGCGCCAGTCCCGCGTACAGGTAGGCCGAGTCGCCCTCGTCCTGCCAGTGCTCGAGAAGTCGTGCGCGTCCCAGCTGCGTGGCACCCTGGGGTGAGGTCGCCGCCTCCGCCATGCCGCTCACCGTCCCTCCCTGGCCCGCCCGGCGCCGAAGTCGCGTGCGCTCGCCGAGTCGACCTGCAGACCCGACCCCCAGCTTAGTGCGCGCCGGCGGCCGCGACACGCAACCGGACGGCCGTGCTCCGCGCTGCGCCCGCGCCGCGTCGCGCAACGGTGACGGGCGCGTCCGTCCCGGGCGCCGCCGGACGCCAGACTGGGGCATGACGGCACGCTCCACCATGCCGACCGAAGCGCTGCGAGCCGCCCTCGACCGCTACGGCGTCGCGCTGGCCGATGCTCCGGTGCGCACCGTGCTGCTCGAGCACAGCCATCTGCCCGGGCCACGCGGCAACCTCGAGCTGGCCGACCTGTTCGCCGAAGAGGTCGCGGAGCGGGCGACCCGCGAGCCGGCACCCTGGTGGGACCTCTGCGCCGCGCTGGCCGGCCTCAGCGCCCGCCGCGCCCCCAGCGGCGATCCGGGGGAGTTCGTCGCGTTCTGCGGGACCGTCGGGGCCGCTGCCGTCGCGTGCGTGGCCGACGACCGAACCGACGCGGCCCTGGAGCTCGCGGTGACCGCCGCCAGCGATCCGCGCTGGCGATTGCGGGAGGCCGCGGCCAGGAGCCTCCAGCGGTTGCTGCTGGCACGCCGCGCCCAGACCCTGAAGGCGCTGCAGGGGCTGGCCCGGCGCGGGCGACCGCTCGAGCTCAGGGCGGTGGTGGCCGCGGTGGCGGAGCCCGCCGTCGTCGCCATCCCCGAGCTGGCCGACGCCGCCGCCGACCTGCACCGGGAGGTGCTCGCACGCTTCCTGGCCTCGCGCAGGCGGAGCTCGGGTGGGCTCCGTACGCTTCGCCAGGGGCTGGGCTACACCCTCAGCGTGGTGACGACGGCGCGCCCGGAGGAAGGCTTCGCCATGCTGGAGGAGTTGATCGAGGGCTCCGACCCCGATGCCCGCTGGATCGCCCGCGAGAACCTCCGCAAGGCGCGCCTCCGGAAGCGCTTCCCGGAACGGGTGGCCGCGCTGCTGCAGCGTCTGGAGTCGAATCAGGGTTAACGGGAGCGGAGAAGGAGCTCGACGGGGCCGTCGTCGAGGCGGCGCGCCTCACAGGCGTCCGTGTCACGGCAGGCCATCAGGTAGCGGAACCGCCGACCCGACGACCCCGGCACCTCGGATCGCATGAGGTGCAGGTGCTCACGGGGCGAGCTGGTGTGGCACAGATCGCAGCACAGGTGCGCGCCGTCCTCGCCAGCGCGCTCGACCGGCGTCATCCGCAGCCGCTCGGTGCCGGCCGCGTCCACCACACGGACATCGCCGCCATCGTCACGCTCCAGCCGGTAGGCGTGCTCGCGGGGAACCAACCGCGCCGGCGTTGCGGGGAAGAACTCCTCCACGATCTCCAGCGCGGTGTAGGTGTGCTTTGGCTCTTCGCTCACCTCGGGACGAGTATACCGCCGGGCAGGTGCTCAGGCGGCGCCTCGACGAGGCGCCCGCGCCACGCCGCGACCCCCCCGAGCAGCCCACGTCACGACCACCAGCACGAGCAGGATGGCGGCCACGAGGGCGGCGCTCGCCACCACGGGCTCCTGCCGCTGCGCGACGGCGATTCCTACGAACGCCCATACGAGCACCAGCACATACGCCACGTCCCGCTCGCGGAGAACCAGGATCACACCGAGCGCGGTCGCGACCACGAGCATGACGACCGCCCAGCTGACGTCCGAAAGACCCCACCCGCCCCAGCCTGCGTGGAGCAGGGCATCGCTGATATTGGCGATGGTGGCCACGCTGATCCAGCCCAAATAGATGCTGAACGGGAGCCGTACCAGCCAGCGCTCCGCTCCGCTCGCCGGCGCGCCGACGCGGAGCCGACGGTAGATGACGAGGAGCGTCAGCAGCAGCGCCAGCATCACCGGCACCGTCCAGTACAGGTGCAGCGTCTGCCACAGCACCAGCCAGACGCTGTTCAGGATGCCGGACAGCACGAACCACCAGGCGACGGAGCGAATGCGCTCCTCGCGCACCAGTGGGGGCACGGCCTGGGCGACCGCGTACGCGGCCAGACCGAGGTAGATCACGCTCCAGATCGAGAAGACGTAGCCGGCCGGCACGAACAGCGCCGGGTACAACGCCGAAACCTCCTGGGTGCTCAACCCGCCGATCGGCAGGGTGATCGCCAGCGCGTTGACCACGACGGTGCCCAGGTACGCCAGGATGACCCCCAGTTGGGCCGCTCCGAATCGTTGCATCCTCCCCCTCCTCGGCTGCCGCGGCGCCGCGCGCCGCGACCTACGGTCCTTCAGACCAGCTGCTTCAACAGCGTCGCCATCTCGACGGCCGCCATGGCCGCCTCGAAGCCCTTGTTGCCCGCCTTGCTGCCGGCGCGCTCCTGCGCCTGCTCGAGCGTATCGGTGGTGAGCACCCCGAAGATCACCGGGACGCCCGTCTCGAACGCAGCCCGGGCCACGCCGTTCGCCACCATGGAGCACACCACGTCGTAGTGGCTGGTCGCGCCCCGGATCACCGCGCCCACCGTGACCACGGCCGCGTAGCGGCCGCTCTCAGCCATGCGCTTCGCGGCCAGCGGGATCTCCGCGGCCCCGGGAACCCACGCCACGTCGATCGATGCCTCGTCGACACCGTGGCGCTTGAGCCCGTCCAGGGCACCCTCCAGGAGCTTGCGGGTGATGAGGTCGTTGAAGCGGCTGGCGACGACGGCGAACCGCAGTCCGGCAGCCTGGAAGGTCCCCTCGTATACGCTCATGGTCCAAGCGTAGCAGGCTCCGCCGAGGGGGAACTGTCGGCGAGCACGGCTTCTAGAGGGTACGCTCCCCCCGCGTGGGCGCGCCCGGCACCGGGCGCGGACCCACCGCGCTCAGGGCAGGAACACGTCGAGGGAGATGTCGCTGACGCTGGACTGCACCGCGTACACCGGCTTGTCGCCAGGGAAACGGACGGTGAAGATGTTCCACCCCTTCTCTAGGTCCAGGGTCGCGCCCCCGCCGGTGAGCACCGCGTTGCGATCCACGTAGAGCAGGCTGAAGAAGCCCACCGGGCTCTCGAGGCTGGGGACGCCGATGAACCATGGATCGGTGACGCGGTCGAACACGCCGTTGCCGTTCTTGTCGACGTACATGTTGATCCGGCCGACCGCGAAGTTCACCTGGTCGCCGGAGCCGTCGGCCGCCTTGACGGTGTACTCGTTCTGGAGCCCGGGCAGGAGGACCGCACCGCTCCGGAAGGGTCGCAGCTGATCGGCGGCGATCGGCTTGGCGACGATCTTGAACGTTCCGGCCACGGGCGCCACGCTGGCGACCTCGAGGCCCCAGACGTTGTTGTTGTCCACTACGTGGATGGCTACCCGGGTGCCATCCGGAAGCGCTTGCTCGCTCTTGATGATGCCGCTCAGTTCGGCGCTCTGTTGGGCGAACGCCGCTGACGCAAGCACCAGCACGAGCGAGAACACGAGTCGTCTCATGGCATTCTCCAAATCAGCACAGCTTAGCATGACGCCCCACCCTCGGCCCCGGCGATTCCGCTGCCGGCGCCCGTCCACCACGGCGCTCAGGTCCGACCTGGACCTGTGCGGTGGGCGCTGCCGTGACCCGCCATTCATAACACAGGCGGGGATGAGAACCGGCTTCCACAGCGGGCCGATCGACACTGCCGGCACGGCGCCGTCAGGCCTCGTAGCCACCGGGATTCGCCTGCGCCCAGGCCCACGCCGAGGCCACGATGGCCTCGAGGTCCGGATGCTCCGGCCGCCAGCCCAGCTCGCGCTGGATGCGCCCGGAATCCGCCACCAGGACCGGCGGATCGCCGGGGCGCCGGGGCACGACATGCTCCTCGATGGGCCTGCCCGTGACGCGGCGGCACACCTCCACGACCTCGCGTACCGAGAAGCCCTGCCCGTTGCCCAGGTTGTACGCACGCGCGTCGCCCGGGGCGAGGGCCTCCACGGCCAGCACGTGAGCCTCCGCCAGGTCGAGCACGTGGATGTAGTCGCGGATGGCGGTGCCGTCGGGGGTCGGGTAGTCGTCGCCGAACACCTCGATCCGCTCGCGTGTGCCGGCAGCGACCTGCAGCACCAGGGGGATGAGGTGGGTCTCGGGACGATGGTCCTCGCCGAAGCGCTCGCTCGCCCCCGAGGCGTTGAAGTAACGCAGGGTGGCGTAGCCGAGGCCCGCGGTGCGCTGCAACCAGTGCAGCATCCGTTCGATCAGGGCCTTGGACTCGCCGTAGACGCTCTCGGGGCGGACGGGTGCGTCCTCGCCGACGGGCAGGCGGTCGGGCGCACCGAACAGCGCGGCCGTCGAGGAGAGCACCAGGCGCCGGACGTCGCGCGCCAGCATCGCCTCCAGCAGCGCCAGGCTTCCGGCCGCGTTGTTGCGGAAGTAGGCGAGCGGCCGTTGCATCGACTCACCGACCAGCGAGTAGGCGGCGAAGTGCAGCACCGCCTCCACCTCGTGCTCGTCGAGGGCGTAGCCGACCATGTCCGCGTCGGCGACGTCGCCTTGCACGAACGCGGCGCCGTCGGGTACGGCGTCGCGGTGGCCGGTCACCAGGTTGTCGAGCACCACCACGTCGTGGCCTCGCGCGAGGAGTCGCTCGGCCGTGATGCTGCCGATGTAGCCGGCCCCTCCAGTTACCAGGATGTTCATGAGGGTAGTGTACCCGCGGCCAGACGGCGCGGGCAGCCGCCCGCCTTCCGCCGAAGGTGCGCGCAGACCCCACCACAGCGTCCCGGTTGCCAGGCTCGCAGCTACGTTCAGAACAGCATCGGCGCTTGTCCGCTTGTCGCTCGGCGTCGCCGGCCGCCGCCGCGCGGGGCCGTATGATGGCCCCAGGCTTTCAGGAGGTTCGCATGGCGGTAGAATCCAAACCCGCTCCGTCCAGTACGTCGGCCGTGGATACCGGCTTGATCTGGTTCGAAGGCTCCCTCGTGGCACCGGAGGAGGCCAAGGTCTCGGTCCTCACCCACGCGATGCACTACGGCACAAGCGTGTTCGAGGGGATCCGCGCGTACCAGACCGACCGCGGGGCCGCGGTGTTCCGACTGCCCGAACACACCAAGCGCTTCCTCGACTCGGCCAAGATCCTCGGCATGCAGTCGCCGGTCACCGCCGAGGAGATCAACCGCGCCATCCTCGAGACGATCCGCGCCAACAAGCGCTCCTCGTGCTACATCCGGCCGCTCCTGTGGTACGGCGCCGAGTCGCTCGGCGTGAACCCCGGGCGCAACCGGGTGCACTTCATGGTCGCGACCATGCCCTGGGGCACCTATCTCGGCGACGAGGGCGTGCAGAAGGGCGTGGCGCTGATGACCAGCTCCTGGCGCCGCAGCGCCGGGGACATCATGCCGACCAAGGCGAAGGCCGGAGGCAACTACGTCAACTCGGTGCTGGCCAACCAGGAGGCGCGGGCGAACGGCTACGACGAGGCCGTGCTCCTCGACAAGGAAGGCTTCGTCGCCGAGGGCTCGGGCGAGAACCTGTTCATGGTTCGTGACGGCACCCTCTACCCGATCGCCCACTCGGTCAACCTGCGCGGCATCACGCGCGACACGGTCATCCGCATCGCACAGTGGATGGGGACGCCGGTCGAGGCGACGATGGCGACCCGCGACGAGCTGTACACAGCGGACGAGGTGTTCATGGTCGGAACCGCGGCCGAGGTGACGCCCGTCGCGTCGATCGACCGCCGCCCCATCGGGTCCGGGGTGGCCGGCGAGTACGCGCTCACCATGCGCAAGACCTACCTCGACGTCGTGCAGGGCAAGATCGCGGAGTTCGACGCCTGGCTGACCTACGTGGACTAGCGGGGCCCGGCACCGCCCGACTCGATTCCATCGCCCTGCAGGTCCATCCTGCAGGGCGTTCGTGTGGCTATCCGCCGGCGCGCCGCAACTGGTCCTCGAGGATGTCGCGCCACTCCTGCAGCAAGCCGTCCGCCTCCAGCGCGCGCCGAAGGCCCTCGACGTCGTCTCGGTCACGGAAGTACAGACGGTTCAGCTCCATCACGGTGAGCCGGCGATCGGGCCGCTCGACCACCTCGAGGGGCGTGCCGGCCGCGAGGCGCCCCTCCCGCAGCACGCGCAGCAGGTAGCCGGTGTACCCCGTACGGCTCATCCAGGCGGTGAGCCTCGACTCGCCGTTGTGGGCGCCCGGCAGCCAGCACGGCACGCGAGGCTCGGTGACCTGGAGTCGCACCGCTCCCGCCTGCCACACCTCACCCAACACGACGTCCTCCTCCAGGCGCCCCGAGACGCGAGCGTTCTCCCCGAAGGCGGGGGCCGGCAGCTCTCGGCCCAGCCGTTCCTCCCAGTAGCGATAGCGCTCGGCGGCGTAGACGCACACGGCCCGGTCCGGCCCGCCGTGGTTGCGGGTGTCGGCCTGTTCGTCCCCCTCCAGGCCCAGGGCGCCCACCCGGACGGGGTCCGTCACGGCGACCTTCCGGATGGCGGTGGGGGCCGCGCGCCCCTCGAAGGTGCGGGCCTCGATGCGGCCCGCGTACAACGCCTCGATGGTTGCCATGCCTAGCAGTATGCCAGCCGGAGCACCGCATCCACCCCGTAAGATGACGGCATGGAGGTCCCCTACCGTCCCCGCCGCATTCGCTTCGTAGGGCTCGAGCAAGCGAAGGGCTGGCGTCTGAAGATCTACAACATCCTGCACCACAGCAAGGAACCGACGGACGCGCTGCTGCGAGCGGCGCGCGAGACGGCGCTCGCCTCGCTGCCGCAACCAGCCGGCTGTCACGCCCGACCGCTACGGTGTCGGCTTCATCGCCGTCCACCAGGGGGCCAGCTACGACTTCGTGACGGTCGCCCACTGGGCCTATACCACCGAGCTGCGCTCGCAGACCTACATGAGGCCATCGAGCGGAAGCTACCTGCTGGAGCCCGTCTCCGGCTCCGAGCTCTCGGCCGACGTGTGGGACCTGCGTCTACTCGCCTTCGAGCGCGACGCCTGGGTGGAGACCGTGCTCCGTCCCGAGCAGGCCGACCTGGACCGCTACCTGGCCCGCCGACTGGAGGAGGAAGCCTAGGCCCCGGGCCGCGGCGACCCCGCGTGACGCTCCTGGCGCTGGCGCTGGTCCTCGCCGCCGCGTTCTTCCACGCTACCTGGAACCTGCTGGCGAAGCGGGCGCAGGGCGGCGCCGAGTTCGTATGGCTGTTCGCGACCCTGACGCTGGTTAGCTACGCCCCGGCCGTCGTCGCGTACGTGCTGATCGCGCACCCGGTGGTAAGCGCGGTGCAGGTCCTCTTTGCGGCGGTCAGCAGCGTGATCCACGTGGGGTACTTCGTCACGCTGCAGCGAGGCTACCGGGCCGGCGACCTGTCGCTCGTCTACCCCCTGGCTCGCGGCAGCGGTCCCGCGCTGGCGGCGCTCCTGGCGATCGTCCTGCTGGGGGAGCGGCCCGGCAGCCTCGGGCTCGCGGGCGGCGCCCTGGTGGTGGTCAGCGTCTTCGTCCTGACGGGCGGAGGGAGCGGCGTTCGTGCCGGCCGCCCGGCGCTCGCCTACGGGCTCGGCACCGGCCTCTTCATCGGGGTGTACACCGTCTGGGACGGCTACGCCGTCGCCTACCTGGGGGCTCCGCCGCTCCTCTACAGCTACCTCTCCGAGGCCGGCCGCGCGCTGCTGCTCGCGCCGGTGGCGTGGCGCGGGCGCGCGGCGGTGGCGGCAGCCTGGCGCGGGAGCCGCGGGGCCGCCTGGGGCATCGCGGTGCTCAGCCCCCTGGCCTACATCCTGGTGCTCACCGCCATGACGTTCACCCCCATCAGCCTGGTGGCACCGGCCCGGGAGATCAGCATCCTGATCGGCACGCTCATGGGGACGCGCCTCCTGGCCGAAGGGCAAGGCTCGAGGCGGGTGGTCGGGGCGCTGGGGATGGTAGCGGGCGTGGCGCTGCTGGCGCTGGCGTGAGGGCGGGCGCCCGCCGGGACGCGCTCCATACGGCGCGTCGGCGGGCGGCGAAGCGTCAAGAAGGTCACGGTCCCAGGCGCGGGGTCGCGCCTAGAATCCTTTATGGACGCCCCTGAGCTGCTGTTCGAGTTCGAGGACCGTCACGCCGACCACCTGGTCTACGAAGGCCCCTATCGCCTGCTCGCCGACGAGGCCCTGGAACGAGCCTATGCCGACCTCGCCCGGCTCTTCGAGGAGTGGCGGCAACGCATCTACCACTTCGACAACGACCTGGGCGCCTCCGCGGTTCTCTACCGCTCCCTGAGCCGCCGCAGGATGCGCTGGGACCTCATGATGACGCGCTTCCGCGGCTCGGGCCCGTTCGCGTTCGTCAGCACGGGCGGGATCCGGCGCGACCTGCGTTGGAGCGACGTGCAGCGCATCCTCGACCGGATCCGGACCGACTGACGACCCGCCGGGAGGCTCCTGGCCTCCGAGTAAGAATGCCGTCAGAGGCGGGTAAGAAAGCCGAAAGGCAGTGCCGCCTACCCTGCGGTCATGAGGTCGTTGCCCACCGTACTCCGCACCCTGGCCGGCATCCCCATGTCCGGGCACGGACGCTCGTCCGAGCAGCTGCGTTCGGCGTCCGCGGCCGGATCGGGTAGCGGGCTGCCTTCCGCCCACCTCGAGGTGGCGCGTGTCGAGGCGATGCTCCGCCGGTTTCACGGGAAGCCCGCGAGAATCGAGAACCCGTTCGCTGCATTCCCCACGCGGGCGTTCTGGCTCGAGCAGCTGATGAACGACGATTCCTGACCCCCTCCTCGGAACGGACCCCTTGCGATCGGGCCCGCAGCCTTCGAGGCTGCGGGCCCGATCGTAGTGCCGGCCGCGGTGACCGCGGCGACGCTCAGAGCAGGGGTCGCCGCTCCGACCGTCGGACCGGCTCGGTTCCGTCAAGACTCGACTGCGGGGCGATCGCGTCGGCGATGCGGTGGATCACCCTCGCCGTCCTCCGTCGCGCGAAGGCGAAGCGGCCCGAGGGGGGCTGAGCCTCGCGGGCAGCGCGCACCTCGCGCGCCACCTCGGCCTCCGACCGGTACTTCTCGATGCGTGCGCGTGCGGCGATGTTGACGCTGTCATGCCATCCGTTCATGGTGCCCTCCAGGGGCGCATTCGCTGGAGACGAGGGCCGTAGGGGCGATGCCGCACGCGGAGATGCGTGTCGGCCTCTAGCGGTTGGCCCAGTGGCGCGCGATGCGCGGTCGGCGTTCGCCATCGGCGTAGCCGGCCCGGCGCAGGCGTTCGGTCGCGGGGTCGCGCCGGCCGTCGCCGGTGCGGGAGCGGGCCAGTTGCAGCAGGATGAAGCTGTTCATCGAAACCTCCTAGGAAGGAACTTGGGGCGAACTGGGGACGGGAACAGGGTCGAGATGGGAGCTGGATCGGGGCGGAACCGGAAGCGGAAGGTCAAAAAAGAACCTCGGCGAGGGGCTCGCCGAGGGCCGACATCGGGTGTCGGGTGGAGGCCTGGTCAGCCAGGCCCACGGTCCTGTGGAGGACCCCCCTCAGACGAGCGGCGTGCGCCCGTGCTCCGATCGAACACCTCGCGGCCCCGAATCACCGCGCCAACGGCGGGACGCGGGTCGACGGCGCAACGAACGAGCTCCGAAGCGGACTGGAGCGCAACCATCATCTGGATCATCGACCTCACCTCCCTCGCCATCGTGGGCTGGGGCCTCGAAGGGCCGCCGCGTGGGGACCACCGTCCCCGATGGCGGATGCTAGCACGCAGTTGCCGAATATGCAAGAGCATATTCGCAACCGGGCGCGATGCTCGCCCCAACAGCTCACGAACACCGCCCCGAAAGGCTCTTCGCCCAGGGCGACGCTCGACGGTCAGGCGAGGTCAGCCCGCGTCGAGCAACGTGGCCGTCTCGTCATCGGGTTCGGTGGCGTGGGCGAGCTGGCGCAGCTTGGCGCGCCGCTCCGGCGAGCGAAGGGGCTGCTGCTCGAGCTTCTCGGTCAGCGCCATCATCAGCTCGTAGTTGTTCCCCACGCGGGCGCTGCGCACGATCTCGATGTCGGCCGGCACTTGCTCCACCAGGCGGGGCGCCAGCGAAAGGACCGAGAGGCGCTCGCCTCGAAGCAGCGCCAGCGTCAGGTCGCTGCGACGCCGCCCATCGCCGAAGCTCACCCGGACGCCTGCGGGCACCGCCGCGCGCAGCACCGCAGCGCGCGTCTCGAGGATGCGTTCGTCGGGATCCCGGCTCATGCGGTCATTGTACGGGGCGAGGGCGGCCAGGGCGAGTGCAGGTACGGCTCGAGCCGTGCACGACGATCGATGGCGGCCATCAGTAGGCGCGCGCGAAGATGACCTTGCGGGCGTAACCGCTCTCGCGTCCGGTGTGGACGCAACGCGTCCCCTCGGCGCTGGGCCCCTCCAGCGGGATGCAGCGCACGGTGGCCTTGGTCTCCTCCTGGATGGCGCGCTCGCTCTCGGGGTCGCCGCAGTGGGTGGCGTACACGAAGCCGTGCTCCACCATCTCCTTGAGCTCGTCGTAGCTGGTCGCCTCGAAGGTGTGCTCCTGCCGGAACGTGAGCGCGCGGTCGTAGAGCGCCTGGTGGAACGCGGGCAGCTCCTCGGCCACCGTGTCGGGAAGCGCTTCCAGGCGCACATGACGCTTCTCCCCGCTGAGGCGGTCGACCAGGATGCCGGTCCCCTGCCCCACGTCGCGGGGGCCGAGCTCGATGCGCAGCGGCACCCCCTTCTGCTCCCACTCGTTGAATTTCCAGCCGGGGCTCATGCCCTCCCGGTCGTCCACCTTGACGCGCACGTCGAGCGCGCGAAGCGCGTCCACGAGGTGGCGCACCTCGGCCATCACCAGGTCGCGAGCGTCCTCGTCGCTGGCCCGGTAGATGGGTACCACGACCACCTGGTGCGGCGCCAGCTTCGGGGGCAGGATGAGCCCCTTGTCGTCGCCGTGGGTCATGATGAGCGCCCCGAGGAAACGCGTGCTGAACCCCCACGACGTGGTGTGCGCGAAAGCCTGCTCGTTGTTCACGTCGTTGAAGGTAATGTCGAACGCTCGCGCGAAGTTCTCGCCCATGTAGTGGCTGGTGCCGGTCTGCAGGGCTCGCATGTCGCGCATCATCGCCTCGATGGTGAGCGTCATCTGGGCGCCCGCGAAGCGCTCGCCCTCGGTCTTCTCGCCCCGCACGACCGGCACCGCGCCATACTCCTCGGCGAAGGTGGCGTAGATGTCGAGCATGCGGCGCGTCTCCTCCAGCGCCTCCTCCGCCGTGGCGTGGGCGGTATGCCCCTCCTGCCACAGGAACTCCGACGTCCGCAAGAAGGGACGGGTGCGCATCTCCCAGCGCACCACATTGCACCACTGGTTGTAGAGCAAGGGCAGGTCGCGGTAGGACTGCACCCACTTGCTGTAGAGCTCGCCGATGATCGTCTCCGAGGTGGGGCGGATGGCCAGCGGCTCCTCGAGCTCCTTTCCGCCGGCGTGCGTCACCACGGCGAGCTCGGGCGAGAAGCCCTCGACGTGCTTGGCCTCACGCTCGAAGAAGCTGACCGGGATCAGCAGCGGGAAGTACAGGTTCTCGTGCCCGCTGGCCTTGAACATGCCGTCCAGACCATGCTGCACGTGCTCCCACAGGGCATAGCCGTACGGGCGGATCACGAAACTGCCGCGCACGGGGCTCAGGTCGACGAGGTCAGCCCGGTAGACGATGTCGTTGTACCAGGCGCTGAAGTCTTCCGACTGGGGCGTGAGGGCCTGCGTCTTGGCCATAGCGCCCCAGCTTACCAGCCGGGCGCCGCTTGGCCCGCGGCACGCCCACCGCGGGCCCTGGCTCCGACGGGGGCCGTCGCGGCGGCCACTGGCGCATCGCAGCGCCCAGCGGCGGCCGCTCGCGCCCGGTGCGCCGCCACCACCGACCGCCCGCTCGTGCGCCGGGCCCGGACCGCGTGCGTCTCAGGTCACCAGCACCGGAACCCGGCTGCCGTCGAGCAGTACCTGCTCGAGGATGCCGCCCACGACCTCCTCGAGCCAGCGGTTGTACTTGTAGCTTCCCATGAAGAGGGCGTCGCAGCCCTGCTCCTCCATGGTCTGGCGGATCGCCGCGCCCACCGGGCCGTGCGCCGAGACGTAGGTGGCCTCGATGTCGAAGCGCTCCAGGTAGTCCCTGGCCCGATCGAGGGGGTTGACGCCGCGACCGTAGTCGGCCACCGTCATCACGACCGGTCGGATGCCGCGCTTGAGGGCCGAGTAGGCGAGCACGAAGAGCGCCTCGTCGGACTTGATCCCACCGTCGTAGGCGAGCAGCGGCCGCGTCAAGCCGGTGGGGCCCTGCCGCACCACCAGCAGGGGACGCGGGCACCGCCGCAGCAGGCTCCGCAGCTCCGATACGAGCCGCCACTCCCCCGCCTCCTGCTCGACCAGCGCCGCCACCACGAGATCCAGGTAGGCGGCGCGCTCGCGCACCTCGCGGACCGCATCGCGGTCGGTGACGGCGAACTGACCGGCGACCCCGGCCTCCTCACAGGCCAGCTCGAACCGCCGGCGCTCCTCCTCCACCAGCTCGGGCGGCGCAGTGCCCACGCCCAGGCGCAACACGTAGAGGATGGCCCCCTCGAAGGCGGCGACCGCGATCGCGGTCTCCAGCGCCTGCTGGTCGGCGGGCCCGCCGCGCTGCAGGACCAAAATGTGCTGCACCAGGTGCACCGCTTCGCGCCGCTCCTCCGGCGCGGCGCGGGCGGCCTCCATCAGCTCTCCGGCCCTCTCCTCCGGTTGCAGGCTGCGGCTCGGCGCCAGGCCGGCGGCCACCGCCGTGGACGGCATGCGCCAGCCGAAGGCCTGCTCGAGCCGCGCTCGGTGCTCGGCCAGGAAGAGGTAGAGGTCGGTCTCGGTGCGCCCCTCGAAGCCTTCGAGCAGACCGTGCACCCGGATCGCCTCCACCACCGGCAGGTAGACCTCGTCGTACCAGTGGACGACGGCCTCCTCGAAGGAGACGGGGCGGTCCTGGTCGATCCCCATGAAGTAGCGGTGGACGCGGATGTGCTCGACGAGG
>Ga0315542_1000767_pt1 | contig 20455 bp, 19 predicted proteins | sample SalMarSW160120MG_FD_202541 | JGI IMG/M metagenome (GOLD analysis project Ga0315542, IMG submission 202541) | Salt marsh sediment microbial communities from the Plum Island Ecosystem LTER, Massachusetts, United States - Salt Marsh Sediment SW1601-20 ... | reverse complement strand
GCTTGCACTTGATTGGGATCACGTCCCCAGGGTGGTATGTCTTGCCACCGATAGCGGTGAAGCCACGCTGCACTTCATAAGATGAAGCTAGCGTAGAAGCCTCTGCCTCAGCATCGCTCCTCGGTTTTTTCGGAGGACGCCCCCTACGCCTCTTTGGAGGCTCCTCCACCTTTTCCTCGGCTGCAGGGGTGGCAGTGGCGACTTCTGATTCAGGCTCAGCTTCAGGCTCCTCTGCCTCTGTACTCTCGTTTTCTTCCTCACCCTCTTCTTCATTGTCATCGCTGCCGTCGTCTTCTGCTTCGGCATCAGCTTCTTCAGCAGCATCGTCTGCTTCTTCAGCAAAATCAGCTTCCTCTGAAGAGTCATCTTCTGATTCCTCAGCTTCCTCCTCTTCCTCGTTGTCAGGCTCATCGTCACTCAGGGACGCTTCAAACAGATCTGGGTCAAGACCCTTGACAACTTCATCCTTCTTTGCCATCTCGTAATACTCCTCTTGATAACATGGTAGCTGTTTGGCTACTTTTCTTCGCCTTCTTCAGCTTCTTCATCTGCTGTTAACTGCTGGTAACTGTTTGCCACCAAGGTGACGTCTTTCTCATCTACACCATATTGCTCAGCAACTTCGTGCTCTGTACGCACTACGTCGTCATCTGAATATAGTAGCAAATCCACCGCTTTGCCCAACTCTGGACCGATACCATCAATGCCCTCTACCCACTTGAAGAAAGCCTTCACTAGATCTTCAGGAACGCCACCACGCGTGATCATACCTTGGCAAGCACTTTTGAAATCATCTCGCGGGGTATCCCCCATCAAACGTAATATTGATGGAACAGCAGCTTCGTTGGCAAAAACGAATTTGTCTTTTTTACCAGCCTCTTGGATGGCATCCCGAATCATAAGCATCTGCTGACGGAAGGTTGGCCCAGTGTAGCTTGCTGACTCAGCAGCTTTCTTGCGCGCAAGCTTCACTGAGGAAAGTGGCACGTCGATCTTTAAGTCAACGGCTTCTCTATTGATTCTATCAAGAAGCTCGTCGCGGCTTTGGCGTGGACGACCAACGATTTTGCCCTCCTCATTTACCTCAGCATCCATCAAAGGAACACCCAAGTCAATGAGGTCAGATGCGTCCCCGAATGCTACCACCAACCCAATGTCGTCTACATGAGGAGCAAGCTGGTTCAACTTCTCAAGTGCGCGCAACGCAACCACTTGTCGACGCTTCTCACGCTGAAGCTTCAGTGGCTGACTGGTGCTTTTGGCAGGAAACAAGTGAATGTGATCCTGTTTGTGGTTGGCGACTAACACAAAGGCCTCTGGGCTAAAGTAGGCAAACCCGACCGCTTTCACTGAGGAAGGCTGGCTCATGTATCGATCCTCCGAAGCCTTCCGAAAAGCAGCTCTCTTAATTCGGGACTGCTTAACGGAAGTAGCACACGTGCAATGTTTTTGTCAACTTGAAAAATAGCTTTGTCCGATTTTTTTGGCTTACCTACGCATGTGGTGTGGTCACAAATGGCCACCAAGTTGTCGCCTGCTAGAAAAAACGGTACGTGCTCGAGGCGAACACTGCACACGTTTTGCACGTAGTCATGCAGCAAAGCATCTGTATCGTAGTATACGTCATGAAAACAAAGCAGTAGCCAGGCAACTGCCACAGACAAAGGGCTGTCAGCGTTGCGTTCAAGTAGCGATAGAAGCTTCGGGCCACTCAGTGTACTGTACTTGCAGTGGCCATTTTTATGAGCAATAACACGTACTTTATCATTGCTGACTCCCGGAACTTCGACGGTATCGAATCCAGCAGGCAGCGTTTCAAGGAGCCACTGAGCTACTTCAGGCGACTCCTTGAACAGATGAAAAAACGCGTGAACTAGCATTGCTCACTACTACTGTTTTACAAGTTCGGACGCCATTTGATGATATCTTGCTGGTGGGTCATCCAAATAAAGTGTCGCGTTGTTATTTTCGCGTATCGCCCACCAGGTCTTATCCCAAATTGGGTGGGATAGCACCTCTGGTCGATGGCTGATTACGAACACAGACCCGAACTTCTGCTTCAGCAGCGCGAAGATCGAAATGAGCCCCTCGGTGCCAAGAGGGTCCAGGTTTCCAAAGGGCTCGTCAACGATGAGCACATTCGAGCTGCTACCGGTGTAGATTTCCTTTAAGTCACGAAGACCAAACAGAAAAGCTAGCCCTGCCTTGTGCCGTTCGCCACCTGAAAGCAGGCTACTATTAGTGGACACGTCAGCAAGGTTGCGCCCCAGACCGAACTGGAGCGATCCTTCCTGATCGGATAGATGCAGAGAGATGTTTCGGTTTGGCCAGAGAATGTCCGTGTACGCCGGGACTGTTCGTTCTGCAGCATCGGACAAAATCGAGTCGAAGCGGTCCTGCTTCATACCCTTGCTGCCAAATGACTGAGTAAGAGCCTCGAGGCAACGTATTTCAGATACCAACGCCTCTTGCTTGCGCAGCGTACGCTTGAGTACCTTCTCACGGCGTAACAGTTGGCGTAGCTCGTTAACACGCTCTCGCAGATGTACTGCGTCCTTGCTCGCCTCAGCAATCTTGGAAGCCGCCCGCTTCAAACGTTCACGAAGCTCCTTCAGTTGAGCTTCTACCTCTTCGGTGTTACCACGTGGGAGCTGCAAGAGCTCCTCCAACTTGTCCACGATGAACTTGCCTGTCTCGTAGAGATCTCGGTACTTCTCCACCCCGCGTCGCTGCTTCTCACAAAGCTCCACCAACTCGTCCTTGCTCTCCGTAGGTAGCGTGGCAAGCTCCGCCTCGATCTCGATGCGCCTACGAGATGTCTCAAGCTCTGCGGACAGCCTGCGCTCCTTACCTGTGAGTAACCGAATGTCCTCCGATACCTCATCAGGAGAACGACTCGTCTGAAACATCGCCAGACGTGAACGGATGGCCTCTATCTGCCTACCGTCGTTGATCTCCTTCTTCAAAGCGTGCAACCTTGAAGTGAGCTCCTGTAGTTCATCGCGAAACTGCTTGAGCTCTGTCCGTTTGCTGTTGATTTCTTCTGGTGACAGATCGTAAGGACGTTTGCAGTGTGGGCACACCGCGTTACTGAGCTCGACGTCTAGATTTTTAACACTACGTTCCAACTCAGCTTCACGAATTTTCGCTTTTTCGTGTTCCTCAACGAGGTCATCCACCGGAGCAGAAGGCTCAGAAAGCCGCTGCAGCTTGATCAACAGTCCCTGCCGCTCCTCTGCTTGCGGGAGCTCTACCTGCGTAAGGTGGGTGAGCTTTGTCTTGGTGTCTGTCAAATCATTCTGTATCTCTTCAGCATCTCTATCGCTGAGCTTTCGTAGCTGTGCGCGAAGTGCTTCCCGTTTTTCAACTTTCTCTAGGTCTGCTTGCGCTGAAGCGTACGCTGCGTTCAGATTATCGTACTGCCGCTTCCAACCGTCAACGTTTTTCTGGGTGATGTCTTTTGGGTGATCGAATTTGTTTACTAGATAGCTGGCTTTGAACCGGGACATAATTTGCCGTCGTCCAGACGTGCGCTGCTGCAACTTGGAGTGCAGTGTGGAAACTTTCGTGAACTCCTCTGTGTCCTCAGCGTTTTCGTCCTGCAGATGCTGCAATACCAACTCAGCGGCTTCAAGATCGGCCTCGAGGTCGATCAGATCTGGCATCGAGAAAATCTTTTGCTTGACCTCTCTGAGCTCGTTGCGCACTTGAGCAAAGTCGGACATGGAAGTCTCGTGCATAGACAGCAGCCGCTTGGACAACACGTGCAACTCATCGTAGATGTCCAGGTTGAACATCACGGTCAGACGCTTACGACGTTCATACTCCTTACCGTGAACCATGACGTTGTTGAGCTCTTGCACCAGATAGATCAGATTGAAGAAGGTGGTTTCATCGATGGCAAGAAGCTCTTCTCGAATCCACTTGTGAGGTGCGCGTGAGGCACCCAATGGAAGGATGTTCTGCCCCGTTTGACGGTCAATCACCATTACCTTGTTCTGGAACCGGTGGTGGTCACGGTACTGACGTATCTCATACGGATGCCCACCTATGCGCATCTTCAGAATGGCAGACATGTCCGCACCAGAAAAGAGATTCACGATGTCTGATTTGTGATCACCACGACGCTGATCACGCTTCCCACCCTTGCCCACTTGCAGCTGCGCGAACACTTCAAAGATGGAGGACTTACCTGCGCCCAAAAATCCCCCGTCATCAAGATTCAGCCCACGTACCAACACGAGCCCCTGATTCGCCAGCGGGAAGCTGCACTTCCGGTAGATGTAGGCGTTCTCAAACTCCAGCGACTCGTATTCGATGTAGGGCATGCTACCAGCTTTGAATCATCACGAGTGTACGAAAGGTGGAGGCTTCAAGCAATGCGAGAGAATCGCTCGAGTACAGCTTGATACGCTCCAACACGGTACAGTAGTCATCAAGAATTTTGGGAAAGTCGGTCATGTAGCTAGTAGGTTTTTTCGTCAACTCGATGCCACGAAGCATCCATGATTTTCCTCTATCACACAAAGTGTTACCATCGATCCAAGAATAAAACAACTGCTGAAATGTTTCTATTACCTGCTGGGTGAAATACCCGGTATTGGTGACGTGCTTCAGCGTTTTCAGGGCTTCTGCTATATTACCTTTCACCACGGCACCAACATAGCGTCTGACGACCTCAGATGTCTGCAGCTCTGCTGACTGCTGAACAACCTCGGTGATCAATTCCTGCCAGTTGGAGGCTGTGCCTTTACTCTTGGCAGCCTTGGCGCAGTTGATGACCTTGGTGAGTAGCCCCAGCGCATCACGAAGGTGCCCATCACTCGCAGCAGCAATCTCCAAGCACAGCTTCTTCAACATATCCTTGGGAGGCTTGAAGCCCTCATTGAGGGCGATCTGGAACACACGCTTCGCCACAATCTCTGTAGGTAGCGGCTGTAGAGCGAAAACTCCCCCACGACTACGGATGGTAGAAGGTAGCTTCTCGTAGTTGGTGGTGCACAAAATGTACCGAGTGCGCCGAGGTGGATCTTCCAGCAGCTTGAGCATCGCCTGAAACGCCGCCCCAGTAATCTGATGTGCCTCGTCCAGGATGAACACACGAAAATTGTAGCGCGGAGCCTGGGGGGCAATCGACGCGAGACGGCGAATCTCATCGATGCCTCCGTGCAGAGCTACGTTGAGCTCTGTTATGTCGGGGTGTTCAGACCTACCCAACAACACGGGTTTCATCTGCTTGCAACTGGTGCACTCTCCGCAAGGCTCTATGCCGTTGGGTTTCTGACAGTTGATGTAGTATGCAACTAATCGCGCCAGTGTAGTCTTACCTGTGCTGTAAGGACCATGAAAAATCAACACGGGATCGACCCGCTTGTTCATGATCATCCCACGTAAGCTGTCTACTACAGCCTCTTGCCCAACAACATCATTGAATGTTTGTGGACGCCACTTCGCAGCTAGATGCAAATGGTTGTCACTCATTGTTGTCCTGTACCTGGTATCTTTCGGGAAGTGGAACAGTTACGCCCGCTGTTTTTGCCAGCTTAATTGCAATGCGCCATGCTAACGGAAACAGCTCTTCTGGAAGATTGGCTCTACTCAATGCAGTCTCTAACCCATCGAATACACCCACAGTCGACATATGTCTAGTTCGGTCTTGCTGAAGCTCGAGCGCAATCACACTGGGGTGAAACTCGACGTTGAGTGGCAGTGCATTCTCAGGGAAAGGCCCGTTGGGACGAAACTGAACCAGCGCCTCGTCTGGAGTTGGCCAGTCCTCGAGCTCCTCTGTGACAACAAGAAGAGGGATGGACGGAACAGGAACAAATTCTGGCTGCGTTGGGTTGTCGGTATCGACAATGAGCACACCTTTTTCTACAACCTCGTCAAAACGGGTTTGGTGCGGCGACCCAGAATACCACGCGCAATCCAGCAAAGACTGGCAGATGTGCATATCGCCCATCGCCCAGTAGGTTATATCCAGGATGCTTTTGTCGATGCGGACCTGGTTTGCCTTTGTGATGCTCAAACCAACATCCGTTTTACAACCCTGCACTGCTTCGTGAAGCACTACCACTACCGGCAACTCCGGATTGTGACAGTGATCCTCTAACAACGCTTGCACAATCAAGAACAGTTCCTGGTCCATCCATCCCTGGTAAGGCAACAACACTAAGTAGCAACCGAAGCGTTCGACCACACGAGGAGCGCCATCATGTACCAGATGCTCCCCCAAGCGTTGTGAAAACGCGGAGAGGTAGCTGAGACAGGTATCTCCGATTTCCACAGAACGCTTGTCATGGTTACCGCTGATCATCACTACCGGAATAGGACACTCAGCTAGCCACTCCGATAGAAGTAGACGCTCATCGTGCGTAATATCACGTCGGTCGTAGATATCACCAGCAACCACGATGAAATCGACTGCATGCTCCTCCGCAGTACGCTGTATCAAACGGAGACATGTACGAGCGCGATCCAGATAAAACTGGCTGAACCGGCGCAAGGCATTGAGATGCAGATCGGCGGTGTGCAAAAACTTCGGCATACTACCGTAGTGCTTACAGGTCGACGGGGCGAACAGTACCGCGTTTGTTGCCCACGCAACGCAATGCGGAATCAAGCATCATCTGGGTGAACTTCTTCGCGAGGGCATCCGCGAGCGTACCATCTACGCGGAGGCCAACGGAACTGAAGTACTCCTTCACTTTGGACGCGGTGATGACCTTCTTCCCATGCGTCTCGAAGAAATCTCCTGTGGCTTTCCTCATCTGTGATTCATTCAGAACTTTTCTTTTCTTCTCTGCCATGACTCTCTCCTTTGTTCAGGCATCTGCTGTACGCTGTTTCAGGTACACTGTTGAAGTGCCGAAGCGCATCTGGGTCCATTTGTTCCACGGACCTTCGACACGCATCAGCTGACGGACATGTGGGTTTACAATGGCACCATCCTGATAGACTGCGGCAGCACCCTTCAGGTTGTTCAAGTAAGCGAGGAGGATATATGTACCATCCAGATCTAATGCACCAGTACCCTCAAAAGGGGGGTCTACCCAAAAAAGGGTATCGGGTGTGTCGTAAATCTGAGCCACCTTCTCAATCGTGCTGTGCTCTATCTGTACCCGGTACAAGCGATTGTGTAGGTACGGGAGCAACTCGTCAACACTTCGCAAAGCAGCCACCACCTTACCGGGAACTGAGTCGGGGAGCTCTGTTGCTGGTGGCGGAATCTCACGCTCTGGTAGTGATCGACGTAGATAGCAGTACCAAGCATACGTGGCAATCACAGCGTCTTCTTCACTCTGTCCCTCCCATACCGAATACAGATGTGAAGCTAGAAACTCGTTAGAAGGTGGAACAAGCTGGCTGATTAAGTAAAACCAGCTAAACGAAGCTGGATCGCGCAGCGTATGAAAGAGGGAAATAGCTGCACGTGCATAGTCGTTGAACACCTCAACAGGAGCTGGATCTCTTGCCATCAAAAGAGGGGCACGTCCACCAAATACTTCCACGTAGGTTAGGCACTCAGGTAGCCCTTGTGCAATCGCCTGTAGGTTGGTAGATACTGAGCTCCCAGCATATGAAGGTAGTGCAGAAATAGGGAGGCTCCACTCTTGAAGTGCTTCATACTCGTAGAGGAAGACGTAGTAGCCAAGTCCTCGCAGGAGCAGCACAACTTCTTTCAACTCATCACGTCCCCACGAAAATCTATAGGTTCCGGGAGTAACAACGTCGAACGGTAATAATCGGTTCTGTAATGAGTAGGCGGGCGTGATCAACAGCACACCATAGGTGTCGTCATCACGTCTCCGGACCAACAGAAAAACCGAACTAAATACGTCCGTAATAGAGTTGAATCTGTCAACCATCAAAATGCTTCATCGAAGCCTAGATCTTCATTGTCTTGCTTCGTGCTCTTGCCTGGTGGTTTCTTGCCAATGCTGCGGCGCTTCGTGCGCTCCTCTTCGTACTCCGCAGCTTCCTCTTCTACTTCCTGTTGTGATACTTCTACATCCTCTTCTTGATCATACGCCGCATCGTAGAAGTAGGTGGCCTCTTTACTGTGCTCGAAGTACCGCAAGTAGGTGCTGTTGTCACGCAGCATCTCAAAACACATTGAACGAAAGTCAGGCTGTTCCACTGTACGGCGAAACTCTCCCCAACTAAGTATTTTATCGTAGCCGTCCAGGATGATCTTCTGCTTGCCTGCATGAATCTCGAGCAGCCCCAGGTGCTTCAAAAAGTAGAAGGCATCGTAGGACTTATCAAGACCACGCCCCAATATCAACCGCATCTCAGTACTGCGGAAAGGAGGGAAGGCTTTGTTTTTGGTGGTGCGCCAAATTACAGGAACGGTCTGCACACCAATTTTGTCGGGCTCTACGCGCTTCGCAGAAGAACGAATCTTGTAGCCTGGCCAGAACATCAGGGCCTTGCCACCTGCTTCGCTCAAAGGTGATCCATAAGCGCCGATGTTGGTGCGCATTTGATTGCTGCCAATAAGGATTGCTCCTCGTCTGCGTAGACGTGGCACCACACGCTTCAGGTAGTAGCTGTGCATGCGCGCTTCATCAGCAATTCGCCCACCATCGCCAACTTCATCCACTTCCTCGCTACCCATCCCTGCAAAGCTGTCTACCAGGAACAGCATTCGTGGCGGACCATCATCTACGATGGGCATCTTGCTGAGAACACGTAGTATGTGCCTGTACACAGCCTCCCCTGTATCGGGCTGTGTATAGAAGAAGCCAGGACGAGTCTCAGTTTTATTGCCTATTTTCACCTTGATTTTGTAGTTCAAATCGACGCCCATAGTACGCATGTACACGGGGTCTGAACCAGCCTCAGGATCATATAAGCAAGCGGGGATACCGAGCAGCTGCGAACTGGCTAAGATGGAAATAAGCAGGGTAGATTTACCACTGCCTTCTGGGCCAAAGGTGGTACCCATCAACCCTGGTTTGAAGCCTCCACCGAGAATTAGATCTAGGCAGAGGCTCCCACTGGATAGTGCGTCTTTGACGCGCTGTCCCTGTCGCAGGTTAATGCAATCAAGACCGTCCACCTCCTCAAACGCTGCAGAGGCTGCTTCAGTAGGATGTACGATCTCAATTTTTGCTTTGACTGTCTTTTTAGCCATTTTGCCCTTACGAAGGCAAGCCAACGAGCTTGCACAGAGTTTCGTATGTAGCTACTCCTCGATGACGCCCAACTTCACTACCCGCACGATAAAACCGTACTTGTGGCACATAGGCTGTACCCAAATGGGTGGCTGCTGTTGGGTCGTCAACAAGGGACACTTTGGCAACATAAATGTGTAAACGCTGGTGACGAATGAAACTGAGCAAAGCGTTCTCTAACCTGTTGCACAATGAGCTCTCATTGCTTACTAGTAAGAAAAACTCCGCGTCGAGATCTTGCAGAGCGAGAACAGCATCCCAAGAAACTGGGAATACTTTTCCTGCAAAGTCTCGGACGGTTCTGCCAATAAACACCGTCACCGTGCGCTACTACCAACCAGAAGGATCGTCTTCAGCTTCAGTTTTGGAAGAAGACTTTTTCTCACTTGGAGAGTCACCCCAGCCATCTTCACTGAAAAGGCTGTCGTCGTAAGCAGGGCCATCCCCCTCCGACTTATCCCCATCAGCACCCCACTCGTCATCAGACGCTTTAGCAGATTTCCCGTTACCGGAATCGTCTCCCCATGCGTCGTCGGATGAAGCGTTATCAGAGGACTCATTCCCCCACTCATCACCACTAGAAGCGGAGGACGTGTCGTCTCCCCACGCATCGTCAGAAGGGGCACTCTCGAGTGAAGTGTCAGAACTGTCGTCAGCACCCCACGCCTCATCCTCTGGAGGAGCAGCCTTGGACGCTTTCTTTCCACGAGGAGCACCCTTAGCTTTTTGTGACTTAGCAGGAGCCTCCTCTTCAGGTGTGTCGTCTCCCCAATTGCTAGCTGCGGGGCGGTCCTTAGTAGGCTCATCACGACTGGCTACAACTTCGATTACCTCTTCGAGGCGTGCGTAGAGACCCAGCCGCTTGAGGTCTGCTCGGATCGTGGCTGGATCCTTGACCTCCACGATCTCATCGAACGGGGTGGGCTGGCCGGTATAAACCTTCCCACCACCCTTCATCATCCACAGACCCTTTTCCTCGTTGTAGCGCACAGGCATTTTGTTACCCTGATAAAAGCGCACACGATCTTTTGGGTCCTGAGCTTTTTCATCGAAGTGCCACAAAACAGACGTCCCTTTTTCAGGGTCGTCTATCTCGCAACCTAAGATGTCTCCGATCATCGCCAGGTCATTTTTTCCGTACTTGTTGGTGAACACCACACCAAAGACATCCTTGCGTCCTTCTTTCGCCGCAGTGATGTCGAAGGCATCCATGTAGTAACGGAAAGAACCGAGGAGACGAAGCTCTTGTGGAAGGTCGTCAGCCTGAAAATCCGCGCACAGCGGGCATACGGCATCAGGCCCCTTCCTGAACTCTCCAGCCTCCCAATCGAAATCTGGGCACACCTCGTAGAAACCGCTCTTGCTACCATCCTTGCGCTTGAACCGCACGAAGTGCTGGAAGATGGTAAAAATTCCGCCAACGAGACGAATTTCCTTGGGCTTACCTCTTTTCGGGTTCTCGAGATAGTCTAGCTTCTGGTGCCACTTATCTGCGTAAGTTCCGCCACCAGGGGCGTTCGAGATGGGACGGCGTCCCTTTGGATATGACGACTTGTTGCTGGCCATTACTGGGGGCTCCTTTCACTGTCCGGTAAATGTCGTAAGCTCAGCATCACGGGCGTAGCTGCAAACTGTCTTCACGTATTTTACAAGGTAGGGGTGGTTTTCTGCTGGTCTGCTTTATTTTAGTCGTCCGGAAGTTCTTCCACACGAAGCAGTGCCGAATGATTGTTGGCAAGCGTGGACATCGATTTCTGCATGATGGCTCTGCAAGCAGCCTGTCGGAAGATCTCACGGACCTCTTGACGTGGCTCTACTTTAGAAACGACGCGGTCGACAATGCCATACCTTAGGCAGACGAGGTTACGCTGGCTTTCCTTAACATGATTAAGTACTTGAGACACAAACTCCGATGTAGCCTGTAGTTCTTCTTCCTCTTGCATTGATTCATCTAGTAGCGCGCGGTCGGCAGCAGAGTCGCTCTCGTAGCCATCTTCGTTAGCGCTTACCATAGACGCCAACGACATCACCCTGGTGCTACGCACTTTTTTCTTAACGAGTTCGACTGACTTGGCAGTAGTGTTACACCGCTTGGCGACATCTTCTATAGTATAGGAATCACGCAGCTCGGGGTCTGATTCAAAATACCGCTCAGCTTTCGTTATCTCTTGATAGCGTTCAATAACTGAGCCTGGAAGCTTGATTAAGGCCCCACTGTGCTTGGCGCTCCCCAAGATCTTCTGACGTATCCACCAGTTGGCGAAGGTGGGAAAACTGGTGCCACAGCGCAGGTCGTAGAGGGAGATGGCGCGGGCGAGGCCCAAGCTTCCAGACTGGAACAGGTCGAGCGCTTCCATCTCCGACTGTGCACGTCCCTTTACTGGCTTGAGAACAAGTCGGGAGTACGCCTTCAGGATGCGCTCCTGCAGAAAGCGCACACGCTTGAGTATCTTCATTACTGAACGGACAGTGCCATACAGAAGATTGGGTTCCACGCAACCCACGTCGAGCTCGAGAAGATCCATCTGGTCAATCAGGTTTTCTGCGTACGCGGTGAGCTCCTGTTCTGCAACTTCCCCCTTCTTGGTTGAATTTTTCTCGTTCTGCTGGCGTTGTTGTATGAGTTGAAGGGTTATCTCTGCGAGTCTGTCAGAGACATCTATGTACTCCTCACCAACCTTGGCAAAGGCAGTCAAGATGTTCTCATAGTGGCTAGTGGCGATGCGGAGAGTGCGAATGATGCGTTTGGAAAATGGAACAGCTGTCTGTCTGTCCATACGAGAAAGCTTGAACAGATCGAAGCCGATACCGAAGATCCGCTTGTTTTCAGATCCCATCTCTATGTCATCGTTCAAGGAGATGCGGCTACGTACCCGTTTTCCCTTGTAAATCTTCCTGCTTTTGATGACACCGGAAGCGATTTCAGAGATCAGGTAGCAGAGGTTGTCCTCGATGAAGGTGGTGGAGTAGAGGAGGTGATCCACCCCACGGAAGATGAGCTGCTCGATCTGGAGAAACAACTTGGTTAGATCTGTTTTAACGAGCGCATCGTATTCCAAGGTGCGCTTAGCTAAGTCATTGAATGTTGCCCAGTTTTCGGTGTAGTTCTGATTTGCTGCATACATTGGTTGACCTGCCCACCAGGATTAGTTACTCTCTGAAGGAGCACCTTGATTTGAGGATCATGCCGTAGATCCGCAAGACAGTCAAACAAAATTTGCAGGGTTGAAAATATCATGCCCAGAAAACACTACGCAGCTACACCGATCAAGCGAATGAACCTCAAGCAGTTGGTGTTCGCCACCAACGCGAGGCATCCAGAGATCATCAAGCGAGCCAATACCCAGTGTCACATAATCAGAAAGGAATACAACGTAGGTAGCAGAGATGGGTTCAAACGGGACTACCGACCGGACAGGATCTTTTATAACGAAGCGCGTCTCTACTCAGCGTGTACGGATGGAAAGAGAATAAGCTACGTCAGGTTCTATGGACCCCCAGAGCCAACCACCCCTGTATGGGTATGGTGTAGTTGTCCATACTACACATACAATTTAGAAGTAGTTTTAGCACGTTACAACAGCTCATCCATATTTTTATCCAATGGACAAATGCCGATAGTACGGAACAGGCAGATGTTCCCCCACCTCTGCAAGCACCTGGTGAACACAGCGAAGTTTGCACTACAGCAGCGTGACGATCTAGCAGCACAGCGGATGGAAGCCATGGAAGCTGCTAAGACAGCAGCAGCGAAGCAGCAGTTGACTAGGATGGCGAACAAGCCACAAGGGCAGCGCATCCCGAAGAAGCGGTTCGTGACCCCCGACCGAGGCGGTGATCTGTTCGAGATCCCTTAGTAGCTACGTCTACGGTAGTGCCTTCCACTCTGAGAAGTGTCGCGGTTAGCGTAGGACCTCCGACGCCTTCCACTCACTGGTCGCTTGCCCTTCTGTAGCAGTACAATATCGTACTCCACAGCAGAGTCCCCAGAAGCAGCTCGAGCAACCGACCGTACAGCGTCTACCGTGTGGCCCTCTTTGCCGATAACGTACCGCAGGTCTTCTTCCTTCACGTCTAACTCAATAATCACCATACGACTGGCACGGATAATGTTCACCCGTAGCTCTTCCGGGTGATTCACAATACGTAATACTGAGAGCACCACAAGCGCTTCAACGCTGAGATCGTTGATGTCATCGACTGAGTCAATTTCAGCGTCCACGAAGTCTGTAGCGTCCTGAAAATCTGCGTTGCTGTTCGAGTCTGATCTCTCCTCTGCTGCAATGTCATCTACCAGGGGCTCGTCGTGTTGATCACGATCAGACATGTCTTTTTCCTTCCACTAGTGGGATTTTAAAAACGACGCAAGTAGGAGTAGCTCGTGCTCTGACACCTCCTGATGTTTCCCTTCTATTTCTACGTCTCTGCTCAAAATCCCATCAATCGCCGGGGAAAAACAAACTGTACGCCAAGGGCAATACTTAGCATAGCTGTCGGCGGGGTCTACGCAAAGACCACGCGGGATTCTTCCGGTCGTCAAGCACTCTTGCGCGAGTCGAATGCGTCCCAGCACCTCCTTGTAGACACGGCGACTGATGGGTACCTGTAGAGGGAGCCACGTCTTCCATGGAGCTCCTCTGTCTACGTAGATGATAATTATCTTTTTCAGCTCTTCTGTTAAGCCAAAGTCGGCTAAGTGATCGTTGACGTAATTAGCGTACGCGTTAACCTGTAAGTAGTGGGACTCCTTTGGTTTGTTGTCTGCTTTGTACTCCCGTATCTTCTCCAAATTGGAACCTTTGAAGTCGATGAGGTAGTTGTCTGGAGTATGCAGGATACCGTCAATGTGCCCACTGAAAGGGTTGTCCTTCGTGCATGCGATGGCGTACTCATGGTAGACCATCTCGAGTCCACAGGAGCTGCAGATCTGCATACCTGTTTGGTGCCTACGAATCTTCTTGCAATGAACGCACACCCAGTTACCATGTAGCTGGCCTTCGAGACCAAACCACTTCTGGAGGGCCTGGTGAAGTGCTGTCCCCATCCAAGCTGAGCTCTCTGCGATGAAAGTCTCCTCCCTACGAGGACGCTTGCTCACTGGAAGGCGGCGGTAGATCACATATGCTCGAGGGCAGATAGGGAAGCTGCTCGCACGCAGTTGAATGAACTCAGAGTGCTCTATCTTGCGCCGCATGTAACGAATATCACCGAAGCTTTTACGGAAAGACGCTTCGAGGCGCTCTGCGTTAGGAATATCGAAGACAGACAAAATGTGCTCCTCACACTGTAAAATAACCAGTAGAGCCTTATGACTCGCTACTTAATACTTTACAAGATGACTGTGTGATCCGGCTGCCTAAACAATGACCGACCTCACGGACTTCATAGTTGAGCAACTCAACGCCAAAGGCATGATAGTCTTTGGCGCGGACGGAAACCAGGAGAACCTGAAGACCTACTGCTTCGAGGGTCATGATAGTAAAACTCCCAGCCTCTCCATCCGACGGTGGGACGGTGCTTTCCTTTGCTTTGGCTGTCATGTAAAAGGTCCCAACTGGAACGCTCTGGCCGCGCATATCAATGCCGACCAGCTCTCCGATGAAGCGATGCCAGACCCCTTCTTGTTACTGAACAAGAAGCTTGAGAAGCGCATCCAAAAAGCAGCTGCTGAAGTGAAAGTACCATGGGATGTAGAACCATGGACAAAAGCATTCCGGCACGTACCGCTGAGCACGTTGCAGAAGTTAAGCGCCCTACGTTGGTATGACGATACCAACCCGAAGGACCGTTGTGAGCGCGTGCTGTTCCCAGTTTCTATGTACGGGGAGATCGAGGGATGGGTAGCGCGACGCACAGATAAAGCTCCGCCTGGGCAGAAGCTTGATACCCCTTACAGGAACGCCAAGCACATGTCATCGGCGGAGGCACTGTACCCACTTGACCACGTCATAGGGATGAAGCGCAGGGTGGTGGTGCTGGTGGAGGGGCCCTACGATGCAATCAGGTTGGTGAACTACGGGATCCCAGCACTATCGATCTTGGGTACAGGAAACTATCATCCTGATAACAGAATGCACATTTTGAACGCTGGGGCGCGAGCGGTGATTTTAGCAATGGACGCGGATGAAGCGGGGGAAACTGCACGTCTGGACATCGCTCCCAGCATACGTGAGATGTTCGACCTGAAGCATTTTGTGTGTCCCGACGGGAAGGACCCAGGCAATATGCCCAAAGCTTACATGGACAGGTTGTGGCGAATGGTACGGGAGATCGATAAGAACTACCCAGAGGAAAGGTTTTCAATATCCGGATCGAGCCGCTGAAGCAAGTTGGAGAACTTTTCTAAGTCTTTCTCATCCATATTTTTAACCATCCACTCTGAAGCAAACAAATTGACTTCTTCTTGCGTAGGAGGAACCTCAGCGTTAGCAAACTTCTGATCTATCGCTTGGGATAGGTTTGGCCAATACTTCGTCTGCGTCATTGTTTCCCCACCAACTGTTGAGGCGTCACTAATACCAGATTTGTAGGTACCGAGGAGTTCCTTAGTAGTAGCCTGACGGCTCGCTGAAAGATCTTCTACTGTTGTTACTGGATTGACTCCTGCAGCCGTCTTCGCACCACTTTTGGCTACGAGCCCAACCTGCTTCTTTTTCTTACCTGTCTGTGAGTCTAGTTTTGTGGTCTGGTAAGGTAAATTAGCATCATTTAAATCTTGCCCAGTTGCTCCCTGCCAGTATTTCTGGAACTCCTCAAGGTCGAAATCCTTTGGAATGATTTCGCTCATCGCACCATAGGATCTCACAGCATCAGAGAAGGCTACCTTCAACGCGTCTGCGCTCCAAAGTCTAGGTGTGCTATCGTAAACCATAAACGTAGCATTCCATGTGATAGAGTTTGCAGCGGTGGCTGATTCTGTAAAGGTAATAGGATCTTGTGTAAAATAACCTTCCAACCGAATGCGTGGGAACAACCGTGTGCGAACCAACAATATATGACGGTTCTCATTATTGTTTGAGCTGAGCATCGGCTGGTCAACCAACGACAGAAAGTCGTAGAAATTGACAATCCCTGGAGGTATAGGAGGAGTCTGAAGTATTTGCGCTACACGGTCTGCGTACCCCCCATCACGAACACTAGTAGGAACTTTGAAACCTTGATTATTAGTGTAGTATTCTATGCGACGGCTACCGAAAATGCTGTCCGGAATGCCAGCACCTGGCATCATATTTCCCGTTTGAAAAGTGATGGTAACTGTAGGCTCATCATAATAGGTGCCACGGTAACGATTGCGCCAGGCGTTTCTAATCGCCCCAGCAGCCGTTTTTGTCACCGTTTCACGACGGGGCATGTTCCAAGCCATCTCACTCGGGTTCACGTAAAGAACGATGTACTTGTTCTGGTATAGCCAATGGTCACTTGTTACCACCATGGGGCTGCGATCACCTGGAGCAGACCGCTCCCAATAAGGGGACTTATCCCACAGAGTGGAATCAGCGGCAGCGGTTAGACCTTCGGTGGCGCGGCGATTTTTTTTAGCTAACTGTGCCAGCGCTTTAAGGCGTTTAACACTTGCCATTGGCTACACCAGAACCTTTACTATCTACAGGTCGTCGTCGTTGAGAACGGAGGGCTTGCTACCACGGCGCTTCCCACGCCTACCGCGCGTATCACCTGTAGACTCGTCATCCGCACCAGAGCTACCAGCTCTAGACGCTTTAATCGAGCGCAGGTACGCGCAGATGGTGTCGAACTCACTAAGCTGTGACAGCATGTAGCCGATGTCGTCGTCGCTAAGGATTTCCTCATCCCACCCCTTGAGCTCGAGCAGGTAGTCGCCCTTGAGCGATGCGTCTTCCTGCAAGTCACTGCAGAACTTTTGGATGCGTGGTGCTATTTGAATGGTCTCAGCAGACACTGTCAATGCACCCTGTGGAGCAGGCTGAGGAAGCCCCATTTCAGGAAGTGCTGTACTTTGGAAGTCTGCCATCGACAACCGAGCTTCGTCTAGATCAGCGATGGCGTGTGTCTCACGTGCGCCTCCCTGACGAACATTAAACTGTGGACGCTGATGAAGTGATTCACCGCGACGCGCCTCCAGCTTCTTGTACGCCTGCTTAACTGAAGCACGGACCTCCGGATCTGAAAGGATCTCTTTGGCTTTCTCGTGAGGGATGATCTCGAGTACACCCTTGTTCACCCAGTCAATGAAAGCCGTGCTCAGGGGAATAGCACTCGGTGGTGCCACGCGCCGCGTAAGGTTGATGGGATGCTTAATAGGCGGAATCTTTACCGTGCTGCCCCTGCCTCCTGTCGGATGTGGAAACTCGATCACCAGTACGTGTGCTGTGCCTAGCACCCGCGCGCTCCGGTTCACCACATAGATCGGAATGTTTTTGTCTACCATTTGCTGGATATCCATTTTCGAACTCCTTTGCGCTTGCTATAAACCGATACTGGTTGCAAGTGCTGCTACGTCATAGGGCGACCCACTGCCCCAGTTGTCTACGCGCCACACACGATTGTTGTAGCGCCAATTCTTCGGGCGTACACCAACCAGACCAGGTCCGTTCGCAATACGGTAAAGCAGCAGCTTACTCTCTGCGAACTTCTCCAGTAACGAGTTGATTTGCCCAAAAACTCCACTGTAATCATGGTTGTAAGTGAGCGTCACCGTTTGTCCACCGTGGTCAAACTGGAGCTCTGTCTCGAGCACCTGTTGAGCAATCAAGCCCCACATGGCTGCGTAAAGTAACACCGCGTCAATTACGCCTCGAGAACTTCTAATAGGTATGGATGCCAAATCCCAATTAGTGGACGGGGCCACCACGTTTGCCATTCCAACCCCACGTAGGATATACTCATAAACATCACTGTCAGAGTACGCCTGCACCCAACCAACCCGCTTCTGCAGCTTATCGATGAGCATTCGTAATGGCTGTAGTAAGCGCCAGAAATTCATTTCTGGCACACGTAATAGCTGCTGCACCTCGTCTTCAGGGGACACAGCAGTCTCACGGATCCTCCAGAAAATCAGGTACTCTCCCATTGATAGTGGATCCGTATCAAAGAAATAATGGTAGCGCCCATCTCGGCGCATACGACCAATCATCCTATTTGAAATTGGTACCTTAATTGAAGCACGCTTAAGGTCTTCAGTAACGGTGTTAGAAGCTGGATAGATACTGACAATAGTTTTATCAGAAGTATCGAGAATGTCGAGCCCAATTTCCTCGGGCTGCATATCCATAGGAAGGAAAATCCGTTCGTTTTTCCCAATCCTAGTCAAATACGTCCACTTGCGCTCCTCTGGTTCAGGCTCTACCGCGTCGACAACGTGAAACGTTTCTTGGTAATCTTTGTTATGTCCAGCATCAGTGACAAAAAACCATGAGATAGTCCATGGAGTATCGGACGTGTTTATTTCTGCGTCCTCTGGAACAAACCAACGAAACGAATATTTTCCCCCACCTAAAGGCTTTCCAATACCAGTGGACACACTGGTTCCTGCTGGATCTTTAACATCCACAGCAGGATAGCTAGTAGTATCGATAGGGACGATAGGAGAACCGTCCATGTCGACAAAGGTAGCTTCAAACACTGCTGAGGTACCGCGAGCGAACTGCATTATAGCTGCTCCGTGTTTACCGTCATATCTATAGAGTAACAACAACCGAGCAAAATTAAGGTTAGGTATAGATGGAGATGTACGTCGTCCACCAGTGGACACGTATGAATAAAATGGCTACACGAAGCTACAAGCCGACACCGCAAAGAGCACCTGTCACTGACGGGTCGCAAATACTTACTGGTCATGCGCACGACATAGCCACTGAGCAGCTGATCCCTCGAATAGAACAGCGTAACCGCGTTGCTGTAGAAACAGTGCCGCTAAAAATATTCTTCTACCAAGCGATCCGGGCTGGAAGACGCTGTAGCTGCTTCGACATTGAAACAAGCCCGGACGGAATGTGCAGAGCCTGCTTTGGTACAGGCGTAGTAGGTGGATATAGCAAATATGGTACCACTACACAGATAGTAGACATCACCTACCCTAATCTGCGCACCTCCAATGTCATTCCCGACTGGAAAGCACGCAGGAAGCCCACCCCGTTCATAATGATCGATGGTGCAAGATATGGTTCCATCGAGGCGCGCATACCACTCACCACCAACATTGGAGAGCTTGACGCGCTGAACTCAGACTTCTGGATTGAGCCTGGCACCAACCTGAAAGCGTACGTAAAAGCGCCAGCAGATCAAGAATGGGTGCTGTTGACGAGGAGCGGCGTACAACAGAGGCTACACAATCCTTGGATAGACATCAGGGTGGTAATGAGTAGAGAGTCGCCAAAAACCCCGTCCCCTTTCCTGAAGTCGGTCTACCTGCGATACAAAAATATCACTGACAACATTATTGTGGCAAATATTCCTCGGGTAGGCAAAAGCGACGTGTTCGAGGAAATGGGACTTATAGACAACTGGCAGGCGCAGACTTTCTGGATGGACAGCACGCTCAAGTCAATTACCACGGAAGATTTCCTGGCCTCTGTCGAAGGAGACTCCAGGTGGAAGATTTTCGAAGCAAAAGAGTTCGCACCGCATGGGCAACTGGTTAGCTGGGACGTAGAAGCCAAAGTGGTGCAGGAGCATCAACCATTTATCAAGGTTCCACGTTAGGAGCTCGAGATGATCCAAATCAGGAATATCGCAACATATCGAGTAGGTGTAGGCTCCAGTTACATGGGTGGTCAAGGACGCCCGTTGTACATTGGGCTGGGTCCAAATGACTCTGTAAAAATGAGTCAAGAAGAACTCAAAAAGTGGCCCAACGGAGCGAAAGAAGACCTAGCGAGTTATGTGCAACGTGGCCTTCTACAGGTATCTACATTCAACAACGTTCACATAGTGGACGACAAGGGGCACAAGCTGCCTACGTACACAGCATGCAACCTCGGGTCTGCTATCGAGATTGCGGTAGGTTTTCGCGACGTGTACAATGCTCACGTAGTTAACCGGGGGGTGCATAGTACCGCCGACACAGGAAACGTAGACATAACAGCGGTTCCCACAAACCTGGCTACACTTACTGCGTTTATCACAGCGGTGCAGGGCGCTTACGACACCCACCTCACGCAAGCAGGTGTCCATCCCAACAATGACGTGTTAAACGCAACCACAGTAGTACCAGACGGAACTCTCGTGGTTAACCTCGATGCACTACGCGAGCTCTATGGACTATTCGATATGCACAAGCGGCAAGGGATTGCAACGGG